>VFSW01004838.1_pt1 | contig 20039 bp, 15 predicted proteins | sample 5358111 | NCBI WGS metagenome assembly VFSW01 (sample SAMN11554181, study PRJNA540505) | mine drainage metagenome | isolation source: sediment from site ElyBrook_90M | place: USA: Ely Copper Mine, Vershire, VT | collected 2017 | reverse complement strand
GTTACTCAATAGATCCGCGCTGAGGCTTCTTTCGAACCAGCAAAATCAGCCCCGCCGCCAGAATGGATGCGCCGCTCAGATACCAGATCCCGGTTGAGTAGCTGCCCGTCGCCGTGCTGAGTGCTCCCAGCAGATACGGGCCGACGAATCCTCCCAGATTGCCGATACAGTTGATCGCGCCGATGGATGCCGCCGCCGTGGCGCCTCCCAGCAGGGACGCGGGTAAAGCCCAAAAGGCCGGCAACCGGGCGCTGATGCCGATGCCGGCAAGCGAGAACATCAATATGCCCAGCGCGACGCGGTCGCCCGCCCATACGCTCCCCGCCAAACCAGCGGCTAGCGCGACATAAGCCGCCGCGGTGTGCCAGCGCCGCTCGCCGGTGCGATCCGAGCTCCAGCTCAAAAGCAGCATGGCCGGCCAGGAAGCCAGGAAAGGCAGGGCGGCAGTCAGCGCTACTTCCGATGAGTTGAATCCGGAAAGCTGCTGAAGCATTTTCGGCAGCCAAAACGTGAAACCGTACTGCGCGCAAGCTCCCAGGAAGTAGACCGAAGTGAGCAGAATCACGTCGCGATCGCCGAATACGCGCCAGATCGACATGCGCTGCCCGCGCTTGGCCCGAGCTTCCAGGTCCAACTCGCCGGTGATCCAGGCGCGCTCGTCGTCAGGGAGCCAGCGGGCGTCGCGCGGCCGGTCGGTCAGGTAGAACAACGCCACGAATCCCGCGATCACGGCCGGAACGCCCTCCAATATGAGCAGCCATCGCCAACCCGGGTAGCCGAGCCAATGAATCCTTAGCAGCGCGCCCGAAATCGGAGCGCCGATCACCTGCGCGATCGGAATGGCCGACATAAACATGGCCATCGCACGCGCGCGATCCTGTTCCCGATACCAATGCGTCAGGTAAACCACCACGCCTGGAAAAAATCCGGCCTCGGCCACGCCCAGGATGAAGCGCGCCCAGTAGAACTGGTGGGCCGTGTGAATGAGTCCCGTGAGCGAGCCCACCAGCCCCCACGAAATCATGATCCGCGCGATCCACTTGCGGGCGCTCCACAGCTCCACCAGCAGTGTTCCGGGAATCTCGAGCAGCACATAGCCGACGAAGAAGATGCCGGACCCCAGCCCGAAAACGCGGTCCGAAAATCCAAGCTCGCGCGTCATATCCAGCCCGGCGAAGCTGACGTTGATGCGATCCAGAAACGCAATGATGTACAGCAGAAACAGGAACGGCAGTAATCGCCGGTTGATGCGCCGCCGCGTTCGTTCAGCAACGCCGGAGGACTCGCGGGCGGGAGTCATTGGTCGAAGGCTCAGGATTGCCAGCCGCCGCCCAACGCCCGATAGAGCTGCACCACCGACTGCAGTTCCAGAAGCCGCAACTGCGCCAGCGTGAGTTGCCCGGCGAAGAGGTTTCGCTCCGAATCCAGGACTTGCAGGTAGCTGTCCAGCCCGCCGCGATAGCGCAGATTCGACAACCGCACGCTTTCCGAAAGCGCTTTCACCAGCTTCTCTTCCTCGCCACGCTGCTCCCGCGTGCGAGTGTGCGTCGCCAGGGCATCGGCCACTTCACGCAAAGCCCCGTAAATGGTTTTCCGATAGGTGAGCAGCATCTCGCGCTGTTGAGCTTCCGTCAGGCGTAGGCCGGAGCGAAGACCCGCGTGGAAGATGGGGAGCAGCGCCGAGGGCGCGATCGACGCCAGCCGCGCTGGACCGCTGAACAGCATGGTCAGTGGTTGGCTTTGGCCACCCAGGAAACCGGTCAAGGAAATTTGGGGAAAGAACAAGGCCTTCGCGGCGCCGATTTGCGCGTTCGCCGCAATCAAGTTGTCCTCAGCCTGGCGAATATCGGGGCGCCGTTCGAGCAGTGACGACGGAAGTCCGGCGGGCAGTTCGGGCGCCGATGCGATCTGCTCCAGAGTCTGGCCGCGCGGAACTTCGGCGGGCGCGTTTGCGAGCAGCAGGTTCAATGCATCCTCGGCCTGCGCGATCGACCGCCGCACGCTTGCGATCTCCGCGGTGGTCGTATAGAGGAACTGCTCGGCTTGGCGAACTTCCAGTCCGTTGGCCGCGCCGCGATCTTTGCGTTCCTGGATCAACCGCAGGTTGTCGCGCCCGATATCGTTGTTGCGCTGGGCGATTTCGAGCTCCAGGTCCAGTTCCCGCACCTCAAAATACGTGGTCATCACATCGGAGATCAGCGAGATGACCACGCCATGCCTCGCTTCCTCCGTGCCCAGGTATTGGGCGCGCGCGGCTTCGTCCAAACGGCGCAGCTTGCCCCACAGATCCAGCTCCCACGAAAGCTGGAGACCGGCCTGAGTGTAACTGAAGGCGACAGGCGTTCCCGGCGGGAAGGGAAACGCGCCAATCGACGAGCTGTGCGATCCGGTGTAACTAGCCTGCGCATCCAAAGTGGGAAACAGGTTTGCGCGCGTGAGTCCGTATTGCGCGCGAGCCTCCAAAACGCGTTCGGCCGCGATCTGCACGTCGAAGTTTTTCTGGAGAGCCGTTTCCACCAGTTGCTTTAAGGTTGCGTCCTGGAAAAGTTCGAACCACTTCTTGTCGGCGATCGATTCTTTGGTGGCTGCGGCGCCGGGGAATTCCACAGGCAGGCTGGTTGCGGGCCGGTGATAATTCGGACCTACCAGGCACCCGCTCAATCCGAGCGTAAGAACCAACGGCGCCCCGAGCAGCGCGCGCCACCGATTGCTGAGCGATGTGGGGCGGGCCCTCTCGCCTGCGCCGGATCCCCGGTCCGGTTGCGGCCGCTGCGCCGAGCAGCCGGGGGGGCACTTTCTCCACAGACACGGGGCTGCTTCAATCCGCCGCATCAGTCGGTGACCTCCACGGGCTGCGGTTCCCGTTTCATTTTGGCGTGCGCTCGTTTGCCGCGGCGCTCGACGAACGACTCGATCACGTAATACTGAACCGGAACAAAGAAGATGGCGAGTAGCGTAGCCGCGAGCATTCCCCCGAACACGGCGGTTCCCAACGAACGGCGCGATGCCGCACCGGCGCCCGTGGCCACAAACAGCGGCACCACGCCCAGGATGAACGCGAACGACGTCATTAAGATGGGCCGCAGCCGCAATTTGGCCGCGTGCAGAGCCGCTTCCCGCACTGGCATAAGGTCGCGCTGATGGCTCTCCTTGGCGAATTCGACGATCAGGATCGCGTTCTTTGCAGCCAGTCCGATCCGCGTAACGATCCCGATCTGGGTGTAAACGTCATACGGGAAGTCGCGCAAATACACGGCCAGCAGCGCGCCGAAAAGTCCCAGCGGAAGCGAGAGCAGCACCGCCATCGGAATCGACCAGCTTTCATAGAGCGCCGCCAGACAGAGGAAAACCAGCACGGCGGCGAAGCCGAAGATCACGCCTTCGTGTCCCTGCGCCAGCTTCTGCTGATAGGTGGTGCCGGTCCATTCGTAGCCGTAACCCTCGGGCAGCGTCTCGGCCGCGATCTTTTCCATCGCGTCGATGGCTTGGCCCGAACTGACGCCCGGCGCCGGCGACCCCAGTATCTGAATGGCGCGATAGCGGTTGTAGCGGAACACAACCTGGGGACCGGTGGAGGGCTTGATCGACGCCAGCGTGCCCATCGGCACCATGTTTCCATCCACACTGCGAACGTAGAAACGATCGATGTCGGAGGGCTGGTTGCGAAATTCCGGTTGAGCCTGAATCAGCACCTGCCAGGTATGGCTGAAGCGGTTGAAGTCGTTCACATACAATCCACCCAAGAATGTCTGGAGCGTGTTGTAGGCGTCGGTGACGGGCACTCCCATGGTTTGCAGCTTGTCCAGGTTCATGTCGATGCTGTAGCCGGGGACGCTGGAGCGAAAGGTGTTTACGATGTTGCCAATCTCGGGATGTTTGCGAGCCGCGTCCACCAAGGAGTCTCCCACGCTGCTCAGTTGATCCAACTCGCCGCCCCGGCGGTCTTCGAGCATAAACTGAAATCCGCCGGTATTGCTCAAACCCAGAATCGGAGGAAAACCAAACACCGTAGTAAATGCTTCAGGCACATCGGACAGGGCGCGCTGCGTGGCGGCAAGAATCGAGGTGAGCTGCAAGTCCTTGGTCTTGCGCCGATCCCATGGAGTGGTGATCACCACGATGGTCGCCACGTTGGAGGCGTTGGTATTGGTGGTGAAGTCGGTGCCGCCGATCACGAACCACGACTCCACGCCTTTCACCTTGCCCAAGCGTTCCTCCAACTTCGCGACGGCGGCGCTGGTGCGGTCGATGGACGCTCCGTCCGGCAAGCGGACAGGGACGAAGAACGCCGCTTGATCCTCGTCGGGTAGGAAGCCTGCCGGCAATATCTTGAACAGCCACGCTCCCGCCACCCAGAAGATCGCCAGCCCCACCAGGGCCAGGGCCGACCGGCGATTCAGGACCGCTACGCCCGCCAGATCTCGATTCGTGGTCCACTCGAATCCACGATTGAACTTTGCGAAAGCGTAAGCCAGCGGCCCGCGCGATTTCTTATGCGGCTTCAATAACATTGAACTGAGCGCCGGGCTCAGCGACAGCGCGCTGAAAGCCGACAGCAGCACCGAGCTCGCAATCGTCAAAGAGAACTGGCGATAAATCTGGCCGCTGATTCCGCCCAGGAATGCGACCGGAATAAACACCGCGGCCAGGATGCAGGCGATCGCCACCACGGGCGCCGACACTTGCTCCATGGCTCGGATGGTGGCTTCGTGCGGCATCATCCCGTCATCAATGTTGCGCTGCACGGCCTCCACCACTACGATCGCGTCGTCCACCACGATGCCGATCGAAAGCACCAGGCCAAACATACTGGTGATGTTGATGGAAAAGCCCAGCAACGGAAACAGTGCGATGGCGCCGATGACGGCCACCGGCACGGTCAGCAGCGGAATCAACGTAGCGCGCCAACTCTGCAGGAAAATGAAGACCACCAAAATAACCAGGCCGATCGCCGCCAGCAGCGTGAAGATCACGTCTGCAATCGACGCGCGCACAAAGCGCGTTGAGTCGTATGGAATGGCATAGTCGATACCGGCTGGAAAATTGAGCTTGGCCCGTTGCATGAATGCGCGAACCTGGTTCGAGGTGTCCACTGCATTGGCGCCGGGCGATAGAAATACCACCAGGTTGCAGGATGGCTTGCCGTTCAAGCGGCTGAACCCGGAATAGGTGAATGCGCCCAACTGGACCGTTCCGATATCGCGAATACGAAGCAGGGAAGCGTCCGGCTGCGCGCGCAGCACGATATCGCCGAACTGCTCGGGATCCACCAATCGTCCGGGCGCGCTGACGGCATACTGAAAGGCGGTTCCATTCGGCGCCGGCGCCTGCCCCAGCGCACCGGCGGGATTCTGGCGGTTCTGAGCAGTGATGGCGTTATTGATGTCGGTGGCTGTCAGCCCCAGCTTGGTCATCTTGTCCGGATCTACCCAAACGCGCATCGAGTAGATCTGTTGCGAGGTAAGCCGCGAATCGCCCACCCCGGAAAGACTGCCCACCTGATTCAGAAGATTGATCTGCGCATAGTTGGTCAGAAACAACGAATCGTAGCGCTGGTCGGGCGAGGTGAGATCCACCACCATCAGAAACGCGCTGGAAACTTTCTTCACCACTACGCCTTGCCGCTGCACTTCCGGCGGCAGCCTCGGCAGTGCGATATTCACTTTGTCCTGGGTCTGAACGGTCGCGGTGTCGGGATTGGTGCCGAGCTTAAACGTGACCGAAATGGTGATCGATCCATCGTTGGCGCTGCTCGACAGAAAGTACATCATCCCGTCCAACCCGGCCAGTTGTTCTTCGATGGGCTGCGCGACGGTCTTTTCAAGATCGATGGAATTGCCGCCCAGATAGCTGGCCGTGATTTGGATCACCGGCGGGACAACTTCGGGGAAAGCGGCGATCGGGAGATTTGGAATCGCCACCACACCCAGGATCACGATGACGATCGCGATGACGATAGCGAAAACCGGACGGTCGATGAAAAATCGCGCCATGATAAATCAGCCGCCCTGCGTTCCGTTGGGGGCGCCCGGAGCGCGATAAGGCGCGGGTGTCACGCGAGCGCCCGGCCGCACCTTCAACTGGCCTTCTACGATCACGCGATCGCCAGGCTTCAGCCCCTGCTGGACAATCCAGTTCTCGCCCACGCGCTCGGCGGTAACGATGGCGCGCAGCTCCACGATATTTCCGGCCCCCACGGTCAGCACCGTTTGCTCGCTCTGCAGTTGTTGAATGGCCTTTTGTGGAACCAGCATCACGTTTCGGCGCAGTTCGGTCTCTACGCGCACCTTGCCGAACTGTCCCGGCAACAGCGTGTGTTGCGGATTGGGGAAGCTGGCCTGCAATTCCAGCGTGCCGGTCTTCGCGTCCACCTGATTGAGCGTATTTTCGATGCGCCCCTTCTGTGGAAATTCTGTATTGTCGGCCAAGATCAGCGTCAGCGGAGATTTTAGAAGCGTTGGGTTCTTTTTGAACGAAAGATACCGCGATTCGGTGACCTTGAATCGAACCCAGATGGGATCCAGCGGAACGATGGTGGTGAGCGGCTGGGCCGCATTGGCGGTCACCAATCCGCCGACCGGAACCAGTGTGTCGCCAATCAACCCGCTGATCGGAGCGTGGATGGTCGCGTATTCCAGATTAAGCGTCGCGGTGCGCAAAGCGCCGCGTTGCGCCTCCATTTTGCCGGCGGTGGAACCGATCTGCGTTTGCGCCGCCAGCCGCGTTTGATCCACATTGGCCTGGCTGGCTCTCACGTTGGCTTCGCCGGCGTGCAATGCCGCCACAGCGGTGTCCAGATCCTGTTGCGCGGCCGCTTCGTCTTTCACCAGCGGCGTCAGGCGCGCGTAGTCCTGCTGGGGGTTGAGCAGGTTGGCTTGCGCGGCGGCCAGGTTCGCCTCGGCTTGCAAGAGCGCTACTTGTTTGCGGGCGAACTCCAGGTCCGCTTCGCTCTGCGCCAGATTTCCTTTGGCCTGCTGGACCACCGCCTCATAAGGCCGCAGATCCAAAACGTAAAGCACGTCGCCCGCGTGTACTTCCTGGCCAGGGTGGAACAGCCATTTGTCGATATAACCGTCCACGCGTCCGCGCACCTCAACCGTGTTGCGCGCGTAGGTCTGCCCCGGGTATTCCGACATCACCGGCACGTCGGTCGCCTCCACTTGCGTGACCACCACAAGCGGCGGAGCAGGCGCCGCGGGTCGCTGGTTCTGGGCCGCGGATTCGCAGCCGGATGTGATGGCGCAAGCGCCGATCGCCAGGAGTAAGACAAACCTTGGATGAAGCAAACGATTACAAACCATGCACGGCCTTCGGCCTAAAAACTTTGGATGCAACAGGGCGATCTTTAGACCCAACTCTTTTGGAGGTGAGAACTCTCTCTATTTTACCGAAGGCAGTTTGCTCGCGTACCAAGTCGGGGACTCAGGTAAAATGGATGGCCCGTGCCGTTACGTCAACTCCGATGGTTGCTGTTCCTGATTCCCGTGCTCGCGAATGCGCAGGATCGTTCGCAACCCCGCTCCATGGTCATCACCACGGGCGGCATCGTGGCCACCGCACAAACATTGGCTTCCCAGGACTCATGGGTGGCGGGCAAGCGGTGCTGCATGACTCAGCGCTTCGTCTCCACGCAAGGATGGCGCCGCAATCCCCGAGCCGGATCCCTATTTCAAATGAACCGGCGCCGTTAATGGTGGGGCGCGCTCTTAGCCGGTTCGGACTGGATGCCCAGGCGATCTTCCAGAATCCGGACCAGGTTCTGCAATTCGTCGGCGCGAGCGCGTTCTTTGCCCACATCTTCTTTCAGTCGCTGTACCTGCTGTTGAAGCGCGGATTCATCGGCGGCGGGCGGAGCTGCCTGGGTTGCTGGTGGTGGAGCCGCTGGAATTGGAGTTGCTGGAATTGGAGTTGCCGGAGCTGGACTGTCCGGAAGCAGTTGAGGCGCCTGCGTCGGTGCGTCCAACACCGGCGCTATGAGTCTCGTGGAGTCGTGAATTGGATCTCCGTTCGCCGGGTAAACCGTTAGCGCAAAGCCCACGTCGCCCGATTGCCGCAAATACGACATTTTGCCCGCGTGCAGTTGATCGCTAGTGAGCGAAACCTGCGAGCTTTTGCTGCCGTCGTTGATTTCGATTTCACCGCGGAAGGAATCGCGAATAGCGCGGGAATTCGTATCCCATGCCAGTTGCACGGTCTGCCCTTCACTCGACGCGCGAAGTGCGATGGATGCGTTCGCCGAGGGAGCCTGCCGCTGATACAGCATGAACCCCGCGATCCCGAGCGCTAGCAGGATAGGTATGGCCCAAAACCAGCGCTCGCGCGTCGGAAGCTGTTCCTCGATCTGAAAGCTGGGGGCTTGGAGGGGCGGAGCTTGAACCGCCGGAGCTTCATAAACCGGAGGCTGAAAAGCCGGAGTTTCATAAGCCGGAGGTTGAAGAACCGGAGGTTGAAAAGCCGGAGATTGAAAAGCCGGAGCTTGAACGGCCGGAGCTTCAAAGGCCGGGGCTTCATAAGCCGGAGCTTGAACGGCGGGAGATTGAACGGCCGGAGCTTCATAAGCCGGAGGCTGAAAAGCCGGAGCTTGAACGGAGTGCTCCGGTAACTCTTCTGGCTGCTTCGGCCGCGGCTTGGCAACCTCGGGTTCCTTCGGCTTTGCGGGCGGAGAGGACTGCGGCGCAGCGACTTCCGGCGGGGGCGCCACGGCGACCCTTGTAGCGGGCGCTGGTGGATTCAGCGGCGCCAGCTCAAAACTCTGGTAGCTAGCCTCCGATTGCACCTTGTCATCGGCCTCGCGCATGAAGAAACCGGCCTGCGCGCGGCCGCTTCCTTTCGGGTAGATCACCAGCGCGGCCTGCCACGCCTCCGGAAAGAAGCCGTTGTAGATTTCCAAATCCGAATCCGACAAAGAAACGTCCCCGCGCCAATGCGAGACGAACCAGCCGACCGGACGCAGATCTTTCAAATCCGGATTCTGTCTGGCCATTTCCAGTTGCACCGCCAGATTCATGCGATCGTTGTAGGACAACCGCAGGACTTCGCCCTGAGCATGTTCGCAGGCCATCGGCCGCCAAGTCAGGATGCGGATCAGGTCTTCGTGCCGCGTTCCGAAAAGAATACCACCGACCTCATTGCCTCCGTGGGAAAGCTGCAATAACTCGTCGCACGCGAAGGCGCGGATCTCCTCCATTACTTCCAATGGGTATTCGATCGACCGTTGGAACTGCGGAACGCGCCATGAAGCAAATTCGAAATGAGGGCCGAGTTCTTTTACTGGCATGATAGAAGAAAGTTCCTAGACTATTAATATTCTCCGCGGCCACGGCAGGATCTTCATCGCCATCGTCCTGGTCTTCGTGCAGGTGATAATAATACGTGATCCCACCCATGAGCAAGCAGAATAGCAAAATCCCCACAAACCATCCGATGGCGCGTCCGGTCCAGACACGCTGCTGTTCCACCATGCTCGCACTGAAGCGCACACAACACCAGGCCAGGCCCAAGATGCAACCCAGCTTGATGTACCAGGGCATAAGATCGAGATGGCCTTCTCCCCCCACCTCACTCCACAGGCTGATTATGGCAATCAATGCGATGAGGAACTCCAAAGCGTAAGCCAGCCGCAGCCATGATGGATTTAAGGAAGACGTATTTAAAGAAGATGGATTTAAGGAATACGGATTTAGCGGCACCGGAGCCGCAGACGCTTCAGCCGGCACGCTCAGCTCCGCACGGGACTCCTCCGGCATCGGCGGTTCCAGCCGCTCGGCTACTTCGCTTGGATTCACTTCACTTCCCAACCTATCATGTTCTCTTTCCCATAACGATCTTTCTCAGCGCTTTTCTTCTGTTCCAACTGCAGCCCATGATCGGACGTTACATCCTGCCCTGGTTTGGCGGCGGCCCCGCTGTTTGGACCAGTTGCCTGCTGTTTTTCCAGGCCTGCCTGTTGGCTGGCTACGCGTACGCACATTGGCTGGGCTCGCTCCAGAACGTACGGTTTCAGGCTGGTGTCCATGCCGGATTGCTGCTGGCTTCGCTGGCATTTCTGCCGCTGCATCCGAATGCGGCGATTTGGAAGCCTGTTTCTGCCGCCGATCCTTCCGGCCGGATCGTCCTTCTGTTAACCGTTACAGTGGGAGCTCCTTACCTGTTATTGGCCGCCACGGCGCCTCTTCTGCAGCATTGGTTTGTGATTGGCGATTCCGGCTTGGGGCGCAATCTTGAAAGGTCACCCTGGCGATTGTACGCTCTTTCGAATCTCGGATCGTTTCTTGCCTTGCTGAGCTATCCGTTCGTCTTCGAGCCGTTACTGCGGCTTCGCACGCAAGGTTCGATTTGGTCCGGGCTGTACCTGGTGTTCGCCGCACTGTGCGGATTCGCCGCGTGGCGGATGTGGTCGGTCCGTCCCGCGCCAGTGGTAGCGAACGCCGAACTCGATTCCGCGCCGCGCCCAACCGTTGGGACTGTGCTGTTCTGGCTCGGGCTGTCCGCCTGCGGATCGACGCTTCTGGTGGCGACTACCAATCAGATCTCGCAAGACATCGCGGTCAGTCCTTTCCTGTGGGTGGCGACGCTGGCGATCTATTTGCTCACATTCGTGCTGGCTTTTGATAGCGACCGCTTTTACTGGCGAACGGGATTCGCCATCGCCGCTGGACTTTTCGCCCCAGTCGCCTGTGCACTGCCATCCGTGTCGATTGGTCTCTCGCTGCGGTCGCAGCTCATTATCTATTTGATGGCGCTGTTCGTCACCTGCATGATCTGTCAGGGCGAACTGGCGCGATCCCGCCCTTCATCCCGCTATCTCACGACGTTTTATTTGACCATCGCCGCGGGCGGCGTCATGGGCGGGGTTTTCGTCGCCCTGATCGCGCCGCGTATATTAACCGAATTCAGCGAATATCAGATCGGCCTCGCGGCTGCCTGCCTGCGGGGCTTTTGGGGCTGGATGCGGACCGGCGCCCTGGCTCAATGGACCAACCGCCATCTGGCGGTGCGCCTGCCTCTGATGGCGCTGTTCATCGGAGGGTTCACCGCGATTGTCGCCACCATGACTACCGGCAAGCTAGGTGCAGTGGTGAGCGCCCGGAACTTCTACGGCATCCTGCGCGTGATGGCGCGTGAAGATTCCAACGGGCCTTTTCGCGAGTTGCAGCACGGCCGCACCCGGCACGGTTTCGAATACTTGCAAGCCGCGCGAAAAGACTGGCCGACGTCCTACTACGGGCCGCATAGCGGCATCGCGATCGCACTGAACGCGCTTGATAAACCCAACCGGCGGATCGGAATTGTCGGCTTGGGCGCCGGAACGCTGGCCGCCTGGGGACGTCCAGGCGACACCTTTCGCTTCTACGAAATCAATCCCGATGTGGAGCAGATTGCGCGGACTTGGTTTTCCTTCCTGCGCGACTCGAAGGCGCAAACCGAGGTGGTGTTGGGCGACGCGCGCGTGCAACTGGAACGGGAATTGGCCTCGGGACGCTCGCCGGATTTCGACTTGATCGCGGTGGATGCGTTTTCCGGCGATTCGATACCGATGCATCTTCTGACGGCGGAGTGCGCCGACATTTACCGGCAACGGCTGGCGCCCGGCGGTGTTCTCGCGCTGCATATTTCCAATCGGGCGCTCGATCTCGATCCGGTCGCGCGGGGGATGGCGAGCCATCTGGGATGGACGGCTGTGCAGATCCTCTCAGCCGACGATGCCGCTACCGGCGAGAGTAGCTCGCGCTGGGTTCTACTGACGTCCAACCAGGATTTTCTCGAACGGGCCGGCCTGGCTCACCGGCTCTCGGGCTGGAGTAGCCGTGCGCCGATCGTCTGGACCGACGACTTCGCCAGTTTGTGGCATGTACTGAAATTCTGACCTATTGCTTCAGCGCGGATTGCAGATCTGTGTGACTGAAGTCGCGCCCCTTATATAGCAACGGTTGATCGAGTATCCGAGCGAGAGCGTAGGCGAAGCAATCCCCGAAGTTCAATCCTGCGCGATGTCGGCCTTTGCCGAAGTCTCTATAAGCTGCTCTCGCAATCCGGCCCTGTTCGAGGGTAACCGGCTCAATGATAATGCCGGATCGCTGAAAAAACCGGTCAAACTCGCGCTGGGCCACAGCGTCGCCGCGATTGTCGATCACCAGAGCAGCTTCTAAATAGCCGGCCGCCGACATTCTCCGGTCGCCCGCATTCTCGATCGCTCTGGCAAATGTGGCGGCGTCTCTTTCGTCCAGGAGAATGGCCAGGACGGCCGAGGTGTCGATCACCATGCCGCTTAGCGTGGTAATCCGTTCTTGTCATAGAGCATGCCGGCGTGGTCGCTGGATTTGACAGGCATCTTGATGTGAGCGGCACAACGCTTCCCGATTTCCAACAGCTCGGCGCTTAGCGGCTTGCCGCGGCGTTTCTCGCGATCCAGTTTTTCACGGAGAGCCGCCGTTACCGCGTGTGTGAGAGAGACGCCCTTCAGTTGGGCGATCTCCCGCGCCAGGCGATGGGCTTCCGTGCTCTTGATGTTCAAAGACATAAGTGCCTAGGTAGAAAGCTCTTCTGCCATGGTACCACCTGCCTCGCTAGTACTTCGAGCCACGACCGCATACCGAGCCACGATTGCATACCGACCCACGGCCCCACACCGACCCCCGGCCATAGGGAGTGGTCTTATTGCAGCAACGAACCCAACGCCGGCAGCGGTACCGCGCTTTCCTTTAATGCCGCGTCGTGGAACTGCTGAAGCTGGAAGCCGGCCCCTTTGCGCATTTTGTATTGTTCCCGCGTATCCAGCCACCCCCGCCAACCAATGAAATACATCGGCAACTGGCAGGACGACAACTGCGCGCGCTGGAATTTGCCGGTGGCCTCTTCCTTCTCTTGGAACGTGTCGTTCATCATCAAATCCAGCGCCTGCTGCTCGGTCATGCCCATGGTTTGCAGCCGGATATCGAGAATCGCGTTCGCGATCGACCGCAGCAGTTGCTTCATCATGCTGAAGCGCAGCTCCCGGCTGTTGTTCAGAAAACCCTCGTCCGACATCATCTGTTGTGTGTACAGCGCCCAGCCTTCCACGTACGGCCCGTTCCCAAAGATGCTACGAAGCACGCGGCGCGTTTTCGGTTCCACCGCGTTGGCGAACTCAAACTGCACATAGTGGCCCGGCATGGCCTCATGAATCGTGATCTCCATCATGCCGTAGCGATTGTATTCGCGCAGCTTCGATTCTACGCGCGCTTTGGGCATATTGGCCGGAATCGGCGTCACCCAATAGAACGCGCCCAGTTGCGGTTCCAGCGCGGGCGCCGCGTTGAATCCTGCCACCGAGTAGATGCCGCGCATGAACTCGGGCGTGGGAATCACTTGCAGATTCTTGCCGCCCCCGAGCGTCACCAGGTGCTTCTCCCGGACGAAGTTGGTGGCTTCCTCCAGATCCTTCTTGGCCTGATCCATATACCCGGCGGGAGTGGTGTGCTGCTGAGCGATTTTGTCCAGCGCGGCGCGGACAGATTCGGGCGCCGCCAGCTTCGCCATCCGATCGCGCACGTCTTTCAACGCGGCTTCCGCTTCTGAAAGCACCTGCTCGGGCTTCTTTCCAGAAACCAAAGTGTAGGCGAATTTCTTATCGTAGTTCTCTTTGCCGAGCCGCCAGTCGCTGGTCTTTTTCGCGAGATCGCCCGCCAAGAACTTTGTGAAACCGCGCAGGGCTTCCAAAGCCGGCCCTGCGGCTCGATCATAGTCCGCCTTCAATGCGTCCGGAGCTTTTGCGCGCAGGGTCTTGTCGATCAGATCCAGGTTGCCTTCATTTTCTTCGCGCGCCACGCGATTCCACACGTCCGGCGAATCCATGAGGTTCGCTTGGCCCTGCTGCATTAACGCCGGAATCTTATTGAGGCGCTGGATGATCTGCCGATATCGGGTATCGATCGGTGCATATTCGAGCACGAAAGGAGTAAAGAGCGCATTGCCAACCAATTCCACATAGACCGTTGGGTTGTGGCGATAGCTTTGAATCTTGTCGAGATCGAGCAGCGATAGATTTACCTGGTTGTCGATGATCTGGTAATCGGCACGGTCTTCCGCCCCAAGCGAGTCCTGTTGGATGGCCGCCAACCGATTGTGGAAATCCGAATAGAACTTGTGCTGCTGCTCGATGCCGGCCGCGCTGAAGTCATCGATTTGTTCATCCAGATTCACGCCCTTGTGCTCGTGATACCCAGCCGAGGTAGCCCCGACCGGAGACAGGGCCAGCGACCCATAGACGAACTCGTCGGTCAGGCTCGAAAGATCCGGTTTGGCGGCCGGCGCCTCGGGTTGCTTGCAACTCGTCAGACAAAAAAACAATACCGCCGCGAGAAATACTGAACCGCGACCGTGAGGGAGTCGGTCCCTAAGCAATTGCCGCATTTATTTTCTCCAGATCTTCCGCTTCGCCAACCTTGGATCCTTCCAATTGGTTGTTGATATTGCGGAGCAAACCCGTGAGCACGCCGCCGGCGCCCACTTCGACAAAGCGGCTGACGCCGAGCGAAGCCAGCTTTTGGATAACATCCGTCCACCGGACCGGGTTGGGCACCTGCCGATACAGGCCCTCTCGCGCCTCCGCTCCACTACGAACCACCTCTGCTTGCCAGCCATTCACCAGAGGCGTCGCCAAATCGCGAAATTCGGTGGCGTCCAGGTCCGCCTTCAGGCGTCTCTGCGCGGGCTCCATCAGCGGGCAATGAAACGGCGCGCTCACCGGAAGCAAGAGCGCTCGCCTGGCTCCGGCGGCTTTGGCGAGTTCCACCGCCCGGTTGACGGCGCCGGCGTGACCGGCAATCACTACCTGATCTGGGGAGTTGAAGTTGGCCGCTGTCACCACCTCACCCTGTGACGCTTCAGACAGGATCCCGTCGAGCTTTCCAGCGGGAAGCTTCAACAACGCCGCCATGGCCCCCACGCCCACGGGCACCGCCTCCTGCATGTACTGGCCGCGCTTGCGCACCAGGCGCACCGCGTCGGCGAAAGCCAGCGACTTCGCGGCCACCAGGGCGCTGTATTCGCCCAAGCTGTGCCCGGCCACAAAATCGGGTCGGACGTTCTGCGCGTCCAGCACTTGCCAGGCCGCCACGGATACCGTCAGCAGGGCGGGCTGCATGTTCTCTGTGAGTTGCAGGGTTTCGGCGGGACCTTCAAAGCAAAGCTGGGTGAGTGAGAATCCCAACGCCTGGTCGGCCTGGTCGAAAATGGCCCGGGCCGCGGCAAATTTTTCCGCAAGGCTCTTCCCCATCCCCACGTATTGCGAGCCCTGCCCAGGGAAAACGAATGCTGTCATCATAAAGAAACAAACGTTTTCAGTGTACCTTCTTCGCCCCCACAATTTTTCGATCCTTTGGCCCATCACTTGCGTCTTAAGCAGTGAAGAGGAGGAAACATGAACATTCAGACTCGCCCACAAGCGCAGCCCCCAGTGCCCAGCTACGAGACCAAGGCGTTTGTTTACTGTCCCATTTGCACGCACACCGTGGAAGGGATCGTGGTGGCCACAGGAAAGACCGCCAAGGTAAAGCCCGGTCAAAAATGCTCGCGGTGTTCGGCTGCCCTAGACCCGGCTTACATCATGCGCCTGGATCGCGCCGCCTGACATTGTGACTTCATTCACATTGCGCGAGGACATGGTACTGTAGTCTTCAGTAAATGAAACGAAAACCAGCGGCGCCCGTGGAGCCCGTCACACCAGATCCCGTGATCGATCCGAAGCTCTTGGATCAGGCAAAGCTTTCGCTGATGCCCGATCAAACCAAGCGCGCGGATAAATGCACGGTCTGTGGCGCGGTGTGTGCGCCTAATTCCGCGGAAGGGCTGTGCTGGGTTTGCCGCCGGCTCAAGATCAGCGCCTGGCGCGATTCCGATCCGCAAACCGTTCAGGAGTAGCCAGCGCCCGCTGGTAAACGAAACTTCCGGCAGCTACATCTTCCACACAAATTCCAAGCGACTTGAAGATTGTGATTTGGTTCTGCTCGAAGTGACGCCCCACGTCTTTGAGCTCCACCACATTGGCCCAGCTATTCGGCACGATAAGATCGCCCGCTTCGATCCTGGCCTGCTCTATTGAATCCACCGCCACCAAAGCCGCGCGGCGAACCAACTCGCTTGGCAGTTCCCTCCGGCTCGCGACGTTTGCGCCCATCGCGTTGATCATTGTCCCAGGCTCAATCCAGCCGTCTTCCAGAACCGGCTCTTGTGCGTTGGTGGCGGTGATGACGATTTGTGCGCCGCGAACCGCGTCCGCCGCAGTATCCATCGCCTGAGCGGAACATTCGTCGGCAAACCTGCGCCGCTTCTCCTCGCTCCTGCTCCACACGCGCACTGTTTTGATCGGCCGGACCGCTCGAATCGCTTCCACCTGTGTGCGGGCCTGAAAGCCCGTGCCGATCACGCCGAGCGTGTCCGCTTCCGGATTCGCCAGCAGATCGGTGGCATACCCTCCGGCGGCGCCGGTTCGGATTTGTCCCAGATGGTTCGCTTCCATCCAGGCCAGCGGCTGCGCCGTCGCCGCGTCATAGAGAACGAAGTAGAAGTGCGCTCCGTAACGAGGATGGGTGGAGTAGAACTTCGTTCCGAAGTAATTCAGATAAGAGCCGGCCATGCTGTGCAGCGTGGCGCCGGTGTCCAAAATGAGGCGATGCCTGGGCTGATTGATCGCTTCACCGCGGCCCAGAGCTTCGAAAGCGCCGCGCATCAAGCCGATGGCGTCGCGCATCGGCAGTAGTTCGCGCACGTCCTCTTCGGACAGATAAAGCATTTCTTATGGGCCGACTACCGTTCCCTATGGTCGCGAAACGAATACTACTTCGTCACCGGATCGGGGCTCTCAGGATCGAGTCCCAGTTCGACGATGGCAGCTTTCGCCCGTTCTTTATCGAACTGGCCGTCGCGCGAAAGCCGCGCCAGGCTGGCCGCAACGATCGCCTCCGCGCCATTCTCGAAATGTTTCCGCAAGTATTCGCGATTCTCGCTGCGTCCAAAGCCGTCGGTACCCAGCGTAACCAACCGGCTGGGAAGCCACGGAGCGATTTGATCGGCCACCACTTTCATGTAATCGGTGGACGCGACAATCGGGCCTTCTATGCCTTCCAACGCTCGCAGCAGATAGGGCTTGCGTTCCGGCTCGGTGGGATGCAGACGATTCCAGCGCTCCACGTCCAGCGCGTCCCTGCGCAGTTCGTTGTAGCTGGTGACGCTCCAGACGTCGGCGGCAATTTGATACTTCTCCGCCAGGATCTTCTGCGCGCGCAAAGCTTCATTCAGAATCGGTCCGCTTCCGAACAGGTGTACCTGCGGGCTTCCGTTTTCGGCGGCCTTGTAGCGGTAAATACCGCGCAGGATCCCCTCGGCAACGCCTTCCGGCATGGCCGGCTGAGCGTAATTTTCGTTGTAAATGGTCAGGTAGTAGAAGCGATCTTCCATCTCCTGATACATACGCCGGATGCCGTCCTGAACGATCACCGCTACTTCGTATGCGTAAGCCGGATCGTAGCTGCGGCAGGTGGGAACCGTGCTGGCCAGCACCAGGCTATGTCCGTCCTGATGCTGCAGACCCTCGCCGGATAACGTAGTTCTACCGGCGGTTCCCCCCATCAGGAAGCCCTTGCCGCGCGAGTCGGCGAAAGCCCAAATCAAATCGCCGATACGCTGGAACCCGAACATCGAGTAGTAAGTAAAGAACGGAATCATCGGAACGCCGTAGGTGGCGTACGCGGTGCCGGCCGAGGTGAACGATGCCATCGATCCCGCTTCGTTGATCCCCTCTTCCAGGATCTGGCCGTTCCTGGCCTCTTTGTAGAACAGAAAATTCTCGCTGTCCACCGGCTTGTAGAGCTGGCCTCGGCTGGCGTAAATACCGTACTGCCGGAACAGCGACTCCATGCCGAACGTCCGCGCTTCGTCCGGAATAATGGGGACGATGTATTGGCCCAAGCTTTTGTCCTTAAGCAGCAGCGTCAGCACCCGCACGAACGCCATGGTGGTGGACACCTCGCGGCCCGCCGATCCGCCCAGCGATTCGGCAAAGGTCTCCAGCGGCGGCGCCTCAATAGTGATCTTTGCCACCGAACGCGCCGGCAGACTTCCGCCCAGCGCCGCGCGCCGCTCCTGGATATAGCGCATCTCGGGACTGTCGTCCGGAGGCCTGTAAAACGAAGCCGTGTGCACGGTCTCTTCGGAAATGGGGATGTCGAAGCGCCGCCGGAAATAAAGCATCTCGTCTTCGTTCAGCTTCTTCTGCTGATGCGTGACGTTGCGGCCTTCGCCTGCTTCACCCAGTCCATATCCCTTGATGGGCTTGGCCAAAATAACGGTCGGCGATCCGGTATGATCCAGCGCGCGCTTATAGGCGTTGTAAACCTTCAGCGGATCGTGACCGCCGCGCCGCAACGCGCCCACTTCTTCGTCCGACAAGTGCTCCACCAGCTTCAGCAGCTCGGGATATTTGCCGAAAAACTCCTTGCGCGTGTAGGCGCCGCCCTTGGCTTTGAAATTCTGATATTCGCCGTCGACCGCTTCATTCATCCGTTTGATCAGAAGGCCGGTGGTGTCGCGCGCCAGCAAGTCGTCCCAACTGCTGCCCCACACCACTTTGATGACGTTCCATCCCGCGCCGCGGAAGTGAGTTTCCAGCTCGGTGATGATCTGGCCGTTGCCGCGAACCGGGCCATCCAGCCTTTGCAGATTGCAGTTCACCACAAAAATCAGGTTGTCCAATTGCTCGCGGGCGGCCAGCGCAATTGCTCCCAGCGATTCCGGCTCGTCGGTTTCGCCGTCGCCCAGAAAGGCCCAAATCTTACGCGCCGTCACGGGTATGATGCCGCGGTTCTCCAGGTAGCGCATGAAGCGCGCCTGGTAGATCGAATTGATCGGTCCCAGTCCCATCGATACCGTGGGAAACTGCCAGAAGTTCGGCATCAGCCAGGGGTGCGGATAAGACGACAGACCCGGATGCTCCCTCAGTTCGTGCCGGAAGTTTTCCAGATGCTTTTCATTGAGACGGCCCTCCAGAAACGCGCGGGCGTACTCGCCGGGCGAGGCGTGCCCCTGGAAGTAGACAAAATCTCCCGGTTGATCTCCGTGCTTTCCATGGAAGAAATGGTTGTGGCCCACTTCCGCCAGCGTGGCGAGCGATGCATAGGTCGAGATATGGCCGCCGATGCCGCTGTCATGCTTATTGGCGCGTACCACCATCGCCATGGCGTTCCACCGGATCAGGCTTTTGATTCGCCGCTCGATCGCCCGGTCGCCAGGGTATGGAACTTCTTCGTCCACCGGAATGGTGTTGATATAAGGAGTCTTCAGAACGTTCGGCGTCTGAACTCCGTAGAGAGCGGCGCGCTCGGTAAGGCGGCTGAGCAGGTAGGCGATGCGCTCGGCCCCTCCCTCCTCTACGACGCCGTCTAGAGCTTCCAGCCACTCGCTGGTCTCTTGTGTATTGGGGTCCTCGCTGGTTACGAGTTTTGTTGCAAGCATGGGTTTAAACTCGGGTCACTTTCAACATAGCATTAGTGAGACTACCGGAGCCTTTAGTAGCTAAAGCGGCTCCGCTGACGGGCGAGCTGGTTGGACGGGAACCAACAACTGAATTGCTATGATAACTCGGTTGGGAGGCCGATCGAGTTCCGGCGTGGGTCCGCGTCGTCGAGACTCACGTTTCGATCCCTCCCGGCCGGCTCGCGTAGGCTTGCGGAAACGTTAGTTGCGGTTGGCGCGTCTGTCCCGCGATTGTCGCGTCCGAGAGATTTCTGTCAACGCAAGGATGGCTCTCTGAACTAAGTGACGTTCCCGGCGCAGCTTTTTCAGCCGCGCCTGAACGATTTCCGTCGACTTGGGGACAAGCTCCATCTTTCGATTCATCTGTGTTCTCCTAGTCAAGTAGTACCAGTCTAAGCGTGTGTGCTTGGGGTTACTATCAGGATGTCTGTGATTTTGGTGCCGGAACTACAGCTACAAGCGTGTAGGCGCATTTCCTACGTTACAGAACCGCGACCGTCAGGGAGGCGGACTTCCCGCGCGGTTGCCGA
>VFSW01004837.1_pt1 | contig 20039 bp, 20 predicted proteins | sample 5358111 | NCBI WGS metagenome assembly VFSW01 (sample SAMN11554181, study PRJNA540505) | mine drainage metagenome | isolation source: sediment from site ElyBrook_90M | place: USA: Ely Copper Mine, Vershire, VT | collected 2017 | reverse complement strand
CTTCCGGATCGAGCCGCACCGTCTTGGCGATGTCGGCGTCCGGCATCTCGAGGCTCGGCACGCGCGGGGCCTCCTCCGCGGACAGCGCCTTGATGCAACTCTCGGCGTTGTCCAGCATGTACCATGGATCGTTGCGCCCGTTCTGCAGCGTCTCCATGTAATACTCGATGCTCACGATGGCATCGGCGATGCGCTCCAGGCGCAGCGGGTCGGGCGCCGGCGCTCCCGGCTCGATGAGGCGGCGCACCTGCACACCGACGGCATCCATCAGCTCCACCGCGCGCATCTTACCGAGCATGAGCAGGCCGGCGGCGATGCCGCGCAGCAGCTGCGGCACGTTGTCGAGGCCCTGGGGGGAGAATTCGGCCGGCTTCTGCACGGTGATCGTCACCGCTTCCTTGATGCGCGCCAGGTTGACGATGCACTCGCGCAGCACCGCCTCGCTCACCTGGCGGAATTCCATCTCCTGCTCGCCCGGTGGCGTGCCCTCCGCGACCTGCGGCCCGGGCGGCAGGATCAGGCGGACCAACTGCTCGTCCAGGCTGTCCTCTACGCTCAGCAGCACTCCGGCGAGCTTCACCAGCGCCGCTTCCGGCGGACCCGCGCCCTCCTCGAGGCTGCCCGTCAGTTCCTCCACCTCCCGATGCACCCGCTGGCGCAGCTCACCGAGACCGAGGACGCCGAGGGTGTCGCTGATCTTGCGCAGCAGCTCGAGCTGCGGCGTCAGTTCCTCGCTCCGCCCGCCGCCGCGGCGGACGAAGATGTCGAGCACGTCCTTGACCTTGGTGAGGTCCTCCTTGATGGCCGCCGCCACCGTCTGCATGAGCTTGACGCTGGGCGCGGACAGACTTTCGCGTTCCAGCTCGATCGACTCATCCACCGGCAGCAGTTCCGACAGTTTGAACGAGGCGCGCACGGCGGCGATGCGTCCGCCGGCCACCGAGGCGCGCGCCACGTAGTAGAGAAGATTGTTCAGCAAGTCCGCCGGCGGATGCTCGCAGTAACGCGCCTCGCCGAGCTCATACAGCGTCTTGATCTGCCGGTCCGCCTGGCCCAGCAGGCGCTTCAAGGTCGCGCTGCCCTCCAGGCCGTTCGCACGCAGCGCCTCGATGACCGCTCCCGTCACCCACCAGAGCTGGAACACGGGCTGGGTGGTCGCCACCTGTTCGAGCTTCTCGGCCACCCTGGCCAGGATCTCGAGGTTCTGCGGCGTCCGTTCGCCGCGAATGTAGCCGAGCAGGCCGATCTGGAAGCGCGGCCGCAGACGGCGCGCCCATTGCACCACGGAGACCGTCTGTTCGCCCTGTCGCGGCGGCTGCGGCTGCGCCGGCTGGTCGGACTTCAGGTTGAGCAACAGCAAGGTGCCTTCCGACAGCAGAGGGCTGCCGCGCACCGAGCGCAGATCGTTCAGCAGGGGCAGCAGCACCAGCGCGAGGTCGCGACCGCCGGAGAGCACGCGCTCCAAATAGGTCGGCAGCTGCACCATCGCGCGCATCAGCGCATCGAGTCCGTCCAGCTGGCGCTTCTGGTCGTTGTCGGAATCGAGCAGGTAGCGTCCGACATGCTCCATTTCCTCGGCGAGCAACGCCGCGCCGTAGACCTCCACGAGACGCAGCACGCCGTGGGCCAGATGCAACTGCTCCACGCAGCGCTCGAGAGCCGCCCTGTCATCCGGACGTTCGGCGTAGATCTCGAGGCCGGCGCGCGCCTCGTTGAGCGTCGCCGCGAGCTCCTTGGCGACGAGGTGCAAGGTTTGCGAACTGATGTCGGTCATGCCGCTGGGTCGAACGATGGGGTTTTAGGCACCGATGCCGCTGGCCTTGCGCATTTTGCCGGAGGCGCCGGTGTCGACGACCTCGCTCAGGGCGGGCAGGCGGGCGGAGGAACTGCCAACCGACGTGGTCGCGCCACCGTAGTCGGGAAGCCGGAAGCCGGCGACGGACTTGCGCAGCTGCGCCGACAATGCGGCGAGCTTGGCCACCGATGATGAGGTGGCGGTGGAGGCATCCGCCGTCTGGCTGGAAATCTCGCGGACCACCTGCATGTTCTTGGAGATATTGCCGGAGGCCATGGCCTGCTGGCGTGCGCTCGCCGAGATGTTCTGCACCAGGCTCGCGATCTGATTCGACACCTGCTCGATCTCCTCGAGGGCGGCGCCCGCGTTCTCCGCCAGCAGCGCGCCACCCACCACATCGGTGGTGCTGCGCTCCATCGAGACCACCGCCTCGTTGGTGTCGCTCTGGATGGTCCGCACCAGCACCTCGATCTGCTTGGTGGCGTTGGCGGCGCGTTCCGCGAGCCGCTGCACCTCATCGGCGACCACCGCGAAACCGCGTCCCGCCTCGCCCGCCATGGAGGCCTGGATGGAGGCGTTCAGCGCCAGGATATTGGTCTGCTCGGCCAGGTCGTTGATCAGTTCGACGATGTTGCCGATCTCCTGCGAACTCTCGCCCAGCCGCTTGATGCGCTTGCTGGTCTCCTGGATGGTCTCGCGAATGGCGTTCATGCCGTCGATGGTGCGACGCACCGCATCGCCGCCCTTGTGCGCGATGTCGACCGAATGACGGGCCACGTCGGCGCAGCGCTCGGAGTTGCCCGACACCTCCTCGATCGATGCCGCCATGTCGGCCATGGATTCGCTGGCGGCGGAGATCTGCCGCGACTGCGCACCGCTCGCCTTCGCCATGTGGGCGGCTGCGCCCTGGGTCTGGCGTGCGGCGCCGTCGAGCTGAATCGCGCTTTCGTTGATGGTCGTGACCAGCTCGCGCAGGGCCTCGACCGCATAGTTGATCGAATCGGCTATCGCTCCGGTAATGTCCTCGGTGACGGTGGCCTGCACGGTCAGGTCGCCGTCGGCCAGGCTCGACAATTCGTCGAGCAGGCGCATGATGGCCTCCTGGTTGCGCTCGTTCTCACGGACCCGCAATTCGGTGTCGCGCCGCGCGGTCAGCGATTTGGCCATCGCCAGGATCAGGGCGATCAGCAGCCCCGCTGTAATGGCCAGCAGCGCGGACACCGCGACGGCATGGTCGGCGACGGGCCCCTTTGCGGCCGGCGCCGCGGCACCGAGAACCCGGGTCAACCGCGCCGCAATGCCCGGCAGGTTACGCGCCGCGACCTGCGCCTTGGCGAGAGGTTCGGCCGCCGCGATCGCCTTGCGCACGCTGCGGCTGAATTGCTGATCGCGCTGGGTGGCGGCCTTCAGCCGCTGTTGGGCGTCGCTGCTGGTGACCCGTGGCAGCGCGAGCCCGGTGTACTCGCCCGCCAAGCCGCGCATGACCTGGTTGAGAAATTCCAGGCTGTCGGCCAGGCGCTGCGCGGCGGGCGCCGCCTCCGTGACTCCCATGGCCAGGCCGTTCAATTCCTGTTGCACCCGCTGCACCGTGATTTCGAAGCGCTCCAGGGTACGGCTCATGCCGTCGAGATTCTTCGCCCCCACCGCGCTGGCCACGTCGCCGAGGTCGGACAGCAGCTTCGGTGCGAGTTCGCGCACTTCACGGTCCGCCGCCTGCACGTCATCGACCGCGGTGCGGGCCGCGATCACCACCTTGGCGCCCTCGCCGAGGCCGCTCCAGTCGGGATCCCCGGCCGCGGGCGTCGCGTGGACCGCGGCGCGCAGCGCCGGCAGGCGCGCGACACTCTGCGTCAACCCGTCGAAGGCCCCGTTGTCGCCGCGCAACGCGTTCTGCGCCTCGAGAGGGATGCGTTGCACCAGAACCGACAGTTGCTCGCCGTCAGCCGCGTCCGACGGCGAGGCGGCGCCCCGACCCAGCCAGGTCAGCGCCGCAGCCGCCGCCAGACACAGCAACATCAGGGCCGCCAGCGCCGGCAGCCAGCGCGAGGATTTCGTGGTCGAGTCGATTGTGGAATTCATGGGAGGTTCACCTGCGGCTATCAGCCCGCCGCCTGTAGAAAGCTCTGGCTTTCGACCAAACTCTTCAAACTGAGCACCGGCCAGACTTCGCCGCCGCGGCGAAACGCGCCTGCCAGGTAGCTGTCGCAACGAATCACCGTGGGCGGCGCCTCGGAGTCGAATTCCGCTTCAGCGAAGCGCCTGAACCCGAGCACCTCGTCGACCAACAGAGCGGCGGGGATCTCCCGGCTGTTGATCACCACGGCGCGGGTGTTGCGGCCGAGGGCCGCCGCCCCGCTGCCGAGGAACTGCCTCAGGTCCAGCATCGGCAGCAATTGGCCGCGCACGTTGGCGAGGCCCTTGACCCAGGTCTTGGCGCCGGGGATGCGCGTCACCGCCGCCGGGTAGCCCAGTACCTCGCGGGTCTCCTCGCGGGCCACCAGGAAGGCCTCGCCGCCCATGCGAAAGGCGATACCGACCCATTCACGGCCGCCGGCCGCGTCCGGCTGCCCGCCGGCCGCGGGATTGCGGGTGCGCTTCTCGAGCTCTTTGAGCAATTCGAAGGGACGGTCGCGGAGGCTCCGCAGGCTGAAATCCGCGCCACTCGCCGGGTTCGTCATGAGGCCAGCGCGGCCTGCGCCTTCTCCACCAACGCCTGGGCGGACACGGGTTTCACCAGGTAGTCGACCGCGCCCTGGCGCAACCCCCACACCCGATCGGTCTCCTGGCCCTTGGTGGTGACCATGATGATGGGTATGAGCCGGGTTTCCGGGTCGTTGATCAACATGCGGGTGGCCTGATAGCCGTTGACGCCGGGCATCACGATGTCCATGAAGATGAGGTCGGGCTTCATCGCCTTGGCCTTGCGCACCCCTTCCTCACCGTTTTCCGCCGCGGCGGTCTTGAAGCCATGCTTCTCGAGCGCCTTTTGCATGACGAACACCTCGGTGGGCGAATCGTCGACGATCAGAATCAGTGCCATTTTCGCATTCTCCGTCATTTGCCGACGTGCGCTTCGATGGCGCCCAGCAGCTCGTCCTTGGTGAACGGCTTGGTCAAATAGTGTTCCGAACCGACGATGCGGCCGCGGGCGCGATCGAACAATCCGTCCTTGCTGGACAGCATGATCACCGGTATCTGCCTGAAAACCTTGTTGTGCTTGATCAGCGAACAGGTCTGATAGCCGTCCAGCCGCGGCATCATGATGTCCACGAAGACGATGTCCGGCTGATGGTCGGCGATCTTGGAGAGCGCGTCGAAGCCGTCGACCGCCGTGAACACCTCGCAGCCCTCCTTGGTCAGCAGAGTCTCGGCGGTCCGGCGGATCGTCTTGCTGTCGTCGATCACGAGCACTTTCAGCCCCGTGAGTTTGGTGTTGCCGTTGTTGGTCATGCTTTCCATGGACTCGACCTTAGGGTGGAAGCCTGCGGCGGACGTAGGCCCCGGAATCTCGTGGCTTTTTAACATATCCAGCCCAAGCAAGCCACGGTACCAGTCGGTCATTTCGAGGCAATGCCGGCATTCCGACGGTGGCCTGGTTCACAGTTTCGCGACAGAACGATCGGCGGCGGCTTGGGCTACACTCACCGGGACCGTTCCCGAGGGTTTTGCAGGGTCCCCTTCGCATGCACAGCACATCCGCCGTTCGCCTGGTCGTGGTCATGGACCCGATCGAGACGATCAACCCCGCCAAGGACAGCACGCTGGCCATCCTGCTGGCCGCCCAGGCGCGCGGTTGGCGCTTGTTCTACGCCACACAGGCCGATCTGTGGCTGCGCGACGGCGTGGCGTTCGGCGGACTGGCGCCACTGGAGGTGTTCGACGACCAGGCCTCCTGGTTCAAGCTCGGCGAGCGCACCAATGCGCCGCTCGGCGGCTTCGACGTCGTCCTGATGCGCAAGGACCCGCCCTTCGACACCGAATACATCTACACCACCTACATCCTCGACCGAGCGGAGGCCCAGGGCGCCCTGGTATGCAACAGTCCCCGGGGACTGCGCGACATGAACGAAAAGGTCTACACGGCCTGGTTCCCGGAATGCTGCGCGCCGACCTTGATCACCCGCGACATGCAGGCCATGGGCGAGTTTCTCAAGGAGCACGGCAAGGCGGTGTGCAAGCCGCTGCACGGCATGGGCGGCCGGTCCATCTTCGTCCTCGAACAGGGGGATAAGAACCGCAACGTGGTGTTCGAGACGCTCACCGACTACGGCCGGCAGTTCGCCATCGTGCAACGTTATCTGCCGCAGATCGTCACCTCGGGCGACTGCCGGATCATTCTGGTCGACGGCGAGCCGATGCCTTATGCGCTGCAGCGAATTCCACTGCCCGAGGATAACCGTGGGAATCTGGCGGCCGGAGCACGGGCCGCCAGCCGTCCCCTGAACGACCGCGACCGCTGGCTGTGCGGCCGCATCGGTACGGCTCTGCGCGCGGCCGGCATGGTTTTCGTGGGCCTGGATGTGATCGGCGAGTACGTCACCGAGATCAACGTCACCAGCCCGACGGGTATCCGGGAACTGCACAAAAAGCACGGGATCGACATTGCCGGCGCACTGGTCGATGCCTTGACGCGGCGCTTGGCGGGGTGAGCCTCGACACCTCACAACCCGAATTGCCGGGCGGGTTGCCGCCCGCCGGCGATCGCATGCTCACCACCTGCTTCCTGGCGGCGCTGTTCCACGCGATACTCATCCTGGGCGTGACCTTCGGCGTCCAGCAGTCCCGGGAGGGCGCGGGTTCCGCCGCCCTGGAGGTGGTGCTGGTGGATGAGCGCGCTCCCGCCGCGGCCGACAATGCGCATGCCCGCTACCTCGCGCAACGCACCCAGAACGGTTCGGGAAACGCGCCACAGACCGAGCGCACCCGCATCCCGCAGTCCTCGCTCCTGCCGGCCGAGCGCGCCGGCCTGCCAGGGGGTGAGGGCGAGGCGACGGTACAGTCCGCCACCGACGCCGGCGAGGAGGAATTGGTGGCCACGACCGGCGCGGCCAGCAAGATGCGCTACTTCGCGGCGCCCACCGCCGCCGCGGAGGCCTCACAGGCGCCGCTGCTGCTCGAGAAGCGGCCCGATCTCGGCATGACCCCCAACGATGACGGCGTGCAGTTGCGGATGCGCGGCGAGGCGCGCCGGCAGTTGTGGATCGCCGCCGACACCCGCGCCTCCGAGGTCGCCGTCTATCTGGACGGTTGGCGTCGCCAAATCGAACGGGTGGGTACGATGAACTTCCCCGATGTGGTGCGTCGCCGCAGGTTGTCGGGCACGCCGGTGATCGAGGTAACCATCGGTGCCGGCGGTCACCTGATCGCAGCCACGGTGAAACGCAGCAGCGGGCAGGCCGAACTCGACCAGGCCGCGCTGCGCATCCTCAAGCTCGCCTCCCCCTACGACCCCTTCCCGAAGGCGCTCGCCGCGCAGCATGACGCCATTCGCATCGCCTACGAGTGGCAGTTCCTGGATGGTGCCACCGAAGGATCGGGCGTGTTGTACGCCCCGCCCGCCGACCGATGAGCGCCGGCGGCTATTTCACCAACCAGTTGTTGATCGCCATGCCCAACATGGATGATCGCAATTTTGCGCAAACCGTGGCGCTCATCTGCGATCACGGCCCGCATGGCGCACTCGGCCTGGTTCTCAACAGACCGCTCGCGATGCGCATGGGCGATATCTTCCAGCAGCTGCAGATCCACCTCGACTCGGCGGCCTTGCGCGACCGGCCCGTGCTGCGCGGCGGGCCGATGCAGCCCGACCGCGGTTTCGTGCTGCACCGGGCCGAAGGCGAGTGGGAGCACACGCTCAAAGTCTCGGACACCCTCCATGTCACCACCTCGAGCGACATCCTGACGGCAATCGGCCGGGGCGACGGGCCCGGCGAGGTGCTCATCGCCCTCGGCTATGCCGGTTGGGAGGGGGGGCAGCTGGAGAAGGAGATCCGCGCCAATGTCTGGCTGAACGCGCCCGCCGCGGCGCAAATCATCTTCGACCTGCCCTTCGAGGCGCGCTGGCAGGCGGCCGGGAATCTGCTCGGCGTGGAACTGTCGCGGATCAGCCCGCATAGCGGCCATGCATAATGCGCCCGACGACGGCGCACCGCGCCTGATTCTCGCCTTCGATTACGGACGGCGCAGAATCGGCGCGGCACGCGGAGACACCCTGTGCCGCACGGCCGCGCCGCTTGGCGGCGCGGCGGTGGATGCCGACGGTCCACGCTGGCTGCAGATCGAGGCGCTGCTGCGCGACTGGCGACCAGCACTACTGGTGGTCGGCCTGCCGTATAATGTCGATGACTCGGACAGCGACATGAGCCGCGCGGCTCGCGCCTTTGCCGCTGAGCTGGCGGCGCGTTACGGGCTGCCGGTCGAACTGGTCGACGAGCGCTACTCCTCGCTGGAGGCTCAGGATCGGCTGCGGGCGGCGCGCGCGACGGGACTGCGACGACGGCGCGTCGCCAGGACGGACATCGATGCGGCGGCCGCCTGCGTGATCCTGGAGCGCTGGTTCAACGAGCGGCGGTTGCGCCACGACAAGGACGAAAAGAATTAGGCATGCGTGCTCAACAAGACGGCTCGGGGGGCCTGCGCCACCTCATCACGCTCGACGGACTCGACCGGGCGGCCCTGACGGCGATTCTGGACCGTGCCGAGACCTATCGCCGGGTGCCCGGCCAACCGGCCTACGAGGGCCGCGAGCTCGCCGGCGTCACGCTGGCCAATTTGTTCTTCGAACCGAGCACACGCACGCGCGCGTCCTTCGACCTGGCGAGCCGGCGCCTGGGCGCGCATGTGCTCAACCTCGATGTGCACTCGAGTTCGCGCGCCAAGGGCGAGAGCATGCTCGACACGATCTACACCCTCGAGGCGATGAATACCGACGTGTTCGTGATCCGTGATTCCGAGCCCGGCATGCCGGAATTCCTCATCGACCACGTCGCGCCGCATGTCTCGGTGATCAGCGCCGGGGAGGCACACCTGTCGCATCCGACCCAGGGGCTGCTGGATGCGCTCACCATCCGCGCCCACAAGCGCCGCTTCGCCGGGCTCAAGGTGGCCATCGTGGGCGACATCCTGCATTCACGGGTGGCGCGCTCCACCGCCCGCGCGCTGCGCACGCTGGGCACCGAAGACCTGCGCCTGGTCGGTCCGCAGACGCTGCTGCCCCCGGAGGATGAATTTCAGGGCGCGCAGCGCTACACGCGCGTCGAAGACGGCATAGCGCAGGCCGACGTGGTGATGATGCTGCGCATCCAGAAGGAGCGCATGGCCGCCAGCGCCGATCTGGACGAGGCCGAGTATTTTCGCGATTTCGGCCTGGACGCGCGGCGCCTGGAGCTGGCCGCTCCGGACGTGCTGGTGATGCACCCCGGGCCGATGAACCGCGGCGTGGAGATCTCCTCCGAGGTCGCCGACGGTCCCCGCTCGGTCATCCGCGAGCAGGTGAACAACGGCGTCGCCGTGCGCATGGCGGTGCTCGCGGCAATCGCCGCGACTCTCACCCGGCACCGCCGCCCGCTGTAGGCGCGCCGGCGCCCCGGGGGGGCGCGGCCGGCAGCCGGACCCGGGCGGCGCCGGCACGGATTCTGCCGCCGCCCACCACCACGGGAGGCAGTGAGAATCCCTCGGGCACAAACACCAGGATGGTGGAGCCGTGCTCGAACCAGCCCATCTCGGCGCCCTTGACCAGGGTCGCGTCGCAGGCGATGCGATTCGGACCGCGATAGCGCAGATGCAGCCGCAGGTCGTCGAGAAACTTCAGGCGGATGCTCGCCACCAGGATGGCGGCCACCGGCACCAGGGTGATCACGGCGCCACCGGCGATGCGGCAACGGATGACGGCACGCTCGTTCTTGCAGAACAGCCGCTCGACCCGCTGCAGAGCAATCGGGTTGACGTTCCAGGTGTCTCCCGAGATGTAATCCACGCGCTCCACGCGGCAATCGTATGGCGCGTGAAAGCGGTGATACATGGCCGAGGTGAGCCGCAGCGTGGCGTAGCTTCCGCCGCGATAATAACCGACGAGCCGCGGGTCGGCGAGCAGATCGAGCAACGGGTAGGGATAGCCCTTGGCCTGCAGCGCCATGCCGTCCTCGATCCGGCCGCAGGCGCCGATCAGGGCGTCGCACGGACTCACCAGCACCCCGGCGTCCGGATCCGGCGGCCGCGCCCCGTCCCGCAGTTCGCGGGTGAAGCATTGCTGCAGACTGGCGAAGCGCCTCTGCTTCGCATCGCTCAAGTCCAGGTCGGTGAACAGGCGCCACACCGCGATGCAGGCGGCGCACACCCAGGGATGCTCGATGTTGCTCAGCCAGCCCATGAACAACGTCAGCCAACGGCGCGGCACGCGATTGGTGAGCAGGAAATTGATGTCCTCGTGGCGAACGATGCGCCACAGAGCGGCCCGCGCGTTCATCGTAGTGTCATCCGTCTGCAATACCTTGCAGGCGGAGGAAGACAATGACCATGAGCCCGGTTTTCTATGCCGCGGGCGCCACGGCGTCCGCCGCCCTGCTGCGCAAACTGCAGCAGCGAGTGCGCCTGTCGCGAGCCAAACATCCGTCCGCCGCGGGCCATCCGCGCATGTCGCGGCGCCTTGCCGCACTGGTGACGCACTACGAGTACGACGAGGACACCTTCTTCCGCGCCGACGATGCGCCGGATGACGTCGCCGAACGCAGGCGCACGGGCTTCATGCGCCTCTCCGCGGCACTGGCCGGGCGCCATGCCGCCACCGCCGGCGCGGGCGCCGCGATCATCGATTCGCTCTCGGACCTGCAGTTCACCTCCCGCTACCGGGTGCCCTACCAATTCAGCCGCCTGGTGCGCAAACACCTCGGGGCGGGCAGCTTCCTCGCCTCCTCCTCGGGTGTGACCGTGACCGACCTGGACGGCAACCGCTACTACGACCTGACCGGATCCTACGGCGTCAACGTTCTCGGCAACGACTTCTACAAGGAGTGCATCGAGCGGGGCGCGGCACGCGTGCGCGACCTCGGCCCGGTGCTCGGGCCCCTGCACCCGGTCGTGGCGGACAATGTGCGGCGCCTGCTGAACATCTGCGGACTCGACGAGGTGTCCTTCCACATGTCCGGCACCGAGGCCGTGATGCAGGCCGTGCGGCTGGCGCGCTATCACACCGGCCGGACACATCTGGTGCGCTTCTGCGGCGCCTACCACGGCTGGTGGGGCGACGTGCAGCCGGGTGTCGGCAATCCGCTGCCGGCCAACGCGACCTACACCCTGCGGGACATGGACGAGCGCACGCTGCGGGTGCTCGACAGCCGCCGCGACATCGCCTGCGTGCTGGTCAATCCGCTGCAGGCGCTGCACCCCAATTCCGGGGCGCCGTCGGATTCGACGCTGCTCGACGGCGGACGCCGCGCCCACTTCGACCGCGAGGCCTATGCGGCCTGGCTCGGCAGGCTGCGCCGGGTGTGCGATGAGCGCGGGATCGTGCTGATATTCGACGAGGTGTTCGTCGGCTTCCGTCTCGCCCCGGGGGGCGCGCAGCAGTATTTCGGGGTCGCGGCCGACATGGTCACCTACGGCAAGACGCTGGGGGGCGGACTGCCAATCGGCGTGCTGTGCGGTCGCGCCCGCTACATGCGCCGCTTCCGCGAGGACCGGCCGGCCGACGTATGCTTCGCGCGCGGCACGTTCAACAGCCACCCGTACGTCATGGGCGCGATGAACGAGTTTCTGCGGCGGCTGGACACCGATCCCATCCGCGCGCTCTATCGTGACCTGGACGGGGTTTGGAACCGTCGCGCCGAGGATCTCAACCAGCGCTTCGCCGCGGAGGGGCTGCCGGTGCGGGTCGCCAACCTGTCGACCATCTGGACCCTGTTCTACACGGTGCCTGCGCGCTACCACTGGATGTACCAATACTATCTCCGCGATGCGGGACTGGCGCTCAGCTGGGTGGGCACCGGCCGCCTGATCTTCAGTCTCAACTATGGTGCTGAGGAATTCGCCGCGGTGGCCGACCGCCTGCTGGCGGCGGCACGCGCCATGCGCGAGGACGGGTGGTGGCACTGCACGGCGGAATTGACCGAGCGGGCCATCAAACGCCGCGTGCTGCGGGAGATGATTCAGGCACGCTGCTCATGGCTCATCGGATCCAGCAGCTCGCCGCGCAACAGATAGAGCGGCGCCTTGCGGTACAGCTTCACGTCGTGAAAGGGATCCGTCAGGATCTTGACCAACCACACGAGGCCGGTGCGCACGTCACACAGGAAGAACAGCTGAACGGTGCGGAACGCCAGCGCGCCCAGCCCGACGGCCAGCCACAATGCGCCCACGTGGCGCACGAACTCCTCGACGCCGTGCGCGGGCGCGAACAGGCCGAAGCAGGTCGGATCGAACCACAGGACCGCGGGAGACAGCGCCCACACCAGGTGCAGCACCACCTTGCGCCGCAGGTTGTAGCCGACCTTGATCGCCTCCTTGTGCTCGTGGGTTGCATGGTTCACCGAATCGTAACCCTTGGGCTCGAAGAAAAAATGCCCGGACTGCCGGCTCACCATCGCCACCAACCAGCCGATCAATGCCGCCGCCACCGGATCGGAGAACATCATCGCGTAGGCGACCAGGAAGCTGATCGCGCTGAGCAGGTGCAGGGACTGATTGATGCGGCTGTGATGATAATAGCGATGGTCATCCCACCGCTGGCAGGCGAGTTCCGCCAGAAAGCTTTGCATGATCGTTCCTCGAGGTGAATGGCTGCGAAACCGACGTGCAACAAATATCGGAGATTCATGACAGGCCAATGACAGGCCGCGGTGGGCGCGCACGCCCACACCCCGGCGGCCGGCCCCGGACCGGCGCGCGGATCCGCGGTAAGCAAAGCTTGGCGCGACCTTCATGCTATCGTCACGCGCGGATGGGATCGTTGCGCGGCATGAGGATCATGATCGTCACCGACGCCTGGCATCCGCAGACCAACGGAGTGGTCCGCACCCTGACGCAGACCGCGGCGTGTTTGACGCGTTTCGGGCACGAGGTGCAGATGCTCACGCCGCTCGATTTTCGCAGCATCCCGCTGCCGACCTATCCGGAAATCCGTCTCTCGCTGCTGCCGGGCAGCCGGGTGAGCCGGCGCATAGAGGCGTTCGACCCTCAGGCGCTGCACATCGCCACCGAGGGGCCCCTCGGCCACGCGGCACGGCGCCATGCGCTGCGGCGGGGCCTGCGCTTCACCACCTCGTATCACACCCAGTTCCCGCAATACCTGCGCGCGCGGGTGCCGGTCCCTCTCGGGCTGTCCTATCGGATCCTGCGCCGCTTCCACGGCGCGGCGGTGCGCTGCATGGTCAGCACGCCGACATTGGCCCGGGAACTGCAGTCGCGTGGTTTCACCAACCTCGCGCTGTGGCGCCGCGGGGTCGACACCGACGTGTTCAAGCCCGGCCCGAAGCAGCGACTGCAGATGGCGCGTCCCGTCGCCGTGTACGTGGGCCGGGTGGCGATCGAGAAGAACATCTCCGCCTTCCTGGACATGCCGTGGAGCGGCAGCAAGCTCGTGATCGGCGACGGCCCGGAGCGCTCCTCCCTGCAGGCGCGGCACCCGCAAACCACCTTCACCGGATTTCTATATGCTCAGGAACTCGCCGCGCACCTGACGGCCGCCGACGTCATGGTGTTCCCGAGCCGCACCGACACCTTCGGATTGGTGATGCTGGAGGCGATGGCCTGCGGGATCCCCGTCGCCGCCTATCCGGTGACCGGACCCATCGACGTGATCGATGACGGCGTCACCGGAGCGCTCGACACCGACCTGGCCCGGGCGGCCGAACGGGCGCTATTGTTGGATCCCGAGGTTTGCAGGAAGCGGGCCCTGCGCTCGGGCTGGGAACTGTGCGCGCGAGAGTTCGAGGCCAACCTCGCCGCCTGCCGATCAACCGAAATTGATCTTGGCCTCCAGGTTGGTGCGCGAGTCGGCTGAGATCAACGCCTCCTCGAGATCGATCCGGCCCTCGCGCACCAGATTGTAGAGGGACCGGTCGAAGCTCTGCATGCCGCGCTCGGTTCCCGTGCTGATGGCCTCCTTGACGGCGATCACGTCCCCCTTCTTGATCAGCTCGGAGATGTGGGGCGTGTTGACCATGACCTCGACCGCGGCGACCCGCGCCGCCGATTTCGCCACCACCAGCCGCTGCGAGAGAATCGCCCGCAGGTACTGCGACAGATCCAAAAATATCTGGTTGTGCTGATCGCGCGGAAACATGTTGATGATGCGATCGAGGGTCTCGGCACAGTTGTTGGCGTGCAGCGTCGAGATGCACAGATGCCCGGTGCCCGCCAGCGCGATCACCGCCTCCATGGTCTCGCGGTCGCGGATTTCTCCCACCAGTATCACATCCGGGGCGGAGCGCACGGCGCTGCGCAGCGCCTTGCCGTAAGACTTCGTGTCGAGCCCCACCTCGCGCTGGTTGATGATGGATTTCTTGTTGGTGTGCAGGAACTCGATCGGATCCTCGATCGTGAGTATGTGATCCGAGGAGGTCTCGTTGCGGTAATTGATCATCGCGGCCAGCGTGGTGGACTTGCCCGCGCCGGCGGCACCGACCATGAGGATGAGGCCGCGCTTCAGCATCACCAATTCCTTGAAGATGTCGGGCATTCCGAGATCCTCGAGCCGCGGCATCTCGGCGGTTATGTAGCGCAGCACCATCGCGGGATAGCCGCGCTGGTAGAAGACGTTGACGCGGAAGCGGCCGAGCCCGGTCTCGGAAATGGCGAAATCGATCTCCAGATCCTCGTTGAAGTGCTCTATCTGCTCCTGCGTCATCAGACCCAGCGCGGCCTGTCGCACGGTCTCGGGGCTCAGAACCTGCTTGTTGACCGGGAAGATCTTGCCCTCGATCTTGATTTTCACGGGGGCGTTGCAGGTGAAGAACAGATCCGACGCCTTCTTTTCCACCATCAGCTTGAACAGCGGTTTGGTGTTCATCACCTGCGTCGGTGCGGGGGTGGACATGCGCTAAAACACCTTGCCCGTTTCTTCCTCCAGGATCTGCAGCGCTCCGGCGGCCTCTTCGGGATTCTTCATCTCGCGCTTGCTCTCCAGCTTCACCCGCAGCCGCAACTCGTTCTTCGAGTCGGCGTTGCGCAATGCGTCCTCGTAGGAGATCAGACCGGCCTCGTACAGCTCGAACAGGGCCTGGTCGAAGGTCTTCATGCCGAGGCGGTTGGAGCGCGCCATGACATCCTTGATCTTGCCCACCTCGCCCTTGAAGATGAGATCCGATATCAGCGGTGATTGCAGCATGATCTCCATGGCCGCGACGCGCCCGCTCCCCGCCTCGCGCGGGATGAGCCGCTGGGATATCAGCGCGCGGATGTTCAGGCTCAGGTCCATCAGCAGTTGTTCGCGCCGCTCCTCGGGGAAGAAATTGATGATTCGGTCCAGGGCCTGGTTGGAACTGTTGGCGTGCAGCGTGGCCAGCACCAGATGCCCGGTCTCGGCGAATTGAATGCCGTATTCCATGGTCTCGCGATCACGGATCTCGCCGATGAGGATCACGTCCGGCGCCTGGCGCAGCGTGTTCTTCAGGGCGAGGTGCCAGCTCTCGCAGTCCACCCCCACTTCGCGGTGCGTGACCACACAGCCCTTGTGGGCATGCACGTACTCGACCGGATCCTCGATGGTGACGATGTGCCCGCGGGTCTTCTCGTTGCGGTAGCCCACCATCGCCGCCAGCGAGGTGGACTTTCCCGAACCGGTGCCGCCGACGAGAATGACGAAGCCGCGCTTCGACAGCACCACTTCCTTGAGCACCGGGGGCAGTTCCAACTCCTCCAGGGTGGGGATCTTGGCATTGATGGTGCGCAGCACCGCCCCGGTGTAGCCCTGCTGCACGAAGGCGCTGACGCGGAAGCGGCCGATGCCCGGCGGCGCGATCGCGAAATTGCACTCCTTGGTGGCGTCGAACTCCTTGGTCTGACGGTCGTTCATGATCGCGCGCACCAGGGTGGCGCTTTGATCGGCGGTCAGCATGCGGTCCGACTGCGGGCGGATCTCGCCGTCGATCTTGATCGCGGGGGGAAATCCGGCGGTGATGAACAGGTCGGAGCCCTTTTTCTCCACCATGCGCCTGAGCAGGTCCTGCATCAGCTTGATTGATTGATCGCGATCCATGAGATGCCGCCTTTAGATGCTGTCCTTGTTCTGCGCCTTGTAACGCGCCTCTTCCCGGCTGACCACCCCTTTCTGCACCAGGTCCTGCAGGCACTGGTCCAGCGTCTGCATGCCCTGGGCCTGGCCTGTTTGGATGGCCGAATACATCTGGGCGATCTTTCCCTCGCGGATCAGATTACGGATCGCGGGCGTGCCGATCATGATCTCGTGCGCCGCGATGCGGCCGCCGCCGACCCGCTTCATGAGCGTCTGCGAGATCACGGCGCGCAGGCTTTCCGAGAGCATGGCGCGCACCATGTCTTTTTCCGCCGCCGGAAACACATCCACGATGCGGTCGATGGTCTTGGCGGCGGAACTGGTGTGCAGGGTGCCGAACACCAGATGTCCGGTCTCGGCCGCCGTCAGGGCCAGACGGACCGTCTCCAGGTCGCGCATCTCGCCCACCAGCACCACATCCGGGTCCTCGCGCAGCGCCGAGCGCAACGCCTCGCTGAATCCGAGGGTGTCGCGATGCACCTCGCGCTGGTTGACCAGACAACGCTTGCTCTCGTGCACGAACTCGATGGGATCCTCGATGGTGATGATGTGGTCGGGGCGATTGTCGTTGCAGTGGTTGACCATGCCGGCCAGGGTGGTCGACTTGCCGGAACCGGTCGGCCCGGTGACCAGCACCAGACCCCGCGGCAGCATGCACAGGTCCTTGAATGTCTTGGGCGCGTTCAATTCGTCCAGCGACAGGATAGTAGAGGGAATATTGCGGAATACCGCCCCGGCGCCGCGGTTCTGATTGAAGGCATTCACCCGGAAGCGCGCGAGTTTGGGGATTTCGAAGGAAAAATCGGTCTCGAAGAACTCCTCGTAGGCCTTGCGCTGCTTGTCATTCATGATGTCGTACACCATGCTATGCACTTCCTTGTGCACCAGCGCCGGCATGTTGATGCGCTTCATGTCGCCGTCGACGCGAATCATCGGCGGCACACCGGCCGACAGATGCAGGTCGGAGGCGTTGTTCTTCACCGCGAAGGCGAGGAGTTGGGCGATATCGACCGCCATTTGCGGCTCCTAAGTGGGCGCGGGTACGACCGGCCATAGTATATAAGAGGGTGTCGGCACCCAATATGTTAACTGCTCCGCAGAATCTGGCGGCCAGCCTGCAGCGCCTGCGCGCCCGGATGCGCGCCGCCGCGCTGGCGGTGGGACGCGATCCCGGGACGGTGACGTTGGTGGCCGTCAGCAAGGGACAGAGTGCCGAAGGGGTGCGGGCGGCCGCCGGGGCCGGCGTCACGGATTTCGGCGAAAATTATCTGCAGGAGTCGGTTTCCAAGATGGATCGGCTCGCCGATCTGCCGTTGAATTGGCATTTCATCGGGGCCATGCAGTCCAACAAGACCCGTGCCATCGCCGAGCGCTTCGCCTGGGTGCACAGCCTCGACCGGCTGAGTGTCGCCCGCCGGCTGTCCGCGCAGCGCCCCTTTCACGCCCCTCCGCTCGATTTGTGCATCCAGGTGACCCTGGTGCCGGAACCGACCAAGGGGGGAGTGTCGCCCGCCGAACTGAAGGAGCTGGCGGCGCGCACCGCGGAGCTGCCGCGGCTGCGGCTGCGAGGGCTGATGTGCATCCCACCGCCACAGCCGGACGCGGCGGCGCAGCGCGCGGTGTTCGCGCGCCTGCGCAGGCTGCTGGAGGAATTGAACGCCGCCGGACATGCGCTCGACACCCTGTCCATGGGCATGAGCGCCGATTTCGAGCCGGCGATCGCCGAGGGCGCCACGCTGGTGCGGGTCGGCACCGCATTGTTCGGACCAAGGCAGTGATCCCTGAAGGCGCTGCCGCTTGCCGCTCGAGGAACCCCACAGGACATCTTCATGAAGGACATTCGTAAAATCGCATTCATCGGCGGCGGCAATATGGCCGCGGCCCTGATCGGCGGGCTGATCGCGCGCGGGCTGCCGGGCGGACGCATTGCCGTGGCCGACCCGGATCCCGAGGCGCTGGGACGCCTGGTGCGCGAGCACGGCATTTCGATGGCCCGCGACGGCGGCGAAGCGGTACGCGGCGCCGAAGTGGTGATTTTCGCCGTCAAGCCGCAGCAGATGCGCGCCGCCGCGCTGGAACTGGCGCCGCACCTGCGCGCGGGCGATGCGCTGGTGATCGCGGTGGCGGCGGGCATTCCGCACGCGGCGCTGGCGCGCTGGCTGGCGCCGCTCACCGGCGTGGTACGCACCATGCCGAATCGTCCCGCCCTCAACGGCTTCGGCGCCACCGGCCTGTTCGCCCCGCCCCAGGTGGGGGCCGCCCAGCGCGCGCTCGCCGAGGCGATCATGGGCGCCGTCAGCGCCACGGTCTGGGTGGAGCACGAGTCGCAGATGGACACCGTCACGGCGCTCTCCGGCAGCGGCCCGGCCTACTTTTTCCTCTTCATGGAAGCGCTCGAGGCGGCCGCCCACCAGCGCGGCCTGCCGTTCGACATCGCCCACAAGCTCACCTTGGAAACCGCCTTCGGCGCGGCGCAGATGGCACGCCAGTCGCCCGAGACGCTGGCCGTGTTGCGCGAGCAGGTCACCTCGAAGGGCGGCACCACCGCCGCGGCGCTGCAGGTGCTGGATGCCGCCGAGCTTCGTGCTATCGTCGCGCACGCGGTGGCCGCCGCCGATCGGCGTTCGGCAGAACTCGCGGCAGAATACGGCGCCGGCTGAAACCCCACCCATGGAAGCTATCCGCTACGTCATCGACACGCTGCTGTGGCTGCTCACCCTGGCCTTCGTGCTGCGCCTGCTGTTTCAATGGGTCCGTGCGGATTTTCGCGACCCCATGGCGGACGCCGTGGTGCGGGTCACCAACTGGCTGGTGCTGCCCCTGCGGAGGGTGCTGCCGCCGGTGCGGCGGATAGACACGGCAACCGTGGTTGCGGTGGTCCTGGTGGCCACGGGCCGCACCGTCACGCTGGTCGCGCTGCAGGGCCTGTCGCCGGCGAACTGGCCGGCGGTGCTGCAGGCGACCGCGCTCGAGCTTGCCGGCATGGTGCTGCGAATTTACCTGTTTGCCCTGCTGCTGTACTGGCTTTCCAGCTACCTGGCCGCCGGCGGGTACGCCCCCGGCGTGCGGCTGCTGGCGCAGCTCTGCGAGCCGGTGCTGAAGCCCGTACGGCGCCTGATACCGCCGATCGGTCAGATCGATTTTTCGGTTCTGTGGGTCTCCATCGCGATCGGCGCGCTGCTGCTGCTGGTGCGCTGAACATACGGCGAGGCTGTAAAAACAGGCTTCGGCGCGCGCGCATGGCGGTGAATTTTTTTACAATTGCGCTAAACATCGGCTTTTTTCTGTGTTATTTTCGGCGCCGAAAAGAATTATGTGGACGTTCCTCGTCCCGGTTCGCTAAGCAATAACAGGAGATTCCAATGGCGAAAAAGAATGCAGCACCGACCAAGTCCGAAATTCTCGCTACCATTTCCAAGGAAACTGAGCTCTCGAAGAAGCAGGTCGGAGCGGTGTTCGACTCGCTGTCCGCCGTGATCAAGAAGAGTCTGCGGGGCAACGGCATGTTCACGATGCCCGGGCTGATGAAGATGAAGGTCGTGAAGAAGCCCGCCACCAAGGCGCGCGAGGGCGTGAACCCCTTCACGGGCGATAAGATGATGTTCAAGGCGAAGCCGGCGAGCAAAAAGGTGCGGATCGCCGCCCTGAAGACGCTCAAGGAATTCGTGAACTGAGGATGTAGATGATCTGGTGGCTGTCGCCACCCGGCATGATCTAAGTGGGTTCGGAGCGGTTGACCTGACTCAACCGCTCCGGATCGATCTGCCCGAGCACGGCGTCGCGCAGTTCCCCGAGGCGGCCGTGGAAGAAATGTCCGGCTCCCGGCATCACCATCACGCGCGGACCCGCCTCGAAGGCCGCCGCCCACTGCAACACCCCGGCCGGATCCACCACGTCGTCCGCGTCGCCCTGTAGCACCAGCCATGGCGCGCCCGGCGCGGCAAGCCCGGAGAAGTCGAAGCGCCGCCCCCCGGGGGGCCCCCCGCGGAGCTGGGGGCGCGGGGGCGCGGGGGGGCG
>VFSW01004836.1_pt1 | contig 20040 bp, 20 predicted proteins | sample 5358111 | NCBI WGS metagenome assembly VFSW01 (sample SAMN11554181, study PRJNA540505) | mine drainage metagenome | isolation source: sediment from site ElyBrook_90M | place: USA: Ely Copper Mine, Vershire, VT | collected 2017 | reverse complement strand
ATGTGATAGTAGACGTAAATGTCCGGAGTTTGGCCCGCGGCCACGCTGTGAAAGTCCTTCTTAGCCAGTTCGGCGTCAACGTCCTTCTGAACCCACTGACGGTAGAAGCGCGCACCTTGATTCTTGCTCTCCTTCCATTCGTAAGTCTTGTAATCGGAGAACTGAGATGCGTTTTGCCAATTGACCTTCACTGTCTGTGCGAATACGTTCCCGGTCGGACACAACAGAAACAGGGCCGACACCCAAAATATAGTCTTCCTCATACCGCCTCCTTTGCTGAAACGAGCATTAAACAATTCGAGTTACACACTGGCGCCGAACGCAAAACCAATCGCGCGTGTGTGTCAACGACTTCGAGACATTTGCCTACGGAATTTAGCGAGTTTTCAATCCGAGCGGAGCCTGCTTGTTAATCCAGACCTCGGTTTGGGCCGCGCATAGTTTTGGCGCCGGTCGAACGAAGAGTTCCGGGTGCGCTCGATACGCCGCATCCAGTACTCCGTGCGGTGACGAATTTCGCGCTCCCTAGCTGAACGTACGCGTTGAAGCTGGCTAACGATCCGGAATGAAACTCTTGCCGTAGCTGAGTTTGTTCTTTGGAAGCCTCCTGATTGCCGGCAATTATTTCCTCGATCAATCGGACGAATTCCTTAGGTTTCAATGCACCTGAACCCCAACATTCGACTCCGCGAAGGATTGCCGGTAGCCAGATACAACTATCTTCGACGGGATGAGAAATAAACAAAGTAACCGAGAATCCCGCTAAAAGTTGGATGAGCCCAAAACCACTACCGTCAGGCAGACGGTTATCGCTCAAAACGAGATCGTACTTTCCCGATGGGAGTAAATCGCAAGCCTCGCTCCGAGTCGATACGATCACGCACTCGCGCTGCTTCCTGCTCAACCAGTCAATCATTGCCGCGGCATATTGAAATTGCCGTCCGACGAGCAGGGCATTTAGTCGATGGACCGCCAAAATAATCCCTACCGATTTCTTCCCGAATCTCGCAGCCGCAAATAAAAAGAGAAACGATTCGCACTGCCGGGACCAAACTGTCTTACTGCACCACGGGTGCAGCGGAGAACAAAGAAACCGAAGGAGCCGTTTCCGCGCTTTGAAATCTGTTGGGCCGCACCTTCCAGTTTGCCGCCATCTCATCAGTTCAGTAGCAAGTACGCGCAGGAAACGCGTTCCAGCGTGGGAGGGAAACGAAAGGTATCAGGTCCAACCATTGGGTTCGTTCCAGTAGACCGGGAATAAGATTTGCCAACTCGAACATTGGTGCACCAATGTGAAGAGCAGCACTCATGCCAAAACCCTGGGCCGCGGAGAAATAAATAAGCCCTTTGTTCTCGGCGAATTCTGACCGGCAAAGAGGAAGACGAAGATGGCCAGCTATCAGGAATGAGCGGAAAGCGAACACGCGTTGTGCAAAAAACTCTCAACCGACAGGTGCCCTGTGAATCATTTTCCGCATCTGCGCCCGTCGGTTTGGATGGTCCTGGGCGGTTGAGTCCGCGCGTTTTTCTACTTTCCGGCGCTCAACTTATGACACTTCATAGACGAATCCTATTTCAGACGATATAATTCCGCCACTGGGAGGCGTTGCATATGCCGCGCGATTCGCGCGGCGCCATCGCAAATGAACCCGCCGACGCTGGACCTTTCCATCGTTATCCCGGCCTATAATGAGGAAGGTCGCCTGCCGAAAACGCTCGATTCCGTCTTCGCTTATTTACAAGCCCGGCCATACCGGGCTGAGATTATCGTCGTCGATGACGGATCCTCCGACCGGACTTCCGAAATCGTAAGCGCCTGCCGGCAAAAATATCCCGGCCTGCGGCTGGTCTCGAACGGGAGAAACCGGGGAAAAGGATTCAGCGTGCGACACGGCATGCTCGAAGCGCGCGGGGAAATCGCGCTCTTTACCGATGCGGATCTTTCCACGCCGATCGAGGAAGCCGACAAGCTGCTGGCTGCCCTGCGGGAGCGGGGATATGACGCGGCCATTGGCTCCCGCGCGATGGACCGAAGTCTCATCACAGTCCACCAACCCGCGATCCGTGAGCAGGCCGGGATTTTCTTCAACCGCCTGGTGCGCTGGATCATGGGGATTAAATTTTCCGACACGCAATGCGGCTTCAAGGCCTTTCGCAGGGAACGGGCGCGGATAATTTTTGAACAGCAACGCGTGGAGCGTTTTGGATTCGACCCTGAGATCCTGTTCCTGGCAAAGCGCAATGGGTTGCAGGTGGCGGAGGTTCCCGTGCGCTGGTCGCATGACTCCGCAACGAAAGTGAACGTGGTGGCGGACGGAATCAGAATGTTCTTGGAATTGCTGTTGATCCGGTGGAACGCGGTGCTGGGATGCTATCCCCGGACCCGCAATTCCTGACGAAAGGCCATGGAACAGCCATATCCGGCGAGCAACCATGCATCCAAATCATTTGCGTTCCTTGCATTCGTAATCGATTATAGGGTCCGAATCGGTAGGACAGGCTTCAGCCTGTCTCCGCTGCGGCGAGTATGAAGATAAAAGCAGACAGGTTGAAGCCTGTCCTGCTACTCAAATTCCAGATGGAGAAGCGTGAGTTTGAATGAAGGTGTCCGTCGTAATTCCGGTCTATAACGAGCGCGCGTTTATCGAAGAGGTTCTGCTGCGTGTGCAGGCATCGCCGATCAATAAGGAGATCATTCTCATCGACGACAAATCCACCGACGGGACGCGCGGCCTGCTGGAAGATTTCGACAAGGCGCAATCGGAAGGCAAACGCGAAATCGTCGTGCAGAACGGCAAAGCTCGCTTGTCGCTCGAAAATATCCGATTCCTCTTTCAGCCCCAAAACGGCGGCAAGGGAGCTGCGTTGCGGCGGGGTTTCGAGGCGGCTACGGGCGATATCATTCTGGTACAGGACGCCGATCTCGAATACGACCCCAGGGACTATGGAAAACTCCTCGAACCAATCTTGGAAGAAAAAGCCGACGTGGTGTACGGCTCGCGATTCCTGGGCGGTCCGCAGCGCGTCCACTATTTTTGGCATTACGCCGGAAACAAGTTTCTGACGCTGCTCTCCGACATCTTCACAAACCTGAAACTCACGGACATGGAGACCTGCTACAAAGTTTTCCGCCGCGAGGTCCTGCAGAACATCAAACTCAAATCGAACCGCTTTGGCTTTGAACCGGAAATCACCGCCAAAATCTCCAAGGGCAACTGGCGGATCTACGAGGTTTCCATTTCGTATGCCGGCCGCACCTACGCGGAAGGCAAGAAAATCACCTGGCGCGACGGCATCTCCACCCTCTGGTGCATCATCCGGTTTAACTTGTTCGACTGAACCAGAGAGAAGACTGAAACTCCCCCAAAGTGCTATTTCCGAGCGATTCTTGCGTGATCACTTTTTGAAACGAAAGATCAAACCAATATTTGCTTGTCCCTGTTCGGCTCTGTTCGTGACATTCGAAGGATAACAATTTCCATAGTAATCGCAGAACTGCCCCTGCCCCTGGGTCGTATCCGTAGGAGACCATCGGGCTTCCAGGCGAATTCCCCAGTGAGAATTGAAAAAGTACTTCACTCCACCCCCCAGGTTAAAAGCGAAGCGATTGCTAAAACCCAGAACGCTTTGGCCCTGTACAGGTGGGACCCCGAAGTGTGACACTCCCAAGCCGGCGACAATAAAAGGCCTGAACTTTGAATCCGAAGACATGAATTGGTAGAGGATATCGCCTTGATACATATCCAAATTCATGTTCGACAGAAACGCGTAGGTGCCATCGTTGGGATTGTGGCTTGTTAGGGAAGTCGGCTGCCGGTTCCACATGAACTCCCCTTCGAAATTTCCCCAGAAATTAATGCCTGCCATAACGCCGTAATTCTCGCTGTTCTTTATTCTTAAATAGTCGACGTTGGAATAGCCCAGCGCGCTTTCGTCGATAATGCCGCCGACGCGACCGCCAAAAAATGGCGTGACCTCGTATTCTTTCTGGGCGTGAGCGCTCGAAACTCCGCAAAGCGAGACAACTGCAATCAATATGAATTTTCTCCAACGCATAATTGTTCCGATCCCAGAAGTGTTGAGTCTGCTATGTAAACCGGATTCGCCCGAAAAGGCTCCCTGAAGCACGGTGCTAACCGCCCTTCCTCGCGACGTGCGCGCCCATGGATTCCCGAATGGCCACGCGGGCGCGATGATGTTGCGCCTTCAATGCGGAGACGGTTAGGCCCAGCCGTTGTGCGGCTTCTTTTCCTGAAAAACCCTCGAAGTCGCACAGACGAATGATGGCGCGGTAGTTTGCGGGCAAGCCTTCGAGAGTCTGGGCGAATAAGTAAGACAGCTCCGCCTGCGCGCAGCTCCGTTCCGGATCCGGTCTGGGATCGGCTGGCATTTCCGGCCCACACGACTCGGTGTCGTCTTCCGAGCCCTGATCGTCCATGGAGACGGACGGATGGGCGCGGTGCTTGCGTAGTCTTGCTAATGCCGAGTTACGAATGATGGAAAACAGCCACGTCGAGAATTGGGAATTCCCCTTAAATTGGCCGATGTGACGAAGAGCGGAAAGTAGGCCGTCCTGTAAGGCGTCTTCGGAGTCATGGTAGTTGTGCAGGATGCAATCTGCCACCCTGAAAAGCCGAGGCATGGAATTTCCAAACAATTCATTCAGACTTTCGCCGCCACCGCTCGTTGTCCGGCAAGCTAGCTCATCTTGACCCTTCTCGACAAGGTAATCCAATTGGTCGGCCAAGCGTTCCTCCTGATTGCTCCGAATCATGAAAGTGACCTGCTATATTCATGTAAGGGCAATTCGTGTGCCAATGATTGAGCCGGGACATCCGCTGAAGGTTCGGATGGTTGCAGCGGGCCGCTAGACAAGCACTAAACAGAGGGCGAGCCATCACTAAGTGCAAGAAATTAAAGGGATGGGCTCATTGTGGCTGGTGTCGCATTCATTCCGGCGTCCACTCGAAATCGCGGAGAAAATCGGTAATCAATAAATTTTTTGAGTGGGATCTATTTCATCTTAATTGTTCGCTTTTGTCACAATATTCGTTCGCTTTTAGCTCAAATCTATTGCGCCCAAAGCGATCTATCAAGCAATAGCGCCTCCAAATGCAACGAAATTAAGGGATTATGTAGTTCCGGCATCCTTTCTTTCTTGGCATTCCATTTGCTTTCACTCCTTTGGGTGAACATGGTTGTGAAAATCTCGCGCGATAGTTAGGCACCGGGTCGAATGCGGAGGCAGGATGAATTGGAGCATGAGCTACCACACGTTCCGATTCTTAGTCTGGCTAGGGTATGCGACGGTCGTCTTTCTGTTTATCACGCTTAGGCACCGCTCCGATAAATAAGAGCGGTTCTTGCCTTTCAAATTCGCTCGAGGGCAAATGGACTGGGGCGCCAGGCAAATCGAATTCGGGGATTTCCGCAACCCGCAAATGGCCGGTCCCCGATGTGGCTCCAGAGGTGGTGCCGTCTTCGTCCCCTGAGAAAGCACCACCTCTGGCCCCTTAAATGGCCTTATCATCAGAGGGAATACTCATTTTGAAACGGCACGGAAGTGAGGCTTGTGGGATACCAACGACTCTTGTCAAAGGCGCCGCAATTCGTCAACATATTTCAGATGAAGAGGATAAGCTGACGGGAGGCTGCAATGTCTACCAGACTTCCACTCCCGAGACTTAGTTTTCGTTGGCAAATTACATTGCTGGGCGTTGTCGTCGTCGTTTTGTTCGTCGCGGTTTTGATTGCAGCGCTCGGCGCGTTGCAGTACACCAAATCAGCGGTGCTAAACAACGAGAAGCGGCGCTTGTTCGAGGCTGCGAATGAGCTTGCCCGCAATTATTTGGATAAAGCAAATTCCGCCAGCCAAACGAGGGGATTGTCGTCCGTGGACCTTAGCTTGGTGTCTTCACCTGAAGCTACCGCGGAGATAAGTCAGAGCGCTTTGCAAAGAGTGGAAGGGATCGGGGGTGGGTTTTACCGAAGCGAGGGCGAAATTCTGCTTGGCTATACTCCGGCCGCTAGCCGGGGAAGTGAACAAACGCCCGTCCTGGGCGCGGCCAATAATGATGATGTGCGGCCCGCGATTCTCGACGCAGCTCGAAATGCGGCCAATTCCCGTATGCCCTCTGAAAAAGTTTTGTCGGTTGGCAATGACATCCTCTTGATCGAGGCATCGCCCATTGGCAACGAAAAATCCAATTGGGGGAGCGCGTGGACGATTGAGCAGCTGCAGAGCCTTCCCGGGTCCAACCGCCTTCGGGCCTATCTCGTTACCGTGGCATTGGGCGTGGCGGCGCTCGTTTGCGTGCTCTCGACCCTGTGGGTGGTCCGAAATCTACAAGCAGGTGTCAGGAAGATTGAGACCAGTCTCCAAGACTTGGAATGGGACCTTACCTCGCAAATCCCGACGGGTTCCGATCCGGAAGAAATCGAGCGCATCGCACAAGCGATCAATCGGCTGGGAGCGTCCTTGAAGGAGAATATCGATCGGGAAAAACAGATCGAGGACCGGTTGCGGCATGCGGAGCGGCTCGCTGCCCTGGGGCGCCTGGTCGCGGGAGTCGCGCACGAAGTTCGCAACCCGCTCGCCACAATCCGATTGCGCGTGCAGATGGCCCAGCGGGAAGCGCGGAATCCACGCGTGGACGAATCCTGCGCCATCGCTCTCGAAGAAATCGAGCGATTGAATGGCATGGTCAATCGTTTGTTAAACTTTGCCCGGCCCGTCCGTTTTCAACCCGAGCCAACCAGCTTGAAGCAATTGACCGAGCAGAGATTGAACCGATTTCTCGAAAGCGCTCAGAGGAACGGCATTCATTTTATAACCAGCTTTCCTGAGGACGGGACGTTGCTTCCGATCGACCAGAGCAAGATGGCGCAGGTATTCGACAACGTCATTCAGAATGCCATCGAAGCCATGACCGAATCGGGCGGAACTCTGTGGGTGAGCGTAACATCCATGGTGAAATCCGTGTCCGGAACCGATAAAGTCCGCGTCGAATTCCGCGACACCGGGAACGGGATCAGTTCCAGCATGATCAGCAGAATCTTTGACCCTTTCTTCACGACCAAGCCCTCCGGAACCGGGCTCGGCCTCTCGATTTGCCATGAGTTCGTCCGCGCCCACGGAGGAGAAATTCAGGTCGAAAGCGCGGAAGGGGACGGCACCAGCGTGCGGATTATCCTTCCGGTGCACGATGACGTCCCCGAGACTGTGCGCGTATCCTAATGCCAGCCATGGGCCAAACCATTCTCATCATCGACGACGAAGTCAATCTCCGGAAAACGCTTGCGGAGATTCTTGCCAGCAAAGGGTATGAAATCCTGGAAGCCGGGGACGGGTCGGAAGCCATTGATCTCCTTGGAAAAGGCATCCCCGACCTCGTATTCACCGACTGGAGAATGCCGAAATTGGGAGGCGAGGATGTCCTCCGTCACATTCGGAATGAGCAGCGGCTTGCCGCGATCCCTGTCATTGTCATCACCGCGTTCGGTTCCAGTCATAACGCGATTGAGGCGGTCCGCCTCGGCGCATACGATTTTGTGATGAAGCCGTTTGATCTTGAAGAAATCTCGCTGACCGTGGAACGGGCCCTCGCACATTCCTCGCTCAATCGAGAAGTGATGGATCTTCGCGCTCGGGTTGAACGGCAGAACACGCTCGGAACGGGGCGATTGATCGGTTCCAGCGGCCGGATGCTGGATGCGTTCAAGATGATCGGAAAAGTTGCGGAGACGGATACCACGGTCCTGATCTGCGGGGAATCGGGAACCGGCAAGGAACTTGTGGCGGAGGCAATTCACAATTACAGCCGCCGAAAAGACAACGCCTTCGTGGTCGTCAATTGCGCGGCTCTGCCGGAAAATTTGTTGGAATCGGAATTGTTCGGCTACGAACGGGGAGCTTTTACAGGCGCCGCGGCACGAAAAGTCGGCCGATTTGAATTGGCGGAAGGCGGAACGATTTTTCTGGATGAAATCGGCGAATTGTCCCAAAACCTTCAGGCGAAGCTCTTGCGAGTCCTGCAAGACCACAGCTTTGAACGATTGGGCGGCACCGAGACCAAAAGCGGGGACTTCCGGGTTCTGGCCGCGACCAATCGCGATCTGGATGTGACGGTGCGGGAGAGACTCTTTCGCGAGGATTTGTTTTACCGGTTGAATGTGGTCCGGATTACCGTGCCCCCCTTGCGGGAGCGCCGGGCGGATATCGTTCCCCTGGCTGAGCACTTCTTGCGGCTGTACAGTGAAAACAATGGTCTGCCCGCGGTCGGCTTTTCCGAGGAAGCGATGCTCATGTTACAAGCCTATTCGTTTCCTGGAAATGTCCGCGAACTTGAAAACATGGTCGAGCGAGCTGTCCTGATGGCCAGAGGGCGAGTCATCATGCCAGTTCATTTCCCTCAAATGGCAGCCTCGTCCCCGACTTCGGGCGCCATCTCATTCGAAACCGATCTCCTGTCGCTGCCGTTTCACAAAGCCGTCGGAGAACTTGAAAAAAAACTCATTGAAAACGCCATCAGACTCGCCTCGGGAAACAAAACGGAAGCCTCAAATCGCCTGCAGATCAATCGCCGCCTTCTTTATCAGAAAATGGTTGAGCACCAAATCAAAGAGTAAAGTCCTTTGCTGTTGCCAGCCCGAAAGAATCGTCGTTGCAAAGGGCAGGCGATGGGTGTATCGGCATCCCGCGGAATTTCTCCACGGACCCACTCGGCATCCGGAAAGAAATTCAGCTTTTATGTTCACGGTCGGATTGGACTTGGGATTCGACTTGGGCTTCGACTTGATTGATGCGGTCGACAAGGGTGTTCAACGCCTGCAAGAGGGATTCGATCAAAGGCGGTTGATCGCCATTCGATCCGGCCGCGGCGGGGAGCGCCAAGGCGGGCGCCGGCGGAGGCGTCTGCGCGAGTGGGTCAACGATGTGCAAATCGAAATCGCGCGCAACTTCTTCCACGATCTCGGCGGGCACCGGGTTCTTCTGCTCCGCAAACGAACTTACCAGCGCGTGTTCGCAGAGCAGATTCGTGACCCTGGGAATTCCGCGGGCATACCGGTGGACCGCTTCCACCGCTTCCGGACTGAAAATTTCGGGATTTTCCGCTCCCGCGATGCGCAGGCGCCCCTCAATGTATCCGTGGGTTTCTTCCAGCGTGAGCTGGCGCGTTTTGGCGCGGAGCGTGATGCGCTGCCGGAGCTGCCGAAGTTCCGGCTGGTTGAGCTTTTGTTCGAGTTCGGGCTGGCCCGCAAGGACGATCTGCAGCAGTTTTTCGGTGGAAGTCTCCAGGTTCGTGATCAGCCGGATTTCCTCGAGCATTTGCGGCGAAAGATTCTGCGCCTCATCGACCACAAGCACGGCCCGTTCCCCGGCCTGATACCGATCGAGCAGCCACTGATTTAATTTCACCAGCATCTGGCCTTTTTGGTGCGATTCGCATGGGATGCCGAAGTCGGCCATCATGAAATCGAAAAATTGCGAGACGCTCAAACGCGGGTTGAATACAAAAGCGGTAAAAACGCGCTCCTTGTGCAGCCATTCGAGCAGCTTGTTGATCAGCGTGGTCTTGCCGGTTCCCACTTCACCGGTCAGCAGGATGAACCCTTTGCGCGTCTCAATTCCGTACGTTAAGCAAGCCAGCGCTTCCTGGGTGTGCGGCGTCAGGAAAAGATAGCGCGGGTCCGGATTGACGTTAAACGGATTCTCTTTGAGTCCGAAGAACTTCTTATACATGCAAAAACCTCAGGGACAGAATACATGCCACGACCGCAGAAATCCCGTGTTCACGCCCATCGAATTAACGGGCGTTCAAACCGACCGGGCGCAGATGCCAGTTTACCGTCATTCCAAAAGTTTGTTGAAGCCCAGTTCCACCGCAATAGACCACCGGGCAGGCGGCGGGACTGTTTTGCATCGTCGCGCCGTAATTGAAATTGATCTGCGCGTGCAAGCCGACTTGCCGGCCAAGGTTCGCGCCGATGAACCAGGTGTCGAATTGCGTGGTCGCGGCGCCCGCGAGGGGCAGACTTTTGTTCAACGCGTATCCTCCGCTGACGGATCCCATCCAGAAGCGCGTAAACTGATGGTGCGCCGAGCCGGAAAATGTATCGCTCGTCGCTCCCAGGAATACGCCTGATCCCCCGGTCAGCCCGCGCGCATAACTAAAGGAAACGCCGCTCCGGCGCCGCTCGTAACTCAGCGCCGTGTTAATCGATTCGAACAACAACCGGGAATCTCCGACCCCGCCGACGCCGGGAAAAAGAATTTCCTGAGGGCCTGCGGCGACCTGAAACGCCAGACGACCTGTGATTCTCCTTCCGTAGGCCAGTGCGCCCACATAGTCCTCCACGGAGTTCCCGGTTCCAATCGTGGAGGTCCCAGCCGTGGAAATCCCGGTGCCAGTGAAATCAATCTTGCCGTAGCTTGCGAGGATGGCAATGGAATTTGACGGATCGAGCAGGTAATCGTAGCCCGCCTGCGCGTCGAACATACTGCTGTTGAAATACCCGATGCCGGTGAAATCGAGCAAGCCGTAGGAACCGGAGAAAGTAAACGCGGACCTCCGGCTGAAGGAATATTCCGCCTGGCCGAGGATCGAGTTCATGTAGCGCATGACGGCGTTCGTGTTGATGGTCTCAGTCGGCTCGAACTGCTGCCCGAGGCTGGTGATGGAAGCGCCCAACATGGAGGAAAATTCAGAAGTCAGTCCGGGGCCACCCATGCCTTGGCCGGTAAACGAGGCGCCGGGGGAAGCCGTAAAATCATCGCGAAGAAGAACATGCCACCTGGCCCATGAGGCCTCCTGAGTAACCATCAGATCGTGAAACTGATAATGCGCGGGGGTCGGGCCAAAAAAAGTAGTCGCCGCACCGTAGCCCTGGTTGAAAGTTTCACCTCCGTCGTAAATGGTGGAGAAGTGATACTCGCTCCAGGTGCGATTGAAATTCAGACTCGCGCTGGCCATGGATATGCCAGTCAGGACCGTCTGCCCGGAATTGCCGGGGACCGTTTGCCCGAGTTGTGAAATCGAAATCGCAGGGTCGAAAATATTTCTGTTGTGCTGCAGCGATCCCAGAGTGAAAGGCGCAGCTCCCGCAAGCGTATTCTGGTCCGGGATGACCTGCGACGGATCATACGGTTGAATATCAGGCGGCCCATTTACACCGCGTACCGCGCCGATTGGTTTATTCGCGTATCCGCCACTTGGACTCGTATCCAGGGGTTGGAGCGGAGCATTAGGATCGATCGGCGACGTGTCTTGTTTTTGATCTTGCGCGAATGCCGCGGTAGCGCAAAGCACCAGAGCGACAACGAGGGTCCAGTTTTTTTCTCGCACCTTACTTCACCCCTTACGGGACGACGACAGTGTCGCCCGGCTCCAGCTTGATATTTTGGTCCGGATTGTCACCCTTGAGAACCTCCCGGTAATTGAAGGGCAGCTCGGAATGCTTGCCGTTGACCAGCCTCCTCACGTGGATTTTTTTCACGTCGGCAAAAGTTGTGAATCCGCCGGCGCTTGCGCGCGCCTGCAAAACGGTCATGCCCGGAATCAACGGAAACGCGCCGGCGCGAAGCACTTCGCCGACCACAAACACGCGCTGGCTGTTGATCGCCGTTACGATCACGGTGACCTGAGGTTCCGTCAGGAATTTGCGCAATTTGTCTGTCACGGCTGAGGCCAGTTGCTGTGGCGTCGAACCGGCCGCCTGCACGTCGTTGATGAGCGGCAATGAAATTTTCCCGTCGGGCCGCACGGGCACGACACGCGTCATGTCCGGCTATTTCCAAACATTAATGTCGAGTACGTCTTCCGGCCCGATCACGTAGGCCGGGTCCGTCGTGGCAGCGGTGACCGTTGGTCTGGTTTCGTCACCAGCGGAAGCATTGTTTCCCGCCGAAGCGACAGGCGGATCCTGCTTGCCGGCCTTTTTGTCCTGGAACGCTGCCTGCGTGTTCCCCGCGCTTGCGAGCAAAATCACAGCGGCAAAAAAAAGAATTGTTCGGTTCATTGCAGGCCTCCTCATTGCTCCTCCGGCCGGTCGGAACCGTCCAGACCCAACTGCTTCAATTTATAGAGCAGCGCTTTGTAACTAATTTGCAACTCTCGCGCCGCCCTCTTTCGGTTCCAATGCGTTCGCTCGAGCTGGTTCAAAATCATGGCTCGCTCGGCCAGCCGCGAAGCTGCCCGGGCCGCCTCCTTGAGGGAGCCGGAAGGGACGTGCGAATATCCGTTTTCGTGAATTTTCGAAGCGTCCGGGAGAGGTTCAGGCGCCTTGGTCCTATTCTCCGCCGTAAGGTCATGGGTTGCAAGGTGTTCGTCTCCGAGCGCCACGATTTTTCGCGCGACATTTTCCAGCTCGCGGATATTTCCGGGCCAAGAGTGCCGCAGCAGTAAATTCATAGTGGATTCGCTGATTTTCGGCTCGGGACGCTCAAACAAAGACGTATATTTCTTGAAGAAAAATTCCAGCAACGCGGGAATGTCTTCTTTTCGATCTCGCAGCCGCGGCAACCGCAAGTGAACTCCGTTGATCCGGTAATAAAGCTCTTCCCGGAATCGCCCGCTCTTCATCTCATCCTCGAGGTTTCGCGTTGTCGACGAAATGACGCGCATGTTGTGGCAACCTTGAGGCGGCACGCCGCTGCCGTCGGGGAGCAGGTGAAGCAGGCGCCCCTGTGTGGCCGGTTCCAGGTGATTGATCCCATCCAGGAATAATGACCCGCTGCTCGCTTCATCCGCCGCCGAAGCATTTTCCGCGCGCCGCAATCGCGCTGACAATGAATCTCCCGTCAATCCGGAACACCCGCATTTTACAAACGGCTCATTCCGGCGCCTGGAGAGCCGGTGAATTTCAAGGGCCAGCACTTCCTTACCGGTGCCGCTTTCCCCGACTAGGAGAACGGGGATGTCCGTTGAGGCGATGTCGGCAATCGTGCGCTCCAGTGCGCGCATGGCCGGGCTGGTGCCATGAACGAAGTACTGATAGGAACGAGCTTGGGGATCAGGCACCCCTACCGTTAGAAAGTTTTCGTCCGCCCGAGTTGCCATTCCACCTCATTAGATTAGAAAAGAGCAAAGGCTTGTGGATACACAGGCCACAAATGTGGCTATTGTGACATAGAGCAAAGTACGGGCCATGCTCAAGCCTGCCGGATCATAATGTCTAGAATTCGTTTAAGTCTTTGCAGGAGTTGAAATTAACTGGGAGTAATTCGTGCGATTGGCACCCCAGATCTACCTTTCATGTGATGTCTTGGCTTACCACAATGTGGTAATACATTTCCCTCATCGTTTGGTGTTTCAAATTCTACAGCTATCAGATACATAATAAAAGAGATATCTGGTTCCGGTCAAGCTTCTAATCATTTCGACGTGTTTGAGTGGAATTGTGGCAGGAGGAAACTTATTTCCACACTATTCCCTTATTTTTCAACAATTCGCCAATCGAAGCAGTAACCCAGACATCCTTCTTTCTTACCTTGAGGCACAAAACTAACCCAGATGGCACAGCGAGCTTTGCCCCGATTGGCTAGTCTTTCGTGCCAATGGGGCGAACAATTTCCGCGGCCGGAGTGGGCATTCCCCGTTTGCGGGGCAAGCCGGCGCGGCGGATTTTATAGAGCAGAGCGCGGTAGCTGATTTTCAGCGCGCTAGCGGTTCGTTTGCGGTTCCAGCGATTGGCCTCTAAAACGCTCAAAATGATCTTCCGCTCAAGATCATGAACCGCCTGGCGAGTCACTTTCTTGAGATGGATCTGGCCTTCGATCGGGATTTCCGGGGCCGCGTGAGTATGCTCCCAGTTCAAGAGTTCGCTGGAAATGGCGTCTTCCGAACCGAGGATTACGTATCGTTCAATTAGATTTTCCAGCTCGCGAATATTGCCCGGCCATGAATGCTTGCCGAGCAAATGCAGAGCCGCGGGAGAAAGAGGTCTTGCCTGCATGTTATGCCGGGCTCTGTGAATCTGCAAAAAATAAGCCACTAGCTCGGGTATGTCTTCTGCCCGCGAACGGAGCGGTGGAAGGTCGATGCTGACCACGTTGATGCGATAGAATAAGTCCTGTCGAAACCGGCCATTCGCGATTTCCAGTTCGAGCCGCCGATTGGTCGCGCAGATTACTCGGAGTTGAACGTGCCGGTCTTCCTGGCCGCCAATTCTACAGAATTGCCCATCCTGCAGAAGCTGAAGCAACTTGGCCTGGAGCGACATGTCGATCTCGTCGATGCCATCGAGAAAAAGCGTGCCGTCATTGGCCAATTCCACGCGCCCTGGTTTTGCGGAGTGCGCACCCGTGAACGCGCCCTTTTCATAGCCGAATAGTTCACTTTCCAGGAGCGCCCCGGGAATCGCTGCGCAGTTTACCTTCACGAATGCCGCATCGAGCTTAGGCGAAAGTTGGTGGATGAAGGTTGCCATGAGGCCCTTCCCCGTACCGTTGTCGCCCTGGATGAGGATCGGAACCCCGGAAAGGGCCACTTTATCGATTTTCTGCTTTACCGTCTGCATCGCCGCTGAACGGCCAAAGATCAGGTTGGTCGGCGGAAGACTTCCCGTCCGGTCACCGAACCCTGCCCTGGAAGTAGCTGTGATCGCCATATCGCCTTGGTTTAACGAAATTTGGGAGAAAGAGACCCACGCCCATTAACCAAATGCACACAATGAACCAAACTAATTTGCCAAATGCTTTTATTCTTGCTTCGCTTGAGACTCTCCCGTGAATATGTATATGCTTATGTTTCAGTAACTTAAGTGAAATGTTGTCCATGGCTTTATACGAGACTCACGACTCGGAAACTTTTGGAGGCAGGGGCTGGTGGGAAAATGTTTTCTCTTACAGGACACCTTCCTTCCGAGGCGTGATTGATCTTGGCAAATTCAGGGAAGTCTGGCGGGCCCAACCGGATTCGTCCGAAAAGACTGAGACCATAAGCAAAGCGATGCTATCTCCTGTGGCTTCAGTCGCAAACTCTCATGGACCAAGCGATACGAAAAGGGCGGCATGCCCTTTTGCTTGATTTCCTCACAAATGCCGATGAGGCGGTCATTTGCCTGTTTAGGGTCTTTCAGGGCTTCCCAATCTTCAAAATTCATGTGCCTGCGTCCTTCGTTGACGTCATCGGTAATTACCCATGACAAGGGGGCGACGTGGCTGTACCAGGGCCAACGGGTCTGATTTGAATGACAGTCTCCACAGGAGCGGATCAAGGCCGAGAAGACCTCTTCCGGGACTTGTACATGAGCGGCTAAGGACCTGGAGGGCACCACGGGAGGATTGGTTCGCCTGGGCTGGGAAATTTGAATGACGACCAGGAAAACAACCAGAGCGAGAAGGGCCTTTTTCACGCGGGCCCTGTTCATTGCAAACGCTCAGCGGCGGGTGAATCACTCATTTTAAGTCTGACCCGAATCGGGAATCTCTCCATAGATCGGCTAGCCGCCGAACCTCATCTTAATCTTAGTTCAACCTACCTTTGGGGAATGCAGAATACCGGTGGCTTCTTTCGAGCGTTCCAGAATGGTAGCACAATTGCGATTCCTGTTGCGTGGGGCCGGGCATAGGCCTAGTATTCGGCACAAGAAGCCGCCCGTCCGCCCAGGAGGTCCGCGCATGCGAGTTGTGGACTTGATTCAATCCCGGCAGGAAGTTTATTCGATAGGAGAAGAAACGACGGTGCATGACGCGGCGCGCTACCTGCGCGATCACAAGGTGCGATCCGTGGGCGTGCTGGATGCCGCTGGAAAAATGGCGGGAGTTGTATCGCAAAGCGATATATCAGACAAAGTGGCGGCGGAGAACAAATGCCCAGCCTGGATGCGGGTTCCGGAGATCATGTCGCGGGACCTGCTGGTGGTGCGGCCTGAATTTCCGCTGGACGAATGCCTGCGCTTGATGGAGCAGCACGGCGTCTTTCACTTGCTGGTCGCGGAAGAATCGGGGCGTTTTCTTGGCATGATCTCGGTCGCCGACCTGCTGCAAGTCATCGCTTCCGATCACAAAGCCCGCGCCGACATGTTTGAAGCGTTTGCATTCCCGCAGAGATAAAAGACGTTTAACTGGGAAGCGCTGCGCGGCCGATTCACACCCTTGTGAGGGTCTTCATCAACCGATGCAAGCGTGCGCGCTCTTCCTGCCCCATGGCTGTAAACTCGATGCCCATACCCTTGCCGGGCTGGCTATCGCGCACCAAGGCACGGGCTCGCACCTCGCCGCCGGGAATCTCAAAAACCAGCTTAATCGAGTCTCCAGCGGGAGGAGGCTCCGGCGTCGAAATAAATAGGCCCCCAAGAGCTAAAACGCCGACAGAGGATATCTTACGTTTGCCCGAGTGTTCCCAGGCCACCAGCGATCCTTTCGGCAAAGACACGCGCGCATATCTCCGAGTTTTCTTGGTGGTGGGCATGGGACACCGCTTTCCTAGAGACTAATCTATTCGGCAACCCCAAAGGCAAAGTCCACGCGGAGGATTGTCCTAACGGGAACCCTGCCGAGGGCCAGGGTGCTCCAGAAGCAGGTCGTGTTTGGCCGGTTCCGTGGTGGGACTGTCCAGACTTTTAGCTCTCGGGTCTCCATTCAGTTACCGTTGTGCGTCTACGCAACTCCCTTTTGACCGAGTCTTGCTCCGTGTTCATGGTTCCGATAATCTCGAAGTCTGTGAAGAAGCCAGCCAAGAAAAATGCGTTGCATGTTTGCCTGATTTCGCCGCACCCATTGGTGCTCAGCGAATTCGAGCGCGTGCTCGCGAATCCCGAATTCAAAACTGTTTCGAGGCATTTGGAATCGACGCTGGGCCCGGATTTGCGCCATTTGCCGATCCCCAAGGCCACCGTTTACGTGGTGGACGCTCATGTGGCAAAGCCCGCGGCCGGCGCGCTGCTTTCCAATATCCTCGACCAGCACAGTGAGGCGCGCATCATCGTAGTCGCCGAAAAATTCGACGCCGCGGAAAGTTATTCGCTGCTGCAAATGGGCGCGAAGGGATTGCTCAGCTACAGCGAAGCGCGGGAGCAATTGCCTCGCGCACTTCCGCTAGTGGCCAATGGCGGATTCTGGGTTCCTCGCTCCGTGCTTTCGGGATTTGTCGATTCGGTCCTGGCCGGATCGCACAGCCGCCGCCTGAAGGCGGATACGACGGCGGACTTGAGCCGCCGGGAGCAGGAAGTTCTGAATTCGCTGCTTGAGAATTTGGCCAACAAGGAGATCGGAAGCAAGCTCAATATTTCCGAGCGAACCGTGAAGTTTCACGTTTCAAATTTGCTGAACAAGTTTGGCGTGCGCCGCCGGGCCGATCTCATCCTGCTGTGCTATCAAAAGCGCAGCGCCACACCCTGAGGCGCGCGCGCCAGGCAGTTCACTTCCCGGTTCATGATTGGCAAATGGGCACACGAGCGTGAAGAGTTGGTGTTGCGCCAATGAGAGAATTTGTTATAGTCGGCTCGTAATTCACGGAAATGGAAATTCGACAGGAGTGGAAAACGACATCGATGCCTACCGATCGCAAGCCGGAATACTTCAAGGGCGCGCAACTCCGCGTTGGAATTATTGGGTGTGGATATGTGGGACTGCCGCTGGGACTGCGGTTTGCCGAAGCCGGGCACCGCGTAACCGGATTTGACACCGACCCGGTAAAAGTCGAAAAGCTGAATCGCGGTCAAACCTATATCCAGCATATTCCGCAAAACAAAATTCAGCAGTTCGTGCAATCGAAGCATTTTGCGGCAACCACGGATTTTTCGCGGCTCGCGGACGTCGACGCGATCCTCATCTGCGTGCCAACGCCGCTGGATCAACGGCGTGAGCCGGATCTTTCCTACGTACAGGACACGGCCCAGGCGATTCGTCCGCACCTGCAGCGAGGCCAGTTGGTGGTGCTGGAATCGACGACTTATCCTGGAACGACCGAGGAACTGGTGCTGCCGGTGCTGGAGGAGACTGGGATGAAGTGCCCGGTCGCGCACGGTCCGGACAATGACCAGATCGGGACGGATTTCTTTCTGGCGTTTTCGCCCGAGCGCGAAGACCCGGGCAACAAACAATACGGCCTGGCGCAAATCCCAAAGGTCGTAGGTGGAGTGAATCCTCCGTCGGGACGCGCGGCGCAATCGCTATACGCGCAGATTGTGGCGAAGGTCGTACCGGTGAGTTCGACCCAGGCAGCGGAGATGACCAAGCTGCTGGAGAACATATTCCGCTGCGTGAACATCGCGCTAGTCAACGAATTAAAGATGCTGGCCATGCGCATGGGGATCGACATCTGGGAAGTGATTGACGCGGCGGCGAGTAAGCCTTTTGGCTTCATGCCCTTTTATCCGGGGCCCGGCCTCGGCGGCCACTGCATTCCCGTGGATCCGTTCTATTTGTCCTGGAAGGCCAGAGAATACGATTTTGCGACTCGGTTCATCGAATTGGCCGGCGAAGTGAACACGGCGATGCCGTATCACGTGGTCGATTCGGTTGCATCGGCGCTGAACGAGCGGCAAAAATCGCTGAAAGGCTCGCGGATCATGGTTCTGGGAGTGGCTTACAAAAAGGACGTGGACGATCTGCGCGAGTCGCCGTCGTTAAAGATCATCGAACAGCTGACCCTGCGCGGCGCCAAAGTGGATTACAACGATCCGCATTTCCCGGAGATACACAAGCTGCGCCACTACAACTTCGAGGGGATGAAATCCGTGCCGATTGACAGCAAGTCGCTGGCCGGATACGACTGTGTGCTCATCGCCACCGATCACACCAGCTACGATTACCCCATGATCGTGGAGTCCTCGCAACTGGTGGTCGATACGCGCAATGCCACGCGCCGCATCGCGCGGCATCGCAATAAAATCGTCCTGGTATGAAGTGGCCCGCGGGTGGTTTCGGTTACCCCGCTGAACTCGCCACTCATTGAAGTCCTTGACTTTGCGGGCTATCGTCTGAAATCGGTCGCTCCGTAACATAGACTCTAATGCCCACAAAGAGTCCATTTCAACGCGGGCCCGAATCGAACCGCCGGCGCAGTCTGCGGGTGATCCTAACCCTGGCTGTAACGGTTCGCAGCGAAGGCAGTCCCAAAGACGCCTCCTTCGAAGAGGAAACGCATACCCTCGTTGTGAATTTGCATGGGGCGTTCATTGTCCTGGCGGCCAAAGTGGTCATAGGCCAAAAGCTTCGGCTGACGAACCGTGCCACGCAGGAAGAACAAATGTGCCGGGTGGCTAATTTAGGTCCGGCCTCTGAGGGCAAGGCTCAGATCGGCGTCGAATTCCTGAAACCTTCCCCGGATTTTTGGCGCATCTCTTTCCCGCCGGAAGATTGGGTCTTGCCCGAACCTTCTTCCATCAGTTCAGACGACTTATGATGTTTTCGTAGCATAGCCACTTTTTATCCCGTGCCCCAGCAAGGGGCTGGCTGTGCGGATTTCTCTACCTCAATACAGCCATTCGCTAGCGTTGATCGCAAAACCCGCACAGCCAAGAGTGGCTGTGCTACTCAAAAACATCGAAGCAAGGGAATTTCGAGGGACTGCTCAAGGCAGGTGCGTGAGTTCAATTCGCGCGGTGCCGAATGGGATTTCGGCCTCGACGAGGACAGGCGTGTGAGCCGCGTCCTTGGTAATCCACAACCACAGCCTCGTATCGGTCAGCTCCTTGCCGTGATCGAACAATCGGAGGGCAACGCGGAAGGCGGGGAAATTCCCCGCGGGCACGCTGACAGTTCCTTGCGGCGTATCGACCCGCGCAATGACGTCATAGAGACGCCGGCCATCGAATACGGGAGCTCGCAAGTCCGGTGTGTGCTGCCAATCCGCGGCTCGCAAGTTATATAGAAAACTGATTGCATCGCGCGTTCCAGGGACAACACGAAGCGCGGTGACATCGGCCGGGGCGGGATCGCCATCGGTCGTCATGCGGTACAAATTCGTTTGCGCCTTCCCTTGTTCGTGAAGATACATCTCGTATTGCAGGGAAAACAGATTGGCGGCGGAGGTGTAGGAATCGAACTGGTCGTCAATGGCCAACAGCGCGCGCGTGGTATCCATGGTGTGCGCG
>VFSW01004835.1_pt1 | contig 20040 bp, 21 predicted proteins | sample 5358111 | NCBI WGS metagenome assembly VFSW01 (sample SAMN11554181, study PRJNA540505) | mine drainage metagenome | isolation source: sediment from site ElyBrook_90M | place: USA: Ely Copper Mine, Vershire, VT | collected 2017 | reverse complement strand
GGGTGTGGGGGGCGGCCATGTATACCACTGGGGACAAGTGAAGACCTGAGATTTTGGCACATACGGGGGGTACGCCACCCCCATTTGCGGGTGGACTACCCTCATTTGAGGGTATGGCGATACCCCCAAAAGTTTGGGTTCCTTCGGCAGTTTTGACTTTTGGGGTCCCCGGGGCCGCGGCCGAGCCGGATGGGCGAGTGTGGATGTGGGCTGCGGCGGGCATAGGAGTGAACCTCAACTCCAATACAAATGGATGGCAGGGCGAAGAAAGGACCACGGGGCGCGGAAGTGGTTGAAAAGGCGGGGCAGATTTTTGGTGTGGGATGGTGAATGGCGACGGGGGGTGTCCTAGGGGCCAGGCCGAACCTAGCGGGGGTTTACTAAAGCCCCCGAGTCCGGGCCGGTCAAGTCGTCACGGCTCAAGGAGTCCGGATGTCCAGATCGGCGGCCGGGGCCTGCTTCAGGGTGTGGTCGCAGACCGGATCGCCGGTCTGGTTTGTGAAATCGGCCAGGACGACGGCGCCCTTTCTGTTAGCGGCGGTTCGCGAGCTGCCGCCAGGCAGCCTGGCGCGCAACGCCGACCGGCATTTCAGGACCGCCTACCTGCGAGCGGCATCCAAGGCTGACGTGCTAAAATCCAGAGTCCATGCCGCCGCACAATCCCGAACGGGCAGCTTGCGCACCGGCACCCTTGGAGTCCGACTCGTTCAATCCAAGAGCCGCGATACCGTGCGGATGCACAGTCGAGAGCATTCGAACGGCCATGCAGGAGTTTTTGGACTTCCTCGGCTTTATCAACGCGCAACTATACACTCGCTCCATTCCGCGACTCGAAACGATGCTCATGCCGGCCAACTTTAGCAGCATCGTTGGGGAGTTCATGAGTTCCACGATTCCGAAGCACTGCAAAGGCGTCGTGAAGAACCGATATCACAACGGACATCCGGATCTCATTCCAGCGAACTGCTACGACAATGATATGTGCCAGCACGGGAGCAAGGGAATCGAGATCAAGGGGTCCCGCTACTTGAAGGCATGGCAGGGGCACAACGCCGAGGACACTTGGCTCATGGTGTTCGTCTTCGACAGCAACCGCCCCGCTGACGATGGAAAGGGCGTTGCTCCGAAGCCGTTCAAGTTCCGAATGGTTCTGGGAGCCGAACTGAAGAAGACCGATTGGCTCTTTGCGGGGAGATCGGAGACGAGTCGTCGAACCATCACTGCCAGCGTCACAAATTCAGGATTGGAGAAGATGCTTGCGAACTGGATCTACAAGGACGCGGCTCTTCGACAAGGCGATGCGTCCGCGATTGACCGCATCATGCGGGAAGACTAGTCGCTCATTATGAGGGATAGTTGGCCGGGCCGCCCAAGGCTCGATTCGATTCCCGCTAGCTTCGCAGCCGCAATTCGACTCATGTCGAAATACTCGACGTGGCGCTCAACGCCGATCCCACAGACCCCGACCGCTTCGCAGGCCGCGACTGTTGAACCTGATCCACTGAAAGGATCACATACATGACCCGTGCCCATCGGCAGCGCCGCATGGACGAGCTGCCGAAGGAGCGATTGCGGCTTGAGAGAAGGGTGATCTGCGATTTCTCGCTCTCGTTGAGGGGTCCGTTCGCTTGAAATGACATCCTCGAACGGAGTGCCTCCTGCCGTCCTCCGAAGACCGCCAGTCTGAAATTCGCGCAGGCAGTCGCTCACCTTCATTCCGGGTAATAGCGGTTTCCGGAGAATGCCCCACGGCTCGTAGCAGCCACGCGGAAGGGAGGACACGTGGGGAAATTCTTCCTCGGCGTTCTTAGGACGATCACCGCCACGCAGAGTCCGCACAAGACGTATCAGTTCCGTTCGGAATTCCAGCCCGCCTTGGATCAGAGCGCCGAAGACAAGTTGTGAAAGGAAGGCATTTGTAGCAATAAAGACGTGTCCACCGGGTCGCAGCGCGCGAACGGCCACCTTCGCCCATTCCACGAAGAACCTGCGCAATATTTCCCGCTCCTTCCCGTTCAGCGCTGTGAATCTCGGAAGTGGCGCGCGAACGCACCCATCGAAAGATGGCGGTATGCGCCAGATCCCGCCGTTGCCGTTGGAGCGTTTCTCAAGCTGATCGAAGTCATATTCCTTCACGCCGTAGGGGGGGTCCGTAACGATGGCGTGGATGCTGTTCTCCGGAACCCGCCCCAGCCACTCGAAACAATCTGCGTGAACGACTACAGACCGCCCCACGTTGAAAAAATCGTAATCGAATACTAATTGATTTTTAGCGACGGCGCTTCCTCTCATTCTTGACCTACTTCCTGGACCAATGTCATTCTAGCGAGAAAGTCATCAATTGTCAATAGGTTGATTCATCCAATCATCAATGGATTTTGACTTCCTTCTCCAAGTCTCTCCTATGAGCCTCAATGAGCGCTCGAACCACCTCGGAGACGCTAGCCCTTCCCCCTGTTGCCTGCGCTCGATGGAACGCTACTGATCGCAAGAGATTCCAGTCTTCCCTGCGAATGTGAACCGCCGTGGTCTGCATTTCGTTAGAGTCCTCCTGCACCTTCGCCTTGGGCATTGATTTCGGCATAACGAATGATTATAGAATAAGCCAACAATTGATGGGAATAACTGAATACCGTCGAATCTGTTCCGCCGCTCTTCGGCAGGACTATGTGGTCTATGGTGTAGCCTGAACAGGCACCGGACGCGCGGCCAGTAGCCGGACACGAGTTCTCACTGCGGAAGGCCGCACGTGCGGCGCTCGGCCTCTCGATGCGCCCGCTTGCACACCGCTCGCGGGCGTAGCGGTAATTGGGCCGGCGAGTGTGGGCAAGTCTATCAGAACGGGACCGCTCATGCCGCCCGCCTCCCAAAACGGTACGCGGGAGCGAGATAGCTGCACGGAAGGGCTTCATGCAGAGTCATAGTGCAAGCGATGTTCCATTCGGGCGGCCGGAGAAAACTCCAGCCTGTCCATGGCTGCGAACTATGCCCGCCTGCCTGTGCCCATTCTTGTGCCCGCTCCGTGCATAGAAGTGTTGCTCGCGGTTGCGAGTGCTCCCATTGCTCGGCACTGGAAGCCATTGGAAACTAACAGCCATTAGGAACCCCGGACACGCGTAAAACGGCATTCTCTGGAAGGAGCCGACCCGATGGAAGTGCATTTCACCCCTGAAGTACAGGCGAAACTTGACCAGATCGCTCGGGAGGCCGGCAAGCAGCCCACCGAGGTCATTGAGGATGCGGTAGTGGACCCTTATGACGAGCTGGCCTATACGCGGGAATTGCTTGATCGACGGTACGACGAGATGGAGAGCGGTAAGGTGCAGGGCATCGGCGGTGAGGAAGCCTACCGGCGCTTGACGGAGAAAACCCAAGCGCGACGGCAGCGCTGACGGAACCACCGCTCCCCACCCGCGCTTTGCGCAGGTCCGGTGATCGGCATCCCCGCGGCCAAGCGGAGGAGCTTAGGCATGAACTTCGACGGCGGTGGTCAGAATCTCGCGGCTCAGCGCCGCCAGGCGCTCTTCATCAGTCAGGGTTTCCAGGAAGAGTTCAATGGCCTCGCGGATATTGACCAGGGTCTCTTCGACCGTCTTGCCCTGCGATTGGCAGCCCTTCAATTCCGGGCACCAGGCGTAGCAGCCCTGCTCGTCCTGTTCGATTACGACACTAACCTTGCCCACCATCGACATCCATTCTACCGCCAGCCGGCATCCTGGCGATCAGGGCCGGCCCTGGCTTACTTCCCGACCATGGCCTTCAGCCGCATGCCCAGGAGAAAGCGCGGCGTAATCTGGCGGCGGTTCTCGCTGGCGCGGCCACCCTCGACCTGCTTCATGGACCCATCCGTGATTTGCTTATCGCGCCGGTACTTGTGGGTTCCCTGACTGCCGGCTTTATAGAACGAATCGAGGGCGCCCTCGTAGCCGTAGTAAGTGCAGTTGTCGTATCCGTGGTTGAACATGTAGTCCGCAATTGCCTGGGCGAAGGAGGACTTGAATCCCGCGAATTTCTCGCCGCTGTGGCAGTTGTAGCACTTCACTTTTCCCTGGAACCGCTTGCGCAAGCCGGACTCGATGAGCCGCTGGGCCACTACCTCGGCGGAGAGGACGCTGCCGCCGCGGGCGACCTGGATGCTGGTTCCCAGGGTGGCATCGTTATGGCCGCGGATATAGATCTGGTCGGTGGCGGCGCCCAGGTTCCGGATGGCCGGATCGGAGGCGCCGGAGTACCAGACCGCCGTCACTTGCTTGTCGGCTCCCGCCTGATTGGCGGCGGTCCAGTCAATCCATTCGGTATTGCTTCCGCCGTTGGCGCGGCCGTATTCGTTGAACGCGGTGAGGTCGTTCTTCCCAACCGCCATGAAAAGGACTTTCATACGCTTCCCCTCCACTGAACCGGGCCGTTCCGGGCCGCCGGTTCTACGAAAGTCTATCACAGGCGGCCAAGCCGGCCTGGGCGGGCGCGGCGGGTCAGTAATAGAGCAGGGCGTTGAAGAAGAGTTTGAAGGTCTGGTAGCTTTGGGCGCGATACTGGGGGCGCATGCCGAACAGGATGACGTGACCGGCGCCGAGGCGGGCGTCGACCAGGGCGGCTTTGCCGGCGAGGTAGTTCTCGCCGAGGAGCCAGCCGGACGCGAGCAGGCCGCGGTCCGGGTAGCGAATGGGAGCGCTTTCGGTGGTTTCCCAGGCGGGGCTATGCTCGGACCATACGGGCAGTTCGGCGGGCAGGCCGGCGGCGAGGGGATGGCGCAGGTCGAGGCGGGCGTTGAGCAGGGAGCCGGGGGAATAGTATTGGCTGCTGGAGAGGCCGTGGAGCACGTTGCGGGCGGCCACGCCGAGCTCGCGGGTGGCGTATTCGGCGGCGCGGTTCAGAAAGACGAGGGTTCCGCCGGCGGCGGCAAACTGGCGCAGGGCCTCGGCGCCGGAGGCCTCCAGGCCGCCGGTGAACTCGGGGGGCATGGCGCCGGGACGGTAGCCGGAGGCGATGGTTTCAGCGGCGGCGTCGGGAAACACGATCACATCGAAATGTTGGCGCAAGGCGCCGGCCTGGATCTCGCGGTTGCGCAGGGAGGTGTAGGGGAAGCCGAACTGTTCCAGCAGCCAGCGGGTCCAGCCTTCGTCGCTGTTGGGGATGAAGCTGTTATACAGGCCGATGCGGGGCCGCGGGACGGGCTTCCAGCCGGGTCCCGGGGAGGCGGAGAAATCGCCGCCGGGCTTGCGCCAGACGGCGCCGCCGGAGTCCCAGATGCGGTTGATTTCGCGCCATGCGCCGGTGTCGCCGGCAGCCAGGGTGGGCGGCGCGGCGGGCAGCAGGCCGGGGAGCAGGCCGGGGATGGGGGCATCCACGGCGCCGGCCCGGACGCCCATCAGCAGGGGCAGGGTGTGGGCGGTGACGTCATAGGGGCGCTGGGGCGGGCCGCCGGGATAGAGCCGCAGGTCGGGATAATGCTGGCGCTCGAGGAGCGCTTTGGCCCAGCCGCCGTAGGGCTGAGCCATGGGGACGACGTGATCGCCGGCCGCATCGTGCTGGATTTCGACCTGTCCGAAGGCCAGGGTTTCCAGGAGCTTGCGGGTGGCCCCGGGATCGCTCTGGGCGGCGGGGACAACGAATCCCCAGGGGGACTTGCGGGCCACCTGGCGCTGGCCGATGCGGTAGAAGTTGCGCAGGAGATCTTCGCGGTGGATGGCGGCCTGGTAGAGGCAGGACTCCATGGCGATCTCCTGGCCGTCCACGATATCGCGCAAGCGCCACACGCCGCCGGGCCAGGGCTCGAGATAGTTCCAGCTGCGTTCGCGCGCGTTGTAGCCCAACGGGTTGGGCTCGAGCCGGCCGGGGTCGACGGTGATCGGGCTGGCGAGCCTGGCGCTGGCCGACTCGGTGAGGATGCGCATGCCGCCGTGGAAGGCCTGGTAGTGGCGGGAGGGGGTCCAGAAGTCGTACATGGCGTGGATGGCGACGCCGGTCTGTCCGGCGGCGGTGAGGTCGGCCGCCATGGCCGTGCCGATCATGTTGGTCTCCTGCATGAGGAGGGCGTCGATGTTGGGCTCGATGGGATCCATCCAGGGCGGCACGAAGATGCGGGCGGCGTAGGGACCCATCTGGTGGACGTCGTAGACGATCTGGGGATGCCAGACGTTGTGCAGTCCGGCGATGGCGAGTCGAGATTCTTTCTGGGTGAACATGTACCAGTCGCGATTGTTGTCGTGGCCGGTGTACTTCTGGTAGAGCTGCGGGGGGCCGGCGCCCTCGAAGGGGGTGCCCAGGGTGCGCCGGTACCAGCGGGCGACGATATCGACGCCATCCGGGTTGAGGGAGGGGACCAGGAGGAAGATGGTGTTTTGCAGGATGGCGCGGAGGCGGGGCTGGTCCGCGGTGAGGAGGCGGTAGGCGAATTCCACGGCGGTCTGGGTGGAGGCCAGCTCGGTGGCATGGATGGAGCAGGTGATGAGGACCACGGCCTTGCCTTCGGGGAAGAGTTTTTCGGCTTCGGCGGGGGTGGTGAGGCGGGGATCGGCGAGGCGGCGCTGGATTTCACGGTAGCGGTCGAGGTGCTGGAGGGTATCGGGGGAGGCGATGGTGACGGCGAGGAAGGGGCGGCCTTCGGTGCTGGCGCCGAGCTGGTCGACGCGGATGCGGGGGCTATTGGCGGCGGCGACGCGGAAGTAGGCGACGACGCGGTCCCAATCGAGGACCAGGTGGTCGGCGCCCATGGGCTGGCCGAAGAAGGCTTCGGGCGTAGGGACGGCGGCGCAGGCCAGGGAGCAGGCGGCGGCCAGGCAGGCCGCTATATATTTGGCAAAACTGGCGGCGCGGGGCACTATGTTGAGTTCGGTGCGAGAGTCCGGGACATGCGTCTAGCGGGTTCCCTTTTCCGGCTCAGCACTCCCGGAAGGCAGCGGCAACTGTATCGCGGGAGCCGGAAGATCCGCCGGGCTGGTGACATCGATTCCCCATCGCTTGCCCTGGTTATGCCCGTGTCTGTCAGTAGAAACGATCGCGGCCGCACCCTCGACTATTGAAATGGCCACAATCTGCCGGTCATACTTAAGCTTCTGCCACGGCTCGGTTTTTTCGCCCTCTCTCTTGTCGCCAAGTTTGATCGCGCCGGCGAGGCGCTCAGCCACCTCCACCGCCGCGCGTATGCCGAAGGGCCTGGTTACAAAATGTTGTGCGCCTTGGATGATCTTCAAATAGTGCTGAATCGAGGCGCCGGCAAAGACCGCTGTGACCAGAAATTCGCTAATCGCGGGATCGGGAATGAGGATTTTGTCGCCCTTATGGCTCAAGTCTTCGACGAGCCGCTGCATTCGTTCACGGGCATGGGCAATGGGCGCGGCTGGGCTGGTTCTGGAATCGAGAGGCGCCGCGGAACTTTTGAAGAGCAAAATCGAGAGAGCGTTGCTGTCGAAGGATACCATACGCTCACGTATTACCTTCGGCGCTCCTTAGCTCAGCTAGAAGGGCGAAGGGATCGATCTTATCGATGTCAGGCGTAGGCACATCGCGAAGTTCGCGGATTACGTTCTCTAATGGACGCTCCGTCAATTCGCTCCACGTGTCTATAGTGAAGTGCACTCTTTTCCAGCGGTTGTTCGCTCTGATCCAGGTTGCCTGCCCGTGGACCCTAACCTGCTGGAATATCAACCTGGCGAGGCTTCGGCCCTTTTCCCTGGTAGTGCTGCAAATGACGGGTGCGTCGCGCTTTTCGCGGATATATACCGAGATGGATTCGTCCCGCCCGCCTATTTGAATGATTTCGCCGTCGATGGTATCCGGCTCAATTACGGGTCCCAAGTCTTCGGACACGGGCTTGCTTTTTCCGGGAAACTGAACTACCGTTCCGTAAGCGCCGCGAAGCACGCCAGAGGCGTTGTCTTCCGCAAGCCGGCCATCAATGGAATCGTACATTTGCATCGCGACGAGCGGCGCGGAGCCGTTTCGTATTGCCAGCAGGTGTTGGTGAACTTTCTGGAATGCAATGTCGTCGATGAAGGGCACGAGCACGGTGCTGGATTCTCTGATTTCCAGTAAATGAACGTGGTCCTGGTGACCCAGCATGGCGGCCAGGTCGGCGACGTATTCGGCCAAGCGGGACATCGGCAAAGTGCGTGCCGGAATGTCGATTTCAAACAGGATTTCGTCGCACTCGGCCACGTGGCATGCTCCCAGCCGGCAGCGCACCCATCGCGAGTGGATGGCTCGGCTCCTTAACCTGTGAATATCATATCACCCCTTACTTCGCCAAGCAGATAGGCGTGCCTATGGCCCTTTTCACGGCAGCCTTTCCAGCATCGCGCCGATGTCTTCCGGACTGATATAGAAATGCGGGGAGACGCGGACCCAGCCCTGGCGGGGGGCGGCGATCACTCCGGCATCCTTGAGGCGGCGGACGATTTCGGCGGCTTCCAGGCCGGTCCCGCGGAAACTGACGATGCCCGCGCCGCTGGCGGGGGAGCGGGCGGCCAGCACCTCATATCCTTTGGATTGTACGCCTTGGGCCACCAGGTCGGCGAGGGTTTGGACGGCCGGGGCGATGTTGGCGACGCCGACCTGGAGCAGGAACTCGATGGAGGCGCGCAGGCCGCAGCAGCCGATGGTGTTGAGGGTGCCGCACTCGTAGCGGCCGGCGTCGGGCCGCAGGGTCATGTCGCGGGAGGCGTAATCGGCGTAGCCGGCGACGTTGGTCCAGCCAAACTCGGCGGGCCGGATGGAATCCTGAAGCTCTTGTGAAATGAACAGGATGCCGCAACCCTCGGGACCCAGGAGCCACTTGTGGCCGTCGGCGGCGAGGGCGCCGATGCGGGCCTGGCGCACATCCACCGGGAAGGCTCCCAGGCCCTGGATGGCATCGACGAAGAAGATGCAGCCGTGGCGGTGGCAGATCTCGCCGATGGCGTTCAGATCGGCGCGATAGCCGCTCAGGTACTGGACGAAGCTGATGGCCAGCAGGCGCGCGCCGCGGCAGGCCTGGTCGATGCGGTCCAGGGGATCCAGACAGGAGAGCCACTCGACGCGCACGCCGGCCTGCTCGAGGCGCTTCCAGGGGTAGTAGTTGGCGGGAAACTCCTCGCGGAAGGCGACCATTTTATCGCCGGGGCGCCAGTCCAGGCCGGCGGCGACCATGGCGATGCCCTCGGAAGTGTTTTTGACCAGGGCGATCTCGTTGCGGTGGCCGCCGACGAGCCGGGCGGCCGCCAGGCGGAGGCCTTCATAGGCCTCGAGCCACTCGCCGTAGTGGAGGCTGCCGAACTCCATGGCATCCGCGGCCAGTTGCCGCATGGCCTCGGCCGCCGGGCGGCACAGGGGGGATACGGCGGCATGGTTCAAATAGACGAGGCGGCGGCGGACGGGGAACTCGGCGGCGTACTGGAGCCAGGGCCGGCCCTGCCATTGTGCAATTGCGTCAAAACCCATTATCATGAATATACGTTAAACGCCCTGGAAGGAGGCGGAGGCATGCGGCGGGTTCGCGCGGGCATATTATCGATCTTATTGCTGAGCGCGGCGCCGGCCGCCGATAAAAAGAGCGATCCCAGCCAGATCGGCAACCGGGACGTGGGGCAGGGGCACAACTGCTATTCCATCGAGCAGGAGATCGCCATGGGCAAGCAGTTGGCCGGGGAGGTGGTGCGGCAGGCGAAACTGCTGGAGGACCCCATCATCACCGAGTACGTGAACCGGTTGGGACAGAACCTGGCGCGCAACTCGGACGCCAAGGTGGCGTTCACCTTCCAGGTGGTGGACGACCCCACGCTGAACGCTTTCGCGCTGCCGGGCGGGTTCGTTTTCGTGAACACCGGGTTGCTGACGGCGGCGGAGACGGAGGCGGAGATGGCCAGCGCCATGGCGCACGAGATCGCGCACGTGGCCGCGCGTCACATGACCCGGCAGGCGTGCCGGGCCAAAGCGGCCAAGGCGGCCACGCTGCCCCTGATTTTCATGGGAGGCTGGGGCGGGTACGCGGCCGAGCAAGCGGCGAGGGTGGCGATCCCCATGACTTTTCTATCGTTTTCGCGCGGGTATGAGGCCGAAGCCGACTACCTGGGGCTCGAATACCTGTATGCGGCGGGCTACGATCCGACGGCGGCCATCGACATGTTCGAGAAGATGATGTCGCTGGAGCAGAGCAGCCCCGGGTCGATTGCGAGCGTGTTTTCGACCCATCCGATGAGCAAGGAACGGCTGGAGAAGGCCCAGGCCGAGATCGGCACGATCCTGCCGGGCAAGCCGGAATACGTAGTGAATACTTCGGAATACGCGGAAGTGCGGGGGCGGTGGCTGGCCATCGAGAACGCCCGCAGGACGCGGGCGGTGGAGAAAGACGGCGGGGGCAAGGGGCCGGTATTGCGCCAGGCGCCGGGGAGCGGATCGCCGGGGAGCGGATCGCCGGCGAAGGCGCGGGATTTCGCGGAGTAACCGGACGGCGTCAGGGTACGTATACATTTCAGCGGTACAGGTACACCCGTTCGGGGCGTATAGTAAAAGGAAGAGGAGTCTTGGCTATGAAGCGGTTCTTAGTGGTTTCCACAGCCTTCCTGGCGGCTTTCGCCCTTCTGCCCAGCGGCTCATGGGCCGCCGACAAGAACGATAAGAAGAACGATCCCGACGAAATCGGCAATCGGGACGTGGGCAAGGGCGTCAATTTCTACTCCCTGGAAAAAGAGATCGCCCTGGGCAAGCAACTGGCCCAGGAGGTGGAGCGCCAGGCCAAGATTATCGACGATCCGGTGATCGCCGAGTACGTCAACCGGGTGGGGCAGAACCTGGTGCGGAATTCCGACGCCAAGGTTCCGTTCACCATCAAAGTGCTGGACTCGGAGGAAGTGAACGCCTTCGCTTTGCCGGGCGGGTTCTTCTTCGTCAATTCGGGCCTGATCCTGAAGGCGGACAGCGAATCGGAGCTGGCGGGGGTGATGGCGCACGAGATCGCGCACGTGGCCGCGCGGCACGGCACCAAGCAGGCGACGCGGGGGGAACTGGCGCAGATCGGGATGATCGCGGCATCGATCGTGGTGCCGTATAGCTGGGCGGGTTACGCGGCCATGCAGGGCGCGAACCTGGGGATCCCCATGGGGTTCCTGGCGTTCAACCGGTCCATGGAGCGGGAGGCGGATTACCTGGGCCTGCAGTACATGTACAAAGCGGGTTACGATCCGACGTCGTTCGTGGACTTTTTCGAAAAGATCGAGAGCATGGAGAAGACCAAGCCGGGCACGGTTTCGAAGGTATTTTCCACGCACCCGATGACGGACGCGCGGATCAAGGCTTCGCAGGACGAGATCCAGGCGATTTTGAAGGCGAAGCCGGAGTACGTGGTGAACACGTCGGAATTCAACGATGTGAAGGCGCGGCTATATTCGCTGCATAACCGGCGGAAGCTGGACAAGGGCAAGGACGATCCGAACCGTCCGACGCTGCGGCGCGCGCCGGGGAGCGGCACGAGTCCGGACGGCACGGACGACGGGCAGAAGCCCGATCAGGACGAGCGTCCCACGCTGAAACGCCGCGACAGCTAGCGTCCACTACAGTTTGCCTGCGCCACGACCTCAGCAGGCCCCACGGCCGGCGGAGCCTCTGTTGTACTATGAGGTTTATCGCATGAAGGCCTTACTGGAGTCCCTGCGGCCCGGAGAGCGGGATTGGGATCTGGCCCGCGCCATGGATCCGAACAGGCTGCCGGCGCACATCGCCATCATCATGGATGGCAATGGGCGCTGGGCGGCGAGGCGGCGGCTGCCGCGCGTGGCGGGGCACAAGGCCGGCGTGGGACCGGTGCGGAGCACGGTGGAGACCTGCGCGCGGCTGGGGATCCGGGTGCTGACGCTGTACGCCTTTTCGGTGGAGAACTGGAAGCGTCCCCGCGCCGAGGTGGAGACCCTGTGGCGGCTGCTGCGGTTTTACCTGGGCAAGGAACTGCCGGAGCTGCAGAAGAACGACATCCGCCTGCAGGCCATCGGCAGGCTGGAGGCGCTGCCGGCGGATGTGCGGCGGGAACTGGACGCGGTGGTGGAGGCGACGGCAGCCAACCGCGGCCTGCTGGTGAACCTGGCCATCAATTACGGCGGCCGCACGGAGATCGTGGACGCGGTGAACGCCATCCTGGCGGACGCGCGCCGGGAGGGACGCCTGGCCTCGCTGCGGGTGGACGAGGCGGCCATCGCGGCGCGCCTGTATACGGCGCCGGCGCCCGCGCCGGACCTGTTGATCCGCACCTCCGGCGAGATGCGCATCAGTAATTTCCTGTTGTGGCAGATTGCTTACGCGGAGCTGTACGTGACGGAAACGCTGTGGCCGGACTTCAACCGCACGCACCTGCTTACGGCAGTGCTGGAATACCAGAAGCGGGACCGGCGCTATGGCGGGCTGAGCGGCGAGCCGCTGGCCGCGCCCGCCGCCCACTCCGAAGAAGCCGTGGCCGCCCTGCCCTCCAGATGAAGCGGGTTCTCACGGCGCTGGTGCTGATTCCGCTGATCGTTTACGTGGTGCTGTGGTCGCCGGCGTGGACGGTGCTGGCGGTGACCGCGCTGGTAGCGCTGCTGTGCTATCACGAATACGCGGGCATCGCGTCGGCCTACCAGGCGGGGCGGCTGGGACCGCTGGGCTACGGGGCGGGACTGCTGATCCTGGCGCTGCCCGGCGAGGGACCGGCGCTGGCGGCGGTGGCGGCGGCGCTGATCGCGATGGGGCTGGCGTTGCGCGGCGCCGACCTGCGCGCGGGCGTGGTGCGCGCGGCGTTCCTGACGCTGGGGATAGTGTACGTGTTCGGGTGCTGGCGCTTCGCGCCGCTGCTGGGCGCGCGCAACCGCTACTGGCTGCTGTACGCGCTGGTGCTGAACTGGATCGGCGACATGGGCGCGTACTACGTGGGCCGCGCCACGGGCCGCCACAAGCTGGCGCCGAGGGTGAGCCCGGGGAAATCCTGGGAAGGCGCGGCAGCGTCGCTGGCGGCCTCGCTGCTGTTCGGCTTTTTCTTCCTGCGCTGGGCGATACCCGGGGCGCCGCCGGCAGCCGCGCTGGCGCTCACGGCGTTAGCCAACGCGGCGGGGCAGCTCGGCGATCTGTGCGCGTCGGCGCTGAAGCGGGGCGCGGGAGTGAAGGATAGCGGGGCGCTGCTGCCGGGGCACGGGGGCATGCTGGACCGCGTGGACAGCAGCCTGTTCACGCTGCCGGTGGTGTACCTGTACGTGGCCGGGCGATGGTGACCGGCTAGGGCAGGCGCACGAAGGTCGGCGGGTGGAGCAGGCTGGCTTCATCGCCGATGATGAAGGCGGCGGGAAAGCCGGCCAGGCTGCCGTGGCCGGTGATGAGTCCGAGCCCGGAGGCGTCCGCGGGCAGCAGGAAGGTGCGGGCGGTGGTGACGGACTCGCCCGGCCCGAGCAGGACATCCAGCGGGGTGGCGGACGGATCGGCTACGGGCGGGTAGCGGCGGCCGTGGCGGTCGATGAGGCAGATCCAGGCGCCATTGGCCCGCTGCGAGACGCGGCGCGCGCGGCTGAAGAGGCGCAACGAGACGGTATAGGCGGCGCGGGGCGGCGCGGGCGCGCGGGTGACGCTCTCTACGCTCAGGCACCAATCGTCGAAACACCAGGGATCGCCCACGCGCAGGACGCGTTGCGGGGAGAAGAATCCGGTGGCGGCCACGATCGCCAGGTAGGCGGCCGCGGAGATACCCAGACGGCGGAGGATGGCCAGGGCGCGCCTTCCGCGTCCGCGCAGGGCGGCTACCGCGGCGGCGGCCAGGGCGGCCAGGGCGGCCAGAAAGAGGAGGATGAAGAGCAGGTCGAAGAGAGTCACGTAGTACATTGTACAGCGAGTTACTTTAAATTGCAAAGTTCTTGAACTACGCTCGCGCCAGGCCCGGGTAGCCGCCCATGGTGGGCGCGTTCCTGACGGCGCGGACGACGGCCTGGGCCACGGCTTCGGCGGCGGCCACGCCCAGCGTGTTGACGTCCGCGCGCGCGTCGCCGATGGAGAGGGCGAAGGTGACGTCGCCATCGAACATGGTCCACACCGGGAAGATGGTGCGGGCCACGCCGAGTCCGCCCAACTCGGCCAGTTTGGCGGCCCCGGTTTTGGAAAGGCGCGCGTTGGTGGCGACCACGGCCAGGGTGGTGTTGCGCTTTGCGGAGGGCGCAGGCGCGGCGCCGGCCTTCATGACGGCTTCGGTATCGGCGAGTTCCATGCTGCCGGGAGCGCGGCGGGCGCCGGCGATGAGCTTGCCGGTGGCGGGATCGCGCACGTCGCCGAAGGCGTTGACCACCACCAGGGCGGCCACCAGCACGCCGCCTGGCAACTCCACCTGGCCGGAGCCGAGGCCCGATTTCATGGCCTGGCGCGGGCCGTGGATCAAGCCCAGGCGCGCGCCGGCGCCCGCGCCCACGGCGCCTTCCTTTACCGCATCGGCGGTGGCCGCGGCGGCCGCGCTTTCGCCCATTTCGCGGGTGGGACGCACGCCGCTCTTGCCGGCATCCAGGTCGAAGAGAATGGCGCAGGGGACGATGGGAACGACGGCGCGTCCCACGCGGAAGCCGACGCCCTGCTGCTCGAGATAACGGCGCACGCCCGAGGCGGTTTCGAGGCCGAAGGCGCTGCCGCCGGAGAGCACCAGGCCATGCACCTTGTCCGTGATATGGCCGGGTTGGAGGGTGTCGAGGGACGAAGTTTCGCTGGCGGAGCCGCGCACGTCCACGCCGCCCACCGCGCCGCCGGGGCACAGGATGGCGGTGCAGCCGGTCAAGGCATCGAAGTTCGAGGCGTGGCCCACGCGGATGCCCGCGATGGCTGTGAGACCCTTCACCCGCCCATGGTAGCATCGGTGTAGCCTCCGGCCGGCGGTGCGACGTGCACCATGAAAGGACTCTTATGAGCAATCTCACAACGAAAGACGGCGCCACGATTTACTTCAAGGACTGGGGTTCAGGGCAGCCGGTGGTGTTCTCGCATGGATGGCCCCTGAATGCGGATGCCTGGGATCCCCAAATGCTCTTCCTGGGCCGGCATGGTTACCGGGTGGTGGCGCACGATCGCCGGGGTCATGGGCGCTCGAGCCAGCCATGGAACGGGAACGACATGGACACCTACGCGGACGATCTCGCCGCGCTGATCGAAGCGCTGGACCTGACGGATGCAACTCTGGTGGGCCACTCGACCGGCGGCGGGGAGGTGGCGCGTTATATCGGCCGCCACGGCACGAAGCGGGTAGCCAAGGCGGTGTTGATCGGCGCGGTAACGCCGCTCATGCTGAAGACGCACAACAACCCGGGCGGCCTTCCGATCGCCACCTTCGACCAGATCCGTGCCGGCGTGCTCGCGGACCGCTCGCAGTTTTTCAAAGATCTCAGCATGCCCTTCTACGGGTATAACCAGCCGGATGCCAGAATCTCGCAGGGTGTTCGGGATGCATTCTGGCTGCAGGGCATGCAGGTCTCCGTGGTGGGGGCCTATGAGTGCATTCGGGCGTTCTCCGAGACGGACTTCACCGGGGACCTGAAGAAGATCGACGTGCCTACCTTGATTCTGCATGGCGACGCGGACCAGATCGTTCCGATCGCTAACTCGGCGATCCTGTCGGCCAAGCTGATCAAGAACGCGACCCTGAAGGTCTATGCGGGCGCGCCCCATGGTATGTGCACCACGCTGGCGGACCGGGTCAATGCCGATCTGCTGGCCTTTATCCAGCGGTAAGCGGGTGAGCAAGGCGCCCCGTGCGCGGGCGGTGCGATGAAGCGGGAGGCCGCGCTATGACGCTCCAAAGAGCCTTTTTCCGGCTGGCGGCGCTGAGCGGCGGCACCGCCATGGCGGCGGGTCAGGACTTCCTGCTGGGCGTGGCCAACACCACGCCGATCTTCGCCGGCAAGAACAGCAGCGTGGACAACCTGAGCGCCGCTACGGACTCGCAGGGAAACCTTTATATGTTGCTGAATGGCACTACGGACACCTGGCCTGGCTCACCGGTTTCGTACATGGCGAAGGTGACTCCCTCGGGGGACAAGATCCTGTACCAAACCATGGTCCCGTCGACGGTCACGGCGATGGCGGTGGATGCGGCGGGGAATGCGTATCTGGCCGGGGGTAATTCGGTGGAGAAGTTGAGCCCCGACGGCGCGACGGTGTTGTATCAGACCGTGATCGGGGAACTGGGCCTGGACACGGTTGCCATAGCCGTGGATGGCGCGACGCTGGGGAGCGCGATTGCGGCCACACCGGGCGCGTATGAATCGACGCCGCCTCCCGGCGACGCTGGTTTTGTGGTGCGCCTGAAACCATCCGGCGCTATCGACTATGGGACGTACCTGGGGAACAGTTCGCCGGCCGGCGTTGGCGTGGACAGCACGGGGTCCGCTTTCGTCACCGGCGCCGCGTTTCCCGTCAACCCGTTTCTGGTGCGCCTGGCCGCGGACGGTTCGGGACTGATCTATTCCAATTCTTCGGTAGTTGGCACGGCATGCTGTGTCGCCTTGGACCCGGCCGGTAATGCGGTTGTGGCGCTCCAGAATCCAACAGGCTCCGTGGTAATGCGTCTTGATCCGCAAGGCGGCGTCGTCTTTTCAAAGACGGTGGCCGGTGCGCGGACGGCGCGATCATGGGCCTCCCGTTGCCTGCCAGTGTTCTGCCGGTCAGCATGGACGAGCCAGCGCCCTTTTTTTTCGGCGCGCAAACTATTCCGATCACAATGCAATACGCCGGCCCGGCGCCGTTCCAGGTGGCGGGGGTGAGCCAGATCAACTTCACCATTCCGAACGGTGGATTTCCGGTGGAACTGGCGGCCGGGCACGGCTCCTGCGCCTTCAACTTCCGGCTGGGCCTGTAGGCGGTGACAGGCTAAAGCCTGTCCTACCCAACCTGGCAGCACCGGTTCAGCGCCCGCGCATGGTAGCATCGAATTTCGGGGACCAGGCTTGCTTGATTTCCTAAAGGAACCTTTCATCGCGATCCAGGAGTTCTTTCTGCTGACCGGGCGGGCGCTGCGCAACGTGGCCGTGCGGCCCCACTACGGCGACGACGTGGTGATGCAGATGGACCTGATCGGGGTGGGCAGCCTGCCCATCGTGATCCTGACCGGCCTGTTCGCGGGCGCGGTGATGGCGCTGCAGATGTCGCGCGCGCTGGCGCAATACGGCCAGGTGGACCAGACCGGCACGCTGGTGTCGATTTCGCTGGTGCGGGAGCTGGGGCCGGTGCTGACGGCGCTGATGATGGCGGGCCGGAATTCGTCGGGCATCGCCAGCGAGCTGGGCTCCATGAAAGTGACCGAGCAGATCGACGCCATGCGGGCGCTGGGCACCGATCCCATACAGAAGCTGGTGACGCCGCGCATGGTGGCCACGGCGGTGATGCTGCCGCTGCTGACCATTCTGGCGGATTTCATCGGCATGTTCGGGGGCTGGTTCGTGGCGCGGTTCTTCCTGGACCTGCCCAGCCAGCAGTATTGGTCCACGGTGTGGCGGGCGCTGGAATGGAACGATATCACGCAGGGGATCCTGAAGCCGTTCGCCTTCGCCTTCATCATTTCGCTGGTGGGGTGTTATTACGGGCTGCGCACCACGGGCGGGACGCAGGGGGTGGGCCGCGCCACCACGCAGTCCATGGTGGCGGCCTCGGTGCTGATCCTGGTGGTGGATTTCTTCCTGGGTAAGATTTTCGTGAGCCAAGCCATCTCGTGATGCCGGAGGACGCTTCCAACCCGGTGGTGCGCTTCGAGCACGTCAGCGTTTCGTTCGGCGGCGAGACGGCGCTGGAGGATGTGTCGTTCCAGTCCGCCGAGGGCGAGTCGCGGGTGATCATGGGGGCCACGGGCAGCGGGAAGACGGTGCTGATGAAGACGGCGCTGGGGCTGCAGCGGCCGGACTCGGGCACGGTGTACGTGTTCGGGCAGGACATCAGCCGCATGCGGGAGCGCGACCTGTTCGCCATACGCAGCCGCATCGGGATGCTGTTCCAGGAAAGCGCGCTGTTCGACTCCCTGAACATCGAGGAGAACGTGAGCTATCCGCTGCTGAACCAGCAGTGCATTCATTGCCCTCGGGAGGAGGTGCGGCCGCGGGTGGAAGAGGCGTTGAAGTTCGTGGAGCTGGAGGGCATCCTGGAGAAATTCCCCAGCGAGCTTTCCGGGGGCATGCGGCGCCGGGCGGCGATCGCGCGGGCGGTGGTCACGCAGCCGCCGCTGATGCTCTACGATTCCCCGACGGCGGGCCTGGATCCGATGACGGCGCACACCATCATGGCGCTGGTGGTGAAGGAACGGGACGTCAACAAGACCACCACGCTGATCGTGACTTACCGGTACCAGGACGGCGACCTGGTGGCCAATTTCCGCTACAATCCGGAGAAGGGACAGTTGGAACCGGCGCGCAACCACGGGGCCGGCTCCCCGCCGCGCACCATCTTCATGGTTCTGCGCGAAGGCCGTCTGGTGTTTGAAGGCCCGCAGACGGAACTGGAGGCGTCCCCGGATCCGTACGTGAGCAAGTTCGTGAAGCGCCGGGAATAACGCATGCCGGAACGAAGCAAGATCCGCTGGTCGGAGTTGAAGGTCGGCATCGTGGCGGTGGCCGCGATGATCGTGCTGGCGGTGCTGATTTTTCTGCTGACCGGCAGCCGCTCGTTCTTCGAGCGCAACGAAACCGTGCGCACCTACATGGCCGACGCGGCGGGCATGACCGAAAGCACGCCGGTGCGCCTGAACGGGATCCTGGTGGGGGCGGTGCAGAACATCCGGCTGTCCGGATCGAAGGACCAGAAGCGGGCGGTGGAGTTCGAGCTTCAGATTCAGGGCAAGTACATGCGGGATATTCCGGAGGACTCCACGGCCTCCATCACCGCCGCCAACCTGCTGGGCAACAAGTTCATCGACATCACCAAGGGGCAGAGCGCCACGCCGGTGAAGGATGGCGAGGAGCTGAAGAGCCTGCAGACCCAGGACATACCGGAGCTGATGGCGCAGAGCGCCAACCTGATTTCGACGCTGCAGGATATCTCCCACCGCACCAACTCCATGCTGACCGATATCGATGCGGGCAAAGGCAACCTGGGCAAGCTGCTGCGCGACGACGAGCTTTACAAACGGCTGAACGGCATCGCCTCGGAAGGGCAGCAACTGCTGGAGGACGTGCGCAACGGCAAGGGCACGCTGAGCAAGCTGATCTACGACGACAGCCTGTACCAGGAATTGCGCGCGCCCATCAAGCGCATCGACGCCATGCTGGCGGACCTGCAGCAGGGGCAGGGCACGGCCGGGAAGATGCTCAAGGACCCGCAGGTCTACGACGACGCGCGCGCCACGCTGGCGGAGATGCGCCGCCTGACGCAGGATCTGAACGCCGGGCAGGGCACGGCGGGGAAGCTGCTGAAGGACGAGCAGCTCTACAAGCAGTTCACCGCGCTGACGGCCAAGCTGGACAATGTGGTGGAGCGCATGAACTCGGGGCAGGGGACGGTGGGCCAGTTGCTGGTGAATCCGCAATTGTACGACGCGATGAACGGGACCATGCACGAGTTCCAGTCGCTGGCCAAGGACGTACGCGCCAATCCCAAGAAATTCCTGAGCGTCAAGCTGGCAATCTTTTGACGAACTCGCGCAAGACGGTGCGCGGCCCGCGCCCCTTTGCGCTTTTGAACAGCGGCAAGCGATTGGTGGTGAACGCCGACGATTTCGGATTCACGCCCGGGGTGAACCGCGGGATCGTGGCGGCGCACCGGCACGGGATCCTGACGGCGGCCACGCTGATGGCCAACGGGGAAGCCTTTGAGGACGCGGCGCGGCTGGCGCGGGAGACGCCCTCGCTGGACGTAGGCTGCCACCTGGCGCTGATCGGGGGGCGGTCGCTGCTGGCACCGTACGCGCCGCTGCCGGGTTCGTGGCTGGAGCTGGCGCGGGCGCTGGCGGGGCGGCGCATCCGGGTGTACGAGGAGCTGGCCGCGCAGGTGCGCAAGATCCTGGGGACGGGACTGCGGCCGACGCACCTGGATACGCACAAGCACACGCACCTGGCGCCGCCGGTGCTGGAGGCGGTGGCCCGGCTGGCCGGGGAGTTCGGG
>VFSW01004834.1_pt1 | contig 20045 bp, 23 predicted proteins | sample 5358111 | NCBI WGS metagenome assembly VFSW01 (sample SAMN11554181, study PRJNA540505) | mine drainage metagenome | isolation source: sediment from site ElyBrook_90M | place: USA: Ely Copper Mine, Vershire, VT | collected 2017 | reverse complement strand
GTTAGGCACGCCGCCAGCGTTAGTCCTGAGCCAGGATCAAACTCTCCATAAAAATATTATGGAGCCGATTTTGGCTCTTTTAGTTTCGCGCGACCATTTACGACTCGGTTGCGACCTCCGAATCCCCCGCGACGACTCGAGTTTGTTACGCTCGAGGCAGCCGAAGGGTGGTCAGGAAATGTACGTTCTCAACTACAAAAAATTGTAGAAGAGACCCACAGACTATTTGCGCTGCTGCACTGTTCAGTTTTCAAGGAGCGAGCCCCAAGCCGCACGACGACCCTGAGGCGAGTCTTGTGGACCGCCTTTGGACGCCGGGGGCCAGGGTTCGACGGCCATCATAGCGCGGGCCATATGGCCTGTCAAGGAAGAACGTAAAAGGAAGCCGGTCGGGGCGGGCCTCGCCTGCTGGGGTCCCTCGAAACGGCCTCGCCTTGGGGAGCCCCGAGCTCGGTTGCTGCTGCAGCCGCCGGCCTCACACTTTGCGCGACATCGACTTGGCTTGGAGGTAGAGTAAGAGGTAGTCGCGGCCGCCGGCCTTACTGTCGGTCCCCGACATGTTGAAGCCGCCAAACGGATGCGCGCCGACCATCGCGCCGGTGCTCTTGCGATTGAAGTACAGGTTCCCGACGAAGAACTCATCGCGAGCGCGTTCGATCTTCTTCTCGTCGGTCGTGTAGACGGAACCGGTAAGGCCGAACTCCGTACCGTTGGCGACGGTCATCGCGTCGTCGAAGCTTTTCGCCTTTATGACGGCGAGAAGCGGTCCGAAAATCTCTTCCTGTGCGATCGTCGCATCGGGCGCGACATCGGCGATGACCGTCGGCTCGAGGAAGTACCCCTCCCCTTCGGCGCGCCGTCCCCCACAGATGAGCCGCCCCTCACGCTTTCCTACCTCGATGTAGCGCGAGATCGATTCCAACGCTTGCGCGTTGATAACCGGGCCCATAACGGTTTCGCGGTTGCGCGGATCGCCGACCACGATCGACGCGACGCGCGCTTTCAGCTTGTCGAGGAATGCGTCGTAAATCGGCTCTTCGACGATCGCGCGCGAGCACGCCGAACACTTCTGCCCCTGAAAACCGAACGCCGAGGCCGCGACGCCCTCGACGGCTGCATCCAAGTCGGCATCGGCTGCCACGATGATGGCGTCCTTTCCGCCCATCTCTGCGACCACGCGCTTGATCCAGCGCTGGCCTCTTTGCGGCTTCGCAGCCAAATCGTTGATGTGCAGGCCCACTTCTTTCGAACCCGTGAATGAAATGAAGCGCACCTTGGGATGCCCGACAACGAGATCGCCGATCTCGCTTCCAGAACCCGGCAGATAGTTCAACACGCCGGCGGGAAGGCCAGCCTCGTGCATGAGGTCCACGAACCACGCCGCAACGATTGCTGCGTCGCTCGATGGTTTGAGCACGACGGTGTTGCCGGCAACGATAGCGGCAGAGGTCATGCCGATCGGGATCGCGGCCGCGAAGTTCCACGGCGGAATAACGACGCCGACGCCGAGCGGAATGTAGACGAGCTCGTTGCGCTCGCCCTCGATGGGCGTCACCGGCTGCGGCTGCGCGTAGCGAAGCATCTCACGCCCGTAGAACTCGAGAAAGTCGATCGCCTCGGCAACGTCGGCATCGGCCTCCGGCCAGCTCTTTCCGACTTCGTACACGAGCAATGCATCGTACAGGAAGCGCCGTTCGCGCAAGAGCGCCGCGCTTCTAAAGAGCACGCTCGCTCGCCGTCCAGCCGGTGCAAGCCTCCAGCTCGCGAAGGCGCGCTCCGCGGCATCGACGGCGCGCTGCGCGTCCTCGCCGGACGCCGAGGCCGTCTCTCCCACGATCTCACTCGGCACCGCGGGATTGCGCGAATGAATGCGCTTGCGCGTTTGCACGCGCTGACCGTCGACGACCAGCGGATACGATCGGCCTAAGCCGCGCTTCACCTCGGCTAGAGCTGCCTCCATCGCTGCAACGTCGCCGCCATCCGTAAACGTCTTGATCCGTTCGTTCTCGAACGGGGTTACGCGATCCATCGTGGCCGTCATACGCGAAGTATTATGGTTGTCGCGCGAGAATCCCCGTTTGCATGCACGATGTCGCGGTTATCGGAGCGGGTCTCGTCGGCCTTGCGACCGGCCGCGAGCTTCTACTGCGTAATCCACGCTTGAGGGTCGTCCTGATCGAAAAGGAGGCCGCGATCGGCGCCCACCAGTCCAGTCACAACAGCGGCGTCATTCACTCAGGCGTCTCCTACACGCCGGGCTCGCTCAAGGCGCGCCTCTGCCGCGACGGCGCTGCGGCATTGCGCTCCTACTGCAACGAACGTACGATTCCGTACCGCGTTGTCGGCAAGCTCGTCGTTGCCGCGGACGAGCCAGAGCGTACCGTACTGCGCGAGCTCGCGCGCAGGGCGGACGCGAATCTCATTTCTGGCGTCGCACTTCTCGACGCCGCGGAAATCCGGGAGCGGGAGCCGGCCTGCATTGGCATCGCAGCACTCTACACCCCGCAGACTGCGATCGTCAACTACGCCGACGTCGCGGGCGCGCTCGCCGTCGATCTGCGCGAAGCCGGCGCCGAGATACGGACCGGCAATGCCGTGACCGGCCTCGCCCGTGCAACCGGCGGTATGCTTGTGCGCATTCGCGGCGGAGGCGCGATCGAGGCGCGGTGCGTGGTCGCGTGCGCCGGGCTGCAAGCGGACCGCGTCGCGCGGATGGGCGGCGCCGGCCGCGCCCATCGCATCGTTCCCTTTCGCGGCGACTATCTTCTCCTCAGCCCCGAACGTCGGGGGCTCGCCAACGCCTGCCTCTATCCCGTCCCCGTGCCGGGGTCGCCGTTTCTCGGCGCTCACGTCACGCCGCGCATCGACGGCGGCCTACTGCTCGGCCCCAACGCAGTGCGCGCCGCCCATCGAGAAGCGTACCGCAGCTCCGCGCGCAGCGCACGCGAGATCGTGAAAGCCGTCCGCCGGTACGTTCCGTCCCTACGCGCCGAAGATACGTTGCCGGGACCGTGCGGCATTCGCGCACAAGCCGTAGACGAAGACGGGCGCTTCGTCGACGATTTTCTCTTCGCCGGTGACGACCGCGCACTTCACGTTCTCAACGCTCCCTCTCCCGCTGCGACGGCGTGCCTGGCGATCGCGCGCTATATCGCCGACGAAGCCAAGCGGCGATTCGCCCTCGCGCCCGGTTCGCAAGCTTAGCGCAGCGACGCGCTCAATCGCTCGACACGCTCGACCGCTTCCTTGCCGCGCGCCCCGGCATACGCGTCGATCAGCGCACTCCCGACGATGAAGCCATCGACGAGTGGCGCGATTGCCCGCACCTGATCGGCGGTACTGATGCCAAAGCCTACCGCGAGCGCCTTCGTTGTGACGTCGCGAAGCATCGTGATCTGTTTGCGCAACGGCTCGGCGTCGGGCGCGCTACCCGCACCCGTAACGCCCAAGCGCGAAACGACGTAGATGAATCCGGAGGCACGCTCCGCGATGCGAACTGCGCGCTCGCGCGTCGTCGTCGGCGCGACAAGCAACGGCATCGCCAACCCGTTTCTCGCGAGCGCTTCGCACAGCGGATCGATCTCCTCCAGAGACAGATCCGGAACGATCGCACCCGCGGCGCCGGCCGCCGCCGCGTCCCGAGCAAAGGCCTCGATGCCATGCCGATAGACCGGATTGAAGTACGTAAAGAGCACCACGGGGATCTCGCGGCCCAGGCGCCCCGCGAGCGTAAGCACGTCGCGAAGCGTGACGCCGTTTGCGAGCGCGCGCTGCCCGGCCGCAGCAATCGTCGGGCCATCCGCCAAAGGATCGCCGTACGGTACGCCGAGCTCCACGGCGGCCGCGCCTGCGATCGCGAGTGCGCGCACCATTGCCTCCGTCGTCTCCAGGTCCGGGTCACCGGCCATGAGATACGGGATGAACGCGGGACGTTGCGCGCGCAGCGCGTCTTCTACGCGGTACGTCGCCGATGGCTCCTTAAGATGACAGGCGTCCAACGTGCGCGAGATCCTTGTCCCCGCGACCGCTCAAGTTGACGAGCACGAGATCGCCGCCGCCGCGCTCCCGCGAAATGCTTCTCGCAAACGCGAGCGCGTGCGCGCTCTCGAGTGCCGGGACGATGCCTTCGGCGCGCGCGAAATCGAAGAACGACTCCAACGCTTCGCCGTCGCGAACGGAGACGTACGAAACTCGGCCGCTCTCCTTGAGATACGCGTGCTCCGGCCCGACGCCGGGATAGTCGAGGCCGGCGCTGATGGAATGGGTTTCGAGGACTTGCCCTTCCGCGCTCTGCAGGACGTACGACCGCGACCCGTGCAGCACGCCGATGCTTCCCGCACCGAGTGATGCCGCCGTGCGGCCGCTCTCGATCCCTTCGCCTGCCGCTTCCACGCCCCACAACCGGACGCCGCCGCTATCTAAAAACGCGGTGAAGATGCCGATGGCGTTGCTTCCGCCGCCCACGCACGCCACGACGTCGCTCGGAAGGCGACCGTACTCGCGCGCGCACTGCTCGCGCGCCTCGTCGCCGATGACGCGTTGGAACTCGCGCACCATGTACGGATACGGATGCGCGCCGACGACGCTGCCGATGACGTAGAAACTCTCCTCCACTTCTGCCGCCCAGACCCGGAACGCTTCGTTCGTGGCGTCCTTCAGCGTCTGCGTTCCCGAACTCACGGAGTGCACCGTCGCCCCCAAGAGCCGCATCAGCGCCACGTTCGGCGCTTGTCGCTCGACGTCGCGTGCCCCCATGTACACGTCGACGGGAAATCCGAACTTCGCCCCCACCGTCGCGGTCGCGACGCCATGCTGTCCCGCACCGGTCTCCGCGATAAGGCGCTTCTTGCCCATGCGCTGCGCGAGCATCGCCTGCCCGAGCGTGTTGTTGATCTTGTGCGAACCGGTGTGATTCAAGTCTTCACGCTTGACCACGAGCGGAACTCCGCCGGTCTCGAAGCGTCGCGCGCGATAGAGGGGCGACGGCCGACCGACGTACGTCGCGAGCAGTTCCCGGTACTCGCTCCAGAAGCGCCCGTCCTCGAACGCCTCCGCAACTGCGCGCTCGAGCTCGTCGAGCGCATACGCGAGAACCTCCGGCACGAATCGGCCGCCGAAGGCGCCAAAGTAGCCGCGGGCGTCAGGTTTCATCCGCTTCTCTTACGGCACGCACGAACGCGGCCATCTTCACCGCGTCCTTCCGCCCTCTCGCGTCCTCGACACCGCTACGCGCATCGACCGCGAACGGCCGAACCGCTCGCACACACTGCCCGACGTTCTCCGGCGTCAAGCCACCCGCAATCGCGATGGGGCGAACGCGTGCGATGGTCGAGACGTGCTCCCAGGCGAACGGCGTGCCGGGAGCGTTGCGGTCGTCGCGCGCCGTGTCGAAGAGCACGAGCACGTCGGGGAATTCGCGGCAGCGCTGCGCGAGTCGCTCCGTCGAGTCGCCCGGCAGTACGGCAAGTGCCTTCACGATCAATCCCCCGATCTCGGAGACGAGCGTCCCCGACTCGTTGCCGTGCAGCTGCACGACGAGGCTCGACAGCGCGTCTCGGGCGGCCTCGATTTCGGCCCGCTTCGGATTCGCGAAAACGCCCACGGGCGTCACGAACGGAGGGATGCGTCGCGCGATCTCTTCGAACGCCGGCCAGGCGATGTGCCGCGGCGACGCCGCGAAGATCATGCCTACCGCGTCGGCGCCGGCCTCGATCGCCTCTTCTACTTCGGCCCAGCTCGTGCAGCCGCAAAACTTCACGCGCGTCCGCATCAGGCTTCCTCGGCTCGGAGCGCCGATTTCAAGCTCGAGATACGCTCGCCCGGCGACTCGGCGCGCATCAACGATTCGCCGATGAGAAATCCCCGCGCTCCAGCCTGTCGCAACCGCAGCAGATCCTCCGCATCCTGCATACCGCTCTCGCTGATTGCAAAGAGCTCTGCTGGAACCTGCGGCAAGAGCAACTCGCTCGTTGCGAGATCGGTCGTCAACGTGCGAAGGTTACGATTGTTTACCCCGACGACCAGCGCCCCGCTGCGTACGGCTCGCTCGAGTTCCGCCTCGTCGTGCACTTCAACCAGCGCATCCATGGCGTACGCGGAGGCCTCGTCGATGCAGGCTGCCAGCGCGGCATCGTCGAGCGCGGCAACGATAAGCAGCACGCAATCCGCGCCGTACGCCGCCGACTGCGCGATCGCGTAGCGGCTCCCCAAGAAATCCTTGCGCAAGATCGGCCGCGCCGACGCCGCACGCGCCACGTCGAGAAACGCCAAATCGCCCAGGAAATGATCCGGCTCGGTGAGGACGCTGATGGCATCGGCGGCAGCGTAGCTTCGCGCGATCGCTGCGGCGTCGAAGTTTCGCGCGATCAGCCCAGCCGAGGGCGAGGCGCGCTTGATCTCTGCGACGATCGCGCAGCCGTCGGCAGAACGAAGCGCGGCGAGGAAGCCTCGACGCTCGCCCATCCGCGCGCGCGCGCGCTCCCGCACCATCGCGTATGGCTCCGCCAGCTCTGCGGCGGCGAATCGCTCGAGCGCCGAGGCGAAGATCGGCTCCAGCACGTCAGGCACCGGCAACTGCCTTCGCGCGCTCGAAGACGCGCAGCGCTTCTCCGCTCGCGAGGACCTCTCGCGCGGAGACGAACGCCTCGCCGAGCGACGCGTGCGCGCCCGCTACGGTGAGCGCAAGTGCGGCATTGAGCGCCACGACGTCCGCCCGCGCAGATCGCTCTCCGCCCAGCACGCCGAGGAAGGCCTCAAGGCATGCCTCGGGCGTCGCTCCCGAGATCTCCGCAAGTGGCGCACGCACGCCGAACGCTGCCGGATCGATGTCGAAGCGGCGTTGGCGGCGCCCGAACTCGAGGACGCTCGTCGTGCCCTCCCCCGCGACTTCGTCCATGCCGCCGGGGCCACGCACGACCGCGCCGCTCGTTCCCAGCCCTCCGAGAATGGCGGCAACCATCTCTACTGCGGAGGCGCGCGCCACGCCCACGACGAGATGCGTCGGCCGTGCAGGGTTCGTGAGGGGGCCAAGAAGATTGAAGATCGTCGGGACGCCCAGCTCCCGGCGTAGCGGCGCAACCTGCTTCATCGCCGGGTGGTAGTGTGGCGCAAAAAGAAACGTGAAGTTCGTCTCGCGCAGCATGCGCGCGCTGAGTTGCGGTGATGCGTCCAGCCGTAATCCCGCAGCCTCGAGAACGTCGGCGCTACCGCACACGCCCGATGCCGCACGATTTCCGTGCTTCGCGACGGGGATGCCGGCCGCGGCCACGACGAGCGCAGCCATCGTGGAAATGTTGATCGTTCGCGAGCCGTCGCCTCCGGTACCGACGATGTCGACCAGCACCGGCAGCTCGTGATCGAGCCGCACGCAGCGCTCGCGCATCGCACGCGCCGCACCCGCGACTTCGTCACCCGTCTCGCCACGCGCCGCAAGCCCGACGAGCACTTCTCCGGCCAAACTCGGCCCGACTTCGCCGTCCACGATCGCGCCGACGAGGGCGGCCGCCTCCGTTTCGTCGAGCCTCCCGCCGTCCAGGATACGGCGCAGCAGCGACGCGTATGAAATCTACCTCACCAACTCTACCAGCGACAGCTCGGCGGCGTCGCCGTTGCGCACGCGCGTCTTCGTGATGCGCGTATAGCCACCCGTTCTTCCGTGAAATCCCGGAGCGATCTGTTCAACGAGCTTCTTCACGACGGCTGGCTCGGTGACGTATTCTGCGACGCGCCTGCGCGCCGCCAGATCGCCCTTCATCGCCGCGGTAATGAGACGCTCGGCTAAGCGGCTGACTTCCTTTGCCTTCGTAGACGTCGTCTCGATCTTTTCGTGCTTGAAGAACGACGTTGCGAGATTACGCAGCAGCGCGCGCCGATGCGCGTCCGTTCGCGAAAGTCGCTTGTACGCGATCTGGTGCGGCATCGTTACGACTGCCGCAGCGAAAGCCCGCGCTCCGCGAGCACTTGCTTGATCTCGTCGAGCGACTTCTTGCCGAAGTTGCGCATCTTCATGATCTCATCTTCGCTCAGGTCGAGCAGCTCCGAGATCTTCGAGATGCCGGCGCGCTTCAGGCAGTTGAAGGAACGCACCGACAGGTTGAGCGTCTCGACGGGCACGTCCCACTCGTTCGGCGGCGTCTCCGGCAACGGTTCTCTGCGATCGGTGAATGAAACGAAGAGATCGAACTGCTCCTGCGCGATGCGCGCTGCGGTCGCCAGCGCTTCCTCCGGCGTGATGGCGCCGTTCGTCTCGATTTCGATCGTGAGCCGGTCGTAGTCGACGCTCTGGCCGACGCGCGTGTCGTCGATGCTGAAGTTGACTCTGCGAATCGGCGAAAACATCGAATCGATCGGGATCAAGCCGATCATGTGCTCGACGTTGCGTTGCCGGTCGGCCATGACGTATCCGCGCCCTTTTTCGATGCCGATCTCCATGGAGAGCTTCGCGTCCTTCGCCGTCAGCGTCGCAAGATGATACGAGGCGTCGAGAATCTCGACGTCCGCGTCGGGCGTAATGTCTCCCGCGGTGACGTCCTTCGTGCCGCTCGCATTCAACGTCAGGACTTTCGGCTCGTCGCCGTCCAGCCGTACGGCCAGTCCTTTGAGATTGAGCATAAGGGCGATCGTATCTTCGACCATCCCCGGGATCGTCGAGAACTCGTGCAATACGCCGTTGAGCTTCATGTACGTGACGGCGGCGCCGGGAATCGAGCTGAGGAGAATCCGGCGCAGCGCGTTTCCGAGCGTAATGCCGAATCCTCGGTCGAGCGGTTCCACGATGAACTTCGCATAGTTCTCACGCCGCTCGCGAACTTCGATGTTTGCGCCGACGGGCGCTTCCAGAGTGGTCATGGTGTGATTCTTCGGTCCTTTGCGTGCCGCTTACGTTATCCGGTTCGGGTCCCCGACCCGTACCGATCGTACGCCTAGCGACGGAATGTCGTCGTTCCGCAGATGCGGATCAACGAGAGTAGTATTCGACGATGAGCTGTTCGTCCACCGGCGTGTCGATGTGCTCGCGCGCTGGCAGTTGCAGAACTTTTGCGACGTTCTCCTGCTCGTTCCATTCGAGCCAGTCGGGAGGACGGCGGCTGCGCGCTTGCTCCAAGTTCGATTCGAAGACCGGCGACTTGAGGCTACGCGGTCCGATCGTTACGACGTCGCCCGGCCTCACGATGTGCGACGGAACGTTCACGACCTTGCCGTTGATCTTGAAGTGGCGGTGCGTGACGAGCTGGCGCGCCTGCGCGCGGCTCGCCGCCAGGTTCAGCCGATAGACGATGTTGTCGAGGCGCCGTTCCAACAGCTGCAAGAACGTTCTTCCCGTTTGCCCCGGAACTCGCGCCGCCTCACGAAAGTAGTTCTCGAACTGGGCCTCGTGTACGCCGTAGTAGCGGCGCATCTTCTGCTTCTCGCGTAACTGGCGCCCGTACTCCGAGACCTTTGTGCGCGATTTGCCGGTCGTCTTCTGGCCTGGGGCGGTGCCCCGGCGCTCGACCGCGCACTTGCGCGAGAGGCAACGATCGCCTTTGAGAAAGAGCTTGATCTTCTCGCCCGTCTTACTCGCCGCGGTCTCACGACGGCAGAGGCGACAGACCGGTCCGGTGTATCGCGACACTACACCCTCCGCCGCTTCGGCGGGCGACAGCCGTTGTGCGGAATAGGCGTGACGTCCTTGATAAGCGTAATCTCCAAGCCCGCGGCTTGCAGCGACCTGATCGCGGCCTCGCGGCCGGCTCCCGGTCCCTTGACGAGCACTTCGGTCGTCTTGAGCCCGTGCTCCATCGCCTTGCGCGCCGCGGCTTCGGCGGCCATCTGCGCCGCGAACGGCGTGGATTTCTTCGATCCTTTAAAGCCGAGATTCCCGGCCGAAGCCCAGGAGAGTACGTTCCCGTGCGCGTCGGCAATCGTCACGATGGTGTTGTTGAAGGATGCGTGAATGTGGGAAACGCCCGTTTGGACGTTCTTCACTTCACGCTTGCGGCGTGTCTTGGTTTGCTTCTTGGCGGCCAAAAAGAGACTCCGGTGGAAGGCAGTATGCCACGAGCACCGGTGAGAGCCCCGGCGCCAAGGGTGTATCTTATCGTAGCCGCGAGCCTAGGTCAAGGCGGAGGCCCGGCCGAGCGCCGGGCCTCCGCCCAGAATGAGCCTAGAACTTGATCCCGATCCCTGCGTACGGCCCGCTGTGGCTGTACGCCGAGGGGTCGTTTGCGTTGGCCGTACTTCCGCCGTCGCCGAGCCAGCCTAAATCGACAAAGATCGGGCTGTTCCCGATGACGTAGGTAAGGCCGATCTGATACTTGAGCACGCGATAGGCGAGTATCCACGGTGCGCCCAGGCTGTCCGTGTACGTACCGCGCACGTTCGGGTAGTACCACGCACTCCCGTAGATCGAGAATGCGTGATCGAGGTCCGGCAGTTTCTCCACGCCGAAGCCCCAGCCGTTCATGCTGGGGTAGCCGTAGTTGTTCGAGCGCCAGAGGTATCCGACGCCGATATAGATACGCGGTTGAGCGACGCGGATGCCCACGCGAGCGTCGACGTCCTGATCGCGCGCCGTGAACGACGGCACGAACGACGATCCGACACCGCCGATGTTCGCGACGTTGCACTGCGGATCCGATATGCTGGCGCAGTTGTGCGGATATTGGTACTGCCGGAAGTCCCCGGCGATCATCCACGGGATGCTCCACGTCGTGAACTCGAAAGCTCCGCGCACCGCATACGCAGACCTTCCGGTATTGCCGGGGCTGAACTCGTTGTACACCTTCGGAGAGATGATGTAGTCGCCCGCAACGTACCGGTCGTTATAGCGTGCCGGCGGTGGCGGTGGCGGAGTCGGTGACGGAGGCGGTGGCGCGGGCGTCTCTGCCGGCGGCGGAGGCGGTGGCGGCGTCGGCGGCAGGTACCTCACGACGACGGCGTGCCGATCCGGCAGCCACTGAACGTACGCGCCCATGGCCTCGGAGATCACACGAACCGGCACGAGGACCGTACCGTGGTACATGATCGGCGGTACGTCGAGCGGACGCGTCTCGCCGTTCACGACGACCTCAGAATCGCCTACCGTCACTTGAATCTGTGCGCCCGCTTTGGATACGGTGACCGTGCGCGACGACGGATCGTAAGCGACCGACGCACCCATCTGTTCGAACATGGAGCGCAGCGGAATCAGGATGGTGCCGTTGCGCACGAGTGCCGCAAGCACGCGGCCCTGCCGCAGCGTGTCGGGTCTGGCATACACGTGGTGATCGTTGTAGAGAATCGGGATCTCCCCGGACGGCGGCGATCCGAAATCCGGTGCGGGAGCCGACGCCTGTGCGACCGCAGCTTCTCCAATGTTGCGCTGCGCTGAAGCGTAAGACGGAACGGCCACTGCGGCAAGCCCGAACACCGCCAAAATCAGCGTCGCTCTAGATCCCCTGCCCAATCGTTTCACGGATACCTCCTTCAGCTAGTAGCGGACGCATCGCTCGAATGGCTTACGCTTATCCGCCTCCGCGCTTATTCCCGCGTCAATCCAGCCGGTAAACGCCGCAGCAAGCCGATACCCAGCAGCATCTCCAGGCCGGCTAGGATGAACGCCGCAGTCACGCCGGTTTGGAGACCGCCGCCCAGTCGCTGGACCAGGGCAGTCGCTGCCAACGGAGCGACGATCTGTGGCGCGATGACCGCAAGGTTCCACAACGCCATGCCCCCCGCCGCGGAGGCTTGCGGTATCACGCGGCAAGCAATCGCCCAGTCCGCTACCAAGAAGACGCCCCATCCGAGGCCACCGATGAGAATTGCTGCAGCCGCGGCGATTGGCGAGCGTCCGACGACGAAGATCGTCAGTGCCGCGACCGCGCAGAGTGCGCCCACCGTCGCAACGTTGCGGCGGTCGAAGCGGTCGCTCGGGCGTCCTCCAAGCGCCGCTCCCGCCGCGCCGACGAGCGTGAACGCAAGAATGAGCGCGCCGTCGGCGATTCGCGCTTGCCGCTGCACGTGCGTGACGAATGCGAGCGTATAAAAGAACAGATACCCGAGCAGCGTATAGAAGCCGGCAAAAAGCGACGCTCGCGAAAGAAAGAGCAGCGCAAACGCGCGCGAGAAGCGGATCGCAGCGCGCTGGGAAGGAGCGCGCGGCGGCCAGACGCGCACGGCACGGGCCGTTGCCGCACAGGTCGCGAGAAGCAGAGCTCCGAGTACCCCCGCGAGAACCACGCCGTTTCCGACGACGGTCGCGAGCGTTGCTCCGGCGGCGTTGCCCGCGCTCTGCAACCCTGCCATCCATGCGGATGCTATGCCTGCGCTCTTGCTTTCCACGAGGTCCGGGATCGCCGCTTGATAGGGATTGATGGCGATATTCAACCCCGCTTGCAAGGCCGCGTACGCGCACAGCAGCGACCATGGCGACTGCGCGCGATAAAACCACACCAGCGCGCCGGAGCCGAGCACGGCACCGATGACGTAGAACTCGATGCGCCGGCTGCCGGCACGCCGGCGTCGATCGCTCAACGGACCCACGAGCAGCTGAACGGCGGCTGCGACCAGCGCTCCCGAGGTCGCTAGGTAGCCGTAGAATATGAGAGCGTGAGACCCGACGATTTGCGCGGAACGCGCTTGAAGCGAGATGCCGAGCAACGCTCCCCATATCGCTTGGATGCCGAACCAGAAGAATGCGAGCCGTGCGGGGCTCGCGCGATTATTCGTGCGCGCAGGCGTAGCGATACTGGGCGAGCTCGTCCGCATCGAAGCCCAACTCCGGCGCGCATTTGCGTACCGCCTGCACGTTCAAACCCAAGAGCCTCTCGGCACGCCGCTCCAGCACCGAGATCGACAGGGCATTGAACAGCAAACGCCAGAGCAGATCCGGGCCTGCGAGCCGCGCCATCCTCCACGGATGCTTTCGCGCGCCGAAGAATCGCATCGCGAGTTCCGTCACCCGCAATGCCCCACCCGGCGGCACGAAGAACGCTCCGCCGTTCACGACGCGCTCCCTCCCGATATCGATGCCGAAGCCAGGTGCACCCGCAAAGCGGAGCGCAAAGGCCTCGGCCTCCACCAATGCGATCGCCAAGTTCCCTGCGGCGCGTTGCACGAAATCCGCAACTGCAGGACCGTTCACGTACGGAAGGTCGCTCGTCAGGTAGAGCAGCCCGTCGTCGTGCGGCCACGCATGCAGAGCGCGCAACACGTTCTGCGCGCCGTCGTCGCTCGCCGGGATGACGCGCGTATCGACGTCGCCCGCGCACGCCGCGCGCACGAGGTCGCCCCCTACGACCGCGACCTCCCGGGCGCCGGCGCTCCGCGCCGAATCGATCGCGCGCTCGAGCATCGTTCGTCCGCGCACGCGAGCCAAGGCCTTCACCGTCGTACCAGCTGCCTCTGCATAGGTTCCTCGCAGTGGGCCGCCTGCGGTGATGACGGCCTTCACCCGCTCCACCCCGGCAGACCCTGCTGCAAGGGCTCCTCCGGCGCGGCATGCGCGAGGACCGCGCCGGCTGCCTCCCCATAGCGCCTCTGCAAGAGTTCGACGAGCATCGTCGCGTTACGCGTCGACTGGCCCCTTGCGTGATTGTTGAAGAAAACGAGCGTGCGCTGAGTTTGAGCCTCGACGTCCGCAATGCGATCGCACCACGGGGCGAGCTCTTCGTTCGCGTACGCGTAGTCGTAACGCGTGACGTTCGTTCCCTTCCACCACATCGGCGCGTTGCGGCCGTGGAATCGCACGTAGCCGATCGAACTCGTCGCCTCCGACGACGGGCCCATCAGCGTCTCGTACGCCGGCATGTCCACGTTGCAATACCCGGCGCGCAGCTCGCGCAGCATCGAGAGCGTGCGTGGCGAGTGCCACTCTCGCCGCCGAAACTCCACGACGATCGGCACGCCTTCGAACGCCTCCGCGACGCGCCGGACGTACTCTTCGTTCGTCGCGGTAACGCCGAAGCCGTTCGGAAACTGCGCGAGCACGCAGGCGAGCTTCGCCGATTCGCGCAGCGGCGCCAGGGCCTCCACGAGCCGCGCGGCATCGTCGTGCACGCGAACGCGAGAATCCGGAGGGTGCGTCACGGTCGCCGGCGCTTTGAACGAAAAGAGAAACTCGCGCGGAGTGCGCGCGCTCATCGAGGCGACGCTGCGCCGCTCCGGAACGCCGTAGTAGCTGCTGTCGATCTCGACGGCCGAGAACTCTCGCGCGTAGAACGCCAGCATCCCGCTCGACGGCGTGCGCTCGGGATAGAAGGGCCCAACCCAATCGCGATACGAGAACCCGCACGTACCGACGTAGATCATGGGAAACGGCCCAATGCCAGGCTCGCTCTCAGCTCGAGAGAGAGATCACTTCTTCGGTAAAACTTTCTTCTTGCCGGCGACGGTACGCTTGGGACCCTTGCGCGTGCGTGCGTTGGTCTTCGTACGCTGCCCGCGCACGGGAAGCCCGCGACGATGGCGCAGGCCGCGATAGCATCCGATGTCCATCAGGCGTTTGACGTTCGCTTGCACTTCGCGGCGTAGATCGCCCTCGACCCGCAGTTGCATCTCGTCGATCGCGTCGCGGACGCGCTTCTCTTCTTCTTCGCCCATATCTTTGACGCGTAGATCAGGACTGACGCCCGCCTGCGCGAGCAGGCGACGGGCGGTCGACGGACCGATGCCGTAGATATAGGTGAGCGCAACTTCGACCCGCTTCTCGCGGGGAAGATCGATACCGGCAATTCTCGCCACGATTATGCCTTCATCCCGAACATCGTATAGTTATCCTTGCACTTGTTTGTGTTTTGGGTTGGCTTCGCAGATCACCCGCACCTTACCGTGACGCCGGATGACCTTGCATTTTTCGCACATTCTCTTGACTGACGGGCGTACTTTCATCGCTGTCTTACCTTGATAGAGCGCCGGTTTCGGCTTCAGGGCGGAAGTTTTCGACGGAGGGATGCTCCCCGAGTTCTCGCAGCGTCAGGATCTTGGGACCCTTCTCCGTGACGACAACCGTGTGCTCGAAGTGCGCTGCGAGTTTACCATCCGCCGTCACGACTGTCCAGCCGTCCTTCTGGATCTCGACTCCAGGCGCGCCCTGCGTGATCATCGGCTCGATCGCGATGACGAGTCCCGGCCGTAGCTTTGCCCCCGCGCCGCGTCGGCCGTAGTTGGGCACCTGGGGCTCCTCGTGCATCTCGCGCCCGACCCCGTGCCCGACGAGCTCGCGAACGACGCCGAAACCGTTGCTCTCGGCGTGCTCCTGCACTGCGGCGCCGATGTCACCTACGTGCGCGCCGTTACGCGTCGCAGCGATACCGATCATGAGGCACTCTTGGGTCACCGCCAACAGCCGCCGGGCTTCCCCCGAAACCTCACCGATCGCAACCGTCGCGGCACTGTCGCTAACGAAGCCCTCGAGCGTCGTGCCGATGTCGATCGAGAGCAGGTCGCCCTCGCGCAGGACGTATCGCCCCGGAATGCCGTGCACGATTTCGTCGTTTACGGACGCGCAGATCGAGGCCGGGAAACCGCGATAGCCCTTGAACGTCGGTACGCCGCCTCGCTCTCGTATCGTGCGTTCGGCGAAGGCGTCGAGTTCGCCGGTCGTCACGCCCGGCTGCGCGCGCTGCATGACCTCCGTCAGCACCGCAGCAGTAACCTTTCCGCTGCGGCGAATGATTTCGATCTCGCGCTGGCTCTTGAGCTCGATCACGACGCAACGCCAGGCGACGGACGCAGCTTCAGCGCGCGTAGCAAACGCTGCGTGACGTCCTCGAGCGGCCTATCGGCGTCGATCTCCGTGAAGCGGCTCGGCGCCTCGTCCGCATAGTACCGTTTGAGCGCGTCTCTTTGGCTCTCGAAGATCTCAAAACGATGATGGATCGTCTGGGCGTTGTCGTCTTCGCGGCCGCGCGTCGCGAGACGCATCTTGGCCGCGCCCAAATCGATGCTAAAGTACACCGCTTGCGGCAGCCCTCGCTTCATCTCCCCGAGCATCTCGTCCAGCGCCTGCGCTTGCGGAATCGTTCGCGGGAATCCGTCAAAGATAATGCCTACGCCCGACGGCGGCAAAGCGTCGCGTACCATCTTGATGATGAGGTCGTCTGGAACGAGGTCGCCACGCTGCATGTACGCCTCCGCCGCTTTCCCGAGCGGCGTCCCCGCCTTGTGGTTTTCCCGCAGGATGTCCCCGGTCGAGAGCTGGCGATAGCCGTACTGCTGCTGCAGGATCTGCGCTTGCGTTCCCTTTCCGGCCCCCGGAGCGCCGAGGAAAACGACATTCGTAGCCATCAGCGAACTAACGGGACTTGATGAAGCCTTTGTAGTCACGCATTGCCAAACGCGCTTCGATCTGATTGATCGTGTCCAGGGCCACGCCAACGACGATCAGCAACGATGTCGATCCCAGGTAGAACGTCGTGATGCTCAACCCTTGCTGCAGCACGCTCGGCAGCACCGCCAGAAGACCGAGATAAATTGCCGCCGCCGTCGTGATCCGATAAAGAATCTTGTTCAAGTAGTCGACGGTCGGCTGCCCCGGCCGGATGCCGGGAATGAACGATCCCGACTTCTTGAGATTATCGGCCACGTCGCGCGTATTGAGCACGATCGAGCTATAGAAGAACGTGAAGATGACGACGAGGAAAAAGTAGACGGCGTTGTATAGGAGCGTGTTGGGCGCGAAATACGCTTGCAACCAATTCGATACCGCCGCGAGCGCGCCGTGCGCGCTTCCGCCTCGATTGAACCACGACAGCGCCTGCTGCGGCAGCAGCAAGATCGAGATCGCGAAGATGATCGAGATCACGCCGGCGTTGTTCAAGCGCAGGGGAATGTATGTCGAGCGGCCCGCAAACATTTTGCGGCCGACGACGCGCCGCGCCTGTTGCACGGGAACGCGCCGCTGCCCCTGATAGAGAAAGACGATCGAGATGATGATGACGATCGCCATCAGCACGTACAAGACGAGATGCAGCAAGCTCAAGCCGCCGCCTGCGGCCGTCGAGTACGTGTTTGCCACGTACGTCGGATATCGCAGAACGATGCCGATGAAAATGATGAGCGACACGCCGTTGCCGATTCCTCGGTCGCTGATCTGTTCGCCAAGCCACATGAGGAAGAGCGTCCCGGCGACCATTGCGACGATCGCAAAGAGCAGATAGCCGACGCTCGTGTCGTAGAAAACGCCGGAGGCTCGCATGGAGTTCGCCATGAACGTCCCTTGCACGGTCGCGAGCAGGATCGTCAGCCAACGCGTGTACTGCCCGATCTTTCTGCGACCCTCCTCGCCGCCTTTCTTCGCCAGCTCCTCCAGCTGCGGCAACACGACCGTCATCAGCTGCATGATGATCGACGCGTTGATGAACGGCGTGATGCCCATCGCGATGACGGAGAGGCGCTGCAGCGCGCCGCCCGACAGGAAACCGAGGAGATTGTAAAACGTGCCGCTCGAAAGCACGCGTTGCCACGCTTGCTCGTTCACGTTCGGGAGCTGTACGTGGATCATGAAAATGAACCACGCAAACGCGAAAAGCACGAAGCCGACGCGCTTGCGAATCTCCGGAACGAGCAGCGCGGCGCGGAGGTTGTTCAGCAACTACGCGTTACCTTCGACCGTTTCTAGCTGTGCGCCGGCAGCCTCCAGCGCGTCACGCGCGCTACTCGAGAAGACGACGTCCCGAAAGCGCAAGCCTTGCGGGATCGTCTTGCCGTTCTGCGTGCCGCCCAGGATCTTGACGCCGTCGCCGACGTCCTTGAGGACGCCGCGCTCGCGCAGCGACTCCGGCGAGATTTCCACGCTCGGGTCCCATTGCGCTAATTGGTACAGATTGACGACTGCATACCGCGAGCGGAAGTGCCCGATGTCTCGCGCCTTTTGGGAGTACCCCCGCCGGTGTGGCAAGCGCCGCGCCCACGGCGTCTGACCGCCTTCAAACGTCGGCCCTTTGCCGCCGCCCGAGCGAACCGTCTGACCCTTGCCGCCTTCGCCGCCCGTCTTCACCATGCCCGAGCCGTGCCCGCGCCCGATACGCTGTCGCTTCGGCCAGCTACCCGCGGCAGGCTTCAACGCCCCAAGCTTCATTATTCCGGTGCCAGACGCGACCGCCCCAGGCCGTGCCTGCGGCTTGGGAGGACGCGGGGGCGACGGCGTGCCTTTCCGAGCTCGCGGCTTCGCGGCGGCGTGCGGTTTTGCACCGGCGTGCGGTTTTGCCGCGGCGTGCGGCTTCGCGGCGGCGCGTGGCTTCGCAGCGGCGCCTGGCTTCGCAGCGGCGCGTGGCTTCGCAGCCGGCGATTTCTTCATCCCAGAGGGTGCGCGCGCGGGTGATTTCTTTGCTTTCTTCTCTGCCATGATCGTTACGCCGCAAAGATCTCTTTGGCGGTCTTGCCGCGGCGCGCGGCAACCTGCTCTACCGTCCTCAGCGAAGCCAGCGCCTCGACCGTCGCAAGCACGACGTTCACGGGATTGTTGCTGCCCAGAGACTTCGTCAAGATGTCGTGAATGCCGGCGAGCTCGAGCACGGCGCGCATCGATCCGCCGGCGATGACGCCGGTTCCAGGGGCGGCCGGCTTCAGCAGGACGCGCGCTGCACCGGCTTGATGCGTCACCGCATGAGGGATCGTCTTCTCGACCATCGGAACGGTGACCAGCGCCTTGCGGGCGCGCTCCACGCCCTTGCGAATAGCTTCCGGAACCTCGCCCGCCTTGCCGATTGCAAAGCCGACGCGCCCGTTGCGATCGCCGACCACAACGAGGGCACTGAAGCTAAAGCGCTTGCCTCCCTTGACGACCTTCGCCACGCGATTCACGCGAACGACCGTCTCATCGAACCCGCTGCCGTCGCGATCGCGACCTCCACGATACTGCATTGAAACTCCTAAAACTCCAGTCCGGCTTCGCGCGCGGCATCGGCAAGCGCTCGAACGCGACCGTGATACTTGTAGCCGGCACGGTCGAAGACCACGCGCGTCACGCCCGCCGCCTTCGCCTTCTGCGCGATCGCCGTGCCGACGGCCTTGGCTGCGCCGAGATTCGTGTGCGACGCAGACGACGCTCCGAGGTCTTTTTCGCGCGTCGATGCCGCAACGAGCGTATGCCCCTTCGTGTCGTCGACGAGCGCTGCGTACATGTGGTGGAGCGTGCGCCGCACGAACAGGCGCGGTCGCTCGGCCGTGCCCGCAACCTTCCGGCGCAATCGCTCGTGACGCGAGCGGCGTGCGACGTTCTTTGATACGCGTGCCATTACTTCTTACCGGCCTTCGCAGCTTTGCCGAGTTTCCGCCGAACGTACTCGCCCTCATAGCGAATGCCTTTGCCCTTGTATGGCTCGGGGGGCCGCAGCGAGCGAATCTCCGCTGCGACCTGCCCGACGCGCTGCTTGTCGATGCCGTCAACGTGAATCTTGTTCTGTCCCTCGACCGACAGCGCGATGCCCTGCGGCGGCGAGAAAACGACCGGGTGCGAGTACCCGAGGCTCAAGTTCAGGCGCTCGCCCGCCTTCGCGGCGCGATAACCGACGCCTTGGAGCTCGAGGCTCTTGCGAAATCCCTTGCTCACGCCCTCAATCATGTTCGCGATCAGCGTGCGCGTCAGACCGTGCGCCGAACGGTGCGTGCGCGCGTTGCCACGGCGCTCGACCACGACGCTCGCGCCGTCGACGCGTACCGCGACGACGTCGCCGAGAATCGACTGGCGCAGCTCTCCCTTCGGACCCTTGACGTGAACCTCGCTGCCTCCAACGGTGACGTCCACACCGTTGGGGAGAGGGACGGGCATTTTTCCTATGCGTGACATACCTATCGTTACCAGACGTACGCCACGACTTCGCCGCCCACGCCGAGCTTGCGCGCGCGCTTGCCCGACATGATGCCTTGCGGCGTGGAGATGATGACGAGCCCGAGTCCGCCGAGCACGCGAGGAATCGAGGTCCTCGGCGTGTAGACGCGCAGGCCCGGCCGCGAGATGCGGCGCAGGCCCGTGATGACCTTCTCCTTCTCGGGACCGTAGCGCAGGACGATGCGCAAGAGGCCCTGCGGGCCCTGGCTCACGCGCTCGAAGCCGTCGATAAAACCTTCATCCTTGAGGATCTGCG
>VFSW01004833.1_pt1 | contig 20046 bp, 12 predicted proteins | sample 5358111 | NCBI WGS metagenome assembly VFSW01 (sample SAMN11554181, study PRJNA540505) | mine drainage metagenome | isolation source: sediment from site ElyBrook_90M | place: USA: Ely Copper Mine, Vershire, VT | collected 2017 | reverse complement strand
CCCAGCCTCATGTAGCCGTCCTTGGTTAGCACGATTGCGGTCACGGTGTTTTGAGGCAGGCCGGGTTCTGTTCCCCACGAGCGAATAATCGGCGCTTGAGCCGGCCCGGTCGGATTCTCCGCACCGGATAAAAGGCTTGGCGGACAGACTAACTTCAAGACCGCGACAAGAACGAGTAATCGAAAAAGCGAACGCATCCTTTTGGCGTTAGAACAAAAGCAGCATACCGAGACAACGCGACGCAGGCAAGACGCTTCACGAAGAGCAGACGCCGCATCTCAATTTTTGCGAGGTGGGCAGATCAAGAATGCTGAGCGGGCCGACAAGTGACCGCTCTCGCTCCGCAGCGAAGCGCGGGGAGAGGGGCTTCTCATAAAAATTCCGCAAAGCAATCCATGTGGCGACCGGCTGGATTGCAATCATTCGCCAAAACCAATTACAAAGCATTTTCTTTATTGGGTTAAGCGAAAAAATTGCGCGTGGCCAGACTTGGGAACGATGACCTGCCATTGGCCCCCTGCAACTCGCGGCGCCGCGGGGACAGTCACCCAGCTATTGGCGGCAAGGTTTGTGGATACCTGAAGATCGTATCCCGCGTTGGCAAGCGGCCAGGTTAAAGTTAGGTCGGAGCCTGAGATCGCAGCGCCGAGCTTCGGAGTGGCAGTGCTCAAAAGTTGATTGGGGCCGAGGGCATCAGTAGCTGCGATCTGGGCGGCGCTCAAGGCGCCACTGTAAATGCGGAACTCAGCAATGCTCCCTTGCATTCCCGGGTCGGGCCAGTTGTCCGCGCCAATGATGTTCCGAATCGCCTGCACTCCAGACATCGGGATGGTCACGCTGTCATTCGCGCCCGCGAGGGCGCCATTGAGGTAAATGGCCACATAGCCGCCCGGCGGGTCAAACACTGCGGCAATATGCACATTGGTGGAGCCATCGAGGCTGCTCCCCGAACCAAGGTCAAGGTACTGATAGTCGATGTTCGCATTATCGGAATCGGAAATCCCGGCGATTGTTGAACTGTCGGGGGAATGGACACACAAATGAATATCGTACTCAGATTGGCCGTTGGCATCGCGATTGCCGAAATCAAAAAGATTGGCCCAGGTGTATTGGCCAGGTTTGATTGTCGCCCAGGCTTCAACCGAAACCGCCGAGTCGTTGGCATTAGTGCCGGGCCCATCAAAAGGATTGAAAAGAATGCCCGGCGGAAGTTCCAGATAGTCGGTGGCCGGCGCGGCGGAACTTGCATTGGGAAGCACCAATTGGCCGCCGCTGATGGTGGCGTTTCCAGCCAGTGTGCCGTTGGCACTGCTCACGAGATCATTGGCCGTCCCGGTCGCGAAGCTATAACGATGCGCCAGCATTATAGGAACGTAGGAAACCTGCACGGCTTGCGAGGCCATCAAACCCAGGCTCGCATAAGTGGCAATGATTATGGCGGTGCCTGGACCGACACCCGCCACGTTGCCGTTAATGTCAACAACGGCGACGTTCGTGTTAGCCGAGGACCAACGGATGGCATGATTGGCATTGGCGGTGAGATCGACCCAACTGTCTGAAGCTTGACCCAAAACTGTGGACGCGACGGACTGCCCGCTGTTGATGGGCGAAGGAATCTGCAACATCAGGTTTGTATAGGAATTCAGGCCGCCTGTCTCCAGCCGAAGAATGGACAACGAATTAGCCGGAAGCGTAAGTGTGAAATTACTTGAAGCGTTCGAAATCAAATTGGTAACCGGAAAAACATGCATCGGCGCAGAAATGGAATTCTCATCCGCCGAACTGCCGGAAGTTAATTGAATGAGCGTGGCGTTCGAACCGATCGAATTGGCACCCGTAATGTTAAATGTGGCCGCCATCGGTGCATTGAAGGCATTGACGCCTTAACAATAACTTGACCGGCGGCAGTGGCATAAGTGGATGAAACGGCGAATCCGCCGCTGGACACGGCGGGCACGGTTACGTCCTGCACCAAGTTGGTGGCCGCCTCGGCTGCATTTGTGCCCAGATAGCATTGCGCCCGTGCTCCGGTCACTACAACGCGGATGTAATACCAGGTGTTTTCCGCGATATGCTGCGGCACTTGCGCGTAGGTCGTCTTGCTGCCGTTTACAGTCTGTTCAATGCCATCCAGTGTATCGCTCCACCCGCCAATGTTCCACCACGTCCAGTTATTGTTATCGAGAACATTAAACAGTATGAGAAATCCCTCATCCCCGCCGACCTTGCGCGCTTGCAGCGAGATAGTGTAGTTGGCCCAATTCGTGTCGCCGGTCGTGGAATAACAATCGGTGGTGATGGCGGTTTGCTCATACAATCCGTTGCTGTCACTCCATGTCCCGTTATAGACGTTCCATCCGTTTGTGCCGTTGTGGACAAAATCGCTTTGGAATAGCGTAACGCCATTGCTGATGACCACTATGTTCGTGTATTGCACGGAGGTGTTCCACGAGCCAACGCCTATGCCGCCTTGCCGAAGAGAAGTCGTGGCATTGGTCTGCGCCGTCAGGGAAACTGGCAATACGATGTTGCCTCGATTCAACGAAAACATCTGCTGCACATAGTACGATGGCGTTCCGTAGGCCTGCGTGCCGGTGAAATAGATAAGGTCCGGATTCCAATCCACGTTGCTGAGATTGGCAAAGAGGGGAGCATAGGAGGCCATTTTCACAAGGTCAGAATTGCGCTCCATTCCGGTCATGAAGGCCGCTTCGCCCAGGGCTCCGGCCAGATTTCCGGCCCCGCTGCCGGCCGTCACTGCATACTCGCCCACAAAAACTCGCGGCCCGGCGCGGCTGTAAGAATCATACTTGGTCGCATAGGAAATGAAAGTGGCCTGGTCGGAGTAATAATGCTCATCTACTATTTCCACCGGAGCGGAAGTTGGAATGGTCCCCTGGGAATTGGCGATGAGATGCATGAACGGGTAGTTGGATTTTACGGCGGAATAAAACATTCCGTAATTGGCATTGTAGGCGGCGCCGTTGTTTTCGTTTCCAATTTCCATTAATTGCAAATTAAACGGCGCCGGGTGTCCGTTGGCGGCGCGTTGCGCGCCCCAGGCACTATTGGTCGGATCCACCGCATACGCAATCGCATTGACCGCTTCCTGCACCCACGGACCCAATTGATTAGCTGGCACCGCGTCCTGGCTGACATCCATGCCGCAGTTGACCGCAAAGAGAGGCAGCGCTCCGATGTCCTCGCACATTTGCAGGTACTCGTGGTAACCCAAGCCGTTGTCCACCATGTAACCCCATAAATCATAGCGCGGCACGCGATTGACTGGATTGCCCACCGTCGGCTCCCAATGATAGGCGTCTGCGATGGAGTCGCCGTCGATCCAGCTTCCGCCCGGAAACCGAACAAAGGAGGGCTTCAAGCTTGCCAGCATATTCGCCAAATCGGGCCGCAGCCCGTTGGTGCGGTTATTGAAAGTCTGCGCTGGAAACAGGGAAACAAAGCCCAAATAAACCGAACCTGTCTGCGCGATTTCCATGAGCAACTCCGCTGCGGGGTCGGTTTCGTTGGGAACCAGGGAGAATGAAAAATACTGCCAGTTCGTTGATGCGACGGCGATGGGCTTTTGCGCGTAAATGACGCCTTCGGAGCTTTGCAGCGCCGCCGAGAGAAACCCGCTGAATCCCTCTGCGGCTCGCGCATAAAAACCAAGGTTGTAAGCAGCGCCCGCAGTCAACGGAATGCCCCAATAACCGCCGTTGACAGCGCCAATGCTGCCAGTGCCCCCCAATTTCGTCAGCTTGAGAGCTTGAACATGGGTGGCGCTCAGGGGCATGGTGGAGTCAAGGCTCATTTCGCCCGCGGCTGAACCGTTGGTTGCGAGCGTCCACCCCGGAATCGAATTCGTTGAATCTTCAAACGAGCGATTGAGGTTAAGTTCGCAATAGATCCCGCCGTCGCCCGCAGAATTGATTTCTTCAAAAAAAATCCCGAATAGATTTGAACTGACGGGAGCGCCCGGTTGATCGGCGGATACGGTAATCACGGCCTCTCCCGTTGTCTGCCCATAGCTAACATGCATGAAGAAACATAAACAGGCCCCTATGACAGCCAAACGCTTCAAAAGGTTTTCAATGCGCCAAACTTCGAACAAACGGCGCCCACCCCGCCTCGCGCCGTCGAACGCCATCGAAGCAACCACAAGGATCCCGGGCGATTTTGATGTCATGATTACTGTGGTTCGCAATGCATCTGGATTAGTTGGTATGTTGGATAACACTTTCAAGCGGCCCGCGACAACGCCAGTTTGCGTAAGAATATCGCCAATTTGCGTCGGCCATTGCCCAAATCACCCTCGATAGGATCAATCACGTTCAAAACCTATTCTGAGCACGGTCAGAGAATTCGGACGGAAGCTGTAATGGAACTTTGATTTGACCTTCCCGATCGCCACTGTTTCAGGCGCGACCTTGCGCGGCTGGTCGAAAGAATTCTCGTCTGTCGCATGCGCGCTAGTCATAATTATTGCCTGCGCTTGGCGGGACCGAGAAGGCAGATTGTCTAAATGAATCGTGACGAGAGCCGGAAGGCTGCCTGCGTTGACCACCTTGAGAATGATCTCTTTTCTCTCGTCATCCCTTGCGGCAGAGGCAAAGAGATTCGTGCCTGTCTGATTCTCAACGGCAAGCGGGAGCACAAAATCACCCCGATTGCGGCTGAAAAGCTGCTGGGCGTAATAATCGGGCGTGCCGTAGATTCGATGGTTGTCCACCCAGATTAGATTCGGAGTCCATTGCCAGGCGTCAACATTGCCGAAGAGAGGCGCGTAAGAGGCCATGCGAACGACGGCCGCATTACGTTCCAAGCCGATCATGTAGGCCGCTTCGGCCAAGGCGCACTCCAGGGTATTGCGGTTTTTGGGGCTGACTACCGCTGCGCTTTGGGCGGCATATTCTCCCATGAATACCTTGGGGCCGTTGGAATCATAGTTGTCGTAGCGATGGGTATTCTCAAAGAACCAGCGAGGATTGGCGTAACAATGCTGGTCCACCATATCCGCGCGCAACTCTTGCAGTTTCGGCCAAAGAAACTGGAACCGCTCGTCGTCGGGCGACGGGCCGGTGTCCGAAACTAGCATAATTTCGGGATGCGCCTTCTTAAGCGCGCTCGCGAATTTGGCATAGCGTTCGATATACTGATGGCCCCACTGTTCATTGCCGACTCCCATCATTTTCATATTAAATGGCTCTCGATGCCCCAGAGCCGCCCTTTTTGCGCCCCACAAACTGGTTTCCGGCCCGTTTGCAAACTCAATTAGATCCAGGGCGTCTTGAATGTAAGGCTCAAGCTGGTCAAGGGGGCACAATTCACCCGAGTTGAACTGGCAGGCCATGCCGCAGTTGAGAATGGGCAGAGGCTGGGCGCCGATGTCCTCGCACAATTGGAAGAACTCGAAGAAGCCGAGGCCGAATGATTGGAAATAATCGGGGGTCGGCCGGTGAACGAACTCGTAATTCCAGCGGTTAATCAAAAGGTGTCGATCTCCAACCGGGCCAAGGGTGTTCTTCCATTGGTATCGGCGATCCAGTTGGCTGCCCTCGACAATGCAACCGCCCGGAAAGCGCATAAAGCCGGGCTTGAGATCCGCCAGCATTTGCGCCATGTCGGCGCGCAAGCCGCCTGGACGATCTTTCCAGGTGTGCTCGGGGAACAGCGAGACCATGTCCAAATCCACTGTTCCTTTGCCGTTCATTAGAATATTAAGCCGCCCCCGCCAATCACTCGCCTTGGGATGAAACACGAACGCGCGCTGCTGCCATCCGGAGCCAAAATTGGTGAGAACCGTCGAATCCAGCTCGCTGCCGTCCTCCGCCATCAACTGCGCTTCCAGGGCGGGCGCCCCCGCCACCCCGCGGATTTCCACTGAGAAACGGTAGCTTTCGTTTTGATTCAAGCCCATGCCGCGAAAACCGGTGTTGCAAATTCCGAACGGCGCCGCGCCCTCGGAATGAACGCGCAGATAATGCGGATTGGCCGGCGTCAGGGAACCTTCGTCACGGACAGAAATTTCGCCTTTGGCCAGGCTGGGGCTGATCTTGATCCAACCCATCATAGGGTCAGGAAACTCAAACGAACGGTTCTCGACCATTTCGGCGTAGAGGCCGCCGTCGGCGCCAAAATTGATGTCCTCAAAGAAAATCCCCCACATGGCGGGATTGATGGCGGCCCCAGGATGCCCGGCATCAACGATAAAGTTTATTTCGCCCGAAGCAGGAATTGACGCGGCGAAGGCTGAGATTGCCACAAGCGCACATACAGGCAACAGCTTGAGTTTCATAAGGCTTGAGTAAAAAAATGCGCGCTGCATTATCAAGATCATTTCAGTTAGATTCCGTTCAAGGCGCCGCGGCCACCACCGGCCAGCCGGCGGCGTCCCATTGGAGGGGAAGCAAGGCCAATGTGGGAGACCCTTCATGTGTGCCGTCATAAAAATGGCAACTGAACCAATCCTTGCCTTCTGCGGAAATGATGCCCGCATGTCCTGGCCCGATGAACGGACCGGAGCGATCCAGCACCAGGCTGCCGCCATCTGCGATCATATCCTTTCCGCTTTTGTCAACGTAAGGCCCGGCAATATTTTGGGCACGGCCAACGCGAATATTGTAGGTGCTTTCAACGCCGCGGCAGCACTGCCCCCAATTGACGAACAAATAGTAAAATCCGCCGTGCCGATAAATATAGGGCGCCTCTATCGTGTCGTGGCTCGCCAGAGAGTAAATGTTGGTGGCGCTGGCCAGGCGTTTGCCGGTGGCAGGATCCAGCTCCGTGAGTTTGATGCCGCTCCAAAAGGAACCAAAGGCAAGCCATAATCTGCCGCTGGCGTCCAGGGTGACGGCCGGGTCGATGGCGTTGAAATTGTCCGCCTCCGAAGTCTGTATGACAGGGCCTTGATCCACCCAGGCAAACTTCGGATCCGCGGGATCCAGCGTGGAATTTGCAGCCAGGCCAATGGCGGACGTTTTTTTGCCCCAAGTCGAGACCGCAAAGTAAAGAAAGTAGCGGTTGGTCAAATAGATGACATCGGGCGCCCAGTAATCACCCCGGTTCCCTCGAACCATGTTAGTCGTCCAAACCGGGGTATTCGTGAAAACCGTCGGGCCATGTAACCAATGAGCTAAATCGTGAGAATGCCAGGAACGGATTCCGCGTCCAGTCGAGAAGACCCAGTATTCATTCTTGCATCGTATGATGGTTGAGGGATCGTGAACGGAAATATCGCGCCGCCCAAGCAGAAAAATCGCTGTGTCCGCGCCCGGGCCGGCCTTGGCGTCGAACGTGCCGCCTCCGCAAAAGAGACTGACCGCAACCAGGCAAATTCCATAAAACGATATTCTCATGGAGTGGGAGCGGGTTTTGCGCGCAGGGCATTGGCATACATCGTCGCAACCCTGTTATTGGAATCGCGGCGCAACACCTCTTCGAATTGATCCAGCGCTTGCTGATTCAAGTGTTGATTTGCCAATGCGATGCCGAGATTCACGCGCGCCTCGATCAAGTCCGGCTTGAGCCGCACGGCCTCGGCGAACCGGGTCGCGGCGCCAGTTGCGTCCCCGTCTTTGCCGAGTTCGAGCCCGAGGCAGAAACGGGCCTCGGCAAAATTCGGCTGCAAACGAATGGCTTCCGCATAGTGGGCTTTGGCTTCCTCGCGCCGTCCTAGCCTAACCAGCGCCAGCCCGAGATCGAGGTGGACCTGGGGGTCTGACGGATAGAGTTGGAGGGAGTCGGTGAAATTGGTGACAGCGGCGGTGTACCAGCCCCGCGAGAAGGAAAACCTGCCTAAAGTGTTAAACGATTCCGGGCTCTTAACGCGATTCTTGAGCGATTCTTCGTATTGTTCTTTTGCTTCCTCCGTTTTTCCCATCGCTTCAAGGGCTTTCCCAAGACCGAGGTGGGCTGGCCCCCAGTAGGGCTTTCGCCGCAAGACCTCTTGAAATTGCCGCGCAGCTTCTTCAGGGTGGTTTTCCCGCGCGTAGAGTTCTCCCAGGCTGTTCATGCTTACCACCGATTCAGGGCAGAGCCGGGTTGACTCATTAAATGCGGACTTCGCCTCTTCGTCGTGATTTGCTCCTTCCAAAGCCAGCCCCAGACTTTCCCAGGCGTCCGGATTTTGCGGCAGCAAATGCGTCACCCGCTCCAGGGCCTGGATTTCGCCGGCGTAGTCGCCCGTCCGCTGTTCCAGGCGGGCGAGATTTTCCTGAAGAATCCAGTCGTCCGGAGCCGCCTCCGCCGCCGCTTTGGTTTGGGCTTCCATTTCGCGCGCGGAGCCGGTCAGCGCCGCGGATCGAAGGGTCTCAATTTTCTGCAGCAAGCGCTGATACTCCTCTTGATTGCCGGTTTGATCATTGAAAGGCGGCTCATTGAGGCGGCGCAGAATGTCCGCCAGGGCCTCCTTCCGGGTAAGGTCGTTCCATCCGAGGCGCCTGGAACATTGGTCTGCAGTTGGCCACGGATTCCGGCTGCCCGCCGTCATGCCTTGATCAATTTGTTCGGCCACCGCCCGGGCGACGAGATAGTTTCCTTCAAAATTAAGGTGGACGTGTTCGTAAAGAAATTCTTCGCCAGCAAGGCCGCGCGGGCTTTGACCGCAGACAATTGCATCGGCATCGACCAGGCGCACACGCTTCTCCGCCCGCTTGGATGCCGCTGTTCGGATCGACTGGTTGATGCGGGTATCCGCGCGGAACCGGAGCGTGTCTTGATCACAAGCCAGCCTGAACTGACGTCCCGCTTCCTCATCCTGGCCCGACGCGAGGAGACATTGGCCGAGACGGAAGTGGGCATCGGCATACGAATCGTCAATTTCAAGCGCCTGCTTAAAAAACTTCAGGGCTTCCGCCGTCCTGCGCGCCGACTGCGCCTGAACTCCTGACTGGTATAAACGATTCCACTGAGAAAGCCCGGCTGGAGGAAGGCCCGAAGAATGATCCGAGGCGAAGGGCCCGCAATCTTTAAGGTTGCGGACGACTGTGCTGACCACGACGTTCGCGCCCGCATCCACGCCGCTGTCAATGATATCATCAAGATTGCGCTCAAAACTGCGGTAAACTGTCGCCATCCGAGGATCATCCTCCCGGACGTGGTTATGCAAAAACATGAGCATCCCGCCCCATTCGCGCTGGGTGACGGGACGTTTTTCAGCGCGGCGGGCCACATCCCCGATCCACTGGCCCAAACGAGTTGCCTTCAAAGCCACCACGGCGCGGACGAGTGTCAAGCTGGCCGCTTGCGGTCCGAATACCGTGCCGGAGCCGAAGGGTCCAACGACCTCGTTGTTGCCCATGTAAATCACCCAGAAGTCGCCGTTCTGCTTTGCGCATTCCTTCGCGATGGGCAGGACGACGTGCGAGTTGATGGCCGTCATGGCGGTGTTGACGACTTCAAAATGTTTGTCCGGACAGCGGCCTTCCAGCAACGCCTGCAGAATGCGGCACATGCCGAATTCCGGCTGCGGATCGCCGTAAGCGGCGGATTCGCCGAAAACAAAAACGCGGACTGTGTTTGCCGGTTTGACCTTCGGAATAACAAAAGGAAAGGGTATGCGCGCCATTTCCGGCCCGAAAAACCGCCAGCCAAAGCGGTCGTTTTCGACAAAACAATCCCGGCCATTAACCTGCATCGGGAGGAAAAAAGACATCGGATGCCCCACCCCGGCGACACGCAGCCCGACCTCCATCAGCATTAAGAAAAAGAACGGCCCCAGCGCCACCGCGCTCAGCCGGAAAAGCCAGCGACGAGCGTTGGAATCGGACGCCGCCAGACTTCGCGCGGATGCACTGGTCGAAATAGTACGCTTGAATCCAGGCCGCTTCATTTTCGATGCTGCTGGACGGGTCTCAATGGCGGCCAGCCGCCTCACATGTCGAGCGCATGCTCTCACCATCACCGAAAACCTCGGTCGCGTAAAGAAAATTGCGCCAACCCAAGGCGCCCGCCCGCCCCGTCCCTTTCAACGTCTCAGTAATAGAAACTGGGAGTGGGAACAGAAGCGCGGCAGATCATCTGGACAAAGGGACGCCACTCTGCATGGCCATCGGTGATGCCCATATTCCCTCCTTCGGGAAGGTTGTTGGCCATGTGGGCGCTGATATGGGGTGTCTTATAACCGCCATCGACAGAGCTCCAGTTGTAGGTCGCCATCAGTGAATATGTGTCACTCGTCCCGGTGCTATTAAGTGTGGCACAGGCGACAAGGACGCGCTTGGAAATGGGCCCGACCGGAACACCACCCGGCTCAAAAAGCGTGCCCGGGGTTGAAGTTGCTGATAGCTTTTTGTTTGTATTCGTGACGTAGTTGCCTCCATAACTCGCCGTGCCATAAAACGTCTGCGCGTAGCCGATAACCCGAAAAGCCCCGTCGCCAAATTGGGCCGAGGGGTCCGGCCAGGGAGCTGAGTAGCCCCAAAGGGTTCCAGCTCCCGCCGGAATGGCGGCCGGATTGGCGCCGAACCAGTCACTTGGGCCGAATCTAGGCGCGGTTCCGGGGTCGTACCAAATTGTTGGCGTCGTTCCGGCAGCAATAAGAACATTGGCCAGGTAGGCGGACATATCCCAAGCCCAATCGCCATTGGCGCCATCGGGCAAAAAATCCCGGTTCTCCCCCGCATACATTGTCAGCGCCACCATCTGCTGCTTTTCGTTGTTGAGACACTGGATGCGGATCGCACTCTGCTTGGCTTTCCCCAAAGCCGGCAGGAGAAGCGCGGCCAGGATGGCAATGATAGCAATAACGACCAGCAATTCGATTAACGTAAATGCTCTTGTCTTTACGTTTTGGGATGGATTCATGGCCCTTGTTTTCACAATTTAATTTGCCCTCTTTATCCGAGGGAGCGCGTGGATGGCGGATTGCATTCCGCCACCGGCGGCGCGGTATGACATTAATACGCCCAGTTTAACCGATAGAACGCTTGTCCGGCTGAGGCTGGCATGCTCAACTGCCAGGTGTGCCCCACCAGCGTGGGAGTTTCGGACACCAGACTCCAGACGGCGCCCGCGCCAAGCGTCGAGCTTGTGTAAACCGAGAAACCAGTCTCAGCCTCAGGCCAGGTCACCAAAACGGCCGAACCACTTCGAGTTGCGGTCAAAGAGGCGCTGTTAGGATTGGCTAGTGGCACGGACGGCCCCAAATCGTCGCTGGCTTTCACTTGGTCAGCCAGAAGGGCGCCATTGTAGATTCGGAATTCGGAGAGAGTGAGCGTGGCGTAGGGGTCGCCAGTGTAAAGTGAATGACCTATGTAGGCTTCGGCATCGCTTACCACACTCAGCGGGTCGGTTACCGAAGAGTTTTCTCCCACCAGCACTCCGTTAGTGTAGAGCGCTAGATACCCGGATGGCGGGTTGTAGACGCCAGTAAAATGAATCAGTTGATTCGTGGGCAGCGGCGCCACCGAACCGGTGTAGCCTTGCTCCGCCCCGTAGCCCGGGTCCACAGCGGTAATCGCCGTGTAATCCCTATTCAACGAGCCAAATATGTAATCTTCGCCGGCCCCGTTGGTGTCGGTATTGCCAAACGCATAAAGCATCGAGTTGACAGGATCATAGGATGCGTTGACCCAGACATCTATCGTGAGCCTGGCGTAGTTGCTGCCGATTCCGTTGGACTGAATCACTCCCGGCGGCAGGCTGACGTATTGCGAGCCAGTAGTGCTGATGGTCAGGTTGGTTCCGCTGAACGTGCCCCCATTAGGCAGGGCGCCGCTCCAGTTGGAACCGCCGACAGAATCAAACGCATTCGTGCTGCCGACGGCGTCGTGGAAGGTGAACTCGTGCACCAGCACGGGCGGGGGAGGCCGACCCCCCGGCCCGGACGGGCTGCCGAGGGAGCCCCGGGAATTGACAGAGATGGTGGCCGTGCCGACCCCGGCTGTATGCAAGTAACCGTCGGAACCTTGATAGAGCACGTTGGAGTTGCCTGAAGCAAAAATCAACAGCGGGGTCAGGCTGTTTTGAGTTATATTGTAATTTGTCAAGTTGGCGTATTGACCGATCAAACCGGGAACGGCTCGGCTGCCCAGTTCCATGGTTGACGGCACGGAGATGGAGACAGACTGCAATGCGCCGGGGTCAATATTGGTGTTGCCGGGGCCGTTTTGGTCAGCCACAGCGATTTGCTGGGGAGTGAGCGCCCCGTTGTAGATACGGATCTCGTTGAAGCTGCTTCCTGCTGTCATATAAGGATCGCCCGCTCCGTCCGGTCCAGGTGTGGTCCACAACGAACGGCCAAAGTACATATAGTTGGTTTCGATGGCGCTGATGGGCACAGTATAGCCCTTAAGGACGCCACTGAGAATGCCGTTGGTGTACATAGCCAGGACGCCCGAAACAGGATCAATGAGGGTGGTGCAGTGGACCGTTTCGTTGGCGAAGATTCCGCCCATGGAAAGACCAGCGCCGCCCGCCGCAGTGCTCTCGTTAAGATAATGGGTGCCGTTGGCGTTAATCGCAAAATACAGAAAATCCACCCCATAGCCATAGGATTGGCCGAAGGAATAGCCATACGTCCAGTCGTTGTTCTCGGCTGTAAATGTGCCCCAAAAGTCAACCGTGGCGGACTGGTCGCCTGTAATGATGCTGGAGTTGGTTGAGCTTAAATCCAGATAGGAGCCAACGGCGCCATCCACCACCAACACCTGGCTTCCGCCCGGACCTACCGCTTCTTCCTCAGCCCCGCCCATGGCGACGCCATTGATTGCGGTTGGCACGCCAACCGAGTCGGCGACAGTAACGCCCGTGGTGTTGGCGGTGTCGTGGAAGCTATAGCGATGGCTTAGAATCGGATTCGACTCGATCACGGCGATAACCCAAGTGGAAGTCATGCCTCCGTAAGCGGCTTGGATCGTGGCGTTACCAACCGCCACAGCCTGAATCTCGCCGGTCGTCGCATTGACGGTGGCGATGCCCGGATTGAGCGACGAATAGGTGGCAATCTTGGTAATATCGACGGAGATGCCACCCGTGTTTTGCGCCGTGGCAACCACCGTTGAAGGCACCTGGCCGCCTACAACCACCTGATAGGGCGCCGTCAGGGTGATGCTCAGAATGTTGCCGGGAACGATACTCACGGTGGATTGGCCGCTGGTATAGCTGGCCGCCACTTGAAGGCCATTGAGGGCGCCGTTCCAAACGCGGAACTCGGAGATACCAGCCAAAATGGTCTGGTCAGGCCAATTGTCCCAGCCGATCAGATTGCTGACATCCCTGATCCCAGGCGTGATATTGTTGGTAATGGGAACCGAGGCCTCCTGGACGCCATTGACGTAAATAGCCTCGTAACCCAAAGCGCCAGGGCCGGTGTTGTTGGTGGGATTAAACACCACGGAAAGATAAGTGCCGGCGGTATCGGTGGCGATAAGGCTTTCGTCACAAGTCGCATTCTGGCGGTTTACATTGGCATCATCGAAATCCGAGATTCCGGCGATCATCGTGCCAACTGGATTGAGACCGTTGACACAGAAGGAGATGCTGTAGGAATCCGAGCGCCCCCCGTCCACCACTCCGGGTGATCCAAAATCGAAAAGGTTCGCCCAACCGCCCTGTTGTCCAAGAGGCGGAAAAAGTCCCCAAGCCTCGACGGTCACCGCCAGATCGTTGGTGACAATGCCAGGCTGCAACGCCACATAAGTGCCCGCCGTGCCATCCAATTCCAACTGGCCGCCGGTGACAACGGCGTCGCCAAAGAGCGTGGCTGCGTTCCCGCCGGGCGTGCCGGTGTCGGGAACCGTGCCGCCAGCGGAAATGCCATTGTTAGTGGCGTTGTAAAACTGATATTCATGGGCCAGAGTTTGCGCCCTGGCGGCCAGTTGCGCTGCCAGGAGCGCAGTGCAGACCCCTATGAAGGAGAGGTAACGGAGGTAAGTGCTTCGTTTCAGTTTTTTCATAATTGCCGGGAAGCTTTTGGTGATTTGTCCATTAGAGACGAACGGGAATGCGCGCATGGGTGCGCCAAACGTTTGCTGTTAATTCAACCAATGGCTTCATAAGAGCGGAGGTTATACATCTCAAGCAGTCCTGACAACGCCACTTTGCGGACAATAATCGCCATTTTGCGAACGCCATCGCCATAACCGGGAATTGTTGCATTCTGGCTTGTCTTTTTGCCCGCTGGCTTCGTTGCTCGCTCGTTACAGATCCATGCGGATATGCGCCTCGCTCGCGTCTCGCCAGCGGGCAAAAATCCCGCGCCATAATGCGACAGTTATTGTTGCGCGGCTCCTTACAGAGGATGACCGGACTCGGACGCGAGCCAGTTGGGGGGCGGTGGAAGTAATCTCTTCCAGCGTCATAATGGCGCGCATCATTGGCGCACATTTGCATTTTACAGGATGGCCTTTTCGGTGGAACGGGCAAATCCGCGGCCAAACGCCTTGCGAAAGGCTGTCGGCTGCATATGTTTAGCAGCCCGGAAGTATCGGGCCACATGTTGCATATCAAGGAAGCCCAAAGCATCGGCGATCTGCGCGACCGAGAGATCGGTTTCAACGAGCAGGCGCGCGATCTGGTCGGTTCGCGTGTGACGAATTTCCTCAAGAACCGACCGGCCTAACGAATAGCGGAATTTCTTCTCCAAGACTCGACGGGAAAGGCCGGACGCCTTCGCGACGTCATCGACGGCAATGGTGGCGCGGGCATGTTCTTTGATGAATATCAGCGCTTTGCGCAAATTGGGGTTTTCGGCGGCCACGAAATCGGTCGAACGACGGCCGACACAGTGCGTCGCCGCTGCGGTAATGCGCGATGGCGCGTCTGCCTGCCCGCGCATCAACCGATCAAGCGCTCTGGCGGCCTCGTAGCCTGCCCGCTCGAAATTAATGGCAATGCTGGACATGGGAGGGTCCATCAGCCCGCAAACCACTTCATCATTATCAGCGCCAACGATGCCCATTTCGTCTGGCACAACGATCCCTGCTCCTCTGCAAAGTCTCATGATGCGCTGTCCGCAATCGTCGTTGCACGCCATCAGGCCCACTGGTTTGGGGAGCGAACGAAGCCATTTGACAACGAGCATCTGTTCCTTTGCCCAATTGCGCGCGTCCATTGGCAGGTTGATGAAGGGCGGCTCGCCATAACCCGACTCCACCAAGCGGCGGCTGAAGTTCTCACGCCGGCGTTCCGACCATTGAGCGCCGGCCGAGGCGGTTCGCGCGTAACCGCAAAAAGCGAAGTGCTGGAATCCGCAGCCCAACAGATGGTCGGCGCCCATGCGGCCAACGGCTTCGGAATCGGTGCTCACGTTGATAGCATCCGGGACTTCGGTTTGCTGATGCCCAATAACGACTGTTGGCAAGCCGAAGGCCAGAACGTCATTGAGCTTGCCAACGTCGCGCAAGATGACGCCTTGCGCATCCGAGTTGCGGAAGAGCGTCCACGCCTTTTCCAAACCGCCTGTTTCCCAAAGAAAGGACCACGGCCCGCACTGGTGAGAATATTCGGCAATTCCCTTGAGCAAGGCGCGCCCTGAGGCGCGGGACGATTCGACCATCAGGATGACTTTGGGATTGGCAACCAGGCGTGACATATTTCATTAAACCAGCGGGCAATTGCCTTCTTTATGAGTTGTTTATGCCCCATTATGACTTTAACTGGTTTTCGTTGCGAGAGTAAAAACCGGGCGCAGCCGCTTGGATTTTTTATTGCTCTCACTTTCGCCTTCTCCTGCCGCGCGCTGGCGCAAATGCCCTTCGTGGAAGGAATATCACGGTTCGGCGCCTGGACCAGCTTGTTCTTGGCCGGCCCAAGAATGTTGGCGGGGAGCCGCTCCGCTCGTGACCAAGTTGCTCCGCAATCGCTGCTTCTCAATATCATCCCCCGCCAACCATGTGGATTAGGCCCCACTTGGTAGAAAAGCGCGGCGCAACGAGGGAAGACCGATGAAGGCGCATTGCTTGCGCATTTTGAGTTTCAACCACGTCGCTCCGGCTCGGCGGCTCCCAAGGCGATGAATGCTCGCCACAATGGGTCATGGGATGCGCCGTCACCTCGCTTGATGTGTTACTATTGGTACATAACCGACTTCCAAGCCCTTTGGCGGAGTCACCAGCAGGGCCGGATCTAGCGAGACGAGTGTGCCGCGCGCAGGGGGCGCCATGTAGTCTTGGTCAATCCGCCAGTTCGCGTGGAGCTTTTCGACAAAGGCCTGCAAGTTCGCCTTCTTCAACGCGCTCCAGTTGCATTGCTGAAGGGAAGGCTGATCAACGAAGCGATACCACCAATAGGTCACCGCGGAGCCATCGGCCAGTCTGGCCGTGAATGGGCCGAGTTTCGGACCCGGCTCGGCCCACGCGCCGTTGGTTGGCGACGTGTAAGGCTGGCCGGACTTGGCCAGCCTGAACTCTTGCGGGAGCAATTTGGTTTCCGCAGGCACTTCCGCCGCCGGCACAGCCACGCGCTCATCGCCGACGTTTTTGTAATACTGCGGGAATAAACCTTTCGGGCTGATGTCGTTGGTGAACCACTGCAGACCCCACACATTGCCCTCGAAAATCTTGGTGTCAAAGACACGGTCCACGCCGGTGAGTCCTTTTCCGCCTTGGTCGTAGCGAGTGGTGCGCGTCATCAGCTTGGGTTTCCAGGCGCCCTTTTCATTGAATCGAGCCGGGCAGGCAGGGCCGCCATCGCGCCAGGCTCTAAAGGCGTCGAAGAGGGCCCTCTTTGAGTAGTAGGTGACGTCCTGCACCAGCAACGCCCGGCCCTCGCCATCCACCGGGAACCGCAACTTCGGCAGCTTTGAATAGACAGTCCCGCGCGCGTCTTTAGCCTCGAAACGCGGCACCGTATTGATCTCCATGGCCCCGCCACCCATGATGCCGCCGCGCGCGTCAAGTCCGCGTCCATGAAGGAATGGGTCGTTGAACAGCTTCCCGATCTTGCTCCACGTTTCCGGGATATAGAATGCGATGGGGCCTTTGAAGTTGGCCGCGCTGAGAAAACAAGTCCAACTCTGGTCGCCCGTGGGCGGGTCTGCGGTGGTGGGATTGGTGAATGGCAGCGCCAGCCATGAGTAACCAAGGAATTCACCATTCGGATTTCCCTTGAACGGCAGCGCATCCGGTGGAATCAGGAGCCGGTTGCTGAATTGGGCCAGGCCCATGCGATTGTCTGGCAACGCTTCGTTGCTGTAAAAGAAAGACCACCCCGGCGAACCGACCTCGTAGTCGTAGCATTGCGGCGTGCCGTTCATGCTGAACTTCGGCGGGCCGTAACGAAAGTGATTGCCCGCCCAGTAACCCAGTCCGCCTTCCACTGTTTGAAAAACACTGGCCCAAGTGGGACCTCTCTCGCGCCATGTGCGGGCCAATGTTCCTTCCGGGGCCAATGGTTTGTCCTTGTCGTCGGAGTTGTCGGGCAAAATCCATGCGCTCGGCAGACCAACTTGAAAGTCGGCGATAGGCTCATCCACCAGCGGCCAGACGGCGGCATAGAACCCCATGCCCGCAGTGAAGGAGGATTGAGCGGGAAGCGGTTCCATGCTGAAACCGATGTATCCGTGCAGGCCGTCCGAATGCTCTGTGAGAGTTCCTTCATGGCTTTTGCCTGCTTGCTGGGGCGATTTGGAATGAGCGCTCTGCTCGGATAGAACCGAACTGCCGAAGACGGGCCATATCGCCGAGCACATGATCGCCATAAAAACGATTTGTGTCAGGAAATGACTCTTCCGTTTAGCGCAGTTTCCCGCGTCGCGTCGCTCGGCGGGGCGGCTGGCTTCGTTGCTTCTCAGTCGAAGATCCACGAGGGATATTCTCCCTCGTCGCGCCTCGCCATCCGCCCCGCCGCGCTCGCAATCCCTGACCCAAGCTATTTTCAAAACACGCTCTTATGGTTTCTCCATCACGCGGGCTGATGCGCTGACGGGTTTGGTCGCCGCGTAAATTGGATACGATTTGCCCGCGGCGAGATAAGCATCCAAAAAATTCCATGCCACGAGGCCATCGTCGCTTTCTGGATCGAAAAGGTATTGCGCCAGGGGCCATAGCGGCTGCGCCGCGCGCACCAGGAATGTTCCCGCCGGGAATTTCATTGTCTGGCGCAGGTAATGTCCGGTTAGCTTCGTGGCGGCATGTCCCGCGAAGGGGCGGGCCGCGTGCTGGAGTGAATCAATCGTGAACGTCTCCACTTCCATTTCCTCAGGCGCCGTCAATTCCTCGACCGCGATTCCATGCCTCCGCGCTTTTTCCACCGCCACCCGCAGCCCGGCTTCCGCAGGAAGCAAATACGCTGAAGCCGCAATGGTCTGCCGCGTTGGCGCGAAAATTCCGAAGTCCGGCATGCGCATCGGCGTGACCTTGTCTTCCACCATCGCGACCATATCAATGCCAGATTTCGGATTTTTGATTTTCGTGACGTCGCCGACCAGCAAATTGACCGGCTCCGGAAGCGGGCGCATCTCGAACTCCGCGCTAAACGGCCGCCCCGTTCCGTCTAATCCCCGCCTGACCGTCGCGGCATCCAGCTCCCGGGTTAGCGCGATCATCTCCGGTCCGTGCGCCGCCGTGTAGTGGAATATCTCCTCCACGAATGCCTCCGTCGCCTCCACGCGCCCGCGGAAGTCCAGATGGCTGTAAGCCTCGGACAAGATCGCGAGTCGGTTGCGCAGCCCGACATAGTTGTTGCCAAAACGCGGGCGGTGATCAAACGTCCGCCAAATCCTGGTCGGTGCCGGTTCGCCAAGCCTTGGCTCCGCGAACCGATCCAGCTCTTGATCCAGTTTCTCTTTCGTCGAAAAATTGCCGTAGTAATAGGTCCGGTAATGATGCTTCGCTTGCATCGCATCTGTTATCGACGGGAGCATTTTTGCGCGCTCATACTCGATCAGCTTCGGATCAGCCATTGGATTTAGCGGAGGCGAATAAGTTAAATGATAGGCGTGATAGGAACCGTCTGTGGTATGCAAATCAACGGTCAGAAGCGGGTCCCAGCGATTGAGCAACGCCACCAAGGCCTGGGTTTCCGGCGCTTCCATCTTCATGTAATCGCGGTTCAAATCCAGCCCCGACGCATTCTCCCTCACACCCACGCCGCCAATCGGTCCATATTGGTCGGTGCGATGTTTCACATCAATCCGCTCGTTGCCATCCGCGTTGTAGATGGGCGCGATCAAGATCACCAAATCTTTCAGGAGCGATCTCAGATCGCCGGTCGCGATTCGCCGGGACAGCGCTTGCATCGCCTCTTTGCCCTCGACCTCACCGGCGTGAATGTTCGCCATGACAAACACCACTGGCTTGCCGGAGGCCGCCGCCTCGCGAGGTTGGGAAAGGGGAGGGTCCGCCAAGATGACCAGCGGCAGCGCCCGGCCTTCCTTCGAGTGACCGAACGTCTCAATCCGCACCACCGGGCTGCGCCGCTGCAACTCGTCGAAGAAGCTTATCACGTCCGCGTAACGGCTTGTCTCCTCGTAATTCGACAATTCGGCGCGCGATTTCAACGCATCATCTGGGTTTTGGGCGGGCGACGGCATAGGCAAGAAAGCAGCCAGCAAGGCGGTAAAGGCAAATGCGACGGCATGTTTCATAAACAAGCACTTTTCAAATCGCGGGCCAGTCTGAAACAACGGACGGAATCCGTCCAACGAAATTCCGCCCAAGTCGATCGGGGTGGGGTCAATCGAGTACGAGGCATTCCGAAGCGTTGCGCCTTTGGCCCCCAACAAATAAGTCCAAATAATGTAATTATGTTGGGTGAGCCCTTTCGCATGCGGTACCCGAAGCGCCGTAGGCGCGACCCCGTTGTAGCAACAAACACAAAAAGACCCGAAGCTCCGGCAGGAGCGACCCATTTGGCGAAATGTCGCAGCCCACCATGGGATGAGTGTGCAAAAAGTGATTGAGTTGCTTGAGCTATGACACACCCCGCATGTGAAATCGCGACCGTTGTCCGCCCCCTTGCCAGCCCTTCGAAATGTTTGCGAAGGAGGGTCCCGCCAAAGCGCGAAGGCGGAAGCCCCCTGTCGTCCGTCTCGTCCTCCGAAGCTGTAGCGCAGGCGGAAACCCGTCTTGGAGCCGCCGAAATTCCAGCCGGCCTCATTTATCT
>VFSW01004832.1_pt1 | contig 20048 bp, 17 predicted proteins | sample 5358111 | NCBI WGS metagenome assembly VFSW01 (sample SAMN11554181, study PRJNA540505) | mine drainage metagenome | isolation source: sediment from site ElyBrook_90M | place: USA: Ely Copper Mine, Vershire, VT | collected 2017 | reverse complement strand
CCGCTTTGTGCGGGGCAGGGCAAGCCCTGCCCCGGGAAGGCGGCGGCAAGCCGCCGCCCTCCAAGGCGCCAGTCGGCGCATAAATTAAAAGGAGATTTGACTGCGGGAAAATGAATCCGCACGGCGCTTACAGGAAGGGGTTTTCGATCTGCACGGCCCCGAACCGCTGGCCGTGCTGCAGGTCTTCGCTGTAGAGGATGCCGCACTCGCCTTCCATCGCCGCAGCGACAATCACGGAGTCGAACCAGGCGAGACGATACCGCGCGCACAGGCGCAGGGCCTCTCCGTAAAGCACCTGCGAAGAGTGGATGGCCATCAGCGGGCGAAATACCGTTGACAGGTATTGTTCAGCCTCGGCGGCGGTCATGGGTTGCGCGAACCGCCGCAGGGCAACGTTGAAGAACTCCTGCGCCACCTGGAAACTGATGATTCCCTTCCGCGTTTCGACCGCCCGCCGGATCAGTTGCGCGGCCCGCCGCGCCTTCGCCGGCGCACTTCGGTCAAACGAGTAAATGAAGACGTTGGTATCCAGGAAATACCTACCGTTCATTCATTTCGTCCCGGGTGAAATGGCCACCCGCCTTGACGTGGCGTAACCGCTTCATCAGGGCCTCGACCTCGCGCCCGCTCCCCGATTGCCCCGTAAATTGCACCAGCCATTCACGGAAAGCCGCATTGAGAGTCTTACGCTGGGCGCGGGCAATAAGTCTCGCCTGCTCGATAAGGTCCTCATCGGCGCTGAGGGTTACGTTTTTCATACGAATCTAGTGTACACGAGATTCGTGTTATCAGCAGCCCCTTAAGACCAGACGCTAGACGGAACTGCAGGGTAAGCAACAACTTTCCACGGGGACAGTGAGATTGATCATCCATCGCGCGTCAAAGGAGGTAGGGCGGACTCGTTGTTTAAGTCCTCGCCTTTCACCGGTATTTTAGACCGGCAGCCGCGGAGTCACAAGACAACTTCGGGCTACTCACTTTTGGTATCGCAATCATGCCCTTATGGATTCGGCGTTAGAGTTTCGCCACGAGGAGTGAATCAGAGCAAGCCACCGGGCTTTACACCATGATGGAGGATAATCTTCGGCTTCCGTTTGAGGCGGTGATCCTCGGGGTGGCAGTAATCTCCGGGTAGCGACTCAGTTTGATGTTTCCTGGCATTGTTCGCCTCCGTCATCCTCGCGAAAGCGGGGATCCATGCCAAAGACAAGCCTTTTTTCTGGTCGAGCTCAGACCGCCGCGCCGGTTTGCGGTCTGGATTCCCGCCCCACGCCTTCGCGGGGGCAGGCACTGCGCGGGAATGACGGTAATGGAACAAACTGATAAAGAATCGCCAAACTGCGCCGCTGCCGGCCTGTTGGGCGGCTTGACAATCCCCGGCTCGAAGTCTAATGTGAGGCGTATGGACTACCAGAAATACATCACCATCGAGCCCGGCAAGCGTGGGGGCAAACCCTGTATCCGCGGCATGCGCATAACCGTTTACGAAGTCCTCGACTATCTGGCTTCGGGCATGACCGAAGCAGAGGTTTTGACGGATTTCCCGGACCTTACCTCGGAAGACATTAAAGCCTGCCTGGCCTTCGCGGCCGACCGCGAGCGCAAACTGGCCACCATTCCCTCGTGAAGCTGCTCCTTGACCAAAATCTATCCCCGCGATTGGTATGCTTCCTTAAGGCCGCGTACCCTGGTTCGTCTCACGTAAGGCTGGTCGGGCGAGGAACGCTCCATCGCATTTGCAGCGGACGTTTCGGTTTGTGAAACTCCGCACCCCGCTCCCTGCGGCATGGCCCCTGGGGCGAATTGCCCCAAAAATTCTCCCGCCAGCGCCATTTTCGGCCCATAATCCCCGCCAAGTTGCAGCAGTGAATGGGTTTGTAAAATTCCGTCCCGGTTGTCTCAAACGTCTCCCGCGTCTCACCGGGGTTTGATAGGGTTGTTAGCATAGGCGTTTGTTTTTGTTTTTGGAGGGCAAAACGCCATGCGGTTAACTTAGATCGACGGCAAATGGGTTCCGCGACGCGATTCTACTTTCGGATCAGGGCACGACCGAAGCCGTGCCCTGATACACAGCGGTTGCCCTGGGTCTCCTTTTGGCTTAAGTGAAGAGTATTGGGATCAAAAATGACCGTTTGTATGCCTCACACCGTTGCCCGGAATTATTGGCCGTTCGCTGAACAACGGCTCACCGCCAGCGCAGGCGGCGCTGCCGGTGGCGCAGCGTCAGCCGTCCGCTCTAATATCCGTCCCGTCAGCCGGATTACGGACACGCTCAGCGCGACCAGAATGGATGTCCAACGCGCTGGCAGCCGTGGCACGCTCCCAGAGGTGGAAAGCTACAAGACAGCAGTAAACAGAGGGGAGCAGCGCTCTGCTACCGTTTTGGGCCCACTTCTCAGCCCCAAGGCCGGTCGGCGCCAGAACGCTATAAGTGTTTAAATTCACGCACTTTATTAGCATTTTTAGATGAATTCAAGCTAAGTACAAACAAATCAAGCGGGTGCAAAAATGGTCATCGAGCTTCAAACGGCAAAAAAGCATGCTGATAATCCGGGGCGTATGCCGAAGATTGGAATCCAGTCCCCGCCAAACCTGGGATCCTGCCGCCAAATCCGGGATTTCTTCACCGCGAAGGGCTGGGTTCAGAATAGCAGGATTGGGAGTTCTTGTTTGCCGGTGAAGGCCGCCTTGAAACGCGCTAATCCGGTCAGCGCCTTGAGGTGCTGGTGCGGCGATGGCCATATCGCCGGCGCCGGTGAGGATACCGGCTCTACGGTAGGCCGGCGGGCGCAACTGGGCGCGCCTCCTGTGGTCCGTGACCTCGCCCGCGGTTAGCAACCTTTGCGCTCGCGGCGGCGTCAAGGCTAGTGTAAATTGAAGGTAGCCCGTCGGGTGGCAGCGGCACAGGAGGAAGGATGAGGTGGCGAAAGGCATGGCTATGGAGGTTGCCGGCGGCGCTGGGAGCGGCAATCACCCTTCTGCCCGCGCCCAAGGTCCTTGCCCAGGATAGCTCCCAGCCTCGCGTCATCCGTCTGAGCTTTGTGGAAGGGACAGTTTCGGTGAGTCGCCCCGACGCCACAGACTGGGCCACGGCGCCGGTAAACACGCCCATCCAGGAAGGCGACCACCTCTCCACCGACAAGAACAGTTACGCCGAAGTGCAGTTTGAAGACGGCTCAACCGTGCGCCTGGGCGAGCAGACGCAGGTGGACTTTGACCAACTGGGCGTCGATGACTCCGGCAATCGCGTCAGCATGATGTCGCTGGCCAATGGCTACGCCACTTTCCATTTTGTTCCGCGGGGCGGCGACGCGTACAGTATAGCCGTGGCGCACACCACGCTGCAGCCGCAGGGTTCGCCGCAAAGCGAGCTGGTGGTTCGCGTTGACGTTGATCAGGAAGCGATGCGGGCTGAGGTCTTCAAAGGCACGGCGGAGTTTGACGCTGCCGACGGCCAGGAAACCGTGGGCGCGGATCAGGTGCTGCAATACGAGGCGGGATCAGGTGAAGGCTACGCCATTACCAACGGCATTACGCGCGATGCCTGGGATAACTGGGTGGAACAGCGCGACCAGGCCCAGGCCCAGCAACCCGCCGCGGCGCCCGTTTCGCCCGCCAATTATCAGGCGGACGTCGGCGACAGCGGCGACAGCGGTGACAGCGGCCAGGGCGCCATCACCTATTTCGGCTGGGGCGATCTTACCAATTTCGGCGCCTGGAACTACTTTCCAAATATCGGTTACGCCTGGATGCCCAACGTGGGCTACGGATGGCAGCCTTACAATTTTGGACGCTGGTCCTACTTCCCCGGCCGGGGCTACACCTGGATTTCTTCGGAGCCCTGGGGCTGGCTGCCGTATCATTACGGCCAGTGGACCTATCAGCACGGCTTCGGCTGGGCATGGATTCCTGGAAACCTCTCCAACTGGTCGCCCGCCCCGGTTAACTGGTATCAGGGACAGGGCTGGATCGGCTGGTCTCCGCAAATGCCTGCCGGTTCGTACCAGCCCGGCTGCATGCAAACCGGCGCTTGTATGCCTGCCATGAGCCTGCACGCCTTCCGCAGCGGCACTCCGGTTGAACCAGGCACCACGATGCGCGTCCGCATCAGCCAGGGGGCGCGAGTCCACAAGCCCAATGTGGCGCCAACGCGCCTTGCCATGCTCACCGGGTCGCCCGTGCCGCCCTCAAAGCTGGCGGACCTGCACCTGGGCGCGCCTGCCACGCCGCGCAACGTCCGCATGGGCGCGCGGCGCGTGCAGCGGCTGCCCAGCATGGCGGAGAAAGCGCCTGCGCCCGGGCCGCAGAGCGCGCAGCCGGCGCGGCGGGGCGCTGCAACCACAACTTCCGACAACGCCCAGCCAGCAACGGCCAGACCGGCGCGCGCATCCGGAAGCAGGTCCACGGCATTAAACGATGGCGGCAACGCGCCTCCCGCTTCAGACACTCCGCAAGGCAGCCAGCCGGTAACGCAAATCACCGGGCCGGCTTTTGTGCCCTTGCAAAGCGGCCCCCACGGGTGGGGTACGCGTTCCGCGCCAATCGCTGACCCGCGCCACGCCTCGTCACCCGCGCCTGGCATTCGCACTACGGGGCCGGGCCGCCAAGGCGCCCGGGGTGCAACCACTCGCAGTGGCGCTGCGGGCGGCGGCCATTCCATACACGGCGGTGGCGCGCGGGGTGGAAACGGCGGCCACGCAGGCGGTGCAGGGCACGGAAGCGGCCCGCCGCATCTTTAGGCTGGTGGTAAGGATTGCTGCTGCTTCTTAAAGTGCTGCTTTAAGCAGTGCTTTACGGCCAGCCGGAAATGTGTTGCCGCCATCGTCCCGTGCTGCGCAAAGAACATCCCCGCCCTGTCTACCAGCGGATGCCAAAGGTGACGGGAATGATCTCTGTGGCTCTGGCCTGGGTTGAGATGTAATGATAGCGGACCTCGGTAAAGAACCGGGTTCCGCCGCTGCCCAGTTTATAGGTAAACCCCGCGCCCGCATCGGCGCCCCAACCCACTTTGAGGATGGTTCCGATGGTCTGGTTTGTGGTGATGGGCGTTGGCGTAACATAGCCGAAGAAAGGATCGAATAAATCAACCACAGAGGTGGTGGGCTGGGTAAAGTTGACCACGCGGTGGTAATAGCCAGGCCCGCCCAGCACATAAAAGCCGAGGCGGTGCGAAGTTCGGAAGCGCACGATCGGGTTCAGGTTAAAACCCCACACGTGCGAGTTCGCTCCCGGAACCTGAAACTCCTGAATAACGGAGTTATTTACGCCCAGCGAGGCGTAAAGCGTATCAAACTCCAGGCCGAAGTTGCGGGTAAAGTTGTAACCACCGCCGCCGGTGGCGTTCCAACCGGTGTGAAGGTTGTTATTGGTCTGGCCCAAAGTAGGGGTAAAACCGCCGCCAAAGTTAAAATTCCAGCGCGTGAAGTCGCTGCTTTGGGCGTGGCTGGCTACCGCCGAAAAAACCATTGCCAGGGCTATAAGAAAAAAAGCTGTGAGAGACCTGCGCATAGTGGTCCTCCGTAGTATGAAGCTGCTAGTTGCGAGACGCCAAGCGCCTCAGTTAATTAGACATGCGGGTATGCGCCTGGGGTGGTCCGCGGCAGGGCAAAGGGAGACGGGGGCAGCGCAGACTGAATGGACACGGGCCGGAATGTGAGGCGGCGGCAAGGATGGCGAAGTGGCGTAATCAGACGGGTTGAGATGGTGCCGCGGGACGGAGTTGAACCGCCGACGCCAGCCTTTTCAGGGCTGCATTCAACTAGCTGTATCTAATTTAATGTAAACATCTTAGCTCTATTTCGACCCCATTTTCGCCCGTCTTTTCGGAAGCAGAATGGAAGCAAAATTCGCGGAGCGGTGTTTGCCTCAAAACCCGTATTGTGAGCTTGCTTGACCACACTGATCGATGCACGTGCGAACTCGCAGGTCCGAAGCGCGAGGCCGTGCAGAAAATCGAAAACCTGATTCTCTTTCCGCGCGAAAAAGCGAGTGGAGAATGAACTCTCTAATTCAGATGCGGCCCAATGTGGCCTACACCTCGGTAGGTTGCAAGGCGAAGTTATGGAGAAGACTCGTGGACATGGAGGAGTTCGAACCCTCGACCTCATGACTGCCAGCCATGTCAGAGTTGTAACCGTTGTTGATTATAAAGGCCCTTAGCTGGCAGCGTTGCGTCCGGGCGTACGGGAAGAATCGTTGGAAAACCGCTTCTAGCTCCGGGTCTTGCCCTTTTCGATCCGGCAGCCACTCCGAGCTGAATTCGCCTTTCCGATCCCGCGGCACTCGCAACTCGATCTGTCCTAACCCGAAAAAGTTGATCCTCCGAGGCCGGTAGCCGGTCCTGTAGTCCCTCCCCTTTCCGCTTAACGCCTCATAACGGCCACGGCTCAAAAATTCATCCCGGTCCGCTTCCAACAAACCGTTGATCCAGGCCTGCATCTTTTCCAGTCAGTACCGCTTCAACGAACGCTTGCCTGGTCTTTCTTCCTGGCTTTCGTTCTTCTCTCTCTTTTCTTCTGTGTTAAGCTTCATCACGGCGGCTGCCCTCCTGAGTGATTTAACTTTTCCACCAGAAGATTTATATCATTTCGGGAGTCTTCAGCCGCCTCTCCACCCTGGTTCTTTTACACACTGCTTATACCGCACTACCCTTGCTAATTGAACCGGACATATCATGGGCTACCGGCCATGGGAATCTCTTGACTTTGCCGCCCGATGCCAACGTGGTAACCTGCCCTGCATGAAGCTCAGGGCCCAGGGAGCAGCCCATTATTGATTACGCTCAAGACATCAAGTCGGCTGGGCTCGTCATGAATGGCTCAAAGGATGATAGGACCGAGCCGCGGCAGGCCCGCGATCTGGCGGAAGCTGTTAACAGGATTTTTGCTACTTTCTGACGTCCGAGGCGGACTCAGCACATGACAGGTTACAACATGTTCGAAATCAAACCCAACTTCGCTAAAGCCTTAATCAATGTTTTCATCGTGGTCCTGGTTGCCATCGCTCCGCTAAATGCGGGCCAGTTCGACCCCGCTTTATACGCCGGCATGCGATGGCGGCTGGTAGGTCCTTTTCGCGGGGGTCGCGTTTCAGCGGTGGCCGGCGTGATCGGACAGCCGGGTGTCTACTACATGGCGACTCCTGGGGGTGGCGTTTGGAAAACTACGGACGCCGGCGCCGTCTGGCGGCCGATCTTCGACCCCGCGCATGTCGCCTCGATCGGTGCGCTCGCTATCGCGCCCTCGAACGACAAGATCATTTATGTTGGTACCGGCGATTTTGGCATCGCCAGCAACTCCTGGGGGGCAGCGAACCTGGGAGACGGAGTCTGGCGCTCGGATGACGGCGGGCGAAGTTGGAACCATATTGGCCTTTCCGATACCGCGCACATCGGGGCGATACTTGTGGACCCGAGCAATCCCAATGTAGTTCTGGTGGCGGCGCTCGGGAACGCCTATGCGCCCGATCCTCATCGCGGCGTCTATTTGACCACAGACGGCGGCCGAACCTGGACCAGGACTCTTTACAAGGATGACACGACGGGCGCCATGGCACTGGCGTACGACGCCGCTCGCCCTGGGGTGGTGTATGCGGCTCTCTGGCACCATCAAGCCGCTCTTCCGCCTGCGCCGCCGGATAGTGATCAAGCCGGCGGGGCTATCTACAAGTCCACCGACGGAGGACGAACCTGGCGAACCTTATCCGGCCACGGACTTCCCACTTGGCCTATGGGGCGCATCGGGTTGGCGGCTGAGGGCGGGCGCGTCTTCGCAATTATTGCCAGGGCCCAGGGACACATCGACCACCTTCAAGGCGGGTTGTTTCGCTCCGATGATGGCGGAGCAAGTTGGCGGCGCATCACCCAGGATCCACGGTTAGCTCCCGGAGGGCGCTCCGGCTATTTCAACAATATTTGGATGGATCCCCAAAATCGCAATGTGGTCTATGTGGTTCACACCTCATTTTATCGCTCGATTGATGGTGGAAAGACGTTCGAGGTTTTGAAAGGGTCGCCGGGCGGCGATGATTACCACAACCTCTGGATAAACCCCCAAAGCCCCTGCCTGCCTATGGGCGGCGGCAAGGGCCGTCTCAGCAGCGAAATGATCTTGGGATCTGACCAGGGGGCGAGCATAAGCCTGAATGCAGGCCGGACCTGGAGCACTTGGTACAACCAACCGACCGGGCAGATGTACCATCTGTCAACGGATAATCGGTTTCCCTTCCATATTTACGGCCCCCAACAGGACAGCGGTTCGGTCGAGGTGAGCAGCCGGGGAGCATTCGGGGCCATCAGCTTCCTGGACTGGCGGCCCTCGATGGGCGCCTACGAATACGGGTATGTTGAACCGGATCCGGCGCATCCGCGGTGGATATTCTCGAGCGACGATGGCCCGGCAATCCACCGCAGGGTTCAAGGCACATGGCTAACCCTCGACGTAACGCCCTACATCGGTACCGGAGGGCCGTACCGTTACGCGTTCGGCCCTTGGTGGAGTGCGGTAGAGCCGCCGTTCGCATTCTCGCCCGAAAATGGCAACATCCTGTATGAGGGCACGCAATTCGTCCTCGAAACCTCCGACGCCGGCCGCGATTGGCGGCGCATCAGTCCCGACCTTACGCTTCGAGCCAATCTGCCGCTGCGCCCTCTTCCGGACGGCAAAACCAGCCGCGATTGGGCTGCAATCTCGGCGCTTGCTCCCTCACCCCTGAATGCCGGCCTGATTTGGGTGGGCACCGACGACGGGCTCGTACAGGTTACGCGTGACGGCGGCAAGAATTGGCAGCGAGCGGCGATCCCGGCATTGAAGCCGCTGGATACCGTCAGCATGATTGAAGCCTCGGGCTTCACCCCTGCTGGGGCTTATGTGGTGATGGACCGGCACGTGTGGGGCGATTTTCGTCCTTACATCTACCGAACTGACGACTACGGGCGCACATGGACCGCGATCACTTCCGGCATTCCGAACGGCAGCTTCGTTCGGGTGGTCCGGGCCGACCCGAAACGGCAAGGGCTGCTTTACGCCGGCACAGAAAATGGCGTCTATGTCTCTTTCAATGACGGCGAGGACTGGCAGTCACTGCAGCTCAACCTGCCAACCGCTTCTGTGCGCGATTTGGCGATCCGGGATGACGACCTGGTGGCGGCGACGTTTGGCCGGGCGTTCTGGATTTTGGACGACTTGAGCCCGCTGGCTCAACTCAATGCCCGGGTCGCCGCCGCCCCGGCTCACCTCTTCCGGCCGGCGGAAGCGATTCGAGTGCGCAGAGACGTCAATTCGGACACCCCCATGCCGCCTGAAATTCCCGCCGGAACGAATCCGCCTGCAGGCGCGATTCTGGACTATAGTTTGCTGGCCGTGCCGTCTCAGCCGATCGAACTGGCGATTTATGACGCAAACGGGAAGTTAGTGCGCCGGTTCAGCAGTGCTCCAATTCCAGAAAGTGTCAGCAGACCGGTGAAGTGGCCGACGATTGCAGACTACTGGATGGCGAGGCCGCAACCCTTGCCCACCCACTTGGGAATGAACCGCTTCATCTGGGATCTCCGCTATTCGCCGCCGCCGTCGGTAGCACACTCGTACCCCATGTCCGCAATCCCGCACGAGACTCCAGCCGGTCCGGAGGGACCGCTCGTCGTCCCTGGAAAGTACGTCGTCAAGCTAACCGTGGCCGGTCAGATCTATACCCAGCCCCTGACGGTCCGGCGCGACCCGCGCGAGACTACGCCCTCATCTGCTTTCGCCGCCCAATTGTCGCTGGAGCAGAAACTCATGGCCGGAATGCGCGAAAGTTACCAGGGTTACCAGGCGGCGAAACAGCATGGCGACGGCGCCGCCGCCCGACAATTGGCCGACGTGAACGGCAGGTTGAGTGGTTTAGCGGCCGACATCGAGGGGGCCGATGCCGCGCCCACGCCTGCAATGTATGATGTGGTACGTCGCGAGATCGAGCAGTTAACCACCCAATTACATACTTCAAAGTGAATCGCAAAATTGAAGAGGGAGGAAATGAAACTGGCAGCCAAGAGGCTATCGAGACGCTGGAGACGTTAAGCTGGTCCGGGGCCTCCCCGAGTACAATCGCTCGGGCAACGCCCCGAATTTACGGCCCGGGACCTGCGGAATGGGTTGGCCGGCCTGGGCACCGGGAGATTGAGCACCGAACCGGGGAACGCCTGCGGAAACAGCTACTGCGAAAGCTCGAATGGGAAGCTGCGAGCCTCGCCGCGCCTTGGAGCGGAGGTCAAACATTGCGGTAGAACTGCGGCGCAAATGCAACGCACTAATCTCAAAGGCAACCTGGGAACGTTTTTCCAACCCAGTCTGACGCTCGCCGAGCGAAAGGTGGAGAAGGTGGAAAGTTGGATTCTTGGATTAATTTAAGGCGACTCGTTGGAGTGGACAGGTTGGGAACGATGACACAAAAAGGCGAAGGAGCCAGAAATGGCGAGTTTGGAATTAGCTCCTAATGGTCGCGGCTATTGCCATTGAGCGGCGGAAACGCATCAATCCCCTGCCGTCGACGGCGAGTCAAATGAATAAACGCCAACGGAAATCCTCATGGGCGGTAATTCCCGTCCGCCGCGTAGTCCCCTGATTCCACTCCGCGATCGGATTCCCCCACTCTTCATCATTTCGGCCGGTTAATTTTAACTCCACAACCAGGTGGATCGTTAAGCGCTGGGCCGTCAGCGGGTAGCGGGCAGTCACGATCAACCTGCGGTTTGAATTGACCGTGGGTCCTTAGCCAAAAGCCCACGGTCAGGAAAGCATTCGCCGTGCTACCTGCTGCTGGCTAACTGCTGCTGGCAACACAAAAGGCCGGTATCGTCGGAGCAGACCGGGGTGTGGGAAATTGCGCAAGGGGGGCGCCAGCAACACATTTGACTAAGCGAGCTTCCCTATCGCCCTACCCTTCTCACGGGTTGGCTTGGTCTTTTCACGAGCTACAAACTCGTTCAATGCGGAGCGACTAGTCGCCGCAATCTTTACTCCCAAGCGTGAAAGAAAAGTTTTCCAGCGTCGGTACTCCTTCTTGCCCACTACCAACGGGTCTCAATGTGCAAGGCCCGGCGCCGTCCGACGCGCGAAGCGCTGAGATGAATATCGGAGCGTGTAAAGACCACCGTAATGGACGATTAAGTCGCGGCCGCTTAGAAATTCCGCATAGTCGTTCGCCCACTGCGTTGAAAAAACAGTAATGCGTGGGAGGTCTTAGTACATTTCATTTATTGCCCTCGCTGATCCAAAGTCCTGTTCCGAGATTAAGTTTCCCAGTTTGGTTGCCGCCTCGCCCTGCATGCTCAAGACGTTTCTCAGGTATAAAGTGGCGTTCGGTCTCCTTTCGATGAAGTTCTTTAGAACGTCCGGACAAATGTTCACTACGGCGGCGAACTGGGTTTTGCAGAGTGCTTCGAAGTAGGCCGAAAGCCCGATAAGAGTAACCTCGGCGGCCGAGTTGAGACCAGAACATTCATGTTCTTCGGACGACCCGACCAGTGCAAAGGCGGAACGGGAAGAATTCTCGAAGGACCTAAATCAGGTTTTCTACGCCGCGAACGAAGCGGCGGCGAGAACGGCCTTCTTCGCGGTGAAAGATCGCTGGGGGAAGCTGTTTCCCTCCGCTGTCGGGAGGGTGGTAAAGGATCTGGATTCGTTGCTGACGTTCTTCCAGTTCGACGCCACGTACTGGACCGTCTTGCGAACGACGAACCCGATTGAGCGGTTGAACAAAGAATTCAAACGAAGAACAAGAGCCATGGAAGTGACGGGCGGAGAAATCTCCACGTATCGCTGCCGGGCTTATCTGGCCCAGACCATGGAGTATCGCTGGAGCTTTCATCCCCTCTCTCAATGGGCTTCCGTTTACACACAAAATGCCGCTTGACCTCCGGGTAGAATGATCGGGATTGCGCGCGCCCGCTGGCTTCCTACCCGAATCCTGATGCGTTTGAAAGGAGCCTTTGTTATCCTGATGCCGCAACTGCTCTCGATGGTGTTTCGTGGCGGAAACGCGTCTTCACGGGGACGTAATCCCTTCATCCGCTGAACGCCTGATCCTCAAGCCCATGACCAACTGGCACCAAAAGGACCAACATGCGGTCCTCTCCGAACTCCAGACCGATCCGGCAGTGGGGCTCACTCAGACCGAAGCCAATCACCGTTTCACCGAATATGGCCCGAACGAACTGTCGGGGAAAGGCGTTCGCAGCACCTGGCTGATCCTGTGGGAGCAGTTGACTGCCCGGATGGTTCTGGTGCTGATTGCCGCGGCCATCCTTTCCGTCCTGCTTGGGGACTTTAAAGCCGCAGTCGCTATCTCCGCCATGATTGTCTTAAATGCCGCACTCGGCTTTTCCCAGGATTATCGAGCGGAAAAGGCCATGGCCGCGCTGAAGAAGCTGGCGGTTCCGGTTGTGAAGGTGCGACGCGAGGGCGACGTACGGGAAGTGCCGTCGGTCCGACTCGTTCCGGGTGACATCATGCTTCTCGAAGCCGGCAGTCTGGTGGCTGCGGATTGCCGCGTGATCGAAAGCGCAGATCTGCAGACGCTCGAAGCCTCGCTGACTGGTGAATCAGAACCGGTTCGGAAATGCACGGCGGCCCTCACCCTGGCGGACGCTGCCTTGGGAGACCGTCGCAATATGGCTTACCTGGGCACGGTGATTGTCTCGGGGCGGGGCGTAGCTGTCGTCACCGAAACCGGCATGAAAACCGAGCTTGGCCGGATCGCCAGCATGATCCAGACCGTGGACCGCGAGCCCACACCTCTGCAACGTCGTCTTGATCACCTTGGGAAGACCCTGTCTATTGCCGTGCTCTTCCTGGTTGCGGTCATCTTTGTGCTGGGCCTGGTTCACGGCGAAGGCATCAAGCTGATGGTGCTGGCGGCAATCAGCCTTGGCGTTGCCGCTGTGCCTGAGGGCTTGCCCGCCGTCGTCACCATCGCGCTCACGCTTGGCGCCCAGCGCTTGCTGAAGCGCCGGGTTCTGATCCGCAAGCTTCCGGCGGTGGAAACGCTCGGCTCCGTCACCGTCATCTGTACCGACAAAACGGGAACGCTTACCGGCAACCGCATGACCGTTCAGGTGCTTGAATTGGCCGAGAGCAGGCTGGACGTTTTCGCCAACTCTGGTGGCGGTGAATCGGGTGTCCAGGAAGCGGCCTTTCGCAAACGGCCCAGCTTCGCGCTTCTTTTGGCCATTTGCGGGCTCTCCAATGACGCGATCCCTACCCCCGCTGGCGAACCGCCGGACGCGCGCACGCCGCTGGGCGATCCCACCGAAACGGCCCTCATTGTAGCCGGCGTGCAGTTTGGATTGTCAAAGAGGGAGTTGGATCTCGCCCTGCCCCGGGTGGCGGAATTGCCGTTCAGCTCCGAGCGGAAGAGAATGTCGACCGTTCATCGCATGCCTGCCGAAGCTGAATCAATTCCTGCTGGTTTAGGAGCGCTTTTACACGGCGCTACCGGCAAGTATCTGGTTGCAACCAAAGGGGCAGTGGATAGTCTTCTGGAAGTTTCAAGCCGCGTCTGGATGAACGGGAATCTGGACCCGCTGGACGAAAACTGGCGCCGGCGTCTAGCTGCGGCCAACGAGCGAATGGCCGGGAACGGCATGCGCGTGCTGGGAGCGGCCTTCCGAATTATCGATGCCGCGCCCACAGCGGGCGATTTGGACGCGCTCGAGCTGAACCTTATCTTTGTGGGCATGGCCGGCATGATTGACCCGCCGCGGCCGGAGGCTGCGCCCGCAGTCTCCCTCTGCAAGACGGCGGGAATCCGCACGGTGATGATTACCGGCGACCATCCTCTGACCGCCCGCTACATTGCCCGGCAAATTGGCATTCTGAACGGGGGCGGCGTTCTTAGCGGTGCGGAACTTGACCGGATTCCCTCCCCCGAACTCGAAAAGGCGGTGGAGTCCACCGCGGTGTATGCCCGCGTCTCGCCAAAACACAAGCTGCAGATTGTTGAGGGGCTGGGGCGGCGCGGCCACATTGTGGCGATGACCGGAGATGGTGTGAACGATGCTCCGGCATTGAAGAAAGCGGACATCGGTGTGGCCATGGGAATAACCGGCACCGACGTGGCCAAGGAAGCGGCTGACATGGTGCTGATGGACGACAACTTTGCCACCATTGTCGACGCCGTCAAAGAGGGCCGCGTCATCTACGACAATATCCGCAAATTCACCCGCTATATTCTGGCCACCAACTCCGGCGAAATCTGGGTGATGCTGATGGCGCCCTTCCTTGGCATGCCGCTGCCCTTGCTGCCGCTGCAGATTCTGTGGATGAACCTGGTTACCGACGGGCTTCCCGCCCTGGCGCTGGGAGTGGAGCCGCCAGAGTCTGACATCATGCAGCGCCCTCCGCATCCACCGAACGAAAACATCTTTAGCCGCGGCATGGGGACGGAAGTTGTCTGGTTGGGGTTGTTGATGGGTGCGCTTTCGCTGGGGGCCGGCTACGTTTACTGGCGGGCGAATAACCCCAACTGGCAGACGGTGATTTTCTCCACCCTTACGCTTTCACAGATGGCCAACGTCATGGCCATTCGCTCTGAACGCCAATCCGTATTCCGCATCGGACTGTTTTCCAACCGGCCCATGGTGGGCGCCGTTGGCCTGACGGTGGCATTGCAGTTCGTCCTCGTGTACGTTCCGTTTTTTAAGGCCTATTTCCATACCACCTCGCTCTCCGCCCGCGATCTGGGAATTGTTCTTGCCTTCAGCGCCGTGGTCTTCTTTGCGCTTGAACTTGAAAAGTGGATCAGGCGGGCATTGCCGCGCGACCGGCATTGAGGGCTGCGCGCCTTGTTCATGGTTTGCACTCCACTCAACCCAACCACCCTTGGATTTGCTTTGGCGTGCGCGTTGCAGCCGTAGTTCTCAATGCGAGCGTCCAGCCGGCGGCGCGTCGGCCGGTGAGTTGCGGCGAGTCTGCTGGCGAAAGGCGAAGCCCCGAGTTCCCGTTGAGCGCAGCCGCGTGGGGAAGCGATCTCGGTTCGATCCACCGACAGGTAACGTGCCTTGGTGTGTCTTGATTCAGCCGGAAGTGGAATGGAGCCGATTTGAGGTTGCTATAAAGTTCCGCCGCCGGGCGGCGGCGAACGATTTCGTGGGCAACGGTCTTGCAGACCCCAGCTTTCTTAGCGGCTTGAGTTGGTATCAGGATCAGATTCGGGCTGGGATCGTCTGCATTGCGCCACCGTTCCCATGGGATCTCTTGCCCATCGGGCCCAATGACCTGATTCCGGTCAGCGCCAACGGTGGCAATTCGACGTGGTCGGTTCCTTGTGGGCTAAGCCCTGATGCGAATGTTAATCCATTCGAACCGTCTCAGGGCTTCTACGATTCAGGCACAGCGTCCGAGGCTGCGGCCAATGCTCCGCCTTCGCCGTGGTCCAGCCCGCAGGAATCGAGCGCAGGCGCCCGGTGGCGTCGTGGAAGTAGACGCGATCCTCGCCCCAGTTATGGCGATAAGTGATCAGCTTGAACTTCTGGCCCCGCAACGGATGGTGAGGATGGATAACTTCAAAGTTAGTCTCGGCAGTGTCGCTATGCCGTGTAGTTGACAGCTTTGGCCAAAGCCTGATAAGAACGCCACCGTCAGAAAAAAATACCCGGCTGCTGGAGTGTCGACTTTCACCGCTAATGGAAGAATTCCCGCGTTGAGGCACGCAAATACGAACATAGCGAAGCACATCCCGACAATGGGCTTGAAGAATCCAGTGAAAAAAAACGGTCGGGTCTTTGACATTAACCGAAGCGAAGTCTTGTAGTCGAACCATAATGCTCACTACACTTCCCAGCGCCCCTGCCAGCGAGACGCCGACCAACATAGAGACGTTTTTACCCAGGACCTGCTTTACATCAGATATTCTACTAAACATCCAATTACCTAAAGGTAATGCGAAGTAGAGTAGCGTCCCCAAACCAAAGATAACGCGTGCCGGGGCTGAACGTCCCCTCACAGTCATCGCGAGTGGATTCTTTCGAAAATTAGACTCCAATGAGTCCAAAACCTCCTCTGCCAACACCAGACTCGGCGCTTCCTGAATAAGGGCCTTAGCGGCGATCCCTGCGCGGGCCACAGCACTGATATTGGGCTCATCGTACAAATGTCGCAGGATTCGGAACAAGCGCGCCAGTTCTTGCTGCAATTCCTTCTCCTGCCCGGCTTTAATGCCAGCCTTTATACCCTCCGCGATCGCATCGACGCGGACCCGGAGCGCGCTCTCCGCTATTGCCTCCTCTTTCGTCGCTACCGCGCCGCCGATCAGCGTAGATCGTGTTTCGTCCATCAGGGCACCTCGCGTAAATCAACCGACCGCGATTGACGCGGGCGGTTCGATTGAGATCTGGGGCGGTTCATGTACTCTTTCGGCCGACTTATTTTCGGAGGCATATGCCCCTAGTGGAAAGCCTAGCCAAGCGGCCACGTCTTAACAGCTAAATCGGCTAGCCGTTCTTGGCGCTCTGCTACCTCGGCCACACCCCAGCTAGTGAAGGACCCCGCCTCGTTCGTTAATGAATATTTTGATGCCAGTAACGCTGGCTTCTTCTCTGGATAACTAACATTTCCTATCTTAGAGTTCACTGTGCCAGTTAGTAGAGCCAGGTTACCAAGCCGGTTGGTGTTCGCTTTCACCTCATCTGCAGTCAGGTGCTTCCATCCTTCGCCCGGTTTTTGCGGGATGATGTGTTCAACGGTTATCTCGGAGCCAGGATTTGGGAGATACTGCGGCTCCTTCCCTCCATCGGACGTTCTCTGAAGCGCTCTGAGGTAATACCGGGCGAGGGCGGTGTTGGCTACGTGTGCGGTTGATACCGCCAATTTGAAGCGCTTGTCATCGGGGATTATTTTCATCAGGTCGCTCTTGACCTGACCGGCCTTCCTGACCTTACCTTGCGTTATCTCGTGCGCATTGCGAGAGTAATAGCCTTCAAGCGTCCCGCTAGGCACACCCGCCAACAAAGAGCGGACAGACCATGAAACACACGCATCGAGAAGTTGTTCAAATTGCTTATCCGAAAACTTATTAAATGCTGCCAGCAACAACGGTCTCAGCTGAGTAACCCCCAAAGATCGAAGAACCTCAATTTTGGCTCTCAGGCTAGCCCCTCGACTGGCCCACTTGTCATGGGACGCTAACAGGATTGCCGCGTAATCCTGTGCCGTGCTCTCGAGATCGCTGGCCAATGCCACAGCTTTCGTCTTGTTTGTGGTGGCTACCTTTATTTTGTCGTACAAATCTTTCGTTCTGGTGTGGCCATTTCTGGTTATCCAGAAGCAACGCACGTACTCGACTAGATTTTCCTCTTCCCCCTCGATGGTCTCGAGAATCGCCGCCATTGACTGCCACTTTTGGATCACTTCATCGCGCCTATCGTCGGCGATTGCATAAAGGTGATTCTTCAGCAGATCGGCCGCCGATAATTTTAGACCGCGATCATTCATGGTTTCAAAAATTGTAAAGGCTGTTCTCTCGTCAGCGACTTGGACCCAAATCACACGCAGCCCGTCCTTGACGAAATCCAGCCAGCGGTGGAGATTGTCACTGGCTTTCCCGATAGGCAAATTCTTTACTATGCTCTCCTCAACGAAATCTCGAGCGATCCTCGCTGCCTTCTCTATACGCTTGTGAGATTCACGCAGTGGCTTGACCTTCTTCCGGTCCTTAGCGTCTGGTCGGAGCAAAACTCTAGTATGGAAAAAGCTGTGATCTTCGGCATTGAGACGAAAGTGGGCATTTATCTCATGCGTCCGCCGCGTTTTAGAAATCAGCGATTCTTCCTCGATAAGCCGCGCCGTCTCTGGATCACCATGAGAGAAAAAATGATCACGGATGGCAGCAATCAGTATCATGGTTGTGGCTAGACGCTGCTGGCCATCATAAATGAAGGTGGTAGCTTCTGACTTGATTCCAACGATTGAACCGATAAAGTATTCGTCAACCCCCGGTTCGACGATCACACCATGAATGTCTTTATACAAATCTTCAACGTGTTCGGCCTCCCATCTGTATGATCGCTGACTGAGCGGCACGCGGAGGTTCTCCTCTCTTAAGAGGTGTCCGATTGTCTCCGGCGCAATCTCAATTCCCGCTGTTTGCATCGGCATTCAGAAAGCCCCCTTTGCCGCAAATGATAAAGGGCCGTTGCATGCTTTGCAACCCAATAATCAAGCTATTCCAGCAGTTTCCGGGTGCGCCTGTTTCCGGGGGGCGCCATGGAACAGCCCGCGGTCTGGACGGCACTGATTTCGGCTACCCAGACATCCACATGGCCGTAAAACGGCCTATGTTCGGATGTGGCACTTGGTAGTTCCGGGCGTATCGTCGGCTACACGGAAACCATCGTTCGTAATTAGCTGGGTGATAGTCGGCCAACCGGGGCTGCAGCACTTCTGTGTATTTTCGCACGGACAATTTTTCTGTCGGCAACGTGGATTCCTCCTCGTTTCAGAGGAACCCCGATTGCCCGATTATTGTCCAGCGTCGCTCGCCCTAACCGTGCCTCCTCGGGTGAACCTGGCGACCCTCCCGGCACCCGGTTCAGAACCAGACGGACCGGGATCAGAAGGACCATTACCTCACCCCCGAACGATTATTACGACCCCCGGAATCACCATCACGATAATCCCGGAATCATTATTACGATCATTTCGGAATCGCCATCACCATGCATCCGAATCCTCAGAACGGCTATATTGAGAAACAACAGAGGCAAGAGGAAGTGATAAAATTGCCCATCCCAGGAAAAGGATGGCTCAGACTATGCGGATAGCCAAAGCCCCAAGGGGTACAAAAGGCAAAACTTTGAGATCAACTGAAAAAGGCCCTATTGGCGTTGAAACAAAAAGGGAGTTGTCACCAGAACAACGTCAAGGACTACTCAGAGCATTGAAAGCTCGTTTTGAGAAAAACATGAATCGCCATAAAGGTCTGGAATGGGCTGAAGTACAAGCAAGGCTGGAAGCTAATACTGAAAAACTGTGGTCACTCAATGAAATGGAAAGAACTGGTGGTGAGCCGGATGTAGTTGGTCGTGATAACAAGACGGGCGAATACATTTTTTATGATTGTTCAGCGGAAACTCCTAAAGGGCGCAGAAATACTTGTTATGACGGTGAAGGGCAGAGGAAAAGGGAAAAGCAAGGGTTGCGCCCGGGAGGTAATGTTATTGATATGGCCGCCGCCATGGGCATTGAGCCGTTAACTGAAGAACAATATCGGGAGTTGCAGAAACTTGGATATTTCGATAACAAGACGCAGAGCTGGTTGAAAACACCGCCTGATATTCGAGAACTCGGCGGCGCCCTCTTTGCTGATTACCGCTTCGGTCATGTCTTCGTTTATCACAACACTGCACCCTGTTTCTATAGCGGTAGGGCGTTCCGTGGCTCGCTAAGGGTCTAATCCGGCAAAGCGTGCGGCCTCGATCAGTTTCTCGCGGGCTTCTCTCCGCGTTGCCTCGGGAGTTCATCTCGCGGACTTGCAGGGCAATGGTCCAGCCTCGGCGGCAGGCATACTCGCGCATGGCCCGGTACTGCATGAGGAGGGTGTTCTGGTCGTGAGTGGACACGCGAGCATAGAGGCCGGCGCGAAACCTCTTCGACCGTTTTTGCCCCTGGCCAATGTCAGCACCGACTTAAAAGGGAGCCGATTTCATCAGTCTAAGGGGAGCCAGGTTTGAGGGCCTCATTGGCGGGGACGCGGTAAAGACTCTATATCAGACGTGCTACCCAAAAACCCACGGCACCCAAATCGTGCCATGCCTACCTATGCAACCCGCGCCAGCACGCGCCGTGTCATCCTGAGTCGCGTTTTGTGCGGCGAAGGATCTCGCCCGGCTGTTTCCGGCACGTTGCGCCTCGGGCGTGGCGAGCAAAACCCTGGACCTCAAAACCGGAGATCCTCGCTACACCGCACCCCTGGGAACGGGTTCGTAGAGCCCCGGAGGGGCGGCATAATTTAGCCCAGCGGGGCAGGGCTTGCCCTGCCCCGCACAAAGCGGGAGCAAGCTCCCGCACTCCAAGAGC
>VFSW01004831.1_pt1 | contig 20049 bp, 17 predicted proteins | sample 5358111 | NCBI WGS metagenome assembly VFSW01 (sample SAMN11554181, study PRJNA540505) | mine drainage metagenome | isolation source: sediment from site ElyBrook_90M | place: USA: Ely Copper Mine, Vershire, VT | collected 2017 | reverse complement strand
TCGCCCTCCAAGCGGTTTCCGCGGCGTCCGGAGCCCGGAAGCCCAGCACCATCCGGGAAACGGTTTCAGCCACTCCGGGTTGCAAATATTCGTGCGGCGGCCGCCATGCTCGTGCCTGCGACGTGACCAAACGAACCGCGCTGCTAACTACTCCCGGGTCGACTCCAGAGAGGATGTTGGATCCACACTCGAGCGTTTCGGGCCGCTCTGTCACATCGCGCAAAGTTACGTTGGGGACTCCGAACAGGCAGGCTTCTTCCTGGACCGTGCCGCTGTCCGACAATATGCAGAAGGCATTCTGTTCCAGCCGGATGAAGTCGAAGAAACCGAGCGGAGCAATTAATTGGATGCCATCCTCACCCATTTCTACTCCGGCCGCTTCCGCCCGGGACCGGGTGCGCGGGTGCACCGGGTAGACGACCGGATATCCGTATTCCTGATGGAGCCGGCGCAGACTTGTCAGCAGACTTCGCAGCCGCTCGTCATCGTCAACGTTCTCGCTCCGATGCGCGGTCGCCAAAAAGTACTTGCCGGCACTGACGCCGCATTCCTCCAGGGCGCGGCTGGCCGCGATCTGTGGAGCGAAACGACTGATCACCTGTTGGATCGGGTTGCCGGTTACAAAAATACGGTTGCCCGGAAAGCCTTCCGCGAGAAGGTTCTCGCGGCTCCGCTCGGTGTAGGGCATCAGTACCGAACTAGAGTGATCGATCACGCGCCGGTTCACCTCTTCAGGCACACGGTCGTCATAACAGCGGTTCCCGGCCTCCATGTGATAAACGGGGATACCCAATCTTCTCGCGACCAGGGCCGCAAGCCCGCTGTTGGTGTCCCCCAGGATCAGTACGCGGTCCGGACGATGGCGCCGAAAAAGCTCGTAGCTGTGTTCCAGAATCTGACCCATTTGGCCGGCAAAGGAAGCCGAACGCACCCCTAACAACTCGTCCGGAGCTCGCATTCCCAACTCGTCAAAGAAGATCCTGCTCAAGCGTTCATCGTAATTTTGCCCAGTATGTACCAAAACATGGTCCGCATGAGCGTCCAGCAGCGGTGTGATCTGACTCAGCCGGATGATCTCTGGGCGGGTCCCCAGAATCGTCATGACTTTCATCTCAGTAACTCGTGCCCCTGGTGCGATGCGAATGCCGGTATCATCTGCAGATCTCCGTCCTCAAGAAGCAGTTGGTTTCGCTCCAGCAGATTCCGAGTCTCATCCAAGTCCATGATCTTGCCTGCGGAACTGAATTCTCCGTGCAGGCATCCTTCCTCGGCACTGTCGGAGTGCAGTTCTGGAAGCATCGGCATAACCGCGTACCATTTCCCGCGACTCACAGTACGGGCCGATTCCTCGTCGCTGACCATGATCTCGTGGATCTTTTCGCCGGGGCGGATGCCGGTGATTCTTGTCTCGACCGGTCGGTCTCCGATGAGTGCCCGCGCAACGTCCAACATTCTGGCGGCGGGCGCGCGTGGCACGAAGATCTCGCCTGGCCTCGCTTTTGTCAGTGCGGCAAAGACAGTGTCCACGGCATCGTCGAGACTGATCAGGAAACGGGTCATCTCGGCGGCCGTGATCGTCACCGGACCTCCACTGCGAATCTGCTCATGAAACAGTGGGATGACCGAACCTCGTGATGCCAGGACATTGCCGTAGCGAACGCAGACGAAGCGGGTCCCGGGACAACGCAGATTGCCGTGAATGAAAATTCGTTCTTGGAGCGCCTTCGTCATCCCCATGGCATTGACGGGCTTACATGCCTTGTCCGTGGAAATGCCAACTACCGTTTCCACCAGCAGCGTGTGCTCCTGAATGGCTCGGACAATGTTCTCAGCCCCCAGAATGTTCGTACGCACCGCTTCGGAGGGGAAATACTCGCAGGCAGGTACCTGCTTCATCGCCGCGGCGTTAATCACCACGTCGGCGTCCCGCACCGCAGAGGCGATGCTGCCGAAGTCCCGAATATCGCCGATGCGGAATTCCAGCAACTGCTGAAAGTTGTGATATGTGATTTCGTCTGTGGCGGCCTTGCGGTTTTGATAATCGAGCCGCATAAAGTACTGCTTCGCTTCGTCGCGGGAGAAAACAATGATCTTTGCCGGCTGTCCCATCTCGCCGCGGAGGAGCCTCTTCACCAGGGTCTTGCCGAGGGAACCGGTTCCTCCGGTAATCAAAACGCGTTTGCCTTGTAACGGTCTCATTGCGTTAACCAACTTTCGTAAGAGGTAGGGTCGGATGCCAGTTCGCGGATTAATTCTGTCCAGGCCGGTGCCGTGTATCCGATTGCTTGCCGTAGCTTTTCGCCGCTCATGCTCCGGTCGCACGATTCGCTTTCATCGGGAATTATTTCGATCTGCAGCGAATAGGCCTCTCTGAGCAGACAGAGGAGATCGTGCTTGCATATCGGGCACCCGGCTACTTGATACAGGCCCGAAAGACCAGGGTGATCCCGGATGATCTTACTCACCAACCATGCCGCGTGGATTGTGGTTACGCCCGACCAGACCACCCGACAGAAGCCCCGCACGGCACCGCCCTTCTGCGAAAGGAACCACTCCAACAGGGATTGGCGCCCCCCGAGTTCGCGACCGATAATCGAAGTTCGAAGGGTGAGTGCATTCTCAGTTTGAACCTCGCCGAGGTACTTTGTGCGGCCATAAAGGTCACAGGCATCGGACGCATCTTCCTCGCGATAGCCTCCGCGCGCGCCCGAAAACACACAGTCCGTGGAGAAATGGATCAGTCTACCGCCCCAGGACGAGGCGAGCGATGCCAGGTGATGAGGCAACAGTGCGTTAATTGCAATGGACTTGATCGGATCCTTCGCTTCGGTTCGTTGTTTTATGATCCCGATACAGTTGACCACATAATCCGGGCGAATGACGCGCAATACCCCGGCCAGCCTTTCAAAGTCGCCCGCGTCGATTCCGGTCAAAATCGCGCCAGGATGCGCGCAAGGTATTGGCCCTCCTCGCGTGATTCCGATTGTGGCCGGGAAAGTACCCTGCAGTTGCTGAAACATCTTGTGGCCCAGCATGCCCCCTGCGCCGAGTACGGCGATCTTAGGCGCCACAGTGCGTTACCTCCGTGCGGGCCCAGGCGACATATTCCTTCAACCCAGCGTCCAACCCGACCGATGGGGCATAACCGAATGCCCGTCCGGCCGCGGCGATATCGGCCTGGCTGTGCCGCACGTCTCCGGGACGTGATGGCTCGAACTCTATTGCCGGCGCCACACCACTGGCGGCTTTCAGTTTGCGTAATAGATTATTGATCGTAATGCGGGCACCGCATCCAATATTGAATGCACCTCGGACCCCGGGAGTCGCAGCACCGAGATTGGCGCGCACGACGTCCGCCACGTTGACGAAGTCGCGGGTCTGTTCACCGTCTCCGAAGATGGTGAGTGGCTCTCCGCGTAGCATTCGGAATACAAAGATGGGAATGACATTGCCGTACGCATCGAACCGTTGATTGGGGCCATAAACATTGAAGTAGCGCAAGCAGACCGTCTCCAGGTCAAAGAGCTTGCCGTAAGCCAGCGTTTCCTTCTCTGCGCACAGTTTGCTTGCACCATAGGGAGTGTCCGGGTCAATGGGGTGATCCTCGCGAATGGGAAGCGTCTTCAACTCCCCGAAAATGCCCGCCGACGAAGACGCGACGACCTTGCGCACTCCAGCGCGCCTGGCCGCATCGAGCAGACGAACCGTTCCCATAACGTTGATTTCGGCATCCTGAATCGCGCAGTCGATGGAACGTTTGTTCCCGACCGAGGCCGCCAGGTGAAACACCACCTCACTCTCCTTAATGGCCTCTGCCACCGCATCCGGAATTCGGATATCTCCCTCAATCAACCGAACGGAGAGTCCACTCAAGTTTCGGGAATGACCGGACGACAGGTTGTCCAGGACGGTAACCTGATGACCGTCCCGAATCAGATGACGCACCAGGTTAGATCCGATGAACCCCGCGCCTCCGGTAACCAGCGCCTTCATCGGAGTGCTCCCGCTTCGGCCATCGCCCATGAGGCCTCGCGTCCCAAAGCTCTGGCGAAGAGTCTCTGGTTTTGGAGCATAACCTGGGGGTCTGTTGCCAGCCTGGCCCCATATGCGTGAGCCTGCGCCGCCCATTTTGCGAAATTGGCGGCTGTCATATCGATGCACATTTGGACCACAGAGCGGAAGCGCTCGGTGTCCTGTAAGGGAAGGTCCCAGCCCACTCCCAGTTCTTCTAACCCTCGCCACGGCGTCTGGTCGCTGACGATCACAGGGCACCCTGCTGAAAGTGCTTCACGAATTACGTGTCCGTAGTTCTCGCCTCGGGTTGGAAAGAGCAGGGCATCATATTTGGACAGGACGTGATGCACCCGGTCGTGAGGTACTTCGCCGCGATACCGCACCTCGATTCTGGGCGGGAGTTGAGCAATCAATTCCCGGCAAGTGTTCCAATACGCGCCGTCCTCGATGGGCCCATAAATGTCAAATTGGACCCCGCCCGAAACGTCACTTAATATGGAGAGGGCCTTGTCCAGGTTTTTCTTCCGGCTGATGCGCGATAGGAACACCAGCCGGATGGCGCCCGCGGGCTTAATGCGCTCGCGAGGGTCCAGTGCGTAGCAGGCCGACCCTGGCAGGTCGAGAGCAGTCACGATTTGCAGTTTTGGTCCGGTATCTCCAGTTCGGCCCGCAATTGGTCCCGCCACAGCGATGGATTCACCCCTGTGGAACGCGTTGTGTATGTCGGCTTCCTCGAACTTGCTGGAAGCGTGCCACAAGACGTCGGCGTAAAGGCCCGCTTTCCTTGCCAAGGCAATGTAAGTGCGTTTTCTCCGCTTCTTGATACAAATAGCTCCGGTAGAAAACTCGCCTCTGGGGGCAAGCAGGACCGACTTCGGCCGAAACAGCCGCAACCGCCGGAGAAGAAGTACAAGAATAGAGTATCGTCTCGCAAAGAAACTATTCAGATACAAAAGGTCGGCGCGAGTGACGATCAGGATCTGAATCAACGTCCACAGCGCCGTCCAGGTATCCGGTAAATAGAACACCTGGGCGTTGCCTATCTGTACCCATTGGCCGGCGCGAACCTCACTGAACGGGCGGGCGTCGCCGATATCCCGGTCGCAGGTCACAATCCGGAAATCCAACTCCCGTCCCAGTGCCTCGACCATGTTGGCGATACTTTGGATCGGTCCTCCAGCTTTGTATCCCGGCAAGTAGTGGCTGAGAAGGACCAGTACGACCGGCTTCGTGCGGGCGACGGCGGCAATCCCCAGAGAATCTCTTATCGGCAAGAGGGGCTCCAGTCTGATGGTGCGCCGGCAATACTTCGTAAGAGGCCATTAATCTTTCCGGTCTGTATTTGCCACGTCTTGTTGGCCAGCATGAACGCTCGTGCCCTCCGGCCCATATCCCTCCGTGTTTCCAGATCGGTTGCCGCCGCATCTCGGATTACCTTCGCCAGACCTTCGGGACTTTCGTTTCGCAACGGGAAGAGGAACTCGCCGAATTCCGCCTCGACGTGTCCCGTACAGGTTGAAATGACCGGTGTCCCCGACGCCAGCAGTTCCATCAGCTTGGAGGGGAAGAAATATGTTGTCCTCAGCGCCTTTGTCACTCGCATACTGATTAGTACATCCGCCTGCCTATAGATCGACAGAAGATCGTGAAGCTTTAGGAACCCGAGGTACTCGATGCGGGAATCTTCTTTCGCAGCCTGCCGAACGGCCTCTGACAGAGGTCCGCCGCCGGCAAACACGAACCGGTAACGTTCTCCCTCCAGTTGCGAAATTGCCCGCAACATGATTTCGACGCCGTTCCACTCTCTCATGCTCCCGGCGAAGACTACGGTGAACCGGTCTGGCCTGTCCGAACCATCCAAAGAGCTTGGCTCCGCGACCATTTCCGGCGTCAGACCTCCTTCGACAAGCGAGTAGCGAACCCGCGGCGCGAAGTCCTGGATGATCTTGTCACTGACTACCACCAGCGCATCGAAGCGCGGTAGAAGGACTTTATGGAGCTGGTAATCCAAACGCCGGGCCCACGTGCGGGGCACGGTTTCGCCAGGCTCGCAGATGTCATTCACAGAAGCCACTGCCAGCGCTCCGATGCATCGGGCGGCCAGAAACGTGAATAGCCCCGGCGGCACCGTCAGGTTATACGTGTAGACGATGCGAATCCTGGCGCGGTGCTTCCAGCCCCACCACAAAAGGCTGCAGAATACCCCCAGGCCGACCATCAGTTGTTTAATCGGGCTCAGATTGACAAACGGAATCAGGCGCACGGGAATACCGCAGCCCAGTCGGCCGCGGCCGCTCTTCACTGCAAATCTCGACGATCGCGGAAAGGCCGCCATCGGCCGGCAACTGAGAACCAGAGAGGGGGTCGTACCCGCGGCCTGCAACCCGGCCAGGAGGTTCTCCTGAAACATATTGCCCGCCGGGCTGACCGCCGGATTGCGGTATTCGGGGCTGTCCGGAACCACGCTTCCGATGTAGGCTAGTTCAAACAGTTGGCTCATAGGTGAGTTTCATCCGGCTTTCGGGTAACCCAAAATCGTTTGAATGGCTGCCGCTCTTGTACACTTCGACGGCTTCAACGAAAAGATCGTGGTACTGTGCCGCCACGACCGGAGCTGCGAATATACGGTGAAAGCGCCGCAAACCAACGGTTGCGAGTTCGGTTCGCAGTTCCCTGTTGACGACGAGAGCCTCTATGGCTCTGGCCACCGACTCGACGCTGTTTGGATCCACAGCCATCCCTGCCCGTCCTCCGTCGATAATCCAGCTCTGAGGCTGGATATTCGGGCCGATGACGGCGCAGCCATTGGCCATGGCTTCGATATAGACGAAACCGAATGTATCGGCGAGTGTCGGCATGACGAAGATATGGCTTGCCGCCATTTCGGCCATCACCTCGTTTACCGTCCACGGGCCCTGTTTGATAACCGGACGGGTGGGACCTACCGCCTCCCGAAGGGTAATTCGCCCGCCGGAAACGATACGGGCATTAATGCCGGCCGTATCCACCGCGCCGTCCAGAAACTGGCTGACGACGGTCAACTCGATCAGCGACGTTAACTCGGGCGGCAGTCCGCGGATGGCGGTAACAAGGTTGGGAAGTCCCTTCCTTCGCGCGTCGTTTCCAACGAAAAGCAGCTTTATCTTCGCGGGAGATACGTGCTTTTCGACGACCTGGTCGTATGGTAAGGAAGAGATGTACTCGAGTAACGGCGGAACGGAACGCACTTTGTGCGCCAATTCCGGATAGTGTTTTCGAAATTGATCAGCTCCGTGGGGCTCCCGAATGTTCACTAGCGTCGCCTGCGAGATTGCGCGGCACTTCAGGCGACTATTCATACGAATGTGCTCACGGATCTGTCGAGGCGTGCAGAATGGCCGATAACGCTGGATCTCTTCGGTGAGCGCCCCGGTTTCGAACACCACGGGAAGATCCCGGGTGGTTATATTAAACGGCAGGTACTCATGTCCAAAGAGGACGTCTGGCCGTATGCGGCGGATCATGCTGTGCGGAAGCCAGTTCATCAGGCCCGATGCATGGTAGAGATAACTTCGCTGAAGCAGCCCCCGGTCAAGGCGCATGCGACCCAGGCCGTACCTGGCCAGCCATGCTGCGTTGCCCAGCATTGCCGCCGGAATGCTTCTCGCCAAGGAAAACTCCATCTCCGGATAGAACCCGCTCAATCCCATAAGATCTAAATGGGTCCGTAACTCTCTATTTCTGCGGGGAAGATACCAGGGATACAGGTTTAACAGGATATGCATTTGCCTTTCCATCGGTCATAAGGTAATCGGCACAAACTGCTGTACCACGCGCCGCAGTAAGGCGACATCCGCCCACTGCGGCACAACTAGGCCCGACACGGCCGTTGCACCGACGCGCGCGGCACACGCCACCAAGACTGCCGTTGTCACGCCATAGCTGATCAAGGAAGCAATGCTGGCGCCGACCAACGGCCATCGGGGTAATAGAACGGCCAGCAGAATGCCGGTAACACCGAAACCGGCAATTTCGGCGTACATGGGGTACTTTGGCAGCCCGAGCGCTCGAAACCCCTCCGAGAGGACATTGTTCATCGAAAGGAACACGGTCCCCAGTGCGAGAATGCATGCCGCGAGCGAAGCATCCGCAAAAGCTCTGCCATAAATGAGCGGGATAAGAACTGGTGTGAACAGAATGAGGACCGCGGCACAAACGGCCGCGCAAAGTGCACTAAGACGGAGGGACCTTCCCATCAGTTCGTATTGCTGGCCACTGTTGGTCATTTCCATGATCATCGGGAAGAGTACCTGCGACAGTGCGGTGAGAGCCGGCATGATCAGTCCACTCCAAGCCACAGCCGTAACATAGAGACCCAGGATCCTGGGCGGAACGAAGGCGGCCATTAGGACCTGGTCCAAGCGCAGGTTAAGAAATTGGGGCATGCTACTCAGTGTCAAGGGCAGACCGTACCGGAACAATCGGCGCGCAACCGTAGATCGGACTTTGCCGAGGATCTTGAAATGAGCGGCAAATACAAGCAGCCATGTCAGGTTGTGCACTCCCGCGACCGCAATATAACCCCACACGTAAAATAACAAGTCTCTGCGCCCCAACAGATAGCCCGTCAAGTGCATGGCTACCCAAAGCAGCGGAAACTGGAGACGCACAATATTCCAGGTGGGCAGGCGATTCAGGCCTTGCAATACATAATACGGAACGGATCCCAAGTAGAGTAGGGGCAGGAGTGCGATGCACCATCGGCCATAGATCGCAACGGACTCCGGTTGACCCGCTGTAAGCCAGGGCATGAACGCATACAGGACCGAGGCGCTCAGAGCCGCCAAAATAAGTATGAAAATCGCGCCCGTGGTAACAATATTGGCTTCCGGATAGTGCCGCTTCCCCATGTAATAGGCCATGGCTCTCGGCAAACCTAGAGTTCCCAAACCCGCCGCAGTGATGGGCCACAACTGAATTACCGAGAAAGCCCCACGTCCGAGCGGGCCCAACATCCTCGCGCCGATCACCGAGGCGCCAACGTTCATCGCCATCGTTGCGATATTGATCGCGACCGTGTTTCGCAGGCTCACTCCGGGTTTGGAGGTTGCACCACTCACGGGTTTCATGCCGGCTTCACGCTGCCGCAACGGGTCGCCACCCCGAGGGCGGATCCAATAACAAAATAGAGGTAACACTGAAACATTGGGTCAACGGCAAATCCGGCATGCTTATGGGCAAGCCCCAGGTAGAGAAACAGCAAGGCGGGAGCGAAAGCGACCACGAGGCCGTCTCTCCATGACTGCCGGCGAACGCGGAGGGCTTCGATAACCAGCCGCCGCAAGACCCATAAAGCGATGGCCAGATACAGCAGGAGTCCGGGAATCCCAAGTTCGATCGTCAGCCGGACCCACTGGCTGTCGGCCTGCGCTTCTCTTCCTTTTTGGACATCGAAGATCGTCTGCGCATCGGCGTTAATGTAGATCGCGCCCTGGGTCATCAGGCCGAGACCACGTCCGAAGGGCCCGACATCTGCCAGCGAGAGCTCGATCCCGTGCACAATGTCCATGCCGATGACGGAGTAGCGCGATCCCCGAACATCCGGGCCGGCAGTGTCGAGGAGACCCGAAAAGAATGAGGCAAATGCGTGCAACTTGCTATCCAGGGCATCCGATCTGTGGGAGACCCCATAAACTTGGATCAACATGAGAACCAATGCCGCAATCATCGCGACGCGGGCAAGAAACCTAGCCGAATGCCGCGCTCCCACGCTTGCCACAAGTGCGGCCATGGCGAAGATGGACAGACCCACCGCAGTGCGATTTGCAGAGATGAAAACAGACAGCAGAGCGCATGCCAGCGCAACGTACAGATACGGAATGCGAAGGAAGGAAGTCCTTTTTTGATCCGTTATGCACAACACGGTCATCAACAGCAGCCAGATCGCAGCAAACACCGCAAAGCGCCCCCCATAGAAGGTAGAAGCTACACTCGCGATCAGCGTGCCATCTGTATTGTTTCTCAGGCTGCCGCTTCCGGCCGCAGCCCAGCTTGCGGCATCTACCGTCATAGTGGGCGCCCTGTATGCAGTGAATTGGCCAAATAGGACCTGCCAGACCCCGACGCACAGCACCGGAATCAGGAGCCAGACCAGGCGGCTCCAAAACGCCGCGATCTGCCGGTAGGACGTGAAGTAGCGGCGCGCGATAAAAAAGACGGGAAGATACCAGAAGTTTGCTTTCAGTCCGAGAAGCACAGAGAGAAGGCTGTATCGTCCCGCTTTGACGAGCCCTATCGCGTTCACAGCAACGAACAAAATGACCAGCAGAGTCAACACTACGTCTTTACTCCGCCATCGGGGTAGATTCGGCATTACACAAAGCAGGTAGTAACTGTAAAAAACCAGGAGGCCGGCGTCTTTCAGGAGTAGTATCTCCAGGTTATACGCCGGAAGGCCCCTTCGCAGGAGTCCTTCAAACGTCAGGTAAATGAACAGAAAATAGAAGAAACGCCGCCAGCCGCGCTGCCCTGGTTCAGGAATTCTGCGGCACAGCTGAAACCGTGGCCCGGACGAGACTGTCACTTGGGGAGTCATGGATCCTGCTCGATGTACTACACCTTCCGATAACTTGCCGCCTGCAACAGAGCGCGGATAGCCCGCAGCGCACGACGGCACCCGGCGGGCAGATGGAGGTGAACCATGGTCTGACGCCACATTTGCCATTTCCACGAACCATCGGCGGCCCCCGCGAACGCTGGTGGTTGCGGAAATGTCCGAATGGCCCAGAGACAACCGGACGGCTTGCCTTGCCGGTTGTGAGTATGATAGTCGCGGCAAGCGATGATGTCCCACCCGGTGGGGAAATCTTCGGGAGTCCAACCGGAACGATGCGTCTGCCAATACCCTCCGTGCATGCCCCAATTGTCTGTTTCGTCGGCGCCTTCGTAGGATTGCGGAAAGTAGCCTAACGGTGTAAACAGAACCACCTGCCGCCGCGCAACGCGTTCGGCCTGCGCGAGGAAGTCGAAGCCTTCTCCTTTGGTAAGGTGTTCGATGAAGTCCAGTGCGAACACCGTATCCACCGACTTCGAAGGCATGATCCGCAGAGCATCGTTCCATGACGAATGCATTACCATGTATCGTGGCGACTCCGAACACCGCTCTCGCAGGTATTTCACATATTCGTCGTGAACCTCGACGCAGATGTGAAGATCAGGCCAGATCAGAGTTTGCGGCCTGATTCCGCAGCCGATATCCAGGACCACCCGGGCGTGCATCACGGCGCGCCTGACTAACCCGGGGAGTGCCCTTTTCTCCGCCCAGCGGACTCTCACTTGCTCGATACACTCACTGGCCAGCATAGGTTCCTCCGCGTTATACGCTCTCGCTTTTAGGGTTGTAATAGCGAGCATATTTTCCGTAGTAGCCGTGGTAGTAGTAGCTGTCGCCGAGGTCTTTGGTTACCTCGTTCAATGCCACTCCCACAACGTTAGCCCGCAGACGCCGAAGCATACTGACGACTGACGCCAGCGCTTTGCGGTCGGTCTGTCCGGCCAGCGCGATGAGCGCAACGCCATCCACCGCCGTGGCCATCTGCAATGGCTCGGGAAAACCGAGGGCCGGCGGAGAATCCACGATCACCAGATCATAGTGAGGGGCAGCTTCCTCCAGCAGTTGGGGTAGTGCTCTGCCGATCAAGTCGGACGCCCGCCGCGAGGTCGGCCCTGCAGGCAAGATATCCAGGTTAGGAATTCCCGGCGCCGGCATAACGCAATCGCGCCATGCGAGTCCGTGCAGCAGTACGGCCGACAATCCCGTCTCCGAAGTCAACCCCAGCCTCCTGTGGATGCTGGGCCGGCGCAGGTCGCAGTCGATCAGCAAGGTCTTGTGATTCTGCTGGGCGTGTGCGATCGCCAAATGACAGCACACGGTGCTCTTCCCTTCGCCCGGCGTTGCACTGGTAACCATCAGCGACTTCATCTGTCGGTCGAAGCAGCTCAGCAGGATGGCATTCCGAAGGGTGCGAACGGCCTCTCCGAACCCGTCGAGGAGCCGGTCATCATCCGCCGGATGACCTAATAGCGATGGAGCATTACCGGATCCGGGAACCATGGGAGAGACGCGGCCTTTCCAGGCCTTTACCTGTGGGAGTCCGCCAATCACCTCGGCTTTTACAATTCGCGATACTTGCTCGTTGTCCCGAATGGTATTGTCGAGCGTGTCGCTTATCACAGCCGCGCCGACCGCCAGAGTGGTCGAAAAGAACAGCGCCAGGGCGACGTTCAGCGGAATGTTTGGGAATGCCGGATCCATGCTCGGGCGCGCGTTGTCGGCGAGCCGGACCATATTGCTTTGGAAGCCTGCATTGATTCCGGCTTCGCGAATTTTTGTAATCAACTCCTCGTACAGTTTTTTGTCGGCTTCCGCCTCATGCTTCAGCGATTCATACTCGAAGGATCGCGAGTTGAGGCGGTCGAACTCGGCCTTGGTTTCGGCAACCGCCTTCTTCAGCATTTCTTCACGGTTAACCGCTTCGCGATACTCTACCTCCACCCGCTTCATCACACCCGCGCGCGTGGCATCAAACTGAGCCTGAACCTGATTGAACTGAGTCTCGGCCTTGCGAAACTCCGGGTGGTTGGGACCGTAGTGCGTCCTCACCTCTGCAAACTTCTCTTGAGCCTGGCCGAGCCGCTCTTGTATGCTCTTTAGCGCGTCCCCCTGACTGGAGGCCTGAGCCGACTCCAGGGTCCCACTGCTGACCGACCTGTAGGCAGCTTCCTTTTTTACCCGCTCGGTCTCGGCGTTGGTGTAATCGGTATTCAACTGCAGCAGCCGCGAGGAGACGATGTTCGTCTTTTCCTCCGGATTGATGACGTTGAGCTCTCTTTCGAATTGGGCCAGGGCCGTGTCCGACCGCTCCATTTTCGCCTTCAGCTCTTCGAGCTGTTTTTCCATGAATGTGGACAGGCTGGCCGACGAGCGAAACCGAATATTATAGGTATGCTCGATGTAAGAGCGAGCGATGGCATTGGCCACGTCCGCCGCCAACCGCCGGTCGGGAGAACGATACCCGATCAAGAGCAGATAGGTGTTGTTCGGGCGCGTCACTTTCAGGTTCTTGAGCGTCACCGGAGCATCGATCAGAAGGCCCTGGTCTATTCCCGAGCCATTGGTATGTTCGAGGTCGCGGAGATGAAACTGATCGGCCACCGGCCGCAACACAGCGTCCGATTGAATCAGTCTGATCTGCGTGGCCAGGAACTGGTCCGCATCGTTCTGCGTGGATTGTGTAGCCTCCTGCCCGACTATGGCAGTAGGAACCTTGCGGTCCACGTCCACCGTCACTATGGCCTCGTACATGGGAGTCAGACGCTCGGAGACGATCAGCGTCGCAATGGCGGAGATGGCGACAAACGAGAGGATCTTCCAGCGATGACGACGGACCACCCACAAATAATGGGACAACGGAATGGTTTGTTCTTCAGGCTCCACTTCCCAGGTCGACGGCTGGGCAGGGACAAGACCCGGAGACAGCGGCAGAGGGCGCGGCCCACGGTCGTCGACAATTGCAAGTTCTTGTATCGGTGTGCTCATTTCCGTTATCGGACCCCCGCGTAGATGAAAGCGGACATCGCCCCGCTTCCGAACAGCAGCAATTTCTCCAGAACCGCCATACCCGCCCGTGCGCCCTTGGCATCTGGAATATACAAAATGTCGTTGGCCATCAAAGGCAGATCGGGTGCCTTGCGGTTCATCATCTTCGCCAGGTCAATCGGCACATCGTTGCGGGTGCCCGATGCCTCTCTGCGGTAAATGAAGGCCTGCTTCGCGGAGTACGGAAGTAATCCCTCGGCCATGGCCAGCGCTTTCATCACGGAGGTATCGGGAGTACCCGCAGCGACGTAAGCGCCCGGCTTTTTTACGTTCCCCAGAACGTAGATTCTTCCGACCTCGGGAACTCGGATTTCTTCTCCGCCGGTTAGCCGGATGTTTAGCGTTCCATCGGTCCCGTCCATCAGACTCTTCACCGGGATCCGGCGGGTCAGCGATGCGCTCTCGCCATTCGCGGCGGATTCGACGCGCGTCACCAGGATTTCAGACCCTGCTTCCGGAGCAAGCCCTTCGGCGTGAGCCAGGGCATCGAGCAGCGTCACCGGCCCTACCGCCTGAAAGGTGAGCGGGTGCCTCACGGCCCCCATGACCGCGATGGGGTGGCTATTGTACTCGGCGACCGTCACGGTGACGAAGGGGTCTACGACAAGGCCCTCGTCAAGGAGCGCTCCCGCGATTGCAGTCTCCAGTTCGACCGGCATTAAACCCGCCGCCTGGATCCGTTGTTTCAACATGGGAAGTCGGACGAACCCGTCGGCGCCCACACGTACCGTGCGGGTAAATTCCGGCCCGTCGTAAACAGACACGGCCACCAGATCATTAGGCCCGATCGGCTGGATCGGCAGATTGCCGACGGGCATTTCGACCGCGCTAGCCGGTCGAATCTGGCCGGCGGCAAGGCCGGCCGCAAGTACCAAAAAGATCACTAGAGCTTGCATGGATTTCCGTTTCCTTCAATTTGGGCGTATTGAGCAGGTACTCCGGCCGGGAAATGTCGCGATCCGGGCCGAAGCCTGCGGTACGTCGAGTGTGCCGGTTGGGTCACCCGCGCGAGGACGCCCCTGTTCCTGCGCTGTTTCAGAATCATTTCCACCAGATCCATCTAGCGGGCAGGCTACCGCCCTTTCGCCCGATTCGCTTTGAGTCAAAAAGAGAAACTGTTCGCGGTTCAGCACTGCAAACCGTACACTCATACCATCGGAGTGCCGGTCAGAAACCTTTACAGTTTGGCTTGAGGAAAATGGAAAATTGCAGGGGACACGATGAGGAAGGACTTTATTCTACCGCGACCGGTCGTGCTGCTTGCGGGCAGCGTCATGCTCGGCCATCAACTTGTCGTACAGGGCAACCTGGTCGGGCCGGAGGATGGCCCTGACCTTATTCCGTTGTTCGTCCCAGATAGCGCGATTGGCGGCGTTATATTGTTTGTGCGTCTGGTCGAACGCAGCCTTGGTCTGATCCAGAATCTGATTGTAGGTCGCAATCTGGGCGTCATCCGCCTTTACCCGCTGCCGCATCTCATCCACCTGGCGCTTGCGGAACTCCTCCGGCGTGGGGCGCTTCGGAGTGCTGCTCATGCCGCTCATCACCGTGTTCACCAGGTACAGGCGGTTGGCAACAGCGCCCAAAACCGCGCCACTGGCAAACACAAGTAACAGTGTCAGAAAAGCGGATAGTTTCGACTTGGACATTGTTCCACTCATCGCCCGGGATCAGTCAGATCCAGGTGAGCCGGAGCAACGTAATCCGGAGCATCCAGGGGGCGAGCCTCAGCCAGCGCCTCAATGTAGCTTTGAGGCATGTTGGGATTGGATCGGGGGATGGCCATGTAAATTCCCATGGCGATAGTCAACGCAAGGGCAGCGGTCACGAACCCACTCGCCATCCGGCGGAACGAAAAAGTAAACGTCTGACGGGATTCGATGCGCTTCCACAACTCGGGCATGAAGTTGGCACTGGGATCCCGGTCTGGACATGCAGCGCGATACGCCCGGAACAGGGTGTCCAGCTTTTCGTCGTTGCTGCCGTGCATTGGAAACATATTCTTTAGCCTTCTTGTTTCTTCCGGCCGAAGCCGGTTTGGTACCCTACTTCTTCTCGGCGGCTCCAAAGGCCTTCAGCACCCGCTGTCGAGCCCTGAATAATCTTACCTTAAGAGCATTTTCGTTGACCTTATAAATCTTTTCAAGCTCTTTCAGCGAAAGTCCTTCGACTTCTTTCTGGACCAAAAGAATCCGATCCGCCTCGGATACCGCACCAAGCAGGGCGTCTACGGATTCCCGAATCTTCTTCTGCTGCTGGTCTTCGTGTTCGGCCTTTCCGCCAGCCGTCGCATCGGCCATCATGACCTGCTGCTCCGACAAGTCGGACATCCGGAATTCCTGACGCCTCTTTTGCTTACGAAGATAATCGTAGGCCGCATTGGACGTCAACCGGTACAGCCAAGGTTCAAAGACCTGCGCCGTCCTGAGTTGATCGAGCGAAAAATACAGTCGCACAAACACTTCCTGCGCGACGTCCTCGACGTCTTCCGGACGGGAGATCAACCGCGTGATCTGCCCCAAAATCCGCTTCCGGTAGGCCAGCACGATTTCGTTAAATGCCACGGCATCACCCTTTTGGGCGCGCTCGATCAGCTCGAAATCAACCAGCATGCGGCACCGTAATCTGTGCCGGCATCCGGACGCATTCTAAGCTCCGTCTGCATAGGCGTAGCGGCACGTAGACAGGTTACAAAGGATTGAAGGCAAACGCAAAAGCAGTTTGGGCGGACAATGGCCGCAAGAGACCCCCAGGGGACCGAACGGACCCGGAACACCCACCGTTTCAGTAGCATCGAAACCTCCATTATGGCAGATATCCCCCTCAAAGTTCCCTAAATGCAGTAGATTACGAGATTCCAGGCGGGCATTGAGAGAAAAACCCGGAGGGCTTCGGGAGAGTTCCCATCGGCCGGCCGGCAAGCCGGAAATGGTAGCCTGAAATCATGCAGTTCAGCGATTCCATCTTCGCGACACGCTTCCAGACCACCCGGAGAGACCTGGAAAGCTACCTGGGAGAAGCGCTGTCACAGGGCGGCGATTATGCGGACCTCTACTTTGAGTATCTGCTCACCAGTTCCATCAGTATTGACGAATCCATGGTCAAGAGTGCGGCGCAAGGCGTGTCGGTGGGCGTCGGCGTGCGAGTCATTTCCGGTGAACGTACCGGATATGCCTATAGCGACGACCTCGCGCCCGAAAAAATCCGCAAAGCCGCCCGCGTGGCCGCCTGTATCGCGGCTGGCCCCAGTAAAGTGGATAAATTCGATCTCAACGAGGGTGTACGGCATAATCTATATCCGGTAGGTACCGCGCCCACCGAAACCGCATTTGCCGACCGGGTGGATCTGGTCAAACGGGCCGACCGCGCAGCCCGGGCTTACGATTCCCGTATCTTCCAGGTGCAGGCCGTGTACGCCGACAATCTGCGCCATGTGATGGTTGCCACCAGCGATGGCGTTCTGACCACCGACCGCCAGCCTTTGGCGCGCATGAGCGTATACGCCCTGGCGCGTCAGGGGTCGGGCATGCCGCAACGCGGCCAGGCCGGCGGAGGCGGCCGGGTGGAGTTGGATTTCTTCCTGAACCAGAAGACGCCCGAGCACTTCGCCCGGGAAGCCGCCCGGGAAGCCGTCACCATGCTGGATGCGGTGAATGCCCCGGCGGGCGAGATGACGGTGGTCCTTGGTCCGGGGTGGCCGGGCATCCTCCTCCATGAAGCTGTGGGCCACGGACTGGAAGCCGACTTCAACCGCAAAGGCGTCTCGGCCTTCAGCGGCCGGATCGGGCAGAAGGTGGCCAGCGAGTTGTGCACGGTGATCGACGATGGCACCATCAACAGCCGCCGCGGATCGCTCAACGTAGACGACGAAGGCCACGCCACCCAGCGCAACGTATTGATTGAAAAGGGTATCCTGCGCGGCTACCTGCAGGATAAGCTGTCCAGTACGCTGTTGAAATCACCCTCAACCGGCAGTGGCCGGCGCGAAAGCTACGCCCACATTCCCATGCCGCGCATGACCAATACGTTCATGCTGGCCGGGGAGAACGACCCCGCCGACATCATCCGCAGCGTACCTAAGGGTATCTACTGCGTAAACTTCGGAGGCGGTCAAGTCGATATAACCAGTGGCAATTTCGTGTTCTCCGCTTCGGAGAGCTACCTGATCGAGGACGGCAAGGTGACCCGCCCGGTGCGCAATGCCACGCTGATCGGCAACGGCCCGGAGGCGCTGAAGTATGTGAGCATGGTAGGCAACGATCTGCGCTTGGACGAAGGCGTAGGCGTGTGCGGTAAGGAAGGGCAGAGTGTGCCTGTAGGCGTGGGAATTCCGACCATCAAGATCGATCGCATGACCGTGGGAGGCACGGCTTGAGCCAGAATCACCTGCTGGAACTGGCAGTAGACGTGGTAAAGCGCGCGCAGGATGCCGGCGCCACCGATGCGGAGTGTACGATCGCTGAGGGCGACGAATTCTCGGCCAATGTGCGCATGCGCGAATTGGAGAATTTAAAGGAGGCCGGGTCGCGAGCGGCTGGCCTCCGTATCCTGATCGGCCGCAAGACGGGATCGTCGTATACCTCCGACCTCTCCCCGGAAGGCATCGCGCACCTGGTGAAATCGGCGGTGGAACTGGCGGATATCACGACTGACGATCCGCACGCGGATTTACCGGAACCCGGCGAACTGGGGTCCATCAGCCGCGACGTGCAGCTTTCCTCGGAGGACATCGAAGCCCTCGAGACCGGCCTGAAAGTGGAAACGGCCAAGCGTGCCGAAGAAGCGGCGCTGGCGGCCGACCCGCGGATTACCAACTCGGAAGGCGCATCGTTCGATACGCATGTCGGCCGCCACATCTTCGCCAATTCCCGCGGATTCGCCGGCGAGTACCGTTCCAGCTATTGCGGACTCTCGACCGTTCCGGTGGCACGCGACGGCGACTCCATGGAGCGCGACTATTGGGACAGTTCCGCCCGCCGGTTTGCGGGCCTGGAGTCTCCGGAAGCGGTCGGCCGGAAGGCCGCTGCCCGCGCCTTGCGCCGCCTGAACGCTGTGAAGGTGGATACGCGTAAAGTGCCGGTCGTCTTCGAACCGCGCACCGCCCGGTCTCTGCTGGACAATCTGTTCGAAGCCGTGCACGGCATGATGATCTATCGCCACGAGTCGTTCCTGTCCGGAAAACTCGGGGAAAAGGTGGCCGGCGAAGGAGTCACGGTGATCGACGATGGCACCATCCCGGGGCTGTTCGGCACCTCGCCTTTCGACGATGAAGGCGTGCCGTCCCGGCGCACCATGGTGATTGAGCGGGGAGTTCTGAAGAACTACCTGTTAAATAGCTATGCCGCCCGCAAACTGGGGATGAAGAGCACCGGCAATGCCTCGCGGGGACTCACCGGAAATGCCGGGATCGGGCACGGAAACTTTTTCCTGGAGAATGGCGTCCAAACCCCGGAGCACATGGTGGCGGGCATCGCTGACGGTTTCTACGTCACCGAGCTGATCGGAATGGGTGTCAATATCGTGACCGGGGACTACTCCCGCGGAGCGGCCGGTATCTGGATTCGCAACGGCGAACTGGCGTTTGCGGTATCGGAGGTGACCATTGCCGGGAAACTGCAGGAGATGCTGCTGGACCTGGAAGCGGCCAACGATCTGGAGTTTCGCAATTCCATCGCGTCGCCTACACTGAAAGTGGGAGAAATGACCGTTGGCGGCAAATAAAACGGCACCATTACAGGAAAAGAAGCCGGCCTCCATCCCTCCGGTGGCCATCGTGATTGGCCTCGTACTGCTGGCTGGGGCGGCTGGATTCTGGTACTTGAACCGGGCGGCACAGCGTCCTCCCGCTCCGCTGCCGCCGCTGACCGGCGACGCCAGACAATACGTGCGCGACGGTCACCTTCCCATCAGCGAAGTGGCCATGGAGGCGCACGAGAGCTACCTGAAGCAGCAGGTGGTCGAGATCACCGGCAAGATCGGCAATACCGGGAACCGCGTGATCGATACGGCGGAAATCTACTGCGTCTTCTACGACAGCTACAATCAGGTGGTTCTGCGGCAGCGCGTACCCATCGTAAGCAAAAAAATGGGCGGCCTTTCTCCCGGTGAGACCAAGCAGTTCCGCCTGCCGTTCGATACCATCCCGGACGGCTGGAACCAGGCGCTTCCGCAAATTGTGATTGCGCGAATCGAGTTCGCGTAGACCGCCTGTCCCTCTATTTGGCTTTCCATTGTTCCAGCGGCACCCAGCCGCTTCCGGAATCGCAGGTACCCTCCGTACACACTTCAAATTTGTAGATCGGGTGAATTTCCCAGTCGGAGGCGCGGCTCGGATCGCCCCGGACCGGCACTCCGCTGACGCACGGTGTATGGCTCGAATCAAAGAATAACTGCCCGGT
>VFSW01004830.1_pt1 | contig 20051 bp, 18 predicted proteins | sample 5358111 | NCBI WGS metagenome assembly VFSW01 (sample SAMN11554181, study PRJNA540505) | mine drainage metagenome | isolation source: sediment from site ElyBrook_90M | place: USA: Ely Copper Mine, Vershire, VT | collected 2017 | reverse complement strand
GACACGCCGCCATCGTCCTCCTGAGCAATGCCACTCGAGCTGCGCACGTTTGACCGGTAGTCGCTCCATTAACGTGAAGCCACGCGCTGCTGACGCGCAGTCCCAAGCACAGACACCAGCAATGTGAGACACCACCGATCTGCGGAGCGTTCGACGCCTCGCCCTATCATCCCAGACGCTAGAGGGCCGTTTCTTTGTCAAGGCGCTTCCTAGGAAAATCCGGGGCTGTGGCCGGGAGTTGATCCGAGAAGTGGCCAAAACGCTGGCCCCCACCACCCGGGATAATCGGACGAGGTGTCAAGCGTTCACTCCTCGGTGTTCGCTTCTGTGTCACCCGTCAGGTGAGGAACAGGTGACATGACATCCCTTCCTCCAGTTGGGTCACTGAAGAACGTGGCACACACAGGGCATTCTGGATCCAGACATCGAGCACGTTCGGGAATCTCGCGGGTGGCATACCGATCACGCGCCTGTTCGTGCAGACGTTTGATATTTTGAATCGCCTGTTCCCTGGTGACGATCCGCCGCTCTTCGCCGCGCGCTAATTGGACGGTGGTGAGGAAATACTGCGGTTCCCTCCCCTCACTCAGGCGTTTTTTCGCCGTAATCGCTTGGGTTCCTGCGGTCGAGTCTTTGACGCCATGCGCTTGTTGGCAATAAATGAACAGCGCAAAGTACTCCTGCGTATCCCCGCGACCAACCCAGTACGTCCGCAGATCACGTGGATCAGGCACGGTGGCCAACGGGCGTGTTTTGCGACCACCCACTGGGCGACGGAGCGGGAAGGATTGGGCGAAGGATGGAGAGGAGAATGGAGAGGAGGGTGTGCTCCCTGACCACGGCGCATCCCGCTCAGCAATCGGAAGGTCACGCCTGCCGTACACGGAGTCAGTGGAACCATCCGCAGTAGGCGTAGCCAATGCCCCAGCCGCACGTCCCTCGGGCCGTTCTGAGGCCGCAGAAGAGGCCCCACGGGGCGTCGCTGCTCTGAAGACACTTGGCTCCCCTTCGTCAGCGGTTCGTACGTCTGGGAACCCTGATGTGCGGTGTGTCGACGAAGCGGGTCGTGCGAAAGCGCCTACAGGTGGTGTTTGAGCATGCCGAATCACACCCAAGACGTGATTGACTTCCTCGCGCAACTGTAGATGCAGGTCCATCAACTCGTCCAATTGTGCCGCAAGGGCTTTCAGGTTGGGCGTCCCCGCTGTGGTCAACGCCGCACTGTCTTCGGCCAACGTGACGCCATGCTGGTCGGCGATCTGCTGCAACTGGGCGCGGGTGTAGAGTTTACGCCGTCGGTCAATGTGATCTTTCTCGGCAACTGGGATGTCCGCTTTGCTTCGCCAGTCATTGAAGGTCAGCCAGTCAATTCCTCCCAACAGCATACGCGCCTCGAAGGTCGTGTAACGTCGCGGTCGGCCAGCCATCGCCTGAGCATCCTCTCTACCCCACAGATCGCCTCTTGCCCTCTAGGGCAGCAGATCCAGCAATCACGGCCAGCACGTAAGGGAGTGTATCCGCCCGTACAACGAGGATCTCCCCAGCTCAAAAACGTCTGTTATCCTTATAACGTTTGAGGGAGGATAGGGGGGAGTCAGCTGAATATATTCCTATACTCAGCCGAATTTCGAAAGAAATACAAGCGGAGTCACACACAAAACAATCCTGTTTACTATCAGCTGAGATGCCGCTGTTGAAATGGCATGTGATGGGGAAGATCAGGCAGCTGATGGAGATACCCGCGTGATACTCGTTTACCGATACGGAGAATGATATGCCCTTGAGAGCCGATTCTTTGGAGCCTCAGAGAGGAAATAGGGTTGCCATACGCCCAACGACGGTTTGTAATTTTGACCAACTATCGGCCGATAATAATCGGCTGATAATAAATGGAGTATCAGCCGATAGTTGGTCAAAATTACAAGTGAGTAACCACTGCCATTTCCAGATGAACATATTCGGTTTATATTCTGCTGAATAACTGTGCAATAATCGCCTCATAGTATCAGACTATCTTCGTGAAGCACCGAACCTATTGTCCTCACGCTACCAGCTCTTCTCCTCCTATCCGCCACAATGGTTGGAAGAACGTGTGCGGTTGTCGGGAGTCGATAGCCAGTGGGTGACAGGACGCTTATCCCTGCAATATCCCATACTGCACGCCCAGAAATGGACGAAGAGATGGTCTGTTGGGAAGCCCTTTCGACGAGGTAATCAGCAGATGTTCCAGTGTGTATCGGCTGAATATAGATCGAATGAAGAGGACTCTTGAGTCAGGTCATTTCTGTCGATACTCAGCCGATAAACGTCCTAACACGATATGCCGACGGCCAGTCCTTCGCCCTCTCTGCACCCGGATTGCGTTCACGTGCGCTGCGTCGTAGAATGGGGGCGCCCCGCCAAGAGATCGCAGCGGGACAGCGCCATACCAACTGGAAGGCAGGCAGCTGCGTGCAGGATCTCTCCTGGACAGATCGCCAGCGCGAGTGCATCACGTATCCCGGTCCGCACCTCCTCGTCTCCGGGCCTCCTGGCGCCGGCAAGACACTGGTGCTGCTCAAACGCGCGTGTCGGCTCAACCAGGAGATGCCACAGGCGCGGATCCTCGTGGTCACCTTCAACAAGACGCTGGCGCAGTCCGCCCAGGACCAGCTGCGCCTCAATGGGGCGAGTGCGAACGTCACGGCGATCCACTTTCACCGCTGGGCCTACCGCCAGATGCACACGCTCGGCCTCCATCCACAGGTCATTCCAGAGGCAGACCGGATGGCGCTCGTACGGCGCCTCGTGGACGCCCGTCGTGGGACGAGTCGTCCCATGACTCGTCACATGACTCCTGAGTCGAAAGGGCTACCCACCAGCCGCGCCAGCGCCCTGTTCTCCCGCCCACTCGACTGGTGGCGTGACGAGATCGATTGGCTGAAAGGGAATGCTCTGCTGGACTGGGAACAGTATCGCCAGGTGGATCGGGTTGGGCGCGGTCAGGGACTCCAGACCACGTCGCGGCAGCTCGTCTGGACGATCTTTGAGCAGTACCAGCAACAGTTGGCGCGCCAGGGGCTGGTGGACTACCGCGATTTCGCCCTCCTCCTCCTGCGCGCCTGGACTCCGATGCCGGAGGCCGTTCGCGTCAGCCATGTCCTCATTGATGAGGCGCAAGACCTGCGCGCCGCCGAACTGCAGCTCCTGACCCAACTCGCGCGGCAGAGCCTGACGGTGGTCGCCGACCGCTCCCAAAAGATCTACGGGACGGGCTTCGCCTGGCGAACCCTGGGCTTCGACGTGCGCGGCGGTGGACGCGCCAAGGTGCTCACCAAGAGTTATCGGATCACCCGCCAGGTGGCGCTGCTGGCGGCCAGTCTGCGTCGACATGACCCCCTGGTACGTCCCGGCGATCCCGATGCAGTGACCGAAGAACTCCCCGATCGCGACGGTCCGCACCCCATGCTGCTCGCCACCCGCGATGCCCAGCACGAGGCAGAACTGGTCATCCGCCTGCTCACGCAGCTCGTGGCGGCGGATCCCAGCCAGACCATCGGCGTGCTGGCGCGCACTTGGGAGACGCTGAGGCGACTCGAGCCTGCGCTCGACGCCCAGCGCCTGCCCTACACCTCGCTCCGGGAGCAGGCGGAGGGGCAGGCCCTCCCAGGCGTCAAGCTCACGACCTTCCATTCGGCCAAAGGCTTGGAGTTCGGCGCCGTGCTCCTGGTGGGGTTGAGTGAAGGCCTCTTTCCTCCACCCTTGGGCCCGCACTTGGATGCCGCCGAAGGGGAGGACGCGGAGGATCTCCTCAGCGCCGAGCGCCGCTTGCTGTATGTAGCGATCACGCGCACGCGCGGGGCGCTGTATTTGCTCCACGGACGGCAGCCGTCGCGTTTCCTGGCCGAACTCGACCCGGCCTGCTACACGAGAACCTGCCCTGAACTGGCGCCTCAGCCGCTGCTGGGATAACTCTGCAGAGCCGCGCCTTGACCGCAGCCTTGACCGCAAAAACACCCTGAGCAGGACGCTGAGAACGGCTCCTGGGCAGGAACCAAGAACGGAGACACGACCCATGCAAGAAACACTCGTCGGGGCGGAGATCCAGACCCGCGCTGTAGCGGGACTGCGCGCAGGGGGTGATCCCTTCGCCGCCGACGTGTTGGCCTCCTGTACTCTGCAGGTCGTCATCGATGCCGTCGGCGATGTCGGGCTGGAGCTGGTGGGGCCGATCGTCACGCACGCAGGGGTATTGGATCTGTCGGCGCCATTGGCTGCTACGCTGGCAGGGGCGCTCCGCGCCGCGCTGCCGCCTGGTGTGTGGGTGGAGCGGCTCTGGGCGCGGCCTGCAGAAACGTCACGCGACGCCCTGCATGACGCCCTGCGTATGGAGTGCGATCCCATTCCACCCCTGTCAGCATCCATTCTAACGACCAGCGACGCAGGGGGCGGCGGCTTAAATCAGGCGGTGGGCGAGCTGGCCCCACGCACATGGGCGGGCATGCGATTCCGCTCGGAGAGTGAGGCGCACATCGCGCGAGCGCTCGACCGGGCAGGAGCACTTTTCCTTCCAGGCGCCCTGATGCGTCTTGGGGTTGTCGGGGCGCGCCACACCCGCGAGGCAGACTTCCTCGTCTGTTGGCAGGGGGTGTGGGGCATTCTCGAGGTCGATGGGGCGCCGTTCCATGGGCCGGATCGCGCGTCAGCAGACGCGGCGCGTGATCGGGTGTTCAACGAGCAGGGGATCGGGGTGATCATGCGCGCGGATGCGGCGCGCTGTTTCGCAGCGCCCGATGCCGTCGTGGCAGCATTCCTGGCCCTCCTCCAGCGGCCAGGGGGCGCCTCAGAGCAAGACGAACGCTCGTCCTTTCACTGAAAGGCATGTCGAGGAGCACAGCGCACTCGAACGTGGGCGGCTCATCTATGATGCGCTCTCTGCGGAACCTCCTACGGAACGCGACGAAGCGTCGACAGATCGCTCTTCGAGAGGGACTGGATCAGGGAGCAGGAGGACACGCTGCTGGAAGCACGCGGCGCGATCGCGCTTCCTCCCGACGCTCCCAGCGCATGTGACCGCGGCGAGGTGTATCACGCCAATCGCGCCAACGGAAGCGTCTTCCTCGCGCAGACCCAATGACCACCTGATCCAGCAGCAGGCCTTTGCGCTCAGGGGCAAGATGGTCACTGGCTCCGATACGGAGAACACCCGCTGGCAGCAACCAGAAGCGCCAGGGCTTGAGGCGATTGCCGACGGGTTCCGCCCTGTGGGGCTGAAAAACGAACACGAGCTGGTCGAACGCGAGGCGATGGTGTACGACGCGCGCTCTGCCTAGTGCGGAGCGATGGGTGCGCAGGGCAAGCCCACTGGCGACTTCAAGGTGTAGCGTTCATCGCGCAGACAGACTCGCCAGGTCATGGGCCAGGTCGTAGGCAAGGTCATAGGCAGCGGGGCCGTCCTCGTCGGCGTGCAGGCTGCCGACGGAGAGAGGATCAGCAGTGAAGCGTCTTCCCACTGCACGACCCGCACGAGATGTGCGACTGATCATTGCCGCACGCGGAGTGCGTTCCTTCGCCTACGGCATGGTGGCGGTCGTCTTGGGAGTGGCGCTCAGCATAGCGGGGTTCTCAGCGACCGCCATAGGGGTCTTGATCACCGTGTCGCTGGCTGGGGATTTCTGTGGGACGTACCTGATTGGTCTGGTCGCTGACCGCTGGGGAAGACGTCGAACACTGGTTTTCCTGGCCTTCCTGATGGCGCTGACCGGCGGGGTGTTTGGCTTCGTCCGTGTCTACCCTATCCTCTTGCTGGCCGCGTTCTTTGGGACGCTGGGAACCTCGGCGTCAGAAACCGCGCCCTTCCTCCCCATCGAACAGGCGATCATCCCCCAACTGATCCCGCCCGCCGAACGGATCAGCGTGTTCGCACGCTACAATCTGGTCGCCGCCTTCGCCGGGGCAGTGGGCGCCGTCGTGGTTGGACTGCCCGATGCGCTGACCCACGTTGGTCTCCCCCTGAGCAGCGGTATTCAACTGCTCTTTGGGGTTTATGTGGGAGCGGCATGCGTCTCAGCGGCGCTCGCCATACGCCTCTCGTCGCGTGTCGAAGCGCCTGAACCGGCGCGAGACGCCCCTCTACATGATCCCAAGAGTCCGCCAGCAGGAACCAGCGCAACGTCTCTCTGGCAACGACTCATCCCACCGTTAGGCGAATCACGACGCCTCATTGTTCGGCTCGCCGCGCTGTTTACGGTTGATGCGCTCGCCGGGGGATTGACGGTGCAAAGTCTGTTGGCGCTCTATCTGCATCTCCGCTTTGGGGTCTCGTTGGGACAACTCGCCATCGTCTTCTTTGCGTCCAACACGCTGTCGGCGCTCTCCTTTTTGGCGGCGGTTCCCCTGGCGCGGCGTGTGGGACTGCTGAATACGATGGTGTGGACGCATCTGCCGTCGAATGTGGTGCTGGCGCTGGTCGCGCTGATGCCGCTCTTCCCCCTCGCGGTCGGGATGTTGTTAGCGCGCCAGGCGCTGTCGCAGATGGACGTTCCAACCCGGCAAGCGTACACCATGGCGCTGGTCACCCCAGAAGAGCAGACAGCGGCGGCAAGTGTCACCTCACTGGCGCGCAGCGCTGGCGCGGCGACGGGCCCCGTGTTGGCGGGTCTGCTGCTCCAAGGGCCGCTCCTTATGCTCGGCGTGCCCTTGCTGGTAGCAGGACTGGGGAAGGCGGGGTATGATCTCCCCCTCTGGCGCGTCTTTCGCCGCGTGTCGCTCCCCTCAGGCGCGCGCCAGTGAACGAGCGCCAGTGAACCTTGGCGCCGAAGAGGCCCCTTGAGAGCACGCGGTCGCGGGGCGTCCGCGCGGCGAGCCAGGCGACCGCGCGGTCGGCCTGCTCCTGCACAGCGGCGTTGGGGGCGATTGGCCGCACCCACCGCCGGGGTGAGCCGCCAGCGGTCGTCGCAGGGCATGCGTTCAGGCGCCCGGAAGGGCAAGCCGGGGAGTTTGACAGGCGCAGCGTCGGCTGCCGCCTGCCCTCGCTTGGGGTGATGGGGCGGCGCGTGCTCCTAGACCACCAGACCAGCCGCTGGGGGATGTCCGGACGTCGCTGGCCCAGCGCTGCCACGAACGCGCGACCGTTGTCCTGACCGCTGCGCTCATGCACAAGGGCGACCCACTCGCTGGTGGCGACAGCGAGCGCCCCATGCTCACGCACGCACGAGGCGTTGGGTGTTCCGGCTCGAGATCACCACGATCTGCTGCTCGCCACGGCGCGCCCAGGCGGCCGGCAAGGGCGGGAACGCCCGCAGCGTCGTTTCATCACCGAACCACACCTCGCCGCCGGTCACGACGACGGCTGCCGGGCGCCATGCTCTGGCATTCTTTCTCCACTGGCACTCTTTGGTGGAGGAGCAGCAGCATCCAATCAGCCAGACGTGAGAGGGAGGGATCCTGCCGCTCCTTGATGAGCAGTGAGGAGCAGTGAGGAGAAGTGGCGCACGGTCTACAAGACCGCCAGGCGGGCGAGACGCGGTGGGCGACATGCGCGTCTCGCGCGTCATCGCGCGTCATCTCAGTGGCGCTCTTCCTGAGGAGCACGAGGAACGCCTGCGCAGGAGACCAGCGAGGCGTCCTGCGCATGTCTGCCCATGTCAGCGCAGGTCAGCGCGTCCGCCGATTGCTTTTAGATGGGTTTCCGCCACCAACGCCAGGGCGAACCCGGCTGGAAGCCCAGCGCCTGATACAACTGCATGGGCGGAGACGCGATGTTCTCGGTCTCTAGCGCGAGCAGGCGTGCGCCTTGCCGCTGCGTGCGCTGCATCGCGGTCAGCAACAACGCGCGTCCAAGCCCCCGGCGGCGAAACGACGGATGGACGCCCATGACGCCGACATCCCCGATCAGCAGGTCGCCCTGTTGATCGGCTCCCTGATCCAGCGTACAAAAGCAGAAGGCCGCCCAGACCCCATCAGGCGCGATGGCAATGAGGTCGAGCTCAGGGTGATAGGCCGACGTGGTATGCTCCACCATACTCATGCTCATCCCCTCAAACACGTCGCGGTGCAACTGCTGATAGGCGGCATACCCTGCGGGGGTGACGCCTGAACGCAGATGGAATCCAACGGGCACGACCGGAACGGGAAGCGCAACGGCCAGTGACGCGGTCAGATACACGTCTTGCCAGGGTTGCGCCTGATACCCGGTCTGTTCAAGGGCGGTGCGCAAGGCGGTGTTGTCCTCATGGCAGCGACATTGGACGAAGGGAAAGCGGCCTTCCTGACGAAGATGCTCATACCCCCAGGTCAACGCCTCCGGGAGGAGGTCCTCCTGGGGCGCCTGGGGATGCATCGCCACCACCAGGGTGGTGGTGGAAGCGGGAACCAGCGCATAGGCGACGAGCGCGCCAGCGTTGGTCTCCCACACGACAGTGGCGCGTTGGGTTGCCAGGTGTCGTGAGGCCTCCTCGTCCTGGCTGGCGCTGGTGGAGGCTACCGCAGCAGCGAACCACCGTTGAAGTGCGACAAAGCGGGGATGGTCCCGCAGCGTGGCGGCGCTACGCTGGCGTGCCAACGCCAAGAGAGCTGGCGTGTCAGTGAGTTGAAACGGACGGGCGGTGATAGGCATACGATGCTCCTCTGTCCTCACAAGTGTCGTGACGAGTATCATGGACGCAAAACGGGAAAGAAGACCGGCGTGACGCTACGCTTTGAGTGCTGCGCAAGGGGTTCCCAGGCGCAGACTGGCGCAGACTGGCGCAGACTGGCGCAGACTGGCGCATGCGGGAGCGTGCAGGAGGTGCGCGTGGCGGAGGGAGGAAAAAGCCGCTGGGGCGGAAAAGTGCACACAACGCCCCGCTGCTGACTGACGCCAGAGGAAGTGCCAGCCAGTAAGAAATGGGAGGAGGTATCTACCGAATGGTGTGTACGTCGAAGCGCATGGATGTCCCTTTGGTCATACAGGGAAACAACGAGGCTTGCGAATGCCCTGGCGCCAGGGCGGATACCCGAAGTGTACCGAGTCGAGCGAGAGCTGTCAAGGATGATGTCAAGGATGGTGTCAAATAGGCAGGCAGCGTACTGGCCTCGCTACGCTGTCCAGCGGCGCAAACAGAGGGAGGTCGTTGAGCCTGCAACGCGTCTGTGTGGTCACCCTTCGTGGTCATCCTTCACGGAAGAGCCGCTGATCCAGGGAATCGATGGGGGTGAAGACGGCGCACGCGATCTGGTCGTTGCGGTGGAGCAGCCAGGTGGAGAGCACCAGCAGTTCGCAGCCGCCGTAGCCACGCACCCCTGCGAGGATCATGGAACCGCCATAGAACAGCAGCGCCGCGTCGCTGGTGATGGACAGCGCCGGAGCGTACCACCAGGTCAAGTAGAGGACAAGAGGGATCGCGAGGCTGATCGCGAAGCTCAGTGGGCAGGTAAAGCGGAAGGGCGTCGGGTTGCGGCGAATCCACAGCCAGTGCCAGGCCAACACCACCGCCGGGAAGACGATGAGACCCAGCGCCCAGGCGTCAGGGTGAACGTAGTGGCGTGGCGCCAGCAGTTCGCCGTGGACCACGCGCCCGGCCCAGGCTCCCAGTCCGATGCGCGCCAGAGCGCCGAGCAGTCCGATCTCCCTGCCGCTCCGCCGTTTTCGCTGTTGCGCGCCACCCGGCGACGCATGGCCGTTCGTACCTTCGGCCTGTGGTATCTGGCTCCTCGTCTTCCCCCGTTTGTTGAAATGGCCGTATGTGGTTTTTCCCTACGCCGTGTACGTCGTGATCGACTTATACAGGTCGCCCTCCCAGAGCAGCTTACCGATCTTGTACACGTCGTCTATCGAAGCAATCACCAACCCTGGGCGCTCTGAGACATACTGAGACGCCGTTTCGACGGAGGCAAAGAAGTTGACGAAGGTGCAGAACGAGGTTCGCACGTTCTCGACGTCTTGCGGCCCTGAGGGCTTTTGTACCCAGGAGACGACGGCTGTGCTGGGTTCAACGTCCCGCGCGCCCTCAGGTGCGCCGATTAGCCGTACCATTTCGCCGCTGATCGGATCAGGGGACGCGATGACCGCGCTGGATTTGTGCAGCAATGGGAACGTAATGGCGTCCGCTGCGCACCACACATAGAACTGGCGACCGTTCATCTGATAGGAATGTTGGGTGGGAACCAGGGTTAGTCCGTAGCCCAAGAAGTTCCCATCCGCATCGAGTTCGGCGCCTTGCAACAGGGCAGGAACCTCCTCTCGTGGAATGTGCAGGTGAGCGGCGCGATGCGCTCTTGGGAGACCGGTTGGCCTTCCAGGAGCAGGTTTTGCAGCGCAACCAATTGCGCAAACTCTTCTGGCGCGCTGGCGAACAGCGCCAGGAGCGGCTCGGCAAGTTCTTGCAGGTCATACGTGGGCAGTTTTTGGTCTGCCATACCACTACCTCCTCATAACGGTGCGTGTTGAGTTGAACTCCCCGGATCACAGTCCGGGATTCCAACAGTGAAACAGGCCTGGTCAAACCTTTTCAGGGGCGAGAGTGACGATGCTCCAGGTGGTCTATCGGGGAGAAGAAGATGCATCCCACTTGATCGTCCCGATGGAGCAGCCAGTTGGAGATCGCGAAAACCTCGCATCCGGCGTAGCCACGCAAGGCCGCAAGCAGCATCGAGACGCCGTAGAAGAGGAGCGCGGCGTCGCTGGTAACGGACAATCCTGGCGCGTACCACCTGGTCAGGTACAGTGCGAGGAAGGTTGCGGCGTTGACTGTGAATCCTATGGGGCCAGTCGCCTGCATACGGGTGGGCGCGAATCGAGCGCGTATCCATTGCCACGCCAGCAATATGGCAGGAAAGCCTACCAGACCAAGTGCGAAAGACGCCGGGTCAAAGCCGGTATGGAGGTAATCGCTGATCACGCTTACCAGCAAGAATAGCCCCACCACAACGCGCGCCACGACGCCAAACGTCCCAATCTCGCGCCCTCGCTCAACCCGCCGGCCAGTGCCTTTTGAGACCATGATCGCTCACCTCCACGGAATGCGCCCCAGTTCCGAGCGCCGACGGCGCCTTCAGCGGCTGGAACGAATGGGCGGCCTCAACTCTTCCCCTGCTCTGGGGTTACAGCACGGGGCCCTTCAAACCCCCGCGTTCCCGCGGGGGATGAATGGCGCCCCCCGTGCGATCGGTGGGTGATGGCAGGGTGCCGCCCCGCCGCCGCCGCGCGGCACCCCCGGGGCCCCCCCCCCCCCCCCCCGGCGGGGGGCCACACCCCGGGGCACCTACCCCCCCCGCTTTCCGGGGGGTGTTTTTTCGGCCGCCCCCCTTGACATCGCTCTTTCATCTCAGGTAGACTCCAAGCAGCAGACGAGATGTACAACTCGTCGGAGACAGCTGTCTCCACACAAACACCAGGTTTTGAGCCGCAGGGCTGGCGCGAATGGTCACAGTGCGCGTGCCACCGGAGCGTAAGGCTCTGCCGGTGGACGGGCCGCCTGAGACGGCCCTGAGGAGGTGTGCCTCCTTGAACGGTGAAGCGTTTGTATGCCGAAGGGGAAACCACTTGAGGCAGAGCGGATCAGAACCCCCCGTCTTTTAAGCGGGGGAGTCTCAGAAGGGCAGTGTACAGGCTCACCCCAGGGTGAGAGTCAAGGGGATCACGAGGCGAATGATCACGAGGCAGGTGATGTGGCGTTATGGTGTGGGTCTGACGCCAGCAGGCGCGCCAATTCCAGGAGAGCGGGCTGGACTGGTGGGGTTTGGTCTGGCGCACCGGCGCGTATCGCCTGGAACTCCAGGATGCGCTGGCGTAGCGCCTGAAGGGAAGCGATCCGCGCCTCAGTGCGGGTCAGCGCCTGCGCCAGTCTTTCGTCCAGGAGCGTATTGAGTTGGTCGCCAGGGCGCTCAAGATAGGTTGTGGTGAGGTCTTTGATCTCTTTCAGGGTCAGCCCCAGGGAGCGCAGACCCTTGACCACCTGCACACACCACAACGCATCTTCGCCAAACAGACGGTAGTTGCTCTCGCTCCGCCCCTGAGTATAGAGGAACCCCATCGCCTCGTACTCACGCAGGACTTTGATCGGCGTTCCGGTGCGCTGAGAGAGCTGACCTATGGTCATCGCGTTTGCCCGTAGCATCTCTTCCCACCTTTCTGCTCTCCGCCCGCTCTCCGCCCGCTCTCCGCCTGTTCTGCGCTAACTGGCGCAGCAACTGAGTCGGTTCACATCCTTCGTGAACGAGATGGCGGCGAGCTTGAGGGCCTCGGCCATCGTGGGGTAGACATGGATCAGATCGATGAAGTCGTCGGCGGTGGCCCCGAAACGCAACGCCATCGCCGCTTCGTGGATCACCTCCGCCGCGTTCACGCCGAGCAGCGAGACGCCCACCACTCGCCGCGTCGGGCGGTCCAACACCATTTTGATAACCCCGCGCGTGTCTCGAATGGCCCCCGCGCGGGGTACGACGCTCAGGGGGATGGTGTTGCACTGACAGACAATCCCTGCGGCGTTGGCCTCCGCATCGGTCAGTCCCACCACTGCCACCTGGGGATCGGTGAAGATCGCGCGCGGGATGACCGTATGATCCACCTGCCGCAGTGGCTCTCCGGAGAGGGCGTTGTGGGCAGCGATCTTGCCGTCATGCGCACCGACGGGGGTCGCCATCTGGCTCGCGGTTTCCCGTCCGATCACATCGCCAGCCGCCCAGATGTGGGAGACGCTGGTGCGCAAGAAGCTATCCACGCGCACCGCTCCCGCGTGATCGAGCGCCACGCCCACCTGCTCCAGGCCGATTCCCTGCGTGTTGGGGCGCCGACCGGTGGCCACCAGCAGCTTCTCGGCGGTGAACGTCTCGGTGAACGTCTGCTGACCGCCATGCCGCTGGACGGTGAGCGCGACCCCCTCCGCCGAACGCGCGACCCTGCGGACCTGCGCCCCGGTGCCGATCCGTAGCCCTTCCTCCTGAAGTATCGCGGTGAGGGCCTCGACGATCTCCGGCGCGTAGCCGGAAAGGATGGTTCTGCTGTGCGTCACCAGCGTCACGTCCGTGCCGAAGCGTGCAAACAACTGGCCCAGTTCGAGGGCGATGTAACCGCCACCCAGAACGATGAGCGAACGGGGCTGCTCACGGAGTTCGGTTTGCCAGGGGTCATCTGAACTGCTCAACAGATCACTGGTGAGATAGGGACTATCAGCGAGGCCCGGCGCGTCGGGGATCGTCGGCGTGGAGCCGGTCGCGATCAACACTTGATCGCCAATCAGGCGGCGCGTTCCGTCGGCGCTCTGCGCCTCAACTTCGTGGTCGGAGACCAGCGTCGCTTGCCCAGGTATCAGTTGGATGCGATCGGTCTCATCGAGCAGACGTTCGTAGCGGTGCGAGCGGTACTCCTGGATGAGATCATCTTTCTGCCCGATCAGATCCGCCCACCTGACCAGCAGCGACGCCGGGGAGAGCCCAGGATAGCGCGGATGGGCAGCGTCATAGACCAGACGCGCCGCCTCAATCAGATGCTTGGAGGGCAGGCAGCCTCGATTAGCGCACGTCCCACCAATGGTACGGCCTTCAGTCATGGCGACGGTTTTGCCCAGCTCGGCGGCGTGCAGGGCGGCGGCAAAGGCCGTCGAGCCGCTGCCCAGAATCACCAGATCAAAGCGTTCTTGGGGCGCCATTTCTTGGGATGCCATAGGGTCGCTCCTTGCAACAGGCAGGGTCTCTGACTCGCTCTTTTAGCGGATGACGCCGCACGACGCAATGCCAGCCGCATGATCCCGCAGCATCGCGCCGCCGATGACCAGTAGCTCCCGCACGCGCGGATCGGCGATACGATAGTACACGTATTTGCCCTGACGAGAGGGCTGCGCAAGTCCGCACCAACGCAGACAGCCCAGATGGGTCGAGATGCGCCCCTGGGGCTGTCCGAGCGCCTCCACCAGATCACTCACCGTTCGCCCCTCCGACGGAGCCTCCAGCAAAAGCTGCAGGATGCGAATGCGTGTGGGATCGCCCAACACCTTGAAAAAGCGCGCATACAGGTCAGCGTCCTGGCGAGCCAGCGTCAGCTCCGTCTGGGCAAATGGCGGCTGTCCGATCATCTTTTCGGGGGTGATCTGCTCAGCGGGTGTGTTCATGGCGCTTCTCCCTTCAGTCCTATACATACGCATATGCGTATGTATAGCATACTCTGAACCCGTAAGCGGATCAAGTGGCAAGGTCGCCGCTTCTAGCGGTCAGAGGGATACACCGACACTGGGCCGCTTCGGCCCTCAGACGAGGCCAGCATTTTGAGGCCATCTTTTGAGGCCACCTTCACGAATGATCACACCGTTTCGCACTCCTGCCCAGAAAAATCCTGACCTATCGGGTGACGCCCGCTGAAGGGCACGGTCGCTTTTAGGCGTTGAAGACGCCGACGTAGTTGGGTTGGCCATCGGCGGTGAACCAGAGCCGCACACCGCCTCCCGACGTGTCGAGCGCGACGCCGTAGGGGACGCTGTTGGGCGTGGACAGCTGGAAGAACGTATAGGCGCCCGTGGTGGGGCGGTAGCGTACGAGTGCGTTCGCCCCTGCGCTGGTGAACCAGACCGAGCCATCCGGTGCGATCGTCATGCCATAGGCGCCACTGGGACTCCCCAACGTAGTTGGCACGGCCAACTCCGCGATGTGGCCGGTCGCCGTGTTGATGACGCCCAGCTTGCCATTGAGCAGTTCAGTGAACCAGATGCGCCCCTGCGCGTCGGAGGCCATCGCGAAGATAATGGTCTGCGCGCTGGCGAGGTGGTGAACCGACACCTCGCCAGTCGCCGGATTGAGCCGCCCGACCATGCCGCCGCCGAGCGAGCCGTACCAGACCGCGCCATCCGTCGCCAGCGCCATCCCATAGGGATAGGCAGGCGGCGGCGCGTTGTCGTCGGGCAGCGGCCACGTCTGGACGGCGCCGGTGGTGGGGTCGAGCCGCCCGATGCGTCCAGCCACCGTCTCGTCAAACCACAGCCACCCGTGCGCGTCGAATACGATGTTTTGCGGCGTGGCGTTCTTGCCGTTCGTGCTGGCCAGAGGATAGGTGGTGAAGGTCTGGGTCTGCGGATCGAACCGCCCAATGTAGTCTGCCACCTGTTCGGCGAACCAGACCTTGCCCTGCGCATCGATCGCCACGCCCATCATGTTGTGGTGGCCGTTGGGCGGTACCCAGCTCTGGACGGCCCCGGTGCGCGGGTTCAGCCGCACCAGCGCATTCTGGCCCATCTCGCCAAACCAGACGGCGCCGTGCGTGTCCACCACCGGATACATCACGCCAGGATTCCTCTGTGGCAGGTGAAACGCCTGCTCGTGCGCCGCTGTCACCGTCGTCCCGTTGACGTCGCTCGCGCCGCTCGACGTGGCGGTGGGCGCGGTGGTTCCCAGGGAACCTGGCCACCCCTGTGGAGCGTTCGCTAACCCATTGCCCAGCGCGCTCAGCGCGAACACTGTCAGCAGCGCCAGCGCCGCCACACTCAGCGCAAACAAGCCATCACGCGCAGGGCGACTGGTTCGCGCGCCGGGCAGCGCCAGCAGCGAGCGCTCGACCCCCCCTATCGTCGTCTGACTGGAGGAGAATCGCATACGCTCATCATGGTCAGTCGCTTCAGTCGCTTCAGTCGCTGACCAAGGGCGTGAGGGAGGTTGGGTAAGGCTCATAACACTATGCGCGGGCTGGATACCCTCCCCTGTTTAGGGAGTTCGGAGCACCTCCCGCGCTCCTTTCTGATTCGCATTGCTATTACGCATCGCTCACCCGCCGCTGCGGCGAACCACACGAGCGATGACTGATCCCCTGGAGGGTTCTTGACACGGTGGTGAGAATGGGGGAGCCACTCGCGCATCCACTGGCGTCACCAGCAGCGGGCTTGTGCGAACGTGACCGTCTCTCCAACACATGAGTGTTCACGAATGTGCTGGAGAGACCGATTAGGCGCCGCCACAGCAGTCTTCCAGATTTGTCACAGCGACAACCTGCGCCGCTGAAAAGTGGCGCAGGGTCATGAGCTCCTTGGCAAGCCCCGCGTGTGCGTACCACGCCCAGCACTGGCAGCAGCACCAGCCGTGATCAGCGGTTCTGCGGGCCGCCTGGTCGAAGATCGCCTGTTGGGCAGCCGTGAGTGTGATGGCCTGATCATCGTGTAGCAGGCTATTCGCAAGGGATGCTGGCATGTTGTAGGGATCGGCAGCAATCTGCGGAATGCTGGCGTACACCTTCAGCGCGGCGATTTGCCGCTGATAGCGTTGTGCGTTCATCGGCGAACAGCAGGAGCCTTGCAGATAGCTCCCGCTGGGCAGGGCTGCCATCGCGGGATCGATCGCCGCCAAGTTGCCCAGATGCGCGCAGTAATCAGTGTGGGCCTGGCGCAACTCGTCAAACCGCTGGCCCATGTTCGTACTCGCCAACAGGTCCTGTGGCGGCAGTTGAGACGCCGCAGGAGGCGCTGACACGATTCTGGTGGCGAAGAAGGCGACCGTCATGATCACCAATACGATAACGCCGATGACGCCGATGACGCCGATGACGCCGATGACGCCAACCAGTGCCAGCGCCACCCGCCGCGCTGGCGTCGCTCGTCGGGCGTATCGCTGCCTGGGAGCGCATCCGCCGAGTGCGGCAGTGGTCAGCGTCTCTAGCCTGCTCCGCTTCGCCGGCAGGCCGCGCCTGGGCGCCTGCGTCATTGGCTTCCTGGACACCTTCTTGTTCATCTGCACCTCTGCTCCTCCAACCCCTCTGGTATGCTGGGACGTAGACAGGCGACACGTCAGTGCGACCTGTGTTGCCGACGCCAGATGGTCGTCTCGCCTTGCCGCGTGTGGCGCGTCACGCCGCACGCGAGCGGTCGATTGTTACGCCGTTAGCGAGCAAGAAATGCGCTATCCACCACGCTGGCGACGAAGACGAGCGCGGCAAGGGCGGCGGTGATCGGCAGTCCCAGCCGCGTCTTGAGTGGCTCGGCGCGCAGCCACAACACGCCCTGCCGCCCCAGGGTGTAGGCCGCCACTCCTGCAACGAAGATGGCGCCGTCGGCTGGCCCGTGCCCCAGAACCACGATCAGGGTGACCCGGCCCCGGCGCGCGGCTAGGGCCGACTCCAGGAGTTGGGTGGGGACACGTCGCGCGCACACATGCTGATCAGAGGACCAGACGCCCCACCACGCAGCGGTCGGCGGTCCGCCGCAGCAGCCGGCGAAGAAGCAGCCGAGGCGACCGATCGCCATGCCAAACAGCACGCCAGGCGCTACGGCATCAAGAAAGACCCCAACGGCGATATGCAACGCGACGAGTGTGAGCGCCGCCGCCCCTGTCGCGCCCGTGATGAAACCCTGGATACACCACCCTGCCCAGTGACGCTCGTGACGGTACGTCACGATGAACCAGAGCTTGGCGCCGAGAGCGCCGACCGCGAGGGTGGCGAGCCACACCACCCAGAGGGAACCGAGCGTGCGATGGTCATGGGAAAGCGCCAGCGACTGAGTGATCAGCGCGGCGACCACCCCAAGCCCGACCATGACACCCCAGACCCCTGGAAGAATCCCGGGTGTCCGCGCAAACGGGAGCAGATGCGTATGTGTTGGCTTCGCGATGTGTTCAGGAGCTCCCGCTGCTGGTCCCCAGTGATACCACAGCCGCAGGAGAGGCGGCAGCTGGCTGCTCGCAGAGACCGGAGTCGCCACCGCTTGCTCGCGCTCCTTACGGAGCTTGCGGTTTGCACGGGTTTGGCGTCCCAGACCCTGGGCGCCAGGCTCCACCGCACGGGCGGTCACCACCCACTTTCCGGGCGCGAGATCGCCGATTTTGGCCGTGAGCGCGAGGGGGCCACTCCCAGGAACAACATGTTCAATCGTCTCATCGTGCGTAAACTGATCATTTGGCTGCAAGCGTCCCGTCACCCCCAGACGGTTCCCGGTAAACCGGATCGTCACCGGATACGTTTCTGGGCGCAGTGTCGGCGCGAACCAATACGTCACGGCCAGCCCCTCACTCAGGATGGTAAACCCCACCTCATCAGAGAGGCTGGCGAACCCACCACACGCAGGCGCTGAGGCGTCTGTATCCGGCACGCGGGCTGGCCCCGCATCTACCGCATCTACCGCATGACCCCCAGGCGTTGTCTTTGGAGTAGGACGCGCCTGCGCTGGATCCCGCTGTTTCGCGCTCATCACACCCATAGCAAGTACAGCCTCCCACTCGAACGAGTCCCCCTACGGTGTTCGCTTGTGGCGCCTCGCGTCGGCGGACATCCGCCAGCGCACATTGTATATCATTGATCGTAGTACGACAAGTAGTAGTAGGGTAGTAGGAGGAATGAGGTACGCGTATGGTCGTGCGCCGCAGCGGCCTATGCAGCGGCCTATGAGGAGTCATTGGGGTGGTCGAAGACGCGCTGAGGGGAAAACATCAGGGGATCGTCTCGCATGAGAGCATCGAACATGATGCCTGGCATGCCAGGTTCGCAGGCTCCGACGACGCGCGTGGACATGCTGGAAAGGAGGGGAAGGAGGGAAAGGGCAACCTGCGAAGGGAATGTCGAAGCGCGGTTTCGTCACCTGCCTGGCGCATCGTACCATTGACTGTCGTAGCTGCGCCGGGTATACTGGAGATGCTGGGGACGCTGGGAGAAACAAGAGGCGCTTCGAGAGCCCTGAGAGCAAAGCGCACAGGGGAGCGCGTGGCGTGTGGGCGCACGTATCGCAAGACAAGACGGGTGAACGACGATGACGAACCTCCTGGAGTACGGACCCTTCCATCCTGAGCGCCCTGGCATTCGTAAAGTATTGGGGGATCTCGAGGCAGAGATCATGGAAATCATCTGGGCGCGTCCTGCGGGCCAGGGCACGACTGTGCGTGAGGTCTTCGAAATCCTCTACGAACGGCGTCATCTGGCCTATACCACCGTGATGAACACCATGACACGGCTGGCAAAGAAGCAGTTGCTGCGGGCAGAGAAACTGGATCTGGCATATGTGTATTATCCCACCCTCACCCAGGACGAGTTTATCTCTGGTTTCGTGGGACGCATCCTGGAAGACCTGTTACTCAATTTTTCGGGTGTCACGCTCGAGCGTCTCACCACGTTATCCGACCCCCAAACGGTGACGCGGGCGCAACACACCCTGGAGGAGATTACCCGTCGACGAACCGCCTCGACAGCGCCGCCAGCGACGCCATCCTCTACGCCATCCGCAACGCAGCGCCACGGACACCGACTGGGGGAGCGCCAAGCGGAAGAGCAGCCAGTACAGGGAGAGGAGCGTCCCGCGTGAACGCAGTGCTGATTCCGTGCAGCCTCCTCCTGGTGACCACTGGCAATACCTTGCTGCTCACCGTGATACAACGGCGTCAGCCCATCGCCGCTGCTCCGCTCGGCGCGTCCACCTGGCGTCGTGAAACGCATCTGGTGGTCCTGGCTGCGCCAGCGATCAGTTTGGTGGTCGGACTGCTGGTTGTGGCCAGTTGGCGCTCAGCGTGCGCTACCCCCCTCTGTGGTGGGGTGAACGACCGCTGGAACGTGGTGTTCACGGATGGGTTGCTGGTAGCGCCCGCCCTGATTGCCCTGGGCGCGCTGGTGGCGGGGGCGCTCCGGCTCGCCATGCTCTTCTGGGTGATGCGGCGTCAAACACTCCCTGCGCCTGTGCCCTATCAGGCGCTCATACGACGACTGGCGCAACGCCTGAGCGCGCCAGTTCCCCACCTCCATATCCGCCACGCGCCACATCCTCTCGCAGTGACCTATGGCGTCGCTCACCCCACGGTGATCCTCTCCACCTGGATGCTGAAGAGCCTCGATGAGCAGGAACTCGAGGCGGTGCTTGCGCACGAACTCGGACACATTGTGCGTCATGACTTTCTGCTGATGTGGCTGGCGACGATGCTCCGCGACGCCTTCTTTTATTTGCCAACCAGCCAGGAAGCCTATCGCAGGCTCCAGAACGAGAACGAGGTTGCCTGTGATGACCTCGCGCTCGTGACGACGCGCCGCCCCCTTGATCTGGCCAGCGCGCTCGCCAAGGTCTGGTGCGCGACCACAGGCGCGACCACTGGCGCGACCACTGGCCCGACCACTGGCGCGACCCCTGGCGCGCCCACCGGCGCGA
>VFSW01004829.1_pt1 | contig 20054 bp, 20 predicted proteins | sample 5358111 | NCBI WGS metagenome assembly VFSW01 (sample SAMN11554181, study PRJNA540505) | mine drainage metagenome | isolation source: sediment from site ElyBrook_90M | place: USA: Ely Copper Mine, Vershire, VT | collected 2017 | reverse complement strand
TTCTGTATCGGTAGTCACGACGAGTGCCGGCAATTGCTCAAAAAGGAGGCGCAAGCGCGTTTCGCGCTGACGCAATTGATCTTCCATCGAGCGTCGCGCCCGGCGGACTTCGGCATCTCGAATCGCCCGCTCAACGGCCGAACCTAGGCGTTTTAAATTATTCTTAAAGACGTAATCGTACGCGCCTTCGCGCATCACTTCAACGGCCGCCTCTTCACCGATTGCGCCGGAAACAATGACGCACGGAATATCCGCATTACTACTGCGCAAAAGCGCCAGAAGTGCCGGCGCACTAAAATGCGGCATGGAATAATCGCAAAGCACGATATCCCATGTACCGTCCCGCAACGCCGCCGTAGCCGTATCGGGAGTGTCTACCCGGACGGACTCAACGGAATAGCCGTGCTTCCGCAAGGCAAGCAGATTCAGTTCCGCATCATCCGGCGAATCATCGACAAAAAGTGCCCGCAGTTCGGAGCTCACCCCACCTCCGCAGTCGGCGGCGGTTCGTTGAGGACGATCCAATACAGCCCGAGTTGCAGAACAGCTTCGACAAATTCGTTAAAATCGACCGGTTTGCGAACGTAACTGTTCACACCCAGACGATAGCCTGCCAGACGATCTTCTTCCTGTTTGCTTGACGTGAGAATCACGGTCGGGATCAACGCCGTTCGTTCGTCGCGGCGGATCCGCTCGAGCAATTCAAGGCCCGAGATTTTCGGAAGCTTGAGATCGAGTAAAATAAATTGAGGCAAGCCGCGTCCATCACGGTGGCCTTCAAAGAGAAACTCGGCTGCAGCTGCGCCATCGCGAAGCACCACGACCTCATTGATGATGTGGTTCTTAGAAAAGGCGCGACGCGTCAATTCGACATCGTCATCGCTATCTTCAATGAGCAAAATGTACGGTTTCATACCAACTCGTTTCGCGCCTCCATCGGAAGCGTAAAGTAAAAGGCGGCTCCTTTGTTGATTTCTCCTTGCGCGCGAATCATCCCGCCATGCCGATGAACGACGCGCGCCACGGTAGCAAGTCCGATACCCGTTCCCTCATATTCGTCCGCAGTATGAAGCCGCTGAAAAGCACCGAACAGCTTATCGGCGTATTTCATATCGAACCCGGCTCCGTTATCTCGAACGAAAAGCTCTCCCTCGCTCGTCCGGCCAATGGTGATCTTTGCACCGGTGGTGTGCCGCGTGAATTTCCATGCGTTCCCAATAAGGTTCTCGAATATGGCGCGTATGAGCGTCGAGTCGCCAACGGCCGACAGACCCGGTTGAACCTCAACGTCGACGGTCCGGTCGGGGTTGAGTTCAGCAAATTCCGCCGCAACGGCCGATGCCAAAGCCGAGATGTCGACATCTTCACGAACGAGCGTCCGACGCGCAATTCTTGCTAAATCGAGCAGTGCGTCGATCAGCTCGGCCATGCGTCTTGCCGCTTTACGAACACGCACGATATACGAGCGGCCGGTATCGTCAAGTCGCTCGGAGTAATCTTCTTCAATGACTTGGGAGAAACCGTCAATCGCCCGCAACGGAGCTCGTAGATCGTGCGAAACGGAATAGGCGAAAGATTCTAATTCTTTATTTGCTGCCTTAAGCTGGCGGGTTCGATCGGCAACGCGTTGTTCCAAGTCGATGTTGAGCTCGCGAATTTCCAATTCCATGTTTTTGCGGGCAGTGACATCGCGGACGTAGATCGCCACGCCGCCGGCCCATGGGAAAAACCGTGTCTCAACCCACATCGAAAATGCAGGCGAGAAATACTCCACCGTTTGCGATTTATGGTCCCGCAGCGACGATCGAATTGCCGCAATAATTTTCTCTTCACCGGGATTGTTGAGAAATTCGAGTGCGGAGTGACCGATGAGTTGATCCGCTGGCATGCCATAAAAATGAGACATACGTTTGTTGACAAACATGACGTTAAGATCCGCATCGACTGCCGTGAAGGCATCTTGAATCGATTCGAGTATCCCTCGCAAATTGCGCGTCGCTTCGCGATTCCTCATCGCCTGCGTAATCGTCGTTGCAAACGATTCGATGCACTCGACATCACCTTCGCGAGGCTTCTCGGGCAAAAACGCCGCGATAAATCCGTAGGGGCTTTCCGGCGATCCAAGGATTGCGCCGACGCTCGCGACGGCGCCCAATTTCGCGAGCGGCGCGCATTGGTCGCAACGCTGATCGTGACCAACATTTTCGGACGTTAAAACGCCACCTTGCTCGACAAGTTGTCGACCGAAGGGAAGAGATTCCCACGAATGGGTGTCTTCGGCGAGATCTCCCCAACAGTGTTGCACGACCAACCTAAAAGTCTGGTTGCGAGAGTCGTACCGTCGAATTTCGGCAACGCACGCACCCAGCGCATCGATGCAGAGACGGACTGCTCGAGCTTGAATCTCTTCGACTGAAAATCCGGAAATCGCCATGCGAGCAAGTTCGAGCTGCGCATCTTGAAGGGCGTGCGTTCGCGCTAATGCGCGATCGGCTTCAACACGTGCCGTAATATCTCGAAAGAATACCGAAATGCCATCCTGCGACGGATAGGCATTGACTTCGAACCAAACATTCGATGTGCGTGAAAACTCGATGAAGTGAACCGGGCGCTGTTCACGCATCGCCGCCAAATAGTTGCGTTCGAACGCGGTACCTTTTGCGCGGGGAAACGCTTCCAACCACGGCTGACCAATAACCGAACTCCGATTTTCGACTTCTAAAAGGTTGAGCGCGCGACCATTGATATAGGTCACCAAAAAATCTGCATCAAACGCAAGAAAGCCGTCCGTTATGCGTTCGAGCACCCCTTGCGGGGCAGACTCGGCAAACGGCGGCAGACCAGACGGCGACTCCACGTGCTGGTTCATCCTCTTACCAACATCGGCAGAAACAAAAGAGATTCGATAGGTGGGAATTGCCGCGAGGAACGCGCAGCCTGGGAGCTAACGTTTCCCTACCACTATGAATAAATATGCCCTCGTGCTTGGTACTCTTCTGCTTGGAGCGGCAGTAGCCGCTTGTGGAAGTACGGGCGGAAGCGTTCCGTCACCAACCGCCCCTCCGGCATGCACCCTTCCGTCGCCGCTGTCCCTGGTCTATCCAGCCCCGGGTTCCACGGTGGCGGGATCGTCGGTAACGCAGATCATTATCGCGACGCAAACGACGGTTCCCACCAACCTCGAGGCGATCTTAGGCGTTGGAGGTAACGTCGCTGCCGCGGGGAGAGCCTTTGGAACGGCGACACCACCCTTCCCGCAACCGACCACGGCGCCGACCTTTGCCAGCCCCGTCTATGCATCGAGCCCATTTACGTGGTCGCCGCTTCCACCAAGCGGATCAACGGTCGAGCTCTTTCTCAACGACCCCAATAACCCGAATTGCAGTCCGGCCGACACCGGCTTTAACTTTAAGTTGCAATAATAATGGTGCGTTCTTCGGCTCGGCTCGCGCTCGTCGCGCTCATTTGCCTTGTGCTGCTCCCGACCGGCGCGCAAGCGAGTGTGCAGTCCTTGATTGCGGCACATCCGTGCACGGTTGTCGCCGTTCAAATGCTGCAAAACGTGGATTCAACAAGCGCCCACGCCGGCGATTTCTTTCGCTTCGCCACGGTTAACGCAGCCACGATCGGAAATGTCATCGTGATTCCCGCCAGAACCGTCGGTTACGGAACGGTCGTAATCGCGGGAGCCGCGGGACGAAATGGCCGTGCGGGTTCGCTCGTGCTCGAACCACGATATCTTGTCCTCGCTGATGGCACCCATTTAGGCGTCGTTCTCGATCACCGCGCAGCCGATCTTCAGGCTAACGGATCGAGCGGCGGTGCACCCGGATATCTCGGGGCAATTCCCGTTCCCGGAATCGGCGCCGCCATTGGAATATTTAATTATCTTCACAACGGTAAGAACGTCGCGGTCCCAAAAGGTACCATATTCGCCGTGTTTCCCAGCGATTCACCGAGCGTTTCGCGCTGCGACCGTTAAGTAATCCACAATAGCCTCCAGCGTCTCCTCGGGCTTTTCTCGATGCGGCGAGTGGCCACAACCGGGAATTTCACATCGCGTTACGGGTCCGCGAGCAAGCCGCTGCAATCGATCGAGTTGCGTCAGGGTGCCGTAGGCATCGGCGAGTCCTTGGATCGCTAAAATCGGAACTGCGATTCGTGCACAATCGGACTCAATCGTCATGTCTGAAAAAGCATTGGAAAGCCACACGTCGTTCCAGCCGTAAAAAGTGGCATCGACATCTCGATGATGCTTGGCCATACGTTCTCGCAGATCACCCGATTCAAACGCAACCCGTGCTGCACGAATGCCGTCGATCGATTCCGGTTCCACAAAAAGATGCGGTGCTTCAACGATGATTTGCTGCGGTTGTTCGTTCTCAGGCAGCGAACCGGCAAAAATCAATGCGATCGTGGCACCGTCGCTATGACCAACGAGTATCGTCTCTCGAGCGCGTAATCCGTAGTCTTCTAACACGTGCGGCAACACCACGAGCGCCTCATCGCGCATGTAATCGACCGCTCGCGCAGTTCGCAGAACGGGCGACTGCCCGTAGCCGATACGGGAATACACTAAGGCGGCGTAACCGGTTCGTTCGGCAACGCGCTGCGGAAAATCACGCCATAGCCCGAGCGACCCAAGCCCTTCGTGCAAAAAGACGAGCGTCGGAGCGTGTGGCGTGGCGGCCGGAATGAGCCTGGATTCAAGGTTCATTTCAGAACCATACGCCATAGTCGACGTTCGCGCGACGGGCGAACGAAAGGCGCGAGTGCGGAAATTTCCCGCCGTAGTTGCGCCCGAAACGACGCATCGTCGACGAATTGTTTCATGATGGCGGCGCAATCGGCAGTATCGGCGACGGCAAAGTATCCCGAATACGACGCGCCGAGTATTCCGACGTTTCCCGAGACGCGCGATGCAAGGACCGGAAGGCCCGCCGCGATAGCCTCGCAGACGACATTAGCTCCGCCTTCCATTCGCGACGGGATGATCAGTGCGTCGCCTAGGAGCATCTGCGTATGGACGTACGCCGACGGCCGCTCGCCGATCCACCGATAGCGCGCATCGCGAAGTGCCCACGCACGTGCCCGCCGATCATGCGCTGCATCGAGCGCACCTCCTATTTGCACGACCGAGAGCGGTACGCTACGCAATACCCGCAATGCTTGTGCGGGCCGCAACGAATCTTTCTCCCGTCGCAAATGACCGATAACCAAAAATCTCCACGGTTTTTTCGATGTCACGGAATTGCGGTGACTCGCCTTTTTCATGGTTGCCGATTGGATAATCGCCACCGCCTTTTTGCGAACTTCGCGAGGGAGAAAACGTATTCCATCGGATTGCAACGTGACGATTGCGTCCGCTCGAGCAAGCACGCGATGCGCCATGCGGCTACGAGGCAAATCTCGATAAAGATCCGTACCGGTCATCACAACGATGAGACGCCCGTGGGGGTACGCGCGACGATAACGGAGGGCCTCTCGAGCACTTTTTTGTGCGTGCAACGCCACGAGGACATCGTCAGTCCCACCATCATATGCATCGATAACGCGGACGCTATGGCCAAGCGACGTAAAAATTCCGGCATATCGACGCGCTGTGACGGCATTTCCGCTACGCTTTCCCATCCGGGGCGGGCAGAGCAAAGCAATCCTCATGTCGAAGAGCGATCTCTATGCTGGAGCGTGAATTGCGCGACGCCCGTGCGCGCACGCTGACCTACGTGGCCGATCTTCGCGACGAACAGTTTTTCGTGCCGCTCTTGCCCATCGTCAACCCGTTGCTCTGGGAATTGGGGCATGTCGCCTATTTTGCCGAACTGTGGACGCTGCGCCATTTGGGTGGTCACGGGCCCATCCTTCACAACTCCGACGCCTGGTACGATTCCGCAGCGATCGCGCACGACGATCGGTGGTCGCTTCCCCTTCCGTCGCGGACTCCGACGTTGGCCTATCTCGATACGCAACTCGCGGCCACCATCGCATTGCCGAGCCAACTTGCGAACGAGGATCGGGTGCGGTACTTCTACGGATTGATTCTTGGCCACGAAGATATGCATGGCGAAGCTCTGCTCTACACGCGCTCGACGCTGAATTACCCGCCTCCACATGTGCCGACCATGCACGCCCCGGTCATCGAATCGCGAGCCGACGGCGATGTCGTGATTCCGGGCGGTCGGTATCGCATCGGTGCAGCGCGCGGCGACGGCTTTGTATTCGATAACGAAAAATGGATGCACGACGTTGACGTTGACGCATTTGCGATCGCCCGCACCTGCGTAACGAACGAGGAGTTTGCGGCTTTCGTTCGCGACGGCGGATATACCGACGAACGTGTGTGGACTGCGGCCGGTTGGGAATGGCGCACATCCGAACATGCTGCGATGCCCCTCTGCTGGCGACAAGCCGACTGTGAGCCGCTCGGGTTTCAACGACGCACTTTTGACCATTGGACCGCCCTTGCTCCAAACGAACCGGTCACGCAAATTTGCGCACACGAAGCCGATGCATTCGTCCATTGGGCGCAACGCCGATTGCCGACGGAAGCGGAATGGGAGATTGCCGCAAGCGGCAAGGAACGGCGTCGCTATCCCTGGGGAAACGATGCGCCCGGTCCGGCACACGGAAATCTCGATCTGTGGTACGGTGATGTTGTCGAAGTTCATGCATTCGCATCCGGCGATACCCCCGAGGGTGTTCGCCAGATGCTTGGTAACGTGTGGGAGTGGACGGCATCGCCACTTACGCCGTATCCCGGCTTTTCGGTTGATCCCTACAAAGAATATTCCGCACCGTGGTTTCGAACGCATCGCGTCTTGCGCGGGGGTGCGTGGTCGACGCGCGCTCGTTTGGTTCACAACCGCTGGCGCAATTTCTATCTGCCGCATCGCCGTGATATTTTCACCGGGTTTCGGACCTGCGCTCGTTAGCGTCAGGTCTTAAAGCCCGGTAGAAAACTGACAATGAGCCCCGCAATAATCCCTGCGGCAGCAACCGTTCCAAGTGCCGTGAGCAGTAATTTCCGTGGGAATGCACTACGCACGATATAGAGTGTGGGCAAACTGATCGCCGGCAACGTCACGAGCAACACGGCTGCAGCAGCTGGGGAAAGTCCGAAGCCCAGGAGCGTTTGAATGATCGGCACTTCGCCGGCCGTTGGAATCATGAACAAGGTTCCGCCGATTGCGAGTCCGATCATCGTGAGAAAACCACCTCCGGCCAAGGTGAGATGTGGCGTGAACAAAAATGCGCGTGCAGCACCCAACAACAAGACCAACACGATATATCCGGGGATGATCGTGTAGAGTTCCCACCAAAGAATCTTCAGCCAATCGCGAACGAGATCCCAACCATTTTCGCTGGGGTTTTCGATCGGAGCATCGTCGATGGTGAGATCGAGCGGTTGCGGAAACCAGCGATTCGCCAAGGTTGCCACGACGGCGATCAGCAGTACGCCGAAAATCAGGCGCACGAGCATGTATTGATAGCCGAGAACTGCGGTGATAAAGAGTAGGACTGCCGGATTGAGGACGGGGTTACCGAGCAGAACGGCGATAGCGGCTCCAGCCGATGCGTTCTGTTTGCGAAGGCCCACTGCCAGTGGACCGGTGCAGCATGTTCACATCATGCCGCCGAGGCTTAACGCCCCGGCGATCGCTACCGATCGATAATCGCTTCGTCCGAATAACCGATGAATCCAACGGCGCGGCACCAAAACCTGAATCGTGGCGCCGAGGATCAAGGCCAGGACCAAAGCTTGCCAAATGAGGTTGTAGTACGTCATTGCATACTGCAACGCGGCTTGCCAGCCTACGGCAGGCGGCGTGGCAGTGGTGCCCGATACGACGGAAGCGCCGAGCGTATGATGCGAAAACGCAAAGAACGACTTCGCGTAATACGGCATCCATTTCACGTAGAGCAAGCCCGCGATGAGCGTGAGGACGAAAATCGCGGTACCAGCGATGAGGCGGCTGCGCGGTGCGCGCGGTGCGACAGATTCGGTCATGCCCGCCTGTTGTCGCAGCATGTCGTTCCTCCCTGCCGCCCGCTGCAAGAGTGAGTCAATACCATTACGTCGAATGTGTGCGTCGTGAGTAAAGCCGATATCATCCGACTAACGCACCTCTCATCGTGCGCAGGTTGAGCGGGTAAGCTCGAGGCTGGTGCCCTCTCGCACGTGTTGCGAGAGTTACCCCCAATCACCGATCCGCGCGTGATTGTCTCGAACTCCACGAACGACGATGCCGGCGTCATCATCCTGACCGATGAGATTGCGCTGGTACAAACGGTCGACTTTTTCACGCCGGTCGTCGATGACCCGTATTGGTACGGCGCGATTGCTGCAGCCAACGCGCTCTCCGATGTCTATGCGATGGGCGGCACGCCGTTGAGCGCATTAGCCATCGCCGCATTCCCAGAGGATCTTCCGCACGAAATGATTGCGGCTATTCTGCGCGGAGGTATCGATAAAGCCAAAGAGGCGGGCATCGATATTCTCGGTGGCCACACGATTCGCGATGCCGAGCCGAAATACGGGCTGGCCGTGACCGGAACGGTGCATCCCGCGCGCGTTATACGCAATGACAGCGTCCGCGTTGGCGATATACTCTTTCTCACCAAACCACTAGGCACCGGCATTCTCACCACAGCGCGACGCAACGATGCTATCACGGCAGAGGAACTCGAACCCGCCATCGCCGTCATGGCGACGCTCAATCGCGCGGCCGCGCTCGCATTTGACGGCCTCGCTATTCACGCGGCCACCGATATCACCGGGTTTGGCCTCCTTGGTCATCTCTACGAAATGACGGGGAACACATTGGGCGCGACGCTGCGCGCCGCCGACATTCCGATTCTGGATAAGGTCATAGCACTTGCCGAAACGGGCAACGTTCCGGGTGGATCGAAAACGAATGCCTACAACGCAACGCTCAATGGCGTGACCTTTGCCGACACGGTCACGACAACCATGCGCCTGGTTCTGGCCGACGCGCAAACCAGCGGAGGCCTTCTCGTCGCCGTTGCCCCGGAAGACGCCGATGCGTATGCGATCGCCCTGAAAAAGAATGGCGTCGCAACGATTGCACGCATTGGAGAAATCACACGCGGGCCGGGAATCTCGATCACCTAGCATCCAAGCAAAGCAGTCCTCACGAAGCAGCAAAGCTCGACCGTCCAGTTTCTCTTTAGCCCCATCGGCCGCGGCATTCGGGCCGTCCTAGGAATCGCGATTTTACTCTGGGGCTTTTATGGACTCGCAGGCATCGGACGCGACATTGCCGTGCTTGTCGGCGTCGTCTTTCTTCTCTCGGGCATCATCAACTTCTGCGGACTTTCGCCCCTTTTGGGCGGACCGTTTATGGGCAATCGTCGTTCCTGACCAACGGGGAAACCTATAGCGGCTGTACAACGACGGGGCCTATGAGGATCTCGGGACCGGTCGCTATGACGTCGTCTTCGTTTCGCGCATTAGGCGCCGCCGTACGAACCGGCGTTACGTATGCGCCACAGCTGCTACGACGGCGATGGCCCGTTTATGTTGCCATCATCGCCGTCGCCGGAAGTATCGATGCAATATTCCCCAACCAATACTCGAGATTTCTCGTCCATCAAATTGCCAGTGCTACGGCCGTGTTCTTCATATTGATTGATACGATGGTACTAGATGATCCACACGTTGAAATCGCGCGTGGACTGCTTTGGCGATTGTGCCTGTAGACACTCTGGCTAATATTCATTTCGCTTTTCCTATTAATCCTCGGCTATATCTCCACGATGGTCGTCGGCTATGGATTCATTCACGTAAGAAGTGACGTTGTAAGCAAATTTTTCATAGCCATTTTGGCTGCAATTTTCTCTTTTGCCTATACACGCATGGCTTTTATCTATTTTGCCATCGTCCCCGAACATCGCAGCGAAATCTCCTTTGAAACGTCTTGGCGCCTCGCTAGTCCCGATACCTCTAATAAACATCGCCCTACAACATCTTCTCGTGCCGAGACTCTTAGGCTTCGAATTTATTTGCGTCAATATGCTCTATGCGTTTGTCACGTTGCCCATATCGCTCCAATGGATGCACGCATGCGAACACCAAGCCCAAGCACAGTCCCCGTTGATTTAGACTTTCATCATCGACTCCGACTTTCGGGTCTCCCCACTCGATCAATGCGAGAACATGGGAGGCATCGACGTGGCAAACGGCGGACGCTCGATGTGCTGAAGGCAACTCGTATCACCCTTGCTAACAGATCCGGCGGTATAAAAAGCAAGAACGATCGCATCGATGCAGGGATCTTCGATTTCATGCGGCGCACCCTTGACCAAGATCTGCTTCGCGTTCGGCATCAGATCGAGAAGTTGCGTCGCGTTCGAGGGCAACGTGGCCGGATCGGCAGTTCCGGATATCATCAAGGTGGGCACCGCTGAGCGAATTGGACGGATATACGCACGCGCGACCGATTTGACATTCCAGATTGCACAACTATCCCGCAATTGTGCGAGCCCATCCGACCCATACCATGTGCCTTTGGTTTGAGCGAGAACGTCGCTCCGAGAAATAAAGGGCATTTCTTCCGAGCAGACGACCGACAGAAGCATGCCGAATTGGAGGTGCTCTTGTGCGGATTTTGAGAACAACACATTGATCGCGCCAACGCCGGTAAAATCGCCATGCGACGCTTTTTCGATTAACAGTGGAACGAGCGTTAGCGTTTCGTCGCTATACAAGAGGTGGCGAATCAAATCGATAAAACCGGTACGCGACATTTGCACGTTAACTAGGGCGTGTGTACGTACGTCGTGCACGCTAACTTTTCGGTATCCGGAAGCAAATTGATCGAGGACAGATGTAAAGGTCTTTGTGAGGTGCGGGAAATGCTGATTGCACAACGCGTCGTGACGACAGCGAGAGAAAAGACTCGCCAATGCCCCTTGCGCAGCCTGAGCGGTTTGAAGCGGACCTTTTGCGCTCGGAGGATCGACCCCAGCGAGAACGATATTTGCGACGTGATCGGAATGAAGTCTGAGATAGACCAGTCCAAGTTGCGAGCCATAGGACCCGCCGTAAATCGAAATTTTGTTGTAGCCAAGCGCGGCGCGAATGTCGTCCATATCGTCTGCCGCATAGCTCGTGCCGTAATCGTTGAGATCTGCGTTCGCACGCAATTCCTTGCGACAGGCCCGTACTGCCTCCGATGGGAGGCCGGCGGAAAAATACGACTGCGTCGAGGTAAAGAGCTGGCAACTGAGTGGATGCGAGGCACCGGTACCGCGTTGATCGATAAAAATGAGATCGTGATTGCGCTGCAGCGATGGGAGCAGCGGCCCCGGCATGCCGATCAATGGTTGCGAAGCTTCACCGGGACCGCCGCCTAAAAAGAAAATGGGGGTGCCACCCGCCATTTTTGCGGGAAACCGCAAGAAATGGATCCGGATCATGCGACCGCTCCCGAGGCTTCGGTCCTCGTACACCGCAAGCGACCCGCACATGACGGCACCCACGTGGGCAACGGTGCATGGGTGGGTTTTCAGGACCGCCGGCTTGGCCGCAGCACCCGCGGGCAGTTGACCCAAACCAAATGCCAGCAACATAAGCACCGCAAATGGATTCCAACGCTTCCGAATCATCCTCTATCCAGCCTCTCTTATAGCTCGTTCGGGGCTGTTACGCCCGAGGACCGGCCGATGTTTCAGCGAGCGGGACGCACAAATACCGATGAGTGCGCAAGAGGTGCACATTCGGAGCTACCGTCCGGACTGCTACCGCAATGAGGGAGTAAGCGGCAGGCGATTGAGGACAAAATCCGATAGTTGATCTGCTGCCGGGGGATCGATGTTTTCTAACACCACAACGGTATAGCCCGGTCCAGGACAAATCGCGAGATTCCCACTCATCCCCGGTGCGCCACCATCGTGCCCGAAACATCGGTTTCCGTTAATCATTTGATCGCCAAATCCGAACGCGTAACGAAGGTGAACGTCCGGCGGCGTCGGCATATCGACCTTGCCTTTCGTCAACATTTGCGTGTAGTGCGCATCGAGCAGCGTGTTGCTTTGTAGCGCATTAGCGAAGCGCAAAAGATCACCAACCGTCGAATAGCCGCCCCCGGCGGATGTTCCTCGATACGGAAGCATATCGGTATTCGGTTGAATTTTTCCATGATCCATCGTATAACCGATACTTCGATTTTGCACCGGCTGATTTTCAGGAGCAGATCCCGTCGATGTCATTCCAGCCGGCTCGTAGACATGCTGGCGGACATAGCGATAGTAGCTCTCGCCACTAACCTTCTCGATAACGATGCCCAATAGAACGAACCCGTAATTACTATACTGGAATCTACTCCCGGGCGTATACGTGAGACCTCTGGATCCAAAGAGGTGCATGTAATCGTCCAGCGTTCGCAATTGCAAGCGATGCGCGCCGAATTTAGGACCGAAAATATCGCCGGTTCCGCCCGTGTGGGTGAGCAATTCCCGAATGGTCACTTTCGATGAAACCGTTTTATTCGGATAATCGGGAACGTACACCCCAAATGGAGCATCAAGACGTATTTTCCCGGCCTCCACGAGTTGCAGCGTTGCCACGGCGGTAAACATTTTATTCATCGAACCGATGCGAAACCGCGTCTCCAACGTGTTCGCGATCTTCTGCTCGCGATCTGCAAAACCGGAGGCGCGAGAGAAAACGGGACGTCCATTTTTAGCCAAAACGATTGCGCCGGAAAAATCCCCTTTTTCAGATTCAGCTGTAACTTTCGACGCGATCGCTTCCAACAACCGGTCTTCGCCGAGATGCATCTTCGCTTCATATGGCCAGATACGAATTGATGCAATTTTCTTCTTTGACGTAAGATCCAAATACCAGTTGAAACGCTTCTTCCCAAACGTCGCCAAGAAAATATACCCCGTCGAGCGCTCGTGATTTTTGGGGTCTACGGCCGTTTGCCTCTGTAAGAACGAGAATGCCGTAAGTGCTCCCAACGCCCGTAAGGATTTCGCAACGTCTTTCACGAGAGCGGGCGTTGCAATGACATTTGCTTGGCGCGTTAACGTACTACGATCCATGATGCCGGCTTGCGCATTTTGAAGCGTCTTTTTTGCCAACGCTTCAATGTTTGGATCAACCGTGTTTGCCCCCGCATTCGTCGTGCCTGCTGCGGACTGCGCCGAAACCGGCACGACGAATGCGTTTGAGGCGAAGAACCCAACGGAGAGCATCGCGATGAGAAGGGTACGAGAGAATCGACTCATAGCATCAACCTCTATTTGCTCTCGAAACCAAGATTGGGCCAGCCATAGGTTGTCGTCCACTGGTACTCCGTGGGTCGTGGACGGCAATTCGCGTAGGTGGAATATCCATGAGTGCTATTCCAGGATAGCGATGCGTTACCAGGCCTCACCGGTTGAAACATTCCTTGCTTACCGAGCGGATATGAGGACGAACGCGCGGCCGCTAAGACCGCCTCATCAAATGCCGGTTGGCCGCTGGATTTTATCATTACGGATTTCGTCACCGTGCCATGGTTATCGACAGAGACGCGGACTGCAGCGGTTATTGTTCCATGAGTCGGAAGCGCGACCGATTTCGGGAAAGTCGGTACTCCACCGTGAACGAGCACTGGGACTTTACACGACGATGCGTTCTGAGCGCTCCAACCGGCGGGGTATATTGGCGTAACGACCGATACATGCTCCGCCATGGAGTGCAAAACGATCGTGATCGGGACCGTCGACGACACGGCGCGACAATTCACAAGTGCCGGCAAATAGGTTCCCATGCTCATATTTTTTCGCAGCATTTGTCTTAAGCTGGGATTTTGATTTGGGGAACCTGAAAGAATTCGAACGTCCTTTCCTTTGCCCGATGCATCAACGGTAACTGTAACCTTGACGACTTCCTCATGCAATTCTCCATGCAAATTCGCGGGCGCTTTTGAACTTAAGGATGCTAATGCAACAAACACACCTTGCTTTTTTCCATTAACTACACGTAGAACGCGTGCCATAACGGGACGATTGGGCGTCGTGCAGGTGCTCGCAAGGAACGTCACCGGCTTTGGCGCCGCCGAATAAGCAAATACCGGGGAGATCGATTCTACAAACAGAGCGAAAATCACAAGAAACATCAGCATTCCTCCAAGTGTCGAAGGTGAAAGTCGGAGATATCGAGGGTGCGTCGCGAGAAGTTCCGCGATACGCGTGACAAGAGAATGGCGGGAGCCCAGCGCACTCGGTGCACACAGCGGCGAACGGCGTGGTGCGGAATTAGCAAGTGCGGCAAACGTCCGAGCAAACACATCTCCCGTGCCAAGTCGCGCGACAATCCAATCATCGCACGCGATCTCGCGTTCTCGCGAAAGTTGGCGTATTACACATATCGCGGCGGGATTGAGCACCACCAATGCTTCGAGGAAACGCGCGATGGCATTCGTCCATACATCGAAGCGAAGCAAGTGCGCGGTCTCATGCAAAATGACTGCGTTGATGGCATCCGGCGTAAGATCGTCTACGAGCGATGCCGGCAACAGGATGGCCGGACGAAGAAAGCCGACGGCAAGTGGAAGCGCAACACGATCCGAGATGAGGATCGGATACGTCTGCGCGGTCGACCAAACACGCGCCGACGTGCGTATCGCCGCCAGTTCGCGCATGTTTGCGAGAAGCAACAGTCCTCGCCATGCTGCGACCACGAGCCAAAGGAAAGCGATGATCAGCGCAAGGTTCTCCGGAATGGCGATGCGCTGAGGGAGCACAGTTTGCATCGCGTGAGTCGCCGGCAACGGTTGCTCGTTATGTAATGCGGGAAGCTGCGCGCGTCCCTGGGCTTGCGCAACGGCAACGTTGGGCGTCATCACGAAAACGTGTGGCGGATTCTCCGGCACTGCCCGATTTTGCGAGACTGCAACGGTGAGGATCGGAACGACGACGAGCGCCGCAAGGGTGCATAACCACACGGCATAGCGCGTCGCGGCACCCACGCTGGAAAGAAATCGTAAACCGAGCCAAACCGCCGCGACGATGAACGCGCCTTCCCAAAGGCTATCGAGAAGCGCCGCAGAGATCGCAAGGGCTACGGGCCCAAACTGTACGATCATTTTTCCACCTTCGCATCGGGATGGAGTAGCGCGCGAATGTGTTGCCGATCCGACTCGCTCAATGGAACGTCGTCGAGCAACGTAACCGCCATCGCATTTGGCGAATTTCGAAAAAAGCGAGCGAGGACGTGCCCAATCGCGGATTTGGCCGCGACCTTTCGCTCGACGAGCGCGCGATAGGTAAAGGCTCGACCCGTTTCTTCATGCCCGACGAAGCCTTTTTGCTCGAGCGTGCGCAACGTTGTCAGCACCGTATTATAGGCCAACGGCGGAGGCGGAAGGGCGGCCGTCACATCCGAGACGGTCGCTCGCCCACGCTCCCAGAGCACTTCCATCAGGCGCAATTCGTGGTCGGTGAGAACACGCGATTTCTTCCGCGGCATACTACCTCCTAGATTTCTAGTTGCAGAATATCCGAGAACAACCAATCTGTCAACTAGTATTCTAAGTGTAGTGAATCGCGTCCGCTTCCTTGTTCTTCGAAGTATACGATCGTAAAGACCGCGGCTGGATTCTCAGGATCTTGTCCGAGTGAACCTTTCGTATGCAATGAAAAGTACTCCGGCGAGAAATAACGCGACCATGGAAATGGCAAACCAGCGACTCGACTCGATACCGGTGTGAAACGCAGCCGCTTGGGATCCTGCAAAGCCAAAAACAAGAGCGCATAGGACAATAGGAACGCACCACCTTGCTCCAAAGCGATAGGAATTCCAGAAACCGATTCCGCCGGAAATACCCATGGATGCCAAATCACCTAACGACAGCGAATACGAAAGCGTACCGAAAAGCAGAAATAGGTTGGGAAGATGCACCCCGCATCCAACATTGGTAATCGTCAACCACACGCCAACGAGAAAAAAGACACCTCCGTTCAGCGGACCAAGCAGCTTGAATACCCGAAGATTCACCGGTCCCGCTTGTTCGCGCGTAAATCCCAAAAAGCGCGACAGAGGATCGGCTTCGTCTGCACGCGGGTACGATTCAATCACGATCTGTTGAACGATTTTTGCGTTCGGCTTAATCCAGCACATGATGCCAAGGTAGAAACCATACGCACCAACGATAGTGAAGAGTATCCCAATGAAAATCGGATTCTCCGAACAACTCATCGTTGTTATGCACCTTTACCCGGTGTGGCCTTAAATGCTCCGCGGGATGCGACGTAGGCGATGATCGATGCGTGGATGGCAATGGCTGTTCCGATGCCGATGACGTGGTAGCACCAGGCACCCCCGCCGGCGAGATCGACCTGCCAGATCGCGTACGCGCCGATTGGCAAGAATAGCGCAATCGCAGTTAGCAAACCGGGATTGTAACGGCGCATCGCGATGGCTTGGCCTATGTGCGATAAGCCGTTGATAATCGGTAGATACACGGCGATCAATCCAAAGCCGATGGAAACGAAATCCGCAAGATAAAACGAGAGGGGGATCACTCCCCACACACCGGGAATGTTGATGATAAAAACGGCTACGTGTGGGAGAATATCGCGATCGTGGCCGATCCAGTGATTGCAAAATAAGCGGAATCGATCGTCGTCGTGTTCTTCGTACTGATGCAGCATATAGACGGGGAGCATCAGGAGCACGACCGTCAGCGCAAGCGGCCAACCGCGCACTATTGCGGGCATCAACACGAGCAGCAGCACGCCCGCAAGTGAGCCGCCATAGACCCACGATGTCGTCATACGCTGGAAACGATTCATTTCTCCATCCCCATTCGTTCGAGCACCGTCGCGACTGCTGTGATCGTTGCTGCACTCACACCGAAATCTTTGGCAACCTGTCGAAAATGACTCGTCGCATCTAACGTCTGGTCAATAATGGCATCCGTCTGTTTCACTGCGATATGGTGCGCAACGCCGAGATTTCGAATATCCTTTCGGCTGATGTTGGTGCCCTTCCCAGCGACGGCCAGATAGTGTTCATTACCCGGCCCTTGCGCGAACGTTACATCGTAGGATGGCGCGACACGCCAATGACCCTTTGAATCAAGGAGATACGCGTGTTGCTTCGCATGATCGTCGCGATTGTGCGCAACGATATTAAAAATCATGCGCCGGAATACGCGCTCGACATCCTGATGATTCCGCGTGACATGCATCGTCAGTTTCAACAACGTATCGTAATCGATGCTCGGCATCGCCCAATCGATCTCTAAGAGCCCTGCAGCCGATGCCACGTGCAGTCGTCGAGTATTGTCGGCACGGTCGAAGCGACGCGTTGCAAAATATCCCGGCCCATTCCGTGCGGAAATGAGTGTCGTTTCACTCATCTCGACACCAGCCTTGCCGGCCATGGTGGCATACGCCATTTCAAGCGGACCGATATCGAGGAAATCTCGGGGCCCGCGAAACTTTATGAGCCAGGGCGCAAATCCGGTTGGAAGCTCGCGCGCACCAGCCGCCAGATCACCGGAAGCGTTCATACCAACAAGCACCTTAGGCCGTGCACCGCCTGAAGATCCGCCAAGCGCTTCGAGTTGTGGGGCAAGGTCACTCGAAGCGCCCAAAAGCATCGCGCCAGATTCGCGAGCGAGCGCATCGAGGTCGATGGTTTCACCCTTCTGCTGATCGATGATTTCGGGATGGTACGTCAGCGCGCCCATTCCGTGTTTTCCAACGATTGCGAGTCTATCGAGTACCCTCAACGACGAATAGGGAATGCCGTTTCGCTCCGTGCGTCGACGAACGAGCAGTGTTCCCCACGCATCGGGAAGGCTGTCGGCAAAAATTCCATGGAGACCATCGAAGACGCGCGGATTTTCGGCTCGAACGAGTTGTTCGCTCGAAAAGAATGGTGTGATGTGGAGATTCGCCGCAACGAGTTCGTCGGATCGTTCAAAGATTGCGACACCACTATCGAGTGCGAGGCGACCGACGGCAACGTCCCGATCGCCAAAATCGAGGCGAACAGAAAGCGGTGTGCCGGGCTTCATTTTCATGCCCGTTTCCTCGCGCGGACCCGCCGTTTTTGCGCATCGAGAATATCCTGGAGCGAGCGAGATTCCACCGGTTCAAACGGCTTCAGAAATCCATCTTCGGCCCGCAGTGCAAGTGCGATAGAAAGAACCGCATCGAGACCGACGGACGTGCCGGATTCGAACCGGCGCAGCGTCGGCAAGCCAACGCCGGCAAGGGCGGCGAGATCGGCTTGGCGCAGGCCAAGACCAAGCCGACGCTCCTTAGCCCGTCTACCGAGGAACGCGAGGAGATCGCCTTGTGAGAAAAGTTTAGCACTCATATTTTTACTTTTATAGCGTGTATTTCTCTTTAGTATATCATATTTGAGCTTTTATTTAAACTCGCGAATCCCGCGATACAACAGAAAAACGCCCCATCCCCCTTATAACCGTTGTACCGGCCATCGTTGGGACAGGGCGCAGAAGTGGTGGAGCTGTCGGGGAACTGCCCCCCGAGTCCGAAAAGCCTCGCCGTCGCATTCTACAAGCTTAGTTTCGACTTTGACTTACTCGTACGGACGCCTCAAAACGCGGCTTACCGTTCGCAGCAGATTCTTTTTCTCGTGAGTTCGCCGAACCGCTCGACCCCACCAACCCGACTTCATTATAGGCTACGAGGTGGTTCGGGTGACCCCTCGCTGCCCATGGCTAGCTTAGTTTAAGCAGCCAGTGCGTACTGCGTGTTTGCAGTTGTTTGTTTGCGATCGTTTAAGGAGTGCTCGCAACTCCGCTTGCTAACGCCGGTCGCGGATCTCTCCGTCGAGCCTAATTCAGCCCCCCGACCACACTCACTTATACCACACCTCCGCAAGCGGAGTTTCAGCGTCGACTCCTAGGACCCGAGACTTTTGCGCTCGTCGCCGCCCAGGGCACCATCGGCGTGAAAGCCGGAAACGGCACCGCGAATGCGCTCGGCCTCGGTCTGCAAGGATCCGGTCAGCTCCCGCAGTTCATCCGTGGAAGCCGCGATGCGCTCACCGCGCTCAGCTACGGCATTCACATCGGCGGCAGTCGACGTTACGGCCTGCGAACCCGCCTGAGAGGAGGCCTCCAGTTGCGTCGCAAGGACCGAAAGCGCACCGGCCATTTGCGCGTTTTCGGCGGTGAGCCGCTCCACGAGTAACGTCGATTCCACCAGCGAATCCGTCGCCGATTTTTGTTCTTGCTGCGCGAGCACGACCGCATCGATACGTTCGCGCACCGCACTGACATTATCGACGATCGCGGCCAAAGAATCGGCGACGAGCGAGGTCTTCTCGCGACCCGATTCCACCGACGAACTTCCCAAGCGGGTGACATTTACGGCGCGATCCGTCTCGGTTTGCACGCTCTGGATCAGAGTGGCGATCTCCTTGGTAGCCGTGGCCGAAGAATCGGCGAGCTTGCGAATTTCATCAGCGACGACGGCAAACCCGCGCCCATGTTCGCCGGCACGAGCCGCTTCGATGGCTGCATTGAGGGCGAGAAGATTCGTTTGATCGGCGATCTCATCGATTTTTTGCGTGATCGCGCCGATCTCTTGGGAGCTCACGCGCAACGAACCGATAACATTGACGAGATCGGACATCACCGATTGCGCATCTTGCGAGGTACGATCGGCCTGTAGGATTGCGGCGGTTGCCGAGTCCGCACTCCGCCCGGCGTCACCGGCGATGCGCATGACTTCGCCAGCGGCTTCAATCGTCGCTTTTGCCGTTTGCGCCAATTGCTCGAGCCCTGCGGCGTTGGTTTGCGCGGCGCTCCCCAGGCGATCCGCCGTGATTCGTAGTTGGCCTGCCGTGCTGGTGAGTTCACCGGCACCGGAAGCCACACGTGTCATCGCATCGTCCAATGTTGCCATTGCATTGGCCGCACTTGCGAGATCGCGCGCATTCGCAGCTGCGTCTCCGGCAAATTCACCCGTGCGCGACGCTAACGCGTGTGAGGAGGTATCCAAAACCCGCGCCGATCAGTGCCGGTCGCGTTGGCAGCTCGGCGTGGGCTCGAGAGGAT
>VFSW01004828.1_pt1 | contig 20060 bp, 20 predicted proteins | sample 5358111 | NCBI WGS metagenome assembly VFSW01 (sample SAMN11554181, study PRJNA540505) | mine drainage metagenome | isolation source: sediment from site ElyBrook_90M | place: USA: Ely Copper Mine, Vershire, VT | collected 2017 | reverse complement strand
ACGCGTTGTAAATAAAACGTTATATTTCATATAACTTCAGTAAAGTTGTAACAATTGCTCCAATAATACAATAGTCGATAAGCTTAGCAAGCGTATTAATAGAAATCTTAGCCCACTTGTTTCTGTCACGGTCTGCAGATTCTCTAAAGATTTCCGCAATGAAGGTGGAAAATATTAATATTATTAAAAGAGTTAATATCCAATATGTTGACATGTGAGGCTCCTTTCTATTTTTAAGGTTTTAAAGAAAACCTCTTTAACGCAACCATGACCCGGGGGCGGTAAATTAGGTAACGCGTCTGTAGAATAAGTCCCTTTTTAAACCCCAACGCACCAGGCTTCGTTTAACGCGATTAAGCTTCTGCGATGTCGCGCGATGGTGGTCGAACCAGGAAAAGCGCGTCAATCGGGTCTAGAATCAACGTGATCACTATTCTTATTAAAACCAGTGTAAATACGTCTCGCTCTGAAAGGGCTAAAAAAAGCCTTTTCAGGGTTTTTTCTACAGGCTCAATGGGGAACCACTCCGAGGCCATAGGTCCGCACAGCGTCTTCCTGCGGTGCTAATATGCCCCTTGGTTGTGGTTGCTAACCCTATGAGAGCTCAAAAGCTTTTTCAATTCTGCGCGCTTTTTTGAATTTTCTTTATTTCCTTCGAATCAGCCAGGTAATCTCGATTTTGTTTTGTCTTTGTTGGATCGCTTAAAATCGTCATCATATAGTTCACCCACACTTTTTCCCGATTGTTTAAATTTTGCAACTTTAACGCCTGGGTGAGATCTGCTTTTGATTTTACGTCGTCACGATTGTAGTAATAAAATTGGCCACGTTGCAAATAAGAAGCAGCCATTGCGTCAAAAATGTTCACATAGCGAGTTAAGATTTTTTCAACTTCTTTTGGGTGTTCATGAGATACAATTTCCCTCTCTAGTTCATTTATTGTTACAGTAGAAATAAGTTTGACAAGCCAAGCCCGCTCGTCCTTATAGCCTTGCTCGTCGTGCAGTTTATTCGACAACTCGTTCATAAGGGCCATGGCTTCAGATCCCATACCGGTGATATACTCCGAAAGGGCGATCGTGGTTTTGGCATCTTTATTATCATTTTTTAACGCCAGAACGATATCGCGTCTTATGAGCTGTTCGCCAAGCGAGAGTAGTCTCCATGCATCGTCATTTGTTGTCTTGAGGCGAGTATATCCACCTACCAATTCGCGTGCTGCGTCCATAGTGTTGCAATTCGCTCCCGGTTGTGAACAGCGCTGCTTAAGTTTTACGATCACCGCTTTTACTTCCGGAGACAAGTCTTCATTGTCTTGAGCACTCGCTGTAATAGAAACAGTAAAAAAAGACATTAACAAAATCAGAATTAGGTTTACATTTTTGAAAGGCATGAAATCCTCCCTGTTTTTAAAAAAATTAATTTAAAAGTCCGCCAATCAATTAATTAGCAAGTACATATTGACCGATTTATTATCCAGATCGATAGCTTTGTCCTACCTGAATAGGAATGAACAAAAGCATCAAGATAACGCAACCTTATTTTTTAAACTGCCAATACCCTCGATCCGGACCTCGATCTCATCGCCGGGCTTCATGGGGCCGATGCCGGAAGGTGTGCCGGTTATGACGAGGTCGCCGGGATTGAGGGTCATGATCCGGGAAATGAAGCTTACCACGTGATCAATCGTAAAAATAAACTGAGACGTCCGGGAAGACTGCTTTCGCTCGTTGTTGAGGTACGCTTCGACAAGAAGGTCGTGGGGATCAAGGTCGGTCTCTATCCAGGGGCCCAGGGGACAAAACGTATCAAAGGATTTCGCCCGGGTCCACTGGTTGTCCTGTTTCTGCAGGTCCCGCGCGGTAACGTCGTTTGCACAGGTGTACCCGAGAATGTGGCCCGACGCTTGTCGAGCGGAAACGTTTCGCACCCGGTCTTTGATCACCACCCCGAGCTCAGCTTCGTAGTCGACCCGTTTGCTCATGGCCGGTACGACGATCGTATCACCGGGCCCGACGATGCTGGTGGACGGCTTGAGAAAAATAATTGGGCTTTCCGGAATCGGAAAACCCAACTCAAGAGCGTGATCACGATAATTGAGCCCCACGGCGACGATCTTCGTGGGAATGCAGGGCGCCAGAAGTTTTATGCTGTCGATCGCATGGGACCTCTTTACAACGTCGAAGGAGCCGAAGAAATCACCTTCCAGTTCCCGGACCTCGTTGCCGCTCAAAACTCCCTGCGATTCCCTTCCGTCAACCTGAAATCGAACGAGCTTCATCGAGCCCTCCGGGACCACGAGAGTATGTCAGGTCTGAGTACTGAGGACTGAGCGGGGAGCAAAAACCTCTCTCAGTCCTTGTATTATTTCTTGTCGATCCACTCCAGAAGTTTTTCTTCCGGAAGATATCCGGAAAGCACGGTCCCGTCGTCACGGACCAAGGTCGGCGTGCCGTTGAATCCCAGCTTTGCCGCCAGCTCCTTGTTCTTCTCAATCTGGTCGGGCGGACACGTCGGCTCCGGCACGGTTTTTCCAGAGAACGCATCGTCGAGCATCTCTGCCGATTTTGAGCACTGGATTGCCTGGGCCTTCTTGAAGGCATCCTCCTTGTGCATGGGAAGCGGGTTCAGAATAATTTCAAAGGCAATGTCGGTCCGCTTTGCGATGATCTGCTTGATGATCTTGTGGAGCTCCCGGCAGTAGGGGCAGTCGGGATCGCTGAACACGATGACTTTCTTTGCGGCGGTCTTGGACCCGAGGAGGATGGCATTCCCCGTGGGGATCTTGGAAAGGTCAACTTTCCGTGCCGGGGGCTGTTTGCCGAGCTGATCCACGGGAACGATTTGTCCAGCAATGAGAAACTTCTTCGAGAAGTCGAGATACAGCGAGCCGTGTTTCCCTTCGCCGGCCTCCACGTCGATCTGCCACACGCCCTTGATCGGCGACGCCTTTATATCCGTGACCGTGCCCGTTGGCACGATCTTCTTAACGATGACCTCGGCGTCCTTTTTGTCGAGCTTGTGGCAGTCAAGGCAGGGCTTATCGCCTTTTTTCGGCGGAAAGGCATGGACGCCCGATGCCAGGAACGCAGTGCACAGAAGAGCAAGCATGATGGTGATAGTGAATACTTTTTTCATTGTAGACTCCCTTTGTAAAGTAATATCCGAGTGAGGAAACTCGTGTGATTCCTATTTCAATCCCAGTACGTCCTGCATGTCGTAAAGGCCGGGTTTCCTGCCCACGACCCACTTGGCGGCACGCACGGCCCCGCGGGCGAACATGTCTCGTGTGTGGGCCCGATGAGTAAGCTCGATCCGCTCGCCCATGCCGATGAAGTAGACCGTATGCTCGCCCACAATATCGCCGCCCCTGATGGTCTGCATGCCGATCTCTTCCTTTGTCCGTTCCCCCGTGATGCCCTCGCGGTGGTAATTGGCGACCTGGCGATAGTCGCGGCCCAGGGCGCGCGCCACCACCTCTCCCATCCGTACGGCGGTGCCCGAAGGCGCGTCTTTTTTCATCCGATGGTGCGACTCGACGATCTCCACGTCGAAATCGTTCCCCAGAATCTTCGCGATATCGGCGAGCGCCTTGAAGCAGACATTCACGCCGACGCTCATATTCGGCGAAAGGACGCAGGGGATTGTCCGGACATAATCGGCGACTTTGGCGAGCTGCTCCTTCGTAAAGCCCGTTGATCCGATGACAGCCGGCCTGCCGAGTTCTGCGCAGGCCTTTAAATGTTCCAGGCTGGCCTCGGGGAACGTGAAGTCGATGAGGACGTCCCCGGCCTTGAGCGCTGAAGAAAGGTCGTCCGTGATCTTGATCCCCAGGGCCGTGACGCCGGCGGGACCGCCCGCGTCCTGGCCGAGGAGGGAATGTCCCTTTCTTTCCACGGCCTTGCCGAGTGCGATGCCTTCCGATGCGGAGAGCACGTTGATGATGCGAGAACCCATGCGGCCTGCTGCGCCGGTTACGACTGCTTTGATCATATGCAACCTCGATTCAGCCACAGAGGCAAAGAGACAGGGAGAATCGATTCTCTGCGTCCCCGGTGTCTCCGCGGCAAATGGCTATCGGCTATATCAATCCGTACTCCTTGAGCGCCTTTTTGAGCTTGTCCTTGTTTGCGTCCGCCATGGGGCAAAGCGGCAAGCGGAACTCCTCGCTGATCTTGCCCATGAGCGCAAGCGCGGTCTTGACCGGGATCGGATTGGTCTCGATGAACATGGGGCCGTGGAGCGGCTCCAGCTTGTAGTGCAGCCTCTTGGCCTCCTCGGTTTTGCCCGCAAAGAATGCGTCGAACATGGCCGCACAATCCGCGGGCGCGATGTTCGCCGTTACCGAGATCGCGCCTACGCCGCCCAGGGCAAGCATCGGGAACGTGGTGAAATCGTCGCCGGAAAGCACGTCGAAGTCTTTGCCGCACAGCCGGATGATCTCGCTCACCTGCTTCATGTCGCCGGTTGCCTCCTTGATGCCGACAATGTTCTTCTTTTCCCGAAGGCGCGCGACCGTCGCAGGGAGCATGTTGACGCTTGTTCTTCCCGGAACATTGTACAGGACGATCGGCATGTCCGTCGAATCGGCCACGTGCGCAAAATGCCGGTAGAGCCCTTCCTGCGTGGGCTTGTTGTAATAGGGGGTGATGAGCAGAACGCCGTTGGCGCCCGCCTTCTGCGCGAACTTCGTCAGCTCCAGCGTTTCGGAGGTCGAGTTCGAGCCTGCGCCGGCAAGGACCGGGACACGCTTGTTGACCGTTTTCACCGTAAATTCGACGACGCGGTGGTGCTCCTCATGAGACAGCGTGGCGGATTCCCCGGTCGTGCCGCAGGGAACGATCACGTCCGTACCGTTCTTGATATGAAACTCTATGAGATCGCCGAGAGCTTTTTCGTCAATTTTCCCGTTCTTGAACGGCGTTACAATCGCAACCATTGAACCTTTAAACATGACAGCCTCCTTAAGACATCTTTCTCCACAAAACTCGAAACTAAATATGATACTTTTGTAAAAAGTCAAAATCCACCGCGGAGGCGCAGAGACGCAGAGAAAAAGACTTTACAAATTGAATGGTTCTCTCGGCGTTCTCTGCGGCTCTGCGGTTAAATCCGACTTTTTACGAGATCATCAAATATACAGCGTTCCCTCGCAGATCACCTCGGCGTTCCCTTCGAGGTATATCCCGCTGAATGCTTCCGCAATTCGCTCAAACGAAACCGTCAGCGTCTCTCCGCCCCGGGTGTGGACTTCGACAGGCGAAAAAACTGCGCCGAGCGCGCCGGCAATCAGAGCGCCGGCAACCGAGCCCGTGCCGCAAGCCAGGGTCTCGCCTTCCACACCGCGCTCGTAGGTCCTGATGCGAAGCTTGCGCCTGCTGTCGATCTGGATGAAGTTCACGTTCGTGCCCGCGGGTTTGAAAAGCTCATGATACCGCGTCGTTCTCCCTACGCGGTCAACGTCTTCGTTCTCGATGTCCTTGGACAGGTAGACCAGGTGCGGCACGCCGGTGTCGATGTAATGGCCCATCCGTATCCCGCTGTCGAGCGGCACGGCGATGTTCATGCGGAGGCCCGCGGCGCCGGTGAGCTGGACCTTGACCGAGTGGGGCTTTACCTGGGCATGGATGATCCCGGCAAGCGTCTCAAAAGCCATGTCCTTTTTGGCAATTTTTTTGACGAAGGCGAAACGCGCGGCGCACCGGGAACCATTGCCGCACATCCCGGCCTCGCTTCCGTCGGCGTTGAAGAACCGCCACTTGAAGTCAACCTTCTTTGACGGCACGATCACGATCAGACCGTCGGCGCCCACCGAATAATGCCGGTGGCAGAGCGTCGTCGCAAGGTCTTTCAGGTTCTTCCCTTTCAGGATGTTCCTGCGGTTGTCGATCAGGATGAAATCGTTGCCGCTCCCCTGCATTTTATAAAAGGGTATTTTTTTCATGGTCCGGCCAGTACCTCGTTCAGAATGTCTATCCCGCGAGCTGAAATCCGAAATGCCTTTTACCCCGCCAGCCACCGCGGGATTTTCTCGCCCTTGATGAGATCATTGTAGGTCTCGCGTTCGCGAACGACGAAATATTCGTTTCCCCGGACCATGACTTCGGCAACCCGCGGCCGGGAATTATAGTTTGACGACATGGAGAAGCCATAGGCCCCCCCGCTCATGACGGCCAGGAGGTCCCCGCGCCTGACCGCCGGCATTTCCCGCTCTTTGGCCAGGAAATCGCCGGACTCGCAGATCGGGCCGACCACGTCGACCACATCATGCGGGTCCTGCGCTGCGGGCTCGACGATTGGCTTGATTTCATGGTATGCCTCGTAGAGGCTCGGGCGGATAAGGTCGTTCATGCCCGCGTCAACGATCAGAAACTTTTTTTCTCCCGTTTCCTTGTGGTAGAGGACGCTTGTCACCAGGATGCCGGCGTTCCCGACAATGGCCCTGCCCGGTTCGAGCACCAGGGTGCAGCCGCAATCCTTGAGGAGCGGCTGGATCGCCGCTGCCAGCTCCCGGGGGAGCGGCGGTGTTTCGTCCTTGTACGTAATGCCGAGCCCCCCGCCGATATCGATGTATTTGATATTCATGCCTGCGGACTTGAGCTCCTTGATGAAGGCGACGACTTTTTCGAGCGCATCGACGAAGGGCTGGACCTCGGTGATCTGCGAGCCGATGTGGTGGTGCACGCCGACGATCTCCACGTGGGAGAGGGACCTGGCCATCTGGTAATACTCGAGCGCCTGTTCGATCGGGATGCCGAACTTGTTCTCCTTCAATCCGGTGGAAATGTAGGCATGCGTTTTGGGGTCGATGTTCGGGTTCACCCTGAGGGCGATCCGCGCCGTTGCCCGCATTTCACCGGCCGCATCGTCGAGCGCGCGAAGCTCGTCTCCTGATTCGACGTTGAACATGAGGATGCCGATTTTGAGCGCATATTCGATCTCGTCCCTGCGCTTGCCGACGCCGGCGTAGACGATCTTTTTCGGATCGATGCCCGCGCGGAGCGCGCGGAACAGCTCGCCGCCCGACACGATGTCCGCGCCCGCGCCCTCCCGACCCAGCAGCCGGAGAATGGCGCTGTTCGAGTTGGACTTGAGCGCGTAGCAGATGACGTGCGGGACGCCGGAGAAGGCGGTGTCGAATGCCCGGAAATGCATCGAGAGCGTATTGCTGCTGTAAAGATAAAAAGGCGTACCGATCCGCTGGGCCACGGTCTTTACCGGCACCCCTTCGCAGTAAAGTTCGCCGTTCTTATACTGGAAATCATGCATAGGTCGTCCTGCACCCGACTCCGGACAACCGGTCAAAAACCAGGGAACGCTCACCGGCCATGTTGTCCTCTTTTTTTCGGCTTCTTCGTGGTAAATTTTTCCGCATTAAGCTTCTCGACAAAAACCTTCCGCTCCAAAGAATAGTCGCTCTCGTTTCCCGACTGGTCCACCGCGGTGATCACATAGTAATATGTTTTTCCGCTCCTAACCGTATCATCGGAGAACGTCGTCTGGGCCAGCAGCTTGTCCGTCAACCGTTCATAGTTTTTGCCATGCCGTGTCGAGCGGTATACGTGATAGCCCGCGAGGTCCCGCTCCTTATTTTCGTTCCAGGTGAGGAACACTCTGCCCACCCCCGGAATTACCGTGAGCCCCGTGGGCTTGTTCGGAGGCGTCAGGTCGCGCGGAGTCGCGGAAACCTCGGCGGAATCCGGGCTCTCCTTCCAGGGAGGGGCCGGACTGTTCACGGAACGGACCACATAATAATACGTTCTGTTATTCGAAGCCGTCGTATCTTTATAGGCAGTCGCGGTGAGCGGCTCCTTGTTGAGCGGCATCTCGTCGGGCCAGTCTTGCTCCGTTCCCCGGTAGATGTTGTAGCCGACAAAGCCGCTGTAGCGGCCGCCGTCCATCCAGGTGGTGACGGTCTGCCAGGTGATCAGATTATAGCCATCTCCGCCCTGCGCTGCGACCCCCGCGGGGACTGAGGGACCGAGCAGCGGCATGACCCGTACTCCGTCGGACCAGGCGCTTACTCCGTTGCGCACGCTTACCGCCCTGATCCGATACTCGTACAAATAGCCGTAGGTTACCCGATGGTCGGTCCAGAAGACAACATTGTTTCGAATGACCGCCGGCGCCGGGCTGGCCACCCGGATCTCAGTATAGGGCTTGTACCGCGCCCTCCTGCGGTCCCGTCCGAATTCGGCCCGGTAGACCCGGAACAGCAGGATATCGGCGGGCTTCAGGCTCACGCCCTCCACGTTTTTATCCGGGATCGGCCACGACAAAAACGCGGCAGCGTCCCGCGTCTCGGCCTTGATGTTTTTTACCGGCTCGGGCCGGGGGCTGGGAGGTATGAGCGGGTCGGTTTTCAATGCACAGGCGGCAAGTGCTGCGGGCACCAGCGCCAAACAGGCCGCGCGAAACCACCGGGCGCAGATCTTCATCGCATTTTTTTGAGCGTCTGCAGACGTTTTTTCAGGTTAACGGGGGCTGTACCGCCGTACGACGTCCTTCTGCTTACCGACGATTTGACGGAGATGGCGTCGTAGACGTCGTTATTGATCTGCGGCGACAGCTTCCGGTATTCAGCGAGCGTCATGTCGCCGAGGCCGCATCCCAGCTCGGTTGCGCGCAGCACCGCCCTCCCCACGACCTCATGGGCCCGGCGGAAGGGGACGTCTTTCCTGACCAGGTAATCGGCAAGGTCGGTGGCCGTGATGAAGCCGTCCTCCGCCGCCTTCTGCATCGTTTTTTTGTGGACCGTGACGCCCTTGAGCATCTCGGTCACCACGGAGAGCGCGAGCGACACCGTATCAGCCGTGTCGAAAAGCGGCTCCTTGTCCTCCTGCATGTCGCGGTTATAGGCGAGCGGAAGTCCCTTCATGAGCGTCAAAAGCGATAGGAGGCTGCCATAGACCCGGCCGGTCTTGCCCCGCGTGAGCTCGGCCACATCGGGGTTCTTTTTCTGCGGCATGATCGACGAGCCGGTCGTGAACGCATCGGACAGCGTGATGAAGCCGAACTCCGACGAGGACCAGATGACGAGCTCCTCGGACAAGCGCGAGAGGTGCATCATGATCAGGGAGCAGGCGGAGACGAATTCTATGGCGAAATCCCTGTCCGAAACAGCGTCCATGCTGTTCTCGCTCACGCTGCCGAAGCCCAGCTGCCTGGCCACGAACTTCCGGTCGATGGGGAGCACCGTGCCGGCAAGCGCACCGGCCCCGAGGGGCATCACATTCACCCGCCGGAAGCAGTCCTCGAGCCGGTCCTGGTCCCGCTCGAGCATTTCATAATACGCGAGCAGGTGATGGCCCAGGAGCACGGGCTGCGCCCGCTGAAGGTGCGTGTACCCCGGGAGGACCACCTCCTGGTATTTGTCCGCAAGCGCAACGAGCGTTTTTTGGAGCGACCCCAGGAGGTCGTGGATGGCGGCGATCTCATCGCGCAGATACATGCGAATGTCGAGGGCCACCTGATCATTCCTGCTGCGGGCCGTGTGGAGCTTGCCGCCCACGGGCCCGATCTTCTCGATCAGCCGGCTCTCGATGTTCATGTGGATGTCTTCGAGCTCAATGCTGAACGAAAAGGAGCCCGATGCGATTTCCTTGAGAATGCCTTCCAGTCCCCGGATGATGCGGCTGGACTCGTTTTTTGTTATGATCCCGGTTTTCGCCAGCATCATGGCGTGGGCCATGCTCCCGGCGACATCATAGGGATAAAGCCGCCAGTCGTAGGAAATCGACGCGGTGTACTCTTCCACGAGTGCGCTCGTCGCTTCCGTGAACCGCCCGCCCCAGGGCTTTGCTTTTGGCGCGGCCTTTGTCGCAGTTTTCACTTTTACTTTTCTTTTCGTTTTTATCGCCATAAGGTTGTTTGCATCAGACGCGGGGACGGGGCGATGGGTGTGCACACCCTGTCTCCCTGTCGTATTCCCCTCACCGTGTCGGGCCCTTCGCCTTGCTTCCTATCCTCAGCCGGAGCGCGTTCAAGCGGATAAACCCTTCGGCGTCCTTCTGATTATACACGCGGTCCGCCTCAAAGGTGGCGAGCTCGGGGTTGTAGAGCGAAACCGCGGACTTGCGCCCCACGGTGTCGCAGTTTCCTTTGTAGAGTTTTAGCCGCCCTGTGCCCGTGACGTTCTTCTGGGACTCATCAACCATCGCCTGCAGCATCAGCCGCTCGGGAGCGAACCAGTATCCGTAATACACGAGCTCGGCATACCGCGGAACCAGGCTGTCCCGGAGATGCATGGCTTCGCGGTCCATGGTGATGGACTCCACGGCCCGGTGCGCCGCATGGAGCAGCGTGCCGCCCGGCGTCTCGTACACGCCGCGGGACTTCATGCCCACATAGCGGTTCTCGACGAGGTCGATCCTGCCGATACCGTGGCTGCCGGCAATGCGGTTCGCCTCGGAAAGCAGGGCCGCAGGGGACAGCTTCCTGCCGTTGATCGAAACGGGATTTCCGGCCTGGTATTCCACTTCCACATACTCGGCCTTGTCCGGGGCTTTTTCCACGGGCACGGCCATGGTGTACATGTCCAGAGTGGATTCTTTCCAGGGATCTTCCAGGATGCCGCCTTCGTAGCTGATGTGCAGCAGGTTCCGGTCCGTGGAATAGGGCTTTGACTTCGTGGCCGTCACGGGGATCTTGTGCTTCTCCGCATAGGCGATCAGTTCCTCGCGGCCTTTCATGTCCCACTCGCGCCAGGGAGCGACGATCTTGACATCGGGCTCGAGGGCATAATAGGTCAGCTCGAAACGGACCTGGTCGTTCCCCTTGCCGGTCGCGCCGTGGCAGACGGCGTCGGCGCCTTCCTTGCGGGCGATCTCGATCTGGCGCTTTGCGATCAGCGGCCGCGCGATGGAGGTGCCGAGGAGGTAGCGGCCTTCGTACACCGCATTCGTCCGCAGCATGGGGAATACGAAGTCCTTGACGAACTCCTCGCGCAAGTCGTCGATGTAGATCTTGCTTGCGCCGGTCTTGACGGCTTTTTCCCGGAGCGGTTCGAGTTCTTCGCCCTGGCCGATGTCGGCCGTGAACGCAATCACCTCGCAGCCGTAGGTTTCTTTGAGCCAGGTGATGATGACCGATGTATCGAGCCCGCCGGAATAGGCAACGACGATCTTGTTTATCTTCTGCGACAAGTGTTGACTCTCCCTTATGGGTCAAGGGTCAGGGGGCAAGGGGCAAGGGTCAAGGTTTGATCGGACCAGGACCCATGACCCCTGCTACTTGACCCCATTATTTCCCTTCTACGATCTTCACTTTCATTTCGATGCGCTCGTTCGGATTGTCGCGGGGATCGCGGGGCTGGGACACGATCTTGTCTACAACGTCCATGCCGCTTTCCACCTCGCCGAAAACCGTGTACTGTTTGTCGAGGAACCGAGAATCCTTTACGACGATAAAGAACTGCGACCCGGCGCTGTCGGGGCTGGCCGCCCGCGCCATGGAGAGCGCGCCGCGGACATGCGGCTTATCGTTGAACTCGGCCTTGATGGTGTATCCGGGGCCGCCGGTGCCGTGCTTGCTTTTATCCGCGTCTTTTGAATTCGGATCGCCGCCCTGGATCATGAACCCGGGGATCACGCGGTGAAACGTCGTCCCGTCATAAAAGCCTTTTTTTGCAAGGTCGATGAAGTTCTTTACGTGACCGTGGGCTGTTTCCGGAAAGAATTTCAGGGTTATGGACCCGAATTTTGTTTCAATGGTAGCCTTCGTCTCGGCCATGGTTGTCTTCTCCTTAAAGTAGGTGTAATAACAAGGCGTGGACAGCGTTCTCGCGCTTATTTGCCCCTGAGGATCTTTACCTTTATTTCAACGCGTTCATAGGGATCGTCGCGCGTATCGCGGGGAAGCGACGCGATCTTGTCCGCCACTTCCATGCCGCTTACCACTTCGCCAAAAACGGTGTAGTGCCCGTCGAGGGCCGCCTGCTGCCGGGGGTCCATCTGAAAGCAGATGAAGAACTGGGAACCAGCGCTGTTTGGGTCGGCAGTCCGGGCCATGGACAAGGTGCCCCGCTTGTGCGGTCTGTTGTTGAATTCGGCGTTGATCGTGTACCCCGGTCCGCCTGTGCCGTACTCGTTGCGTCGGGCCGGGTCTTTCGTGATCGGATCACCGCCCTGGATCATGAACCCCGGAATCACCCGATGAAAGATCGTCCCGTTGTAAAAGCCCTTGTTGGCAAGGTCAATGAAATTCTTCACATGTCCCGGCGCCACGTCGGGAAAGAACCTCAGGGTCATGTTGCCGAACTTGGTTTCGATAACGGCACGGGTTTCCGCCATACGTTTGATTTCCCGGGGCGTAAATTTTTTCGAAGGTTGCTGGGCAGAAGAGGGCAGAGCGCCGACTAGCCCGATTGCAAGAACCATGAGAATGACAAGCAGTTTTTTCATAATACTGCGCCCCCTGTACGCAAAAATGCCCGATTGTTCTTGTGAATGCGTAAGATATACAGTTTTACCAGAAACCCAAGGATATGTCAAACAAAACCAGAGGCTTGCGCGGCTGGCGGCCGGCAAAAACATCTTCCGGGAGCTCTGTCCGCCTGTTTCAGGAATGAGCCCGGAAATATTTGCGATAAGGCATCGCAGCTGTTATACTTAACAAAAGACATGAAAGGAAGGGGCTATGGTTTCAGAGGCAGAAGAAAAAAGAGAGTTCCTGAGAGTTCCTTTCAACACCGAGGTTGAAATCCGGGTCGGCAAGCATACGATCCGGTCGATGGACCGAATCGATATCAGCCTCAGGGGCCTCCACATGAAGACCGATCAGGAGATCCCGGCCGCGGGGGCGCCCTGCCGTGTCTCCATCATTCTCAAGGCTTCGGAACACCCCGTGATCATTCAGGCGAACGGCGCCGTGGTCCGATCCGTCAAGGGAAGCCTTGCCGTGGAATTCACTTCGCTCGATCCCGACAGCTATCATCATCTCCGCCAGGTGATCATCAATAACGCAGCTGACCCCGAACGCGCTGAACAGGAGTTTCTCGCCCACTGGGGCATCCGGCGGCCCATGCCGTAGCTTCCCAGCGCGACGATGGCGCGTTGATGATCGCGCACTCGGCACTTCCCATTCCAGCTGTTTTCAGCTATAGTGTTTTTAATCTGGTCATTTCCCTTACGAAAGGAGCACAGCTATGCTACAGAAGGCAAGCAGCAAATTGACGGAACTGCTCAACAAGGCGATCGCCCGCGAGATCCAGGTGAGTGTTCAATACATGTGGCAGCACGTGATGGCAAAAGGGTTGAACTCGGCCGAGCTCGCCGATATGTTCGAGGACGTTGCCATAGCGGAGATGAAGCACGCGGAAAAGATCGCCGAGCGGCTCTTCTACTTCAATGTCGCACCGACGACCGTACCTTCGCCCATCAACGTCGGCGGCGATATCAACCACATGCTCGAGGTTGATGCCCGGGCCGAGGAAGAGGCCATTGACCTGTACAAGGAGATCATCAAGCAGGCCGCATCGGAAGGCGACTCGACGACACGACTGCTCTTCGAGGAGATCCTTGCCGAGGAAGAGGACCACCACGACACGTTCACGACACTTCTCGGGAAATAGCCCGCTGTAACCATGAAGATCATCACCGGCATTTCAGACATGCAGTCCTTTGCCGACTCCCTTCGATCGCAGGGGCGGACCATCGGCTTCGTGCCCACCATGGGCTTTCTGCACGACGGCCATGTGTCGCTCATGGGCCGGGCGCGGCAGTCCTGTGACATCGTGGTGGTGAGCATCTTCGTCAATCCTACGCAGTTCGGACCCCGGGAGGATTTTAGCCGCTATCCCCGCGACGAGGAAGGCGACCGGAAAAAATGCGAAGCAGCGGGCATCGACGTGTTGTTCATGCCCGCGGCCGCTGAAATGTATCCTGAGAAGCCTTCGGTCTTCGTTGTTGTCGAGGGGTTATCCGACGTCCTGGAAGGCGCAATCAGGCCCGGACATTTTCGCGGCGTTGCCACGGTGGTCGCCAAGCTCTTTTCCATCGTGAAACCGCACAAGGCGTTCTTCGGCCGGAAGGATTACCAGCAGTGCGCGGTCATCAAGGGCATGGTAAAAGGCCTTAACCTGGACGTGGAAATCGTTGTGATGCCGATCATCCGGGAAAAGGACGGTCTTGCCATGAGCTCGCGCAACAGCTACCTGAATGTTGATGAGCGCCGCAGGGCCGCGGCGATCTCCCGCGCGCTCTTCGCGGCAAAAGAGCTCGCTGTTGCCGGAGTCAGGGAGCCGGAGAAGCTCAGGAGCAAAATTCAGGCAATTCTGGCCGAGGAGAAGGGGATCTCGATCGATTACATCGAGATCGTTGACCCGGAGAGTCTTGCGCCTGTCAACGCCGCCGCTGGCAACATGGTGCTGTTGGTTGCAGTTCGCATCGGCAGCACAAGATTAATTGACAATCTGCTTATTCTGTGATATCAAGACAGAGGCGGTACCGGTTTCTCGTCGAATAAACAGATCGTAAGCAGCCTCATGGGGGCGAACGATTCATGGCGGCCTTGAAGGAACAGAAGATCCTGCTCGATATCATGGACACGTCCAGGACAGTCCTTTCCCACCTGGATCTCGATAAAGTCCTGTCGATCATCCTCAAGAAGGCCATGGAGATCACCGGGACCCGGGCGGGGAGCATCGCCCTTTACACGCCGAAGACCGCGACCATGCGCATTCATGCGCATAAAGGTTTTTCCCGGGGCTTTATCGCCAACCGCGAGTGGAAAGTGCGCCGGGGCGGACTCACCGACCGGATCCTCAAGTCCTTGACCGTGACCGTCATCAACAGCACAACGAACAAAGCTTTCTTTGCCAATCCCATCGCCGTTCACGAGGGGATCAAGTCCCTTGTCTGTGTCCCGCTCCTCGTAGACAACGAGGTCGTCGGCATTCTGTACGTCGATGATTTCACCCCTCGAAAGTTCCCCGCAGAAGACCTCCAGACCCTGGAGATCCTCGCGTCCTTCGCCTCGATCGCCATCAATAACGCCCGTGCTCATTCCACGCTCATACGGGAGGCGAACACCGACAGCCTGACCGGCTTGTTCAACCGCCGGTGTTTCGAAGGCGTGTTGGACCGGGAATTCCAGCGTGCGGAACGCCACAACAGGGAGTTCTCGCTTGCGCTCGTCGATGTGAACGACTTCAAGAAATTCAACGACACCTACGGCCACCAGTCCGGAGACCGGGCGCTGACCGCGCTCGGCGAGGCGATCCGGCGAGCCATCCGGAGCACCGACTTTGCCGCGCGGTACGGCGGCGACGAGATCGTCATCATCCTGCCCGAGACCAAGCTTTCCAAGGCCTATAGTTTGTTCACCACCAGGATCAAACAGGAGATAGAAGAGGGTTTTGCGAAGATCACCAATAACGAGTTTGCTTTGACGGTCACGATCGGCATCGCGTCTTTTCCGCGCGACGGGAAAAACTCGCGCGACCTCATCCTTTCCGCGGACCGCGCGCTCCTCAACACCAAGAAAATGAAATACACCACCAGCATCGGCTGCGCCCGGCCCATTGCGGCGGCGTAGCGACCCTCCACGACGGTATCCCGATCATATGTGCAGCTAGACGGCCGATGGGCTTCCTTAAATAATTACTATGCGAAGACGGTCTCCTTCAAACATCAGGTTCGTATCGAAAGGGCTCGGAATCCTTTACGAGGATAAAGATATCCTTGTGGTGGACAAACCCGCGGGCCTGTTGGCGGTTGCCACGGAGAGGGAAAAATCGCGCACAGCCCACTCCCTGCTGACGGATTACATCAGCAGGGGCTGCGGGAGAAGCCGCAAGCATCTCTTCGTTGTTCACCGGCTGGACAGGGACACCTCGGGGGTGCTCATCTTTGCAAAGAGTGAAGAGGCAATGCTCCGTTTGAAGGCCCGGTGGAAGGAAACGGAGAAGAAGTACCTGGCCGTGGTCCACGGCACCTGCGAAAAGGGTTCTGATACCATTACGACCTACCTGGCGGAGGACAAGCAATACAACGTTTATTCCACGTCCGACAGCACAAAGGGCAGACTGTCCCGCACGGTTTACACGGTGCTCAGGAAGACACGCGGTCTTTCCTTGCTGGAAGTGACGCTGCTGACGGGCAGGAAGAACCAGATACGAGTGCACCTCGCCGGCATCGGGCACCCGATCGTAGGCGATACAAAGTACGGAAAAGAGGACAAGGCGCAGCCGCGCATGGCGCTCCATGCGAGACGGATATCCTTCAGCCATCCCTTCAGCAACAAGCGGCTCACGTTCGAAGCGGAAGTGCCGCTATTTTTTGCGACGCTCGTAGGTCGCATTGATCACCAGAGCGAGCCCGCGGCACTCTCAACGACATTGGCGAAACCTTCCCGGACGCGGTTTCCTCACTCCGAACCCTAGTCAGTCTCGAATGCTTACTTTCATCTCGCAGGTCGGAGTTCTCTCAATGAAAATCGTACGTCTCCTTCTCTGCTTCTTTTTGCGGCGTCAACGGCATCAGCCGGTGAAGAAAGCATCCTGGTGTTTGCGGCCGGCTATGGGCTTGCTCAAAGCATATTTAGATACAAGGTCGGGTCCCGTGTGGCTCCCGTGCCCTGGCTACGTGTCAACGCGCTCGGAAGGGGATTCGTCGGGACTGCGGCTCGGAAATGCCTGGCGCTGAGGAGCAGGCGTGGCGTGCATGCCCTTGCCCAGGCCCAGGGCTTCCGAATAGACTGAACGGTGCCGCAGCAGACTCCCGATAACAGATGCGATCACGCAGGCAGGCATCGCTGCCAGGACGACGTTGTAATTATGGGTGATCTCGAAGACCATGATCGCGGACATCGCTGGAGCGTGAGTGGTTGCCGCCAGCAAGCTGCCCATCCCGACCAGCACCCACAGCGTTTGCGAATGGTCTGCCGACGGGATCAGCATCGTGTGCCCCACCATCAATCCCATGGCCCCGCCCAGCACCAGCGTGGGGGTGAGCACGCCGCCGGGGATGCCCGCGGCGCTGGCAAACGTCACAGCGATCAGCCGCAGCACGAACACCGCCGCCACGGCGCTCAACGCCCAGTGAGAAACGAAAAAAGATTGAATAATGCTGTACCCGTTGCCCCAGACCTCCGGGCGCAGTATCGACAGCAGGCCGATGCCCAGTCCGGCCAAACCCATGCGCAGCGGCAAAAAGCCGATGAGGGGCTGGTATTTGCGGTTTGCGGCGGCGAGCAGCCACAGGAACGCGGGGCCGACCAGGCCGGCCATCAACCCTACGAGAGATGCATCGAATAAATCGGAAAATCCCACTGCCGGTACGACGTGCGAAAGGTAGAGCGGACCGGTGGCGAACAACGCTTGTGTGGTCAGCTCACCGATAACTGCCGCAACCAGTACGGCGGTAATCTCCCGCAGCGCCAGCCCCCCGAGGATGATTTCCCCGACGAAGAGAGTGCCCGCGATCGGCGCGTGATAAGCGCCGGCAAAACCCGCGGCAGCGCCGCAGGCGACGATCAGCCGGCGATGGGCGGCGTCCGCGTGGGCCAGCCGTCCAAGAATGGAGGATGTCACGGAGGCGAACTGGATCATCGTTCCTTCGCGGCCGATGGTAATGCCTCCGCTGACCCCGACCAGGGAGGAAACGGTCCGGATGAGATTCGGTCCGAGAGGCAGGATGCCGTTGCCGACGCGCACCGCCTCCATATATTCCGGTCCATGCGGGCGTTTGATCCAGCGGTGGCCCGCCCACATCACCAGCCCGCCGCCAAGACCTCCGAGCGTGGGTATTAACACCCGCATCCACCACGGCAAATCGCGCGCAGCCGCCACGAGATGTTCATGGGTGGAATAGAGGCGGATGATCGTGTACATTCCCTTGCGGAACAATTCAACGGCAAGAGAACTGATAAAGCCGACCGCCGCCGCCATGAGTATCATCGGCACCATCGGGTCGAGGCCCGAGATGAAGCGGTTGCAGGAGCTCTTGAACCACGACAGGACCCGCACCGCGCCGCCTGCGGATTTCGATCGGCGGGAAAATAATTGCGCAAGCAGATTATTCATTGAACGACTCCAGCATTGTCGGGCAACACTCCGGGTCCTTGACCTGACCTCGGAATTCGAGATCCGTCTTCGAGTTTGTCGCACTCGGCCGGGGGAAATGCCATTTTTAAAACAATTTTACGATAACCTCGGAAACCCTGCCTTACACCATCACCACTTCATACTGCTCCTGGTGCAAGTTGGGGTCGGCCTTGATCACGATCTTCTTCTGAAATTCCTTTTCCAGCTCTTCCACGCCCAGGCGCTCCTCGTCATACAGCATATCGGCCACCACGGAATTGACGGTGACGAGCGCCTTCTTTTCGTCGGCGCTCGAGAAGGCCCTCCTGAGTTCGCGCAGGACCTCGTAGCACATGGTGCGGCTCGACTTGATGTAGCCGCGGCCGTCGCAGTAGGGGCAGGGTTCGCAGAGCGTGCGGCCGAGGCTTTCCCGGATGCGCTTCCTGGTCATCTCGATAAGACCGATGGGCGAGATGTGCGAGATCGTGGTCTTGGCCTTGTCGTTCGAGAGCGCTTCCTGGAGCGCTGAATAGACTTTCCTGCGGTTGTCCTCACGCTCCATGTCGATGAAATCCAGAACGACGATGCCGCCCATGTTCCGGAGACGGAGCTGGTAGGCGATCTCCCGCACGGCTTCGAGGTTCGTCTTCAGGATTGTGTCCTCGAGCGTGCGCTTGCCCACGTACCTGCCGGTGTTCACGTCGATCGCCGCAAGGGCCTCGGTCTGGTCCACGATGATGTAGCCGCCCGACTTGAGCCAGACCTTTCTGCCCAGGGCGCGGGAGATCTCGATTTCCACGCCGTAGTGGTCGAAGATGGGGTCATCGCCGTCGTAGGGCTTCACCCGCCGGGAAAGCGGCGGAATATAGGAGTCGACGAATTCCCTGACGCGCTGGTACTCGTCGGGAGAGTCGATGACCATCCTGTCCACGTCGCGGGTGAACACGTCGCGGATCACGCGGAAGACCAGGTCGAGCTCGTTGTGCAGGAGCGCCGGCGCCGAGACCCGCTCTTTTTTCTTCTGGACGTTGTCCCAGAGCCTGCTCAAAAACTCTATGTCGGCCACGAAATCCTCTTCGCTTCGCCCCTGGCTGGCGGTCCTGATGATGTAGCCAGTATTCGGCTTCCGCAAGCGGCTTACGATCTCGCGAAGCCGCTTCCTCTCCTCGCTGTTCTCGATCCTGCGCGAGACGCCGATATGGTTCACACCGGGCATCATGACGAGGTAGCGTCCGGGAATGCTGATGTAGGTCGTGACCCGCGCGCCCTTGGTGCTGATCGGCTCTTTCGATACCTGCACGAGGATTTCCTGTCCTTCCTGCAACAGGTCTTCGATCTGGTTTGCGTGGGCGCGTTTTCGTTTCGTTTCGACCTCGAGCTCCAGGCCCTCGTCTTCCATCAGGGGCGTGTATTCCGACGAGCTGTCGAAGACATCGCCGACGTAGAGGAACGCGGATTTCTCCAGGCCGATGTCGATGAACGCCGCCTGCATGCCGGGCAGGACCTTCATGATCCTGCCTTTGTAGACGTTGCCGGCGATGCCGCGGTCCTTTTTCCGGTCGATGTAGATTTCCGTGACGAGACTGTTTTCAAGAAGGGCCACGCGGGTTTCCTCGCGGCCTGCGTTTACGATGATCTCAGATGGCATGCGTTCTCCTTAAGCATTGGTGAAGAGCGGGGCTATTTTATAATAAGTGGGGAAGGCAATACAAGGGTAAAAAAAATCTTCTTTCCCCGGCTTTCATTGACCTGCACCATGCCGAACTTTCGGCAATAAGGGAGCGATCACAGCCGCAGAGGGCTGGTATCTTATCCCGGCACTGAACTTGATTTTAATTGTAGCAGGAAGGACGCTGATATGCTACTCGCTGCTAAAAAAATGAGGAGCGCCATTGCAACAGTGGGACCGGCAGATAAGCTCCTTCGCGAGGCCGATACGCTTTGCGCTCCCCTGCGGCATGAACGGGGGCATTCCTGCAGCAGTTAGAGCGAAATCGGAAGGAACCATTGGCCTTTTTCTTCGCAGTACAATCCCGTA
>VFSW01004827.1_pt1 | contig 20067 bp, 19 predicted proteins | sample 5358111 | NCBI WGS metagenome assembly VFSW01 (sample SAMN11554181, study PRJNA540505) | mine drainage metagenome | isolation source: sediment from site ElyBrook_90M | place: USA: Ely Copper Mine, Vershire, VT | collected 2017 | reverse complement strand
GCAAGAACAACGGTCTAGGTAATTCAAAGAATGGTCCGCCGGGAAAAGCAAAAGGACGGTAGGACCGTTCCACGGTCACTCAATTCCTGTGCCTGAAAGCGCGAACTTCTGGGCGGCTTTCCTGGTGAGTCTCCTGCCCAAAATACCCGTTTCGCCGACCGGTGACGAGTGGCAGAATGTGCGTGGCTCAAAGTGGAACTGGACGCGCCGCGAGCGATTTGATTTCCACGGGCACGCCCGCCACCATCAAGAATACGTCGTCGGCTTCGCGCGCCACGCGCTGATTGAAGACGCCCAACCGATCGCGATACACGCGGCCCAACGGATACGCAGGCACAAGGCCCATCCCGACTTCGTTCGATACGACAATCATCTCTACCGAATGAGTGCGCTTCCACGCGATCAAAGCATCCACCTCGTCCGTCAGCCGCGCTTCCGCTCCGCTTTCGTCCGTCAATAAAACATTCGAGACGAGCAACGTTAAACAATCAATCACGACCACCTGTGGTTCACCCTGCGCGTTTTGCAGTGTCCGCGCAACTTCTCGCGGCGCTTCGAGGGTTTGCCACGCGGCGGGGCGTCGCGCGCGATGTGCCTCAATCCGTGCGCGCATCTCCTCGTCGCGCGCTTCGGCGGTGGCGACAAAGACAACCGCATCGCCGCCGCGTTTTCGCGCCAGCGCTTGGGCGAAATCGCTCTTGCCGCTGCGCGCCCCGCCCAGGATCAATGTGAGTCGTTGAGCCATCTTGCGAACACCTCGCCTTAGCGGATCGCCGCAACACCAACTAACAACACGGCGACTTCAACACTTTCGCAGACCATCCCATAAATGTCGCCCGTCAACCCGCCGAGCCGCGCCACGGCGAAGCGCGCGATGACCGTCGTCACGGCAAATGCCCCAACCAAGCCAGCGAGGCCGAATGCGCCGCAGATGGCTGCCGCCAATGCGGCGAAGCCCGTCGCGACCAAAAGCTCGCGACGCGTTAGACCTGCACTAAATCTCACCGCCATGCCGTCGCGCCGCGCGAGTGGATACGCCGCGGCATACACCATCGCCCAACGCCCCACCACGGGCGCCAGCACAATCGGCGCGAAGGAAGGAACGCTCGCGACCGCGGCGACCTTCGTGATGAGCAGGAGCGCCAAGCCGACCGCGCCGAATGCGCCGAGATGCACGTCGCGCAGGATTTCCAAGCGGCGCTCGCGCGTCGTCGCGGCGAAGAGACCGTCGCAGGCATCCGTGAACCCATCAAGGTGCAGCGCGCCCGTGAGCGCCGCCCACAGCGCGATGAGCAGCGCCGCCGCGACGAGGTCGGGAAAAAACAGGCGCAACAAGAAATTCGCGGCGGCGAGCACCAGACCGATGATCAGTCCAACCAGTGGGTAATACGCGAGTGCACGCGCGGAAATATTCGCCTCGCGCGGGGCGAGCGGGATCATCGTCAAGAGCGAAAGGGCAATCCGAAAATCATCCATGGTTTTTCACAAGTTGGCGAATCGCGTCCATATCCAAATGCGTGCGCACGATGTCTGCCAGCCGATCGTACGCGGTTCCGCGATCAAACCGCGTGTTGGTTGCTGCGCGGGCGAGGCCGCGCCGCGCCGCGAGATTTGCCAGGAGTGTTCGGCGCAATGCGTCGTTCTCGAACAAGCCGTGAAAATACGTCCCCGCCATCCAGCCGTCTGCCGCCACCACGCCGTCGAAATCGACCACAACGTTTTCGCCGCGCGCGGTCACGCGCAACAAGGGTGCACCATTGTCGGGAGACGGCGTACGCCCCATGTGAATTTCATAGCCCGCGATTTCGAGATCACGCGCATTTGCCAAGAGCCCGTGATTGGCGACGACGCGTGCGCGCGCCCGCAAGGTCTGTTTCTCCGCCGCGAATGTCGTGACCACGGGCAGTAAAGCCAAGCTCTCCACCAACGGTTCGTCCGATTCGACCCGGTCAGGATCGTGGATGGCGATCCCCAGCATTTGATAGCCGCCGCAAATACCGAGTGTTGGTGTGCCCGCACGCGCTAACTCGACCATGCGCGCGGCTAAACCGCGTTCGCGCAAGAATTTCAAATCGGCGATCGTCGTCTTGGTGCCTGGCAAAATGATCAGATCGGGCTGCCGCAAATCGTCGGCCCGATCCACAAAGCGCACGGTCACATCTGGCTCTGCGCGCAACGGATCGAAATCGTCAAAGTTGCTAATGTGGGGCAGCCGGATCACAGCAACGTCAATACTGTTCACTGATGATTGTTCACTGCTTACTGTTTCCAGCGCCACCGAATCTTCGTCCGCGATCCGCAGGTCGCGGATGAACGGCACGACGCCCAGCACGCGCACACCGCTGCGCGCTTCCAAGATTCTCACGCCGTCGTCGAACAAGTGCGCGTCGCCGCGGAATTTGTTGACGATGAAACCCTTGACGCGTGCGCGTTCGCTTGCTTCCAACAAGGTATGGGTGCCGATCAGTTGCGCGAAAATCCCGCCACGATCAATATCCCCAACCAACAGCACAGGCGCGTCCGCGTATTCGGCAATCGCCATGTTCACCAGGTCGCCGAGGCGCAGGTTTAGTTCGGCAGGACTGCCCGCGCCTTCGATCACGACCAGGTCGTACTTCGTGCGCAGTGCATCGAGCGCGCGCGTGACGGTGTCCCATAATTCGCCGCGCCGACGCATATATTCGCCCGCCGGAAGCCGCGCCCACGGCTTGCCCATCACGACGATCTGCGCGAACGAATCGGCTTCCGGCTTGATGAGCACCGGATTCATCTCGGCCGTCACGTCCACGCCCGCGGCTTCGGCTTGCATCGCCTGTGCGCGTCCGACCTCTCGTCCGTCGCGCGTCGCATACGAATTGAGCGCCATATTCTGCGCTTTGAACGGCGCAACGCTAAAACCGTCCTGTTTGAAAATACGGCACAGCGCGGCGACCATCAAGCTCTTGCCGACCGACGACATCGTCCCTTGAACCATCAGCACTTGCGCGCTCATCGTATTCCTATTCCCGGTAAATGCGCGGTGTCATTCAACCGCGACACGATGGCTCCGTTCGAATACAGAGATACCTCTGAGATCGACGCGCTGTCGAATTGCAGTTGCCAGTAGGACGACAATTCGATGCCCAACCACGTGCACAGCAGCACCTTGAGACAGCCACCGTGCGTGACGATGAGCACGCTCTCATCCGTGTGTTGCGCTGCAATGCGCTCAATCGCGCACATCGCCCGCGTCTGCAATTGCCGCAGACTCTCACCGCCCGGCGGCGGCGTGTCCACGAAATAGGCGGGGAGTGGATCGGCATCGCGAAAGTAACGGCGACGCACTTCCGTATAGGTCAATCCTTGCCACTCACCCAGGTTCGCCTCGCGCAATCGCGGCTCCAGCGCCACCGGTTGCCCCAATCGGTCTGCGACGATCTGGGCTGTGTAGCGGGCGCGCGCCAAGTCGCTCGCGTAAATCGCATGAATCGACTCGCTCGTTAATCGCTCCGCGAGGCACTTGGCTTCCACTTGCCCGCGCGCGCTCAACGGCACATCCACCTGTCCTTGATAGCGCGCCGCGTCGTTCCAGGTGGTCTCACCGTGCCGCACCAGAAGCAAGCGCGTCACAATGACTCCAACACCGACACGAGCCGCGCATTTTCCTCAGGTCGTCGTGTGGCTATGCGGATAAACGTGGGCAAACCAAACGATGCGCCATGGCGTACGAGAATATTCCGTTCCAATAATTTCCGCGCGAACTCCGCAGCAGAAGGTACTGGCAGTAGAAAGAAATGGACGCGCGAGGGCAGTGGCGTGAACCCAAGTCGCGCCAGGTCGTTCGCTAAATCGTTTTTGGCGTGCGCCAGCGCCGCCAGCGAATCGCGCAGGTGTCCTTCATCACACAGCGCGGCGATGGCCGCGACTTGCGCGAACGCGTTCACGCTCCACGGTGGCTGCACTTTTTCGAGCGCGGCGATGATGGTCGGCGCCGCCGCCGCGTATCCGACGCGCAATCCGGTCAGCGCGTAATCCTTGGTCAGCGAACGCAGGACGATCAGGTTATCGAAGGCGCGCAGTTCACGCGATGACCACGCGTGGGCGACGAAGCGAACGAACGCTTCGTCCAACACGAGCAACGTATCGGGACAACCGCGCAGCAACTGCTCAATCGCGTCGCGTTCGATGTACGTTCCGGTGGGATTATTCGGATTGCAGAGAAACAGGAGCCGCGGCTTGACTTGGTGCGCGAATCGCATCAGCGCGTCAATGTCGAGCGCAAAATCTTCCTCCGGGTGGGTGCGCCAGGGAATCACCTCCGCGCCCATGATTGCCGCGGCGGTGGCATACTCTCCAAAGGTCGGCTCGACGACGAGCACGCGATCGCCCGCGCGCAGATACGTGACGGCGAGATGATAGATCAACTCCACCGAGCCGTTACCGACCAGTACCTGGCGCGTGCTGACTCCTTCGACTTGCGCTAACACCTGGCGCAGCGGCGTGGCGCGCGGGTCGGGATGTTGACCGATGGACACCAGGCGCATCGCGTCCCAGATGCACGGCGAGGGACCGAAGGGATTGACGTTGGAGCTAAAGTCGAGCAAGTCTGCTCGGTGCGCGCTGTGAAAGCCACCGTGCGTCACGGGCAGCACGCCGTCGATCTCTGGGCGTGGTCGAATTGGCATTGTTTGACCTACACATTTTCTGCCACAGAAACACACAGAATTTCACAGAAGGTTTTGCTTTTTCCGTGTGGTTCTGTGTGGTTCTGTGGCTAATCTGAGAATCTGACATTGCCAAACTAATCGCCGCGACGAACCCAGTGCACCAACACACTCGCCGCGACACCCAGCCCTAACGCGAGCGACACCATCTGCGCGGCGCGGCGAAGGTCGCGTGGTTGCGGCGCGCGTCCATTTTCATTGAGGCGATAGTATCCGACTTTTTCCAGCCGCACGTCGAGTGCGCCTGCCATCGCGCTCATCGGATAACCCGCATTCGGGCTGGCCGTGCGCGCATGATCGCGCCGCATCGTATTCCACGCACGCCGCGCATCGCCGCCAGCGAAGCGTGTGGCAACCATAATTAACAGTGCGATGAGCCGCGACGGGACCCAGTTCAGCGCATCGTCGAGCCGCGCGGGAATCTTGCCGAGAAATTCGTAACGCCCGTGGTAGCCGATCATCGCGTCCAGCGTATTGACCGCGCGGTACGCGAACGCGCCAGGAAGACCAAAGAGCTGGTAATACAAGAGCGGCGCGATGAACGAGTCGCTCGCATTTTCCGCCAACGATTCAATCGCTGCCGCGGCAAGGGACGACGTGTCCAGTTCCGAGGTGTCGCGGCTCACCAGCGCACGCAAATCGAACCGCGCCGCATCGATCTGCGCCACGTCCAGTTCGCGCCGAACATTTTCGCCTGCGTGAATCAACGCGCGCCACGCGAAGCTGGTCTTGAGCGCGACCGCCAGACCGATCACCGAGGTGACCTTGGGCACGCCAAGCCGACCGCGTGGGCGTAAGGCGCGTTCGAGCGCGAACGCCGGTAGCGCCGCCAACGCCACTCCGCTCGCGGCGATGCCCGCGCCGTAAAGCAACTCGGCAGATGGACTGTCACGCGGCGCGCGGCGTTCCAGCGCGTGTACGAATCGTCCGAACCACGCGACGGGATGCAACGCATTCGGCGGCTCGCCCAACACCCAATCGATTGCCACAGCCAGAATCACGACGATGGAATGCATGGCTACCTCAGGGCATCCTGCATCGCGCGCCGCACCGCTCGCCCGATGAGCGCGCCGGCGGGCGAAAGCGCTCCGGCGTACTCGAAGCGCGCGCCGCGCTCGGTCGTCGCGATCACGATCGAATCGGTGCTCGTGCCGCTGGCAAATCCGCCGTGCGGCGCGCGGACACCGGCTTCCACCAATGCCAGCGTCTTCGCTTCCGTCGCGGTGATGACGGCATTGACCCTCGCCGCGGGTGTGAGCGCGGCATTGATCAGCAAGATCGAATTGATTGTCTGAAGACGACCTCTGGTCGTGCTCGGTCGCCCTTCCGCTGGCGGACTTACCCCCGCTGCAGTGGGATTGCTCAGCCCGACGGTCACGACCGCGACGACCGTTACCTCCGCGTGCGTTTCGACGGTGCCGCGCGCATCCTGCGTCCGCGCCGCCGTCATCAGCCCGACGAACGGCTCGGCGATACCGAGGCGCGCGGCGAACGCGCTTAAATCGTCTTCAGGTCGCGGGGCATTGTAATCTTTGCGCACGTGCATGTTGATGATCTGGCGCGCCGCGCGCAATTCGCCGCCGACGACAGCAGAACTCAGCACCGCCAACGGCTCTTGGCTTGTGATATGCACCGCGGTCTCGTCAATCGAAATGGTGATGCCAGGTATCGCGCAGGGCTGCATCGGTCTCATTGGATTGTCAGGCGGGTCACTTGATCGCGCGGCTGGAAGGCAAGCACACCAAAGGAGCAAACCGAGACGCACAGCCCGCACTGGAAACACGAATCCGCCTCCACACGCGCCACCCCTTTGGGCGGGGCGGTGATGGCGTCGTAAAAGCAGACCCTTTCGCAGAGCGTACAGCCCGTGCACCGTTCGGCATCCACGCGCGGACATTCCTCGGTTTGGGTCACCACGCGCTGTCCCTGTCCGTACTTTTTCAGATAAAGTCCCTGCACCTCCCGAATGTCGCGGTAGCCGTGCTTGTCCAGCCAGTTGGACGCTTCCTGGGCGATGCGACCGTATACCGACTGACCTTTGAGCAACGCGGCAGTACACACTCCGACCAGGGAAGCGCCCGCCATGAAGAACTCGATGAGGTCTTCACCGCGACTGATTCCGCCGACACCGATGATCGGTTTGTCGCTGACCCTTGCCACTTCGAAGACACTGCGTACCGCTAGCGGCTTCAACGGCGGTCCCGAGATCCAGCCGTAGCCGAATTTCGATCCCAACACCGGCTCGGCGCGCTCGAGGTCAATCGCCAGCGTCGGACCGAAACTATTGATGCAGGCAAATCCATCCACATACGGATCCAGAATGCGCGCCGCCTCTCCCAGGTCGCCATAGTGCGGACTCAGCTTGGCGATGATTGGTATAGAGACCGACTCGCGCAAGGCGCGCGCTGTATCCGCCAGTTGACGCGGATCCAGATAATGAATCGAAAACTCGATGAGGTCAATGCCCTTGGCTTGCACCTTCGGTCCCAGCGCGCGCAGATCGTCGGCGCTGTAGCCAAGACTGGCAATGAGGGGCAGCCCATGCTCCCGCGCTGCCGCCGAGGCAATAGCGTACTCGCGTTCGAACCAGTCTTCCGGCGCTAGTTCACTCCACAGTTCCGTGTTCAGCAGCGCTCCGGAACTGTAACGATACATATCCGGGCGAGGTACTTCTGCCGCGCGGACAGAAATCGTCTTTGCCAGCAGTCCTCCGGCGCCACCCCGGGCAGCGCGGGCGATCTGATCGCCGGTGCCGACATTCGGGCCAGCTGCCGGGATGACTGGATTGCGAAATCGGTGTCCAAAAACTTTTACGGCCATCTGAGCCATTTTACCTGCCTGTTCGCTATTGTTTCTGTGAACTGCGGCTGAGCGCGGCGTCAAATCTCACGCGCTCTTCTCCGCCACGCCCGCGTCCGCGAACGTCGCCATCTCGTCGAGAATTTTGCACGCGGCGACGCACAGCGAAATCCCCAGCGCTGCACCCGTGCCTTCGCCCAGGCGCATATTCAAATCGAGCAGCGGTTCGAGCCGCAAATATTCGTGCGTGGCGCGATGCCCAATTTCGACCGAGCGATGCGCCGCGACGAGGTACTGCTGCACGGCAGGCGCAAGCCCGTACGCGACCAGCGCTGCCGCGCCAGAAATAAAACCGTCGATCACCACCGGCACGCGCCGCGCCGCCGCGCCGAGCATGACGCCCGCGAGTCCGCCAATTTCAAATCCGCCCACATCCGCCAACACATCGAACGCATCGTTCGGATTGGGACGATTGATCTCCAGCGCGCGTTCGATGGTCGCGATCTTGCGCGCTAGCCCTACGTCATCCACGCCGGTGCCGCGTCCCGTCACTTGTGCGACGGGACGGCGCGTGATTGCCGCGACGATGGCGCTCGACGCCGTCGTGTTGCCGATGCCCATATCGCCCGTACCGATGATGTCTGCGCCGCGCTCAATTTCGCGCGTGACGATTTCGATGCCCGCTTCGACTGCGCGCCGCGCTTCCTCACGCGACATCGCGGGACCAACCGAAAAATCACGCGTGCCTTTGGCAATCTTGCGGTCAACCAAGTCGGGATGCGCGTCCAGGTCGGCGGCGACGCCCATATCCACGACGACGACGCGCGCGCCGACGTGGCGTGCCAGGACATTGATCGCCGCGCCGCCGTGCAGGAAATTCGCAACCATCTGCGGCGTCACTTCTTGAGGGAATGCGCTAACGCCTTGCCGCACAACCCCGTGATCCGCCGCCATCGTGACGATGACCGGTTGCTTGAAGTGCGGACGTGGCTGCGCGGCGATGCCCGCCAGTTGAATCGAGAGCGCTTCGAGCCGCCCCAAACTCCCTTGCGGCTTGGTCAGTTGGTCGTGCCGCGCGCGCGCTGCCTGCATCGCCTTGTCGTCGAGCGGCGGAATCGAGCGAATGACATCGAGGACGCGCGACGCGTTTTCGGTCTCGGACAGATGGGATGACATGTTCTCTCCTTGAATCGCTATGATGGATTGGGACAACGCAGCCCAGTCGGGATGCTGCTCACAGCCCCAGCGTTCGTAATAAACGAGATCGGTCAGCGGCAAGCGGTGGCGCCAGCCGCGCGTCTCTAGTACAGGTCGTTCTGGAAAATCCTCCACGTAGCCCAGACACAGATACGCCACAGGAATGATGTGCGGCGGCATGTCCAGGATGGAACGCAATTCGGGATTTCGTAAGATGCTGACCCAGCCCACGCCGATGCCCTCCGCGCGCGCCGCCAGCCACAGATTCTGAATCGCGCCGACGGTGGAATAGACGTCGGTTTCAGGAATGCTGTTGCGACCGAGCACCACACCGCCGCGCGTCGGATCGCACGTCACGCACAGGTTCAGCGGCGATTCCAGAATCCCTTCCAACTTCATCGAAAGATACTGATGGCGGCGCGGTTCGTCAAAGAACAGCGCGGCGGCTTGGCGTTCTTTTTGAAACAATTCATGCACCCGCGCGCGCGTCGCATGGTTTTTGATGACGACGAAATTCCACGGTTGCATAAAACCGACGGACCCCGCATGATGCGCCGCGTCGAGGAGGCGCGCCAGCGCCAGGTCGGGGATCGGATCGGGTTTGAAACTTCGCATGTCGCGCCGCTCGAAGATCGCTCGGTAAACTCCCTTCTTTTCCGCTTCAGGGAATTCGTGCGCATTCATAGCGTTCTCCTCGCGCTTACGCAAACCCTTGCTGGATGATCTGATGAATTTGGCGCAGCCCTTCAAGGATAGCGGGACCGGGTTGCAAAAGGTGCGCCGATTTGATCTCGTAGACGCGTTGGTTTTTGATCGCCTCGATCTTGTCCCAGTTCGGACGATTCAAGATATTCTGCATATCCACTTTCTTGCCGCACCACGAGGCGATGATCATATCAGGATTGCGGCGCACGACCTCATCCGCCGAAATGATCCGCTCTTTGGCGCGATTGCCCTTGACATCGGGAAAGATGTCCTCGCCGCCCGCGATTTCGATCAGTTCGCCGACCCAGCCGATGCCGCTGATCAAGGGATCGTGCCACTCTTCGAAATAGACCCTGGGACGGCGCGGCAAGCGCACCGCGCTTTCTTGGATCGCCTCCATCGCGTTCTGCATCTCGTCTACCAGTTGACGTGCCGCGTCCACTGCGCCAACCAGCGAACCGAGCATCAGGGTCGCTTCGAGAATTCCACGCACGCTGCGTTGGTTCATCGTAAAGACGGTGAAACCCGCCTGAACAAGATCGCGCGTGATGGATGCTTGTACATCCGAGAACGCGACGACGAGATCGGGATGTACCGCGCTGATCTTTTCAAGGTTCACCGTCGTGTAGGTGCCAATCTTTTGCTTTTGGCGCGCTTCAGGCGGCTCGGTCGCGAAACCAGACACGCCGACAATCTTGTCACCCAAGCCAAGCCGATATAGGATGTCCACGCTTTCCGTCGTCGTGCAAACGATGCGCGCGGGGTACTCGATGTGATGCCAATCCGTGTTCATGGCGATTCCTTTCTCATGCTGGCTGCTGCGGATACAAAGCGCTCGGCAATGATTGGATACGCGAGAAAATGCAAATGCACGTACGACGCAAACACATTGCCGATCTGTGCGCCGTCGGTGCGCACTTCGCCCTGGAATTCGTTCGGCCCAAGTTCGTACGCGGACACTAAATCGGCTGGACGATTTTCCCAGGTCGAGTAATGGAATTCATGTCCGCGGATCGTCTCGCCCGCGCGCCAGAGCCAACTGTCACGCGTCGCGCGCACAGTGCGATATCCGAGCGTCAATCGTCCTTTCATTACCGACCGCCCTGGCAAAACCGCAACCATAGCGTGCGTAACGTTGCGTGCGTCCACAATTTCTTCCGTGAGGTACATCAACCCGCCGCACTCAGCGTACATTGGCATTCCCGCGCGAGACGCGCCGCGAATGGCATCGCGCATCGCCGCGTTCGCCGCGAGTTCTGCCGCGTAGATTTCGGGAAATCCACCGCAAAGATAGATCGCCTGGGTTCCGCGCGGCAGAGCCAAATCGTGCAATGGGCTGAAGAAGGCAATGTCCGCACCTGCGGCGCGCAGGAGATCGAGATTGTCTTCGTAGAGAAAGTTGAATGCCGCATCGCGCGCGATGGCGACGGTTGCAGGGAACGCACCAGAGCTTGGCGTGAAAGGATCGTAATCTGTAGTTGGTAATTGCGGCGCGGCGCGCGCCAGGTCGAGCACCTGATCGAGATTCACCGTTGCGGCGATTTTCTCGCACGCGGCATCGAGCCACCCGCGCCAGCGACCTGGCTCAAGCGTCGGAATCAAACCCAGGTGCCGCTCGGGCAAATAGAGCGCATCGTCCCGCGCGAGATAACCGACGACCGGTACGCCGACCTCTGACTCGATGGCCTCTTTCACCATGCGCGCGTGATTCTCGCTCCCAACGCGATTCAACAACACACCTGCCAAGCGCACGCGCGAATCGAAATCGCGCATGCCTTGCGCAATCGCCGCCGCGCTGCGTGCCATCGCGCTCGCGTCCAGAACGAGCAGCACGGGTGCGTCCAAGATGCGCGCGATGTGCGCGGTGCTGCCCGTATCGTCGCGACCCGCAAAGCCATCGAACAAACCCATCACACCTTCGATGAGCGCAAGGTCGGCATCGTGCGTTGCGCGCGCGAAGAGTTGCCGCACGCGTTCTTCGGGCAGCATCCACGCGTCGAGATTGCGGCAGGCGCGTCCCGCCGCTAGCGCGTGATAGGTCGGGTCAATATAGTCCGGCCCAACTTTGAAAGGCGCGACGCGCAGTCCGCGCGCGGCCAACGCGGCAATGAGTGCGGTCGCGATCGTCGTCTTGCCGCTGCCGCTCATCGGCGCGGTAAGAATGAGGCGCGGAACCACGGTCCTCAAAACTCAATTCCTGCTTGCGCCTTGATGCCGCGCGTGTACGGATGTTTGATCTCGCGCATCTCGGTGACGAGGTCGGCGAATTCGATCAACTCTGCCGGCGCATCGCGTCCGGTGATGATCAGGTGCAGCGTTGGTGGCTTGTGCTCTTTCAGCCAACCGATCACCTCACCCACGTCGAGCCAGCACAAGTGAAACGCGTACGTCATCTCATCGAGCACAATCAAGTCGAACGCGCCACGCGCGATTTTCTCTTGCGCGAGCGTCCAAGCGGCGCGCGCCTTGTCCGCGGTGGCGTCCAAGTCTCGCGACATCCACGTAAAACCATCGCCCATCGCGTGCCATTCGATCTCGATCTTGCGCGCCGCTTGGATTTCGCCCCAATTGCCCGTTTCGGTTTTGATGAATTGGACGACGCAGATGCGCATCCCGCGTCCCCACGCGCGGAAGAGCGTGCCGAGCGCGGCGGTCGTTTTGCCTTTGCCATTACCTGTATTGACGATCACGAGTCCTCGTTGCATCTTTCTCCTTGAGCGTGGGGCACCGACGAACACCAATGAAAACAATCAATCAGCGTTTGTCTGTGTTCGTCTGCGTCCAATCTTTCTCATCTGTTGCCGTGCGCTCCTCCGCAACCAATGCCACCATCGGCGTGTGATACAGCGGATGCGCGCTGACGATTGCCGAAACGTCGTACGCGCGCCGCAGCCATTTACGCGTTAGCACGCGCGCCGGTTCAGCGCAGACAAGTAGTTCGCCTTCGTGCAGCAAAGCCAAGCGATCGGCGTACTGCGCGGCGAGGTTCACATCGTGCAGCGCGGCGATGACGATCAGCCCCGAACGCGCGAGCTGGCGCACGAGTTCCCAGATCGCCATTTGGTGCTTCAGATCCAAGTGCGCGGTGGCTTCGTCGAGCAAAAGCACGCGCGGCTCCCCGCTGGAGATCGCAGGATCTGTGACCTGCGCGAGCGCCCGCGCGATCAAGACGCGCTGCTGTTCGCCGCCCGACAACTCACCGACGAGTCGCTCTGCGAACGACAAGGTAGCGGTGCGCGTCATCGCCGCGTGCGCGATCGCGTAATCGCGCGCGCGTTCCGCGCCGAAGAGCGGTAGGTGCGGCGTCCGCCCCATCAGTACGACCTCGCCCGCGGTGAACGCTTTGGGCAAGCGCGCGCTCTGGGGCACTACGGCGATTTTCTGTGCGCGCTCCACCGCACTCAAATGCGCGAGAGCGACGTTGCCGAGTCGCACCCTTCCCGACACCGGCGCAAGCGTTCCACCGATGACGCGCAGCAGTGACGATTTGCCCGCGCCATTCGGTCCAATCACGCCAACGATTTCACCCGCGCGCGCGGACAGGGAGACATCGCGCAAAACCGTGTGTTGATGATACGAAGCGGAGATGTGTTCGATAGCAAGCATGTCAGATTTCAATCTGCAACTAAAAGAACGCCGCGTTCTTCGCGCGCCGGAGGAGATAGATGAAGAAAGGCGCGCCCGCAAACGCGGTGACGACGCCGAGTGGCAATTCTTCGGGCGCGATCACCGTACGCGCGATCAGGTCGGCGAGCATCAAAAAGCCCGCGCCGCCAAGCGCCGCCAGCGGCAGGAGCCGCCGATGATCGGGACCAACGACGAAGCGCGCCGCGTGCGGCACGATCAATCCAACAAAGCCGATTAAGCCGCTGAACGCGACTGCCGCCGCCGTTGTCAGCGTTGCCGCGACGACGATCATCAACTTGACGCGCTCGACGGGAATGCCAAGTTGCCGCGCCTGTTCTTCGTCGAACAGAAAGAGATTGAGCGGACGCGCGCAGAGATACATCAACGCAAACCCGATGACCGTGAAGGGCGCGATCGCAAGCACCGCGTCCCAGCCCGCACTGCTGTAGCCGCCTAGCAGGAACGCCATCACGTACATTATTTGCTGCCCCATTCGCAACAGAATGAACGTCGTCATCGCGGCGGCGAACGCGCCCACTGCGACCCCTGCGAGGATCAGCGTCGTCGTGGGCGTGCTGCTGCCAACGCGCGCCAGCGCATAGACGAGTGCGACCGTCACCAGCGCGCCGGCAAATGCGCCCAGCGGCACTGCCCACAGTGCCACGTCCGTTGGATGTGCCATGCGCAGGGTCATCGCGCTGATCGCGCCCAAACCCGCACCCGCCGCCACGCCGATTAAGTACGGATCAGCCAGTGGGTTGCGGAACAGTCCTTGGTACGCCGTTCCCGAACTCGCCAGTGCCGCGCCCGTCAGCGCGACGAGCGCGACGCGCGGCAAGCGAATCTCGAAGAGGATCGTGCCAAAGGTGCTGGGCCAATCGGCGTGAATCGAAAGCAGAGGCAGACGCGCGAGCAGAATTCTCAGCGTGGTGAGTGGTGGAATGTATACGCTTCCAATGCCAACACTCACGGTGGCGATGACGATGACACCCAGCGCGGTCGCGGCGAGCCACGCGGATGATCGATGGTACCGCGCCCACGCGGGCGCGGCAGCGCGCTCAGTTCGATGAACGCGCGCCAACGTCACCCTATCTCGAACACTCATCGCGCCCTCCTTTGGAAATGTGCCAAGGGACAAGGAATCCGCACTCTACTTGAACAGCTCGGGGTGGATCAGCTTGGCAACCGCCGCGAACCCATCGACAATGCGCGGTCCAGGTCGACTCGTCAGACTGTCATCGATCGGATATACTTGCCTATTCTTGACAGCGTTAATGTTCTCCCACCCCGACCGTTTCAAGACAGATTCGACCGTGATGCCGTATGTCGCATCGGACAGGATGATGACGTCAGGGTTCGCCGTCACCACTTGCTCGATGCTGATCTGCGGATACGGCTGGCTGGCGGTCCCAAAAACGTTGACTCCTCCTGCCTGCGTGATGAGGTCGTTAACGAAATTGCCCGGACCCACGGTGAACGGTTTTGCAGGGTCCGACGCGTCGAGTTCCCAGTACACGCGCGGCTGGGTCTTTGCCGTCGCGACTTGCGCTTTGATGGCATCCACTTTTTGTTTCATTACGGAGGTCACGCGCTGGGCTTGATCCACTTGCCCCGTCATTTGACCCACAAGCGTAATGTCATTCAAGATGCTGTCGAAGGAAGTCTTGGTCACGCTGATCACGGCGACGGTGAGTTTCAGGTCTTCGAGTTTCTTGATCGAGTCGGGTGGCGTAATTTCCGCCGCGAGGACGAGATCGGGCTTGAGCGCAACGATCTGCTCGAAATTGTATTTGCCGCTCGAGCCGCCGATCTTGGGCAGCGCTTTTGCTTCGGCTGGATAATCGGAAAAATCATCCACGGCGACGACCTTGGGACCGAGACCGAGCGCGAACAAAATCTCCGTGTTGCTCGGCGCAAGTGAAATGATGCGCTGCGGAATGCCCGGCAGCGTCACCTGGCGTCCAGCCACATCGGTGAGGATGATCGGCGTTGGCGCGGCAGTCGGGGGGACCGTGGTCGCTGTCGGCGGTACGGTCGTCGGTGCGACGGTTGGCACAGTGGTTGGCGTAGGCGTTGCCGCGGGCGCGCAACCCACTACGTTCAGCGCGAGGATGAGCGCGAATACCGCAAGCATTTGTTTACGAAGCATGATTTTCTCCATGGCGAGTGAATGTAGATTGAGAAACAAAAATCCCTTTGCCACTTCGACAAAGGGATTAAGAATCAGAATAGTACGTTCATTTCGCCGCTCCCTTTCTCTCGAAGGTGTTCGGATTGACAGAGGCGGGCGACCTGGCTTGCTAGTCGTCTAGTCGCTTGGTCGCCTAGTCTGTGACGACAAGACTATTTGACCCTCTGACGACTCGACTAACTTACAGTTGCGGGACAGCGTCGGACTTGCACCGACTTCGCCATTTGTGCCTGCGCATCCGGGCGTTCAGGCACCTCTATCACGCTATTCAGTTGTACCGAGAATTTAGCACACTCGCGAGAAAAAGTCAAACGATGCCACGGCTCACGGCTGGGGTGAAGTTCACCTTGGGGGTAAGTTTGGTATAATGCCGGGCATTCTGTCGAGAAGGAGTCCCCGCCGATGAAAAGCCAAACGATGAAACCGACCCATGCCGAAATGAAAGCATCCCTGCTGGCAAAAGCCGAAGCGACCATTGATGAGTTGTTGCAGTGGGCGGACGAGACGCCGCATCCGAATCTGACACAAATCGAGGAGATTGTGCTCCAGCTGCGCCAAGAATTCGGGCAAGCCTTGGCTGAGACGACCATTCAAGCGCAAGACACCCTGCACCCGGTGAACCTGCCCACCTGTCCCCCGTGTGGTCGGTCTATGCAACCGAAAGGAAACAAAGCCAAGACCGTCGTCTCGCGGGTCGGGGAACTGCCGCTCGTCCGTCAGCATTACGACTGCCCGCGCTGTCAGCACGGGCTTTTCCCCCTCGATGAGCAACTTCAGACCTGGGATGCCGGGTGGAGTGAGCAAGTCGCCCAATCTGCCGTGTGGCTCTATGCCCAAGTGGACGATCACTGGGCTGAGCAGATTTTGGCACAGATTGGGGGCATTCCTATTTCCGACACGAGCATTTGGCGGCGGGTGAAGGTCTGGGGTGAGAAAATTAAGGCGCAAGAAGAAGCCCAGTGCGTCACGGCGAATGCGTTGCCCGCACGAGGGACCGTGATGCGGGGCACCGAGTCTAGGTCGCAGGACATGGGCGTGGCGATGGACGCCGCCAAAATCTACATTCGAAATGAGGGGTGGAAAGACCTGAAAGCGGGCTGCGTGTTTGAGATTGCCCTGCGCCCCGAACGCGATCAGGAAAGTGGCGAGACGGTCGAGCGCGCTCATGCGGTGGCGAACAGCTACGTCGGATACTTGGGCGGTCCTGAAAAGTTTGGGAGTTTGATGTGGGCCGAAGCGTGTCGGCGCGGAGTGCCCCAGGCGCGGGATAGTATTGCTCTCGGGGATGGGGCTCCGTGGATTTGGAATTTGGTAGGCGAACATTTTGGGAGTAGTTGGCAAGCCGTGGATTGGTTTCATGCCGATGAGCATCTCTACCAAGCTGCCCATCTGGTGTGGGGCGAAGGCAATACGCAGACCGTGCGGTGGGTGAAAGGCATGGAAAAGGTTCTGTATCAAGGGAATGCCTGGTATGTCGCCGAAACGCTGAAAGGCATAGGGAAAGATCATCCGAACGTGGCGGAAGTATTGCAAACCGAAGCCGGTTATTTCGAAGGCAACCAACGGCGGATGCAATACTTGGAGTTGCGCGAGAAGGGGTTCCCGATTGGCAGCGGTATGGTCGAGAGTGCCTGCAAGCAATTTCGCGCGCGGTTTACAGGAGCGGGCATGCGGTGGAGTCGCGCCGGTGCCGAGCGTTTGATTCCCGCCCGCGCTGCCGTCATGAGTCATCGTTTCGATCAAGTGTGGGATGATGCCTACAACTCACCCCGAAGGTGAACTTCACCCGGATTGCCCCTGGGTTGGGCTTGTGCTATACTGGGAACAAATCTGCTCACCCGAGGAGGAAAAATGTCCCCAGCCAAACACGCCAAGCCGTGGAGCAAGGACGATGTGGCGATGCTCAAGAAACTGTACGGCAAGAAAGTCGTTCACCGCGACATCGCCAAACAACTGAAGCGGACCGTGGTCGCGATTGAATCGAAAGCGAAAGAGATTGGCATCACCGCGAAGAGGTGAAATCCCCGCAGGAACGGAGCGTATGCAAAAAGGACGACTCAGCCATGCAGTCGTCCTTTTAGATTTCGATGCGCTTCGCGTGGCGCCACGCCGGCGCAATCTCCGAGGACAGCACCAGGCAGCGCGTGCGCGGTCGCCGCGGCTCGTACGCGGGATCGTGGAAGCGCATCCCCGACGCGTGCAGCAGCCGATCACCCTTGCGCGCCTGGCAGGTCGCGCACGCCGCAACGGTGTTCGCCCACGTATTCGCGGGGATGCCGTGCTCGCGGCACGCTCCGCGGGATTGCGGCAGAACGTGATCGAGCGTTGCGGTCTTCGCGGTCAACTTGCAACCACAGTAGACGCACGCCATCCGATCGCGCGCGAGCACCGCTTGACGCGACCAGACCGCGCCGCGCTGCGGAACGTTCACATAGCGGCGCAAGCGAATCACGGACGGGATCGCAATGCGCTGCGTAACCGCGGCGACCGTTCGCCCATCGCGCGCCGGCTCGACCACTTCGACCTTGCCGCCCAGGAGCAGCGTGATCGCGCGGCGGTGATCGACAACATGCAGCGGCTCGTAGGTGGCATTAAGCACGAGCACTTGAACCACGACGACCGACTCCTTTCTGTGTAGATTTGCCCCGGCGGTTGGTCCCGCCGGGGCAATCGCATCGGCTTTCGCGTCGACACTTGCACCGCACTGCGTGCGTTGCAGTGCAGGTGTGGCTCATCGCGGGTTGCCTATCTGGGAGCGCCCCAGTCTTAGCCCTGTCGCCGTCCACGTCCACGCGCATTGCAGCGCGCCGTTGCGAGAAGCGTTGGGCAGAATCGAACTGCCGATGCTCGTTTTGCAAACGAGCGCCTTAACCATTTGGCGACGACGCCGCGAGTGGACCGGGTGCGACTCGAACGCACAGCCCGCGCTTTATAAGAACGCTGCACGCACCCTCGTGCTGCCGGTCCATTCGATGTGCTCCCCGGCGAAGACTCGAACTTCGATTTCCTGATTCAAAGTCAGGCGGACTGCCGTTGTCCGACCAGGGACCGAGTGCCCTGCCCTCGAATTGAACGAGGTGCTCTCTGTGTGTAGGACAGATGTGCAATCCGGTACACTTGCAGGGCATGGTGGGGCATAGCGGCGACGGTCCGCTTTTTGCGATTCGAGAGATCGCCGTCCTGTCCAACATAGACGAATGCCCCAGAGTGCCGACCCAGGGACTCGAACCCTGATTGCTTTTGCAAGCCCGCGGTCTGGACGCGGTGTGTCTCCCAAGTTGCGCCAGGTCGGCAGAGTAGCGGGAGCGGGATTTGAACCCGCGTCAATGGCTTATGGGGCCATGCTGGAACCTCTCCAGTCCATCCCGCAGCGTATGGATTTGTGGAGCCGAGGAGATTTGAACTCCCATCTCGTCGTTGCGACTGACGCGATCTCCCATTTGAACTACGATCCCACGAGCTGCTTCCCCGGGACTCGAACCCGGAACGACCGCATTAACAGTACGGCGCTCTACCGATTGAGCTAGGAAGCATCGAGCGCCCTCGCCGCGACTCGAACGCGGAACCTGCTGATCCGAAGTCAGCCGCTCTCTCCAATTGCGCTACGAGGGCATTTGCCGCGCCTCTCCGAACTTGGCTGCCGGCTCCTTCGGCTTTCGCCTTAGCGACCCATCCAGGTCAGCCCCGATCCTCCGTCACTGATTGACAGTTCATAGGACTTTCGAGGTGTCGCCGCCCGACCCGCAACCAGTCGGGTCAGAGAGGCACGAGAGCGAGCGGCGGGACTCGAACCCGCGATCTTCTCCATGGCAAGGAGACATCCTAGCCAACTGGACCACGCTCGCAAGCTGCAATCTGTCACACCCCTGCGACTATATTAGTAGGAGGACAAAATGTCGAAACCACTTGGAAATGAAATCGCTTATGCGATTGCCAGGATCGCGGAATCCAAGGGCGCACATGGCGCACATGAATCGCTTGGACGCGGCGCGGATGATTACAGCGAAAACGGATCGTACAAAGTGATTTTCACAAGCGAGCATGGAATATTCACCATCTACTCGAACGGCGAATGGGACTGGCAATCCGAGCAAGCGTACATTTCTGGCAGGACGATGCCGCCTCATTCCCGCGCCTGGCTGAGGAAACTCATCAAACAAGGCGTGTACGATCAACTCGCGATCTCAGCAATCTTCGAGTGGCGTTCGTTAAAAGAATCGTCGCGCACGAAACACTGATGTTGCCTTGCAAGGACTCGAACCTTGATCTTCTGATCCAGAGTCAGATGTGCTGCCGTTGCACCACAGGGCACTGTCCTGTCGAAAGTCAGAATAAAGGTTGGCGATGTGCTATCACGCTAAATCCTGTGGCGGCGCAATCACCAGCGTTGCGCCTACTCTCCTATTCCCATCCGGAATTCGGCGCTTGATTCGCGATTCCTCTCGTACTAAGCGAACATACTGGTAATTCCTGGCTTGCTCTAGTTCGTCGGTCTCAGCGAGGAACGCTTAGTACGGTCGCCGATAAGTTCCGCCCTAGAGTGCTTCCTTTCCGCAGGGCTTACTCTGTCTACCTGGGAACCCGGTCGCCGGTTGCCTCCGACGCACACGAACCAACAGAGTCTTGCGCTTCCCTCGTCCGGCATGGACGCTTAACGCTTCCCACTCGGAACTCCTTAGAGGATGGACGCTTCTAATCCCACCTTTCGCCAACCAGTCGGAATGGTCGGCGAGGGAGCGTCTTTGGCGCGCTGCACTCTTCATGTGCAGCGCGTAATAGTCGCTCCCTCGGAACCGACGACCTCTTGCTCCCGAAGCAAGCGCGCTCCCCACTGCGCTACATTCC
>VFSW01004826.1_pt1 | contig 20070 bp, 15 predicted proteins | sample 5358111 | NCBI WGS metagenome assembly VFSW01 (sample SAMN11554181, study PRJNA540505) | mine drainage metagenome | isolation source: sediment from site ElyBrook_90M | place: USA: Ely Copper Mine, Vershire, VT | collected 2017 | reverse complement strand
AAAATTCAATAGATGCCGGAGCCACGGCGAGCGACGTCGAAGTGAAGGATGCCGGAAAGAGTTTCATCAGGATTACGGACAACGGTGCCGGGATGAACGAAGAAGACGCCCTCCTCGCGTTCGAACGCCATGCGACAAGCAAAATAGAGACATATCAGGATCTGGAAAATGTCTCGACGCTCGGGTTCCGTGGAGAAGCGCTTTACTCGATTGCAGCCGTCTCACAGATTGAACTGAAGACGAAGACCGCAGCGGAGGATGCCGCAGTGTATCTGCGAGTCGACGGAGGAAGGCAGGAAGAAGTCTCCAGGACGGCCCACGGGACCGGAACCACAGTCATTGTGAAAAACCTCTTCTACAATACGCCTGCCAGAAGAAACTTCATGAAGGCTAACCCCACTGAGTTCCGTCATATTTACCAGACTGTTTCAAGATACGCTATAGCGTTCCCCGAGATCGAGTTTAGACTGCAATCGGGCGACGAGGTGGTGCTGCGTGCTAAGTCGGACACGGTCCGCGGGAGGCTCAATGAGGTCTTTGGCGAGCGCTTCACCGACTCACTGGTCGCCTTCGAGGAGGATTACGATCACCTTAAGGTCAGCGGTTTTCTCGGCAAACCGGAATATACGAAACGCACGCGCGGTGAGCAGTTCCTTTTCCTCAACAAAAGATATGTGCTTAGCAAGGCGATAAATCACGCGGCGTTTTCCGCATACGAAAACCTGGTTGACAAAGGCGATTTCCCCTTCTTCGCGATCTTCATAGAAATGCCTCCCAACGAAGTCGATGTCAATGTCCACCCCTCAAAGCTCGAGGTCAAATTCCGGGATGAGCGGAGTATTTATGGCGCGATCCGCTCGGCTACTCGCAGCGCGCTGGTGAAAAGCGATCTTGTACCTGAGATGGCGATCGCTCCCGACTCCGGTCGGTTTGTAAGCCGTCCCACGACGGAGTCGTCACGCGGCGGAATCGTCCCTGTATCGTTCAACTCGAATCCAGGCCAGCACGGAGGCTCCTCCGGTCGCTACATCGATGACGAGCGCATAGCGGACGCGGTCGATCCGTTGTTCTCTTTGCGGTTCCCGCAGAACAGGTCCACCTCCGCCGAATCGGCGGGTTCGGAAGGCGGTTCGTTGGAAGATACCGGCAGCATTATTTACCAGCTTCACAACAAGTATATAATTTCACAGATCTCTACGGGTCTGCTCGTCATCGACCAGCACGCCGCGCACGAGCGCGTGATCTATGAGAGAACGCTGAAACGGTTCAACGAGCATGGCCAGAATACGCAGCAGCTCCTTTTCCCGATCAGTCTCAATCTGGATCCCGCCGACTTCACGGTTGTCGAAGAGACGATCCCGGACCTGAACCTTATGGGATTCAGTTTGAAGACCTTCAGCGGTTCGACGGTGGTCCTCGACGGCGTACCGGTCGATCTAAAGCCCGGAAGAGAAAGCACGATACTTACAGAGATAATCGAAGATTACAAACGCGACAACGACCTTCGCCTCACGCCGCGGGAAAAACTCTGCAAGACGTACGCCTGTAAGGCGGCGGTCAAGGCGGGAGATTATCTCACGATAGAAGAAATGGAATCCCTCATCGATCAACTCTTTGAAGCCGAAGTCCCGTACGTCTGCCCTCACGGCCGGCCGGTACTCGTGAAGATTCCACTGCTGGAGCTGGATAAGAAATTCGGAAGGATCTAGTGTGGTGTCCCCGACGCTTCTTTACTTTCGAGCCACCTTTCAGTTATACCACTAAGTATTTGTTTCACGCAAAGGACGCAAAGATTTCAGCCAATCGCAAAGATCGCTGATGAAAATTCATTCCCTCTCTGCGTCCTCTGTGATTCTTGGCGCACTTTGCGTCTCCCGTTCATTAATATTAAAAGAGGATAAACGGTCACCGCGAAGCGGGATCCCGACATATATAATAAATTGGTCGGGAGATGCCGCCCCGCGTGGCGCGGTATCGGCGAGAAGGCGGCATTGGCGAGGAAATGAGCCTTTTGCGAGTGAAGAAGATCTTGAATCGTTATTGTGCCGTTCAAAGTAGCCGACTGCCCGAAATCCTCAATTTTGAAACTGTTTTCCCCCTTTCTTATATTAAATTTCACTATTCTCAATTAACGAACTGATATAAAGTATGTCTGAGACAGTATCATTGCGTGGCAAGAAAAGAACTCATACGTGTGGTGAGCTTAGAGCGAACAATATTAACGATGTAGTTACTCTGAATGGATGGGTCGACGGCCGGCGGGACCTCGGCGGGGTCATTTTTATCGATCTCCGTGACCGTTACGGAAAGACCCAGGTAGTATTCGCGCCTCAACATAATCAATCCGTGTATCAAACCGCGAAACAGTTAAGAAGCGAAGATGTATTGGCGGTTGTGGGCAAAGTTGAACGCCGCCCCGAGGGCACGCGGAACAAGAGCCTGCCGACGGGCGAAATAGAAGTGCTTGGTGATGATCTCGTAATCCTCAGCGAGGCGGAAACCCCGCCGTTCCCGATAGAAGATGTCATTGACACGAGCGAAGAACTGCGCCTGAAGTACCGCTTCCTTGATCTGAGGCGCCACCAGATGCAGAGCAACCTGGCCATTCGGCACAGGATGGCGCAGACGGTGCGCCGGTACATGGATTCGCTGAATTTTCTGGAGATTGAAACGCCCTTCCTCATGAGGAGCACGCCGGAGGGGGCACGCGATTACCTGGTTCCGAGCCGGATACATCACGGGAAATTTTATGCGCTTCCGCAGTCCCCGCAGACTTACAAGCAGATTCTGATGGTCTCCGGCTACGACAGGTACTTCCAAATTGTGAAGTGCTTCCGAGACGAGGACCTGCGTGCGGACCGCCAACCGGAGTTCACGCAGATCGACATCGAAATGTCCTTCGTCCTGGAAGAAGATATTTACCAGATGGCGGAAGGTCTGGTGAAAACACTCTTCAAGGAAGTGAAAGGGATTGAGATAAAGACTCCGCTGCCGCGGCTGAGCTACGACGAAGCGATGAGGAAATATGGAAGCGATAAACCCGATCTGCGCTTCGAGCTTGAGATAGAGGACGTTACCGAGCCTCTGAAGGGATCCCAGTTCAAGGTGTTTGAATCCGCGATCCAGAGCGGTAGTCTGATATGCGGAATTAATTTGAAGGGACACGCCGCACTTAGCAGGAAACAGGTCGACGAGCTCACCGATCTCGCGAAGGCATGCGGCGCTGCCGGACTGGTATACTTTAAAGTGACTCCCGAATCGCTCGACTCGCCCACTGCGAAATTCTTTTCTCCGGAACAGCTGAAGAAACTTCGTGACGCGTTATCGGCCCAAACGGGTGACCTTATACTTCTCGTAACCCAGCCCGTTAAACAGATCTACGGGACTCTCGGCCAGTTCCGCCTCGAGGTGGCAAAGAAATTCGAGCTCATTGACCAGGAGAAGAATTCGCTCCTATGGGTCACTGAATTCCCGCTGCTTGAGTGGTCGGAAGATGAGAAGCGATTTGCGGCGATGCACCATCCGTTCACATCGCCGAGAGCCGAAGATGTCGCTATACTCGATGAAGGCCTCACTGAACATAAGAGAAAAAAAAGATGGACCTCCGATAACCCGGTAGGGAAGGCGCACGCGAGGGCGTATGACCTTGTTTGGAACGGCAATGAAATCGCAGGGGGGAGCATAAGGATATTTCAGTCGGCCCTGCAACAGAAAATGTTAAAATGCCTCGGGATATAAGAGGATGAAGCAAAGAAGAAGTGCCGCTTCCTCCTTGAAGCGTTCAAATACGGAGCTCCTCCCCACGGGGGTATTGCTTTCGGCTTCGACAGGCTCGTCATGCTGTTCACGGGGAGTAAATCGATCCGCGACGTCATCGCGTTCCCGAAAACAAGCAGCGCTATGTCACTGATGGACGAAGCGCCGAACGAGGTCAGCCGGGAACAATTAATGGAACTTCACTTGAAGGTGATCTGATATGTTCATATACGGCCTGATTTTCCTGCTCGCTGCCCAGACGGGATTCAATAACAATAGAACGGAGAAAATGGAAGCACTAGGGAAGTTGGTGAAGACAGAAAAGAGTCAAAGCGAAGTAATCTCGGAGTACGAGTCGGGAAAAGCAAGGCTCCAGCTGTTTAAATCGGGAATCCTTCATTTGACTCTCGAAAGGGGTAGCGACGCGCAAAAGTCGTTTGCTGTTGTGGAATCGCCCGAGGAATTGTCCGGCCATGAGGTGAATGTTGGCAGGAAAATAATCACCATTGGTCTGGACGATGGTACTGTTGAGTTTTCGCCAGAGACGCTGGGCCTCAGGCTTGTTTCGAAGGACGGGGCGGATTTGCTTGATCTTGACTCAGTCGCGTACAGCGATACCGGAATGACGGCTGCTTTTGACATCCACGAGGCAAGAAACTTCTTCGGTTTGGGGGAGAAGACGCTCCCTTACAACAAATACGGCAGCCGGTGGACAATGTGGAATTCCGATTTCCCGGCGTACGGTGTGAAGTTCGACCCGCTGTACGAGACTATCCCATTTCTTCTTAAGGCTGACTCCAGCGGCGCTTATGGCCTTTTTTTTGACAACACGTCGCGGTCGACGTTCGATGTCGGTGCTACAGAAGCCGACCGGCTGATCTATGGCGCCAGGGCGGGGGCTTTTCAGCTCTACGTCATTACGGGCAAGAACGCGGCAGATGTTGTCCGCAAGTTCGCCGGTCTGACGGGCAAAATGAATATGCCTCCGATGTGGTCGCTCGGATATCAACAGTCGAGGTGGAGCTACTATCCGGAATCGAAGGTGCTCGATCTCGCGCATGGGTTTCGGGAGCACAAGGTCCCTTGCGACGTCATCTACCTCGATATCGATTATATGGACGGATACAGGTGCTTTACCTGGAGTCCGACCAACTTCCCGACTCCCAAAATTATGCTCGATACGCTTCACAGTCTCGGGTTTAAAGTTGTGACCATCATCGACCCCGGCATAAAGGACCAGAAGGGCTACGGAGTCTACGACAGCGGAATGATGAAGCACGTCTTTGTCAAGATGCCGAGCGGCAAGTACTTCGTCGGCAGGGTGTGGCCGGGCGATTGCGTCTTCCCGGATTTCTTCGACAAGAAGGCGAGAGCATGGTGGGGCGAACAGTATAAGTTTCTTCTCGGTTACGGAGTCGACGGGTTCTGGAACGACATGAACGAGCCCAGCGTATTCAATACTCCGAACAAGACTTTTCCTGCCGACGCGGTACACGATCTTGATGGCACTGCCTTTATGCACTACGAGCTTCACAACGCCTACGGCATGCAGATGGCCCGTGCCACGCGCGAGGGCCTCGAGAAACTTCAGCCCGACAAGCGGCCGTTTGTCCTGACGCGCGCGAACTACGCGGGTGGGCAGCGCTATGCCGCGATGTGGACCGGCGACAATTTCGCGAGCTTCGCGCATCTGAAACTCGCTCTTGCAATGTTTCTGAACATTGGAGTGAGCGGCCAGCCTTTTCTGGGAAGCGACGTGGGAGGATTTGTCGGCAATCCGAGCGCCGATCTCTTTACGCGCTGGCTGGAACTCGGTGCGTTCACTCCGTTTTTCAGGACCCACAGCGTCAAGGATTCCAAACCCCGCGAGCCGTGGGCCTTCGGCGAGGAGTACACCCGGATCAACCGCAAGATAATCGACAGAAGATACGAGTTGCTCCCGGAGATCTATACGGCATTCAGGGCAGCCCACGAAAACGGATTGCCGATAGTAAGACCTCTTTATCTCGATTACCCGAACGACCCGGAGGCTTACAAGATTTATGATGAATTTATGTTTGGTGACAATCTCCTCGTGGCTCCCGTACTGGATTCGGGTGTCGTCAAGCGAGAGGTGTATTTACCCCGGGGAAACTGGCAAAGCTTTTACGACGGGACGGAGGTCCCCGCGGGGAGGCACGAGATTGTTGCCCCTCTTGGGATGACGCCGGTTTTCGTTAAAGGAGGGACAATCCTGTTCACGCAGAGTCTGATCCAGTCTACCAGCGAACAAGCAGACACGCTCTATCTGCGGGTCTACGGCGATAAGTCAGCGAAGGGAAAGGCGTATTTTGACGACGGCGAGTCTCTTGCGTACCGCAATGCCGATTTTCTCAAAATGAACGTGACATTTGCGAAGAGCGGGACCGCTGCGGAATTTAGTTTCACATCAGAAGGGCGATTCAGCCCGGGTTATAAAGAAATGGCTTTGCGCCTGACAGAGACCGGCACGTCATCGATTCACACTGCCGTCGCTCAGACTCATGACGGACATAAAATTGAGGGGGTAGTCACGCGAATCGGAGGGAATCTCGTCCAGATCACATTTCCATTTGACGCGTCGATACGCACAATCCGGGCGGAATGACGCGAGATTCGGTCCCGCAACTTCTAAGAACAACTTACTCACCACGGATCCCCTCATCAATAAGCGATCGATGAAGCGTGACGGTCAATTCTTAAGTGACAGCGGGACATTCAATATTCGATGGCACAATGGAATTGAGATAGGCACGTCGCATTTGACGACGCGGTGCCAAGGTGCCAAAAGTCCAATTATCCACTGAGGAATCCTCGCAAGTGCCTATCTCTAAATGCATTACATTTGTGTCGGGCGTTGTTACTGTTTCGTAACGGGCTCTATTCCTCTGCTATCAGGAGTCGGTTTTTAGCGCAGAATTGAGCATTTTTCTGGCATGGCTATTGACCATAGTGAAGTGACTATGAAAAAGAATTTGAACATAGAGTTTTTGAAGACATTCTCCATTCAGGGGAATAGGCGAAACGATTTTCAAATCATAAACACCTACAGGAGGTTTAAAATGAAAAAGTTAATGCTAGTAGCAGCGATGGTTCTCGGCTTTGCCGGGATGTCGTTCGCGCAAGGTGGTCAGACGGCCAACACAGGTGCTCTTGTAAAGGGCAATGTAGTGATGGCCGTAGGAATCACAGAGACTGGAACGTTGGACTTTGGCAATATAGCGGTCAACTCCACACCAACTCCGATCAACCCAAATTCGGCGGCAGGCATTCCGCTATTCACTGTCACCGGAGCTCCGAGCGCCCAGGTATATTTCACTTTCGGTAACACACTTTCGCTCACCGGCCCGGGCACGTCTTTGACTTTTACACCTAATCTTGTCGGCTCCAACGTTGCCGGCAATCAATCTGGCGCGACAACTGTCAACTCAGGAAACACAAACCTCGTCCCCTTGGACGCCACCAATGGCAACTATTTTGTATGGCTGGGCGGAAGCGTCGCGGCAATTCCAAACGGTCAGACTGTCGGAGCATATTCCGGTACTTTCACCCTGACTGTTACTTACGCTGGCTACTGAGGATTTGCTGTGGTACCTGTGATTCGCTGCCTTGCGAATGTGGTAGGAACGAAAGAGGGCTTAGCACTGCTAAGCCTTCTGTGTTTTGGGCTGTCGGGTTTCAACTCGGGTCAAGCTGAGGAGGGTTCGTCAGTTGCCCTGCCCGTGAACGACATACCCAGGATAATCTATATCGGAGGAGTGCGGTTCCTTGATAACACCGCACAGTAAAATGGTAAAAGATGACTCGGTGCAAGGATTGATTATTGGACTGATGCAATTTAAGATGTCAAACATGAAGAGATTCCTTCAAATAGCTTTTGTGTTTTCATTGCTGTCGTTCACCTTTAAGCAGGCAATGGCGCAGAATCCTGCCGTCACGATCCTGAATGACCTTTCCTTCGGAAGTACCACGACGACCAAGACCATAGCTTACACTAATGCGGCAGCCGCGCACTTTCAGGTCCAATTTCCAAATTACAGTCAGGCAGGAACTGTTTCGTTTACATTCATTTTGCCGACGAATCTCACGGACGTAGCCGGCAATAACCTGCCAATTAGCTTCGCGACTAATTCAGCGGCGTACCACGTTAATGTGAACAGTACAACCGGGGCGACTACGTTTGATCCAAACGCCGGCTTGAACGGAACACTGGGACAAACTGCCCACACAGATTATTTCTGGCTTGGTGGAACCGTCACGCCCCCGAGAAACTTCACCGCGTCAGACTATTCCGGTATAGTCACAGTGTCGGTGAATGTTACCATCGGCACGCAGAACTACTCAGCTACACAGACTATAACGGTCACGGCAAAATTGCTCGGGAACGTCTCTCTTTCTGCCACGGGGTCGCTCAATTTCGGCTTTGTCGTGGCAGGAACGACTCCCCCCTCCCTAAGCGCTCTGGCGGGTGGTGCGCCGCAATTCATCGCCACCGGCGTAAGGCACAACCGAAGTATCGTAACGTTCTCCGCTCCTACGACTTTGAACGATGTGAATGGAAACACCCTGACTTTTACGCCGAGTGTATACGGTTCGGGAACCAATAATCAAGTCGGGTCCGTGCCAATTACCTCCGGATCGACACTAAATACCGGGGCAAAGGCCAATCAAAATTACTACTTCTGGCTTGGCGGGTCTCTGAATGCGGTCCCAAACGGGCAGCCTCCGGGCAGTTACACCGGAGCCTTCGTCCTTACGGTGGTCCGTTGAATGATTGGGATGGAACTTTAGATTTGTTAAATTAGGACTATGAAAAAGATACTTAGCGTACTTCTCATATTGTTGTCCGTTACTGTGGCTCGGGCACAGGTCATTGTCGCGCCGACGATCCTCTTTATGAGCGATCAGTCGCGCTTCGGCACATTCATAGTAATGAACCGGTCAAACACGCCCCAGGAAATCTCGATCTCTTTCAGGTTCGGGTTCCCCGAGTCCGACTCGACCGGGAATATCAGGATGCAATATGATGACAGCCTGATGGCGAGGGATCATTCCTGTGATCCATGGCTGAGAGGTTTTCCCCAGAAATTTATCGTTAACCCGGGCCAACAGCAGGTTGTACGCCTCCTCGTCAGCGCACCGCAGAGCATTCCGGACGGCGAGTACTGGACAAGGCTAATCACCAGCTCGACGCCGCAGGCAAAGACGATCGATACCGTAAGGACCGGCATAACGGCGAACATAACATTCGTGCTTCAGCAGGTGACGACTGTTGTCTACAAAAAGGGGTATGCCAACACAACCGTGGACATTCCGGAATTCCGGGCCTTCCAGGATTCCTCTTCGATGAACCTTTTGGCTCAGGTCGTCCGCGGAGGCAACTCACCCTTCTTCGGAAAGATGTCGGCTGCCGTCAAAGATGCGGCGGGGAACACTGTTTATACCAGTCAGGAAATACTCGCGATCTATCCGGCCAGTATGTTTGTCAAGTTTGCGGTCCCCATGTCGAAACTGCGGACCGGCAAATACACCGCGGAAATAACTCTGGATTCTGAAAGGAACGATATCCCGGGCGAGGACATACTGAAAGTCCCGACTCTTGAAAGGGATCTCACTTTCCAGGTTCAGTAACGTTCATCGAAATTTCCGGCGGCCATCTTTGCGGTATGTCAATCAGAAGTTTGTAGAAAGAAACACACGGGAGTGACAAATCTGCGCACGAGGATATTTATGGGTAGGGGTTCTCTTCGCGTTACTGGCGGGATCTAGCAGGGCGGCGGCCCAGGACGTCCCCAGGAATCCGGATACGCAGGATATCTATCTCTCCTTCAACTTCAGCGGGCTGGTCAACACCTTCATTTCAGCACTCTATTACCAGGACTCCGTCTACGTACCCGTCAGCGCCGTCTTCAAGCAGCTTCGGGTCGACAACTCGGTGGACATACGCTCGAAAACACTCAAAGGCTTCTACATAAAGTCTTCGGATAAATATGAAATAAATTTTGGTTCCGGTGTTGCCCTCGTCGATGGGCAGGAAATCAAATTCGACACCTCAAAAGTGATCATCGGTCAACTCGATTTCTACATTCTCCCTTCTTTGTTCAAGAAACTATTCGGCCTGGATGTAAGCGTCGACTTCAATTCACTATCGCTGGTCCTCAACACGAACCAGGAATTACCGATTATAGAAGACTATCGGAGAGAGACGAGGAGAAACTACATGATCGTCGCTCCGCAGGCTAATCTTATTCAGGCCCCTCTTGAGTATCCACGGCAGCACTTCCTGTTGAATGGTGGTGTCCTTGATTATTCTCTGTCTGCCTACGGCGCCGGTGGACAATCGAGTTACAACTACGGGCTGACGGGCGGTGCCGAGATACTCGGCGGTGAGACTGAAGGATCCCTTCTCGGCACCGTGTCAAGCGGCAATTCGAGCCTTTACTCCAGCACACTCAGCTGGAAATACACTTTCGACTCCACGGACTACATTTCCTACGCGGGGCTTGGCAACCTGTATTCCGACGGATTGACGCAATACGGTTACCGCGGTGTCCAGGTATCGAACCAGCCTCTGACTTTGAGGACCGTTTTCGGCAAGTATATCGTGGACGCGAATACAAGTCCCAACTGGGATGTCGAACTTTACCTGAACGGGCAACTGGTCGGATACAGGAGGGCGGATGCCCAGGGGCACGCGGAGTTTTCAATCCCGCTGGTTTACGGGACGTCATATGTCCAACTTAAGTACTACGGGCCTAATGGGGAGTTCCGCGAAAGCGACCGAAGGCTTCAGATACCCTTCACCTTCGTGCCAGCCGGCCAGGTGAACTACACCGTCAGCGGCGGGAGGCTCAACAACACGGACTATAATTTTCTGTCGGCCAATGTCGTCTTCGGCCTTACCGACTGGATGAGTGACAAGATAGGTATGGATTACGTCGACGACCCGTTCTTTTCGAAACCTCTCCTCTATAATTCGCTTTCGATGCGGTTCGGGCCAGAATACATGTTGAGCATCGATGCCGCGCCATCCGCTTTCTACCGGTCGACCTTCAACGCACTGTACGCCTCGCAGGCTGCCTTCGATTTGTCATACGCGCACTACAGTCAGAACCTCCTTTACAACCCAGGTATGAAAATCCAGGATGCAGAAGCCGACGCCTACATGCCCTTCTCGATCGGAAACAGCGGCTTTAATGTAAGGCTGGCGGGCAGTGCTCAGGACTACGTCGGCGGGCAAACCTCGTACAGTTACTCCGGGTATTTGTCCGCGAGTCTGTCCCAGTTCAACGCCTCTGTCGGATACCTGAGATCCATTATCGACTATGGCGGCGGAGGAGCCATCCGGAGCTACGCCTTCACGGGATCATTGCTCTACTCGCTCTTTTTCGATCAGGGAGCCTTCAGTTTCATCAATGGGACACTTGTGGACGTGACGGCAAGATATGGGGTACTGAAAAACTCGCTCGACGATATTTCCCTGCAGCTTTCAAGAAATATCCTGCGGTACATAAGGATCGGTATCTCGGCGGAGAGAGATTATATCAACCAAGCGACGACTTTCAACCTGCAGATCGTAGCAGATCTGCCTTTCACCCGATCGACCACGACCGCCCAGGTTCAAAGCGGCGCACAATCGTATTCTGAAAACATAAGTGGATCCATCGGTTTCGATAGCAACTACAAACGCTTCCTGTTCAACGACCTAGAGTGGGTCGGACATTCAGCCGCTTCCATGAGGATGTTCGTCGATGCGAACGGGAATGGAAAATACGACGACGGGGAGGAGGTCATTAAGAACGGACAGATCACCCTCAGGCAGGCGGCGGAATCACAAACATCATCTGATGGCGTCATTCGGGACTGGAACCTCCTGCCATATACGCAATACAGCGCGGACGTCGACCTGAGTACTATCCAAAACCCGCTCTGGATTCCGAAAGAGAAATCGTTCTCCTTTGTTACTGACCCGAACTCCTACAAGCGGATCGACGTGCCTTTCTTTGTGGGAGGGATTGTTGAGGGGACCGTACTACGCGAACAAAACGGCAGGTCAAGCGCGATTGCCGGTTTAACCCTCATCATAAAATCGCTTTCCACCGGCATGAAGAGAACCGTGTCGGTTTTCAACGATGGCAGTTTCTACTATATGGGATTACCGCCGGGGGGATATGCGGCGGAAGTTGATTCTGCTCAGCTGTCGGTATTGGGGATGTACTCCGAGCCTAGCGTCCTTGATTTCACCGTTAAACCGACGAAGGAAGGCGACTTCGTCGAGGGTCTCAAGATAATATTGAAGAACAAGCAGACGTCCGGAGAGACGGCCGCTGTTGAGACGCCTCCCAAAAAGGTGGCACCAGCCGCGCCGATTACCGCGAGAGAACCGGATAAGTATATCGTCCAGGTCGGCGCCTTCACTACGGCTGACCGCGCCGCGAAATTAGCCAGGTGGGCCAGGATAAGGACCGGACAGATACTGGAAGCGAAATTCAATACAAGGTCGCATTTATACGTCGTGCAGACGGATACTTTCGCCGCGAAGAAAAGTGCCTTAGAGAGGCTCGATATCTTCATGAACAAGTTCGGATTCTTCGATTCATTCGTGAGCTCGACGCTCGATACAAGTTCTCACTATCTCTTCTCCGTTCAGCTGGCGGCATTCCAATCGGTACGCCAGGCGGCCCGGTTCGCGGCTGAGATAAAGCGAGAAACAGGATACTCTACGATAACCCAGTTCAAGAGATCCACACACTTGTTCTCTGTCATGGTTGGGCCTTACATGTCGGAGCCGGAAGCAGAGACGGTGACGAATCAGCTGAAGAAGAGGTGGGATTGTCGCAACTCCTTTGTGTTTATCGACGGACGGGTCGAGACCCAGTCCATGTACACTATCTCCCTCGGAAAGTTTGCGAGTGAAGACCAGGCAGACTGGTTCGCGAATTCCTTCCGTTGGCGAACCGGCCTGATTGCATTTGTCGGTTTCAACTCCGAGAAGATGGAGTTCGACGTTTTTACTCGGAGCTTCAGTAGCAGCCAGGAGGCGGTTGCGTTTCTGGAGAAGATTAAATCCTTTGGGAGCTATGGATCTGCGCAGGTAGTTCTAGTCCACTGAGCGGGGTCGGCTCTGCGCAAGCACGTATTATCTGATCCCCCCGATTCAAGTACTTCCTTCCGTTAAATCGGAATAACTTGCCTCTTGCCGTGGATGCTGCGGCAGCCCAGCTCTCATGGTGAGTCGCCCTAACCAGCTGTATTCTTGATGGATATACGGATTGCCGAGGTATTCTTCGAGAAAGAAGAGATTGGCATCGCCTTCGCATAGATGATTCCTGAAGGCGATGAAGAAATCAAAATACATATCACTTCTTCTGGCGATCGTCACTGTGATGCTCATGGCTTCTGTATCGCAGGCCCAGGCAACGGCTACTGCAACGGTCACATTGACAGTCGTCCCCGCCTCCGGGGATGAATTTCACTCCCGCCTCAAAGATCGGTACGGGTTCTGCCGCTTTGGCTCACCCAGGAATATCCGGGAATGCCGGGATGTCTTTCCAAAGCTCCAACAATGTAATGGTGAAACTCAACTCCAGAAGCCTGCCAAGCTCAAGATTCAATTTGAAGCAGGGACAGGTCAGGACATTCACGGCAAAGGAGTTGAGCGGGGTTTCCAGCGTGGAAGTAGACTATCTGGGGAGCTGATCCCTATTCTAGAGTGCGTGGCGCGGTCAGGCCCCGTGAGAATTCTGTAATCTGACCTTACCTAACTGTAACGCATTTCCAGAAACAAGCCGTCAAATCACTCAAAAGACGTCTGTTTTATGGATGTTGAGCGGCATGAATCATGCAAGATATGATGTGATGGAACAGAGCTTAGTTACATCCGATTTCCTGAAAGTCTTTGAAACGGTCAGAATCCCGTTCGTTCTGATAGATTCAAATCTTCTCCTGATTTACGCCAACCGCTTCGCGCGGGAAGTGCTCCCGCTGAGGCTGGAGAAAGGGAGGAAGCTCGAGATTGACGGCTTCCTTCAACATGAAGACTCGATTGCGTTTGAACGTATGGTCTCTGACTGCAAGCGGAATGGAGAAAGCATAGGCACGCTCAAGCAAAAAGGTTTCGACAAGTACTACAAGGTCAAAGCCTATTACCTGGAGAACCGCGACAGCGGGATTGTCCTTCATTTCGAGGACGTGTCGCAATCCAGAATCCTTGAGAACCAATTGTACGAGCATCTTGTGGATCTGTACAGCCAGCTTGAGAACCAGGAGCGAGAGATAGTGGACTTGAAAGCTATACTCCTCCGTTCAAGAGAAGACTGACCGCCCTCTTATCTTCTGCAATCACACCATCGATAGTCCTTCGTAGCATTCCCTGAATACTTTGTCACGATCTCCGCGAGGAAGGGTGCGTTTGATTAGCGGATAGAGCATGAGTTCCTCCTTCTTATTGTGGACCGCAAGCCTTTCGATCAACAAGTCGATTTGTGCGGGCAATGTCCTTTCATCCGCGTCCTCCGGTGGTTTTGAAATCAACGACGTGATTTCCCGATGTTCTGCGATCATAACCTGGACGGGACCCATCTGGCCGGGAGAAGCATGCTCACCGAATGCCGTGAAGAGAACGGTCTCCTCCATCTCGATGTGCTTGAGAAGCTGCTTCCTGGCTTTGGAGTAGTACCCCTTTGCTTTCCCTGATTCTCCGGTAGAGTTGCGGAAGCGTGTTAAATTCATGTCGATCCTCTTGTGGTCACTTTCAAAGAGAGTCCATACATCGGCTTTCTTCTTCTCTGCTTCAAGCTGATGCGCTTCGGTAATCAGCGCCTCTAGTTCCTGCTGCGACATTTTTCTGCTTATCCTGGGCATCAAAACATTTTCTTCCTCGTTGAAGTGCTTGTCGAGCAGCACAATAAATATGTCCACATCCTGAATCAATTTGTCGGAATCTCCTCTTGAAAACGAACTGCCAATGAGATCGAGGCTGTCTCTGATCTCTCTGTGTTCGTGGATCATGTTCTTCACTAAATCGTCGTCGTCGTCGGCAGTGTAGAGTGTTACCTCTTCGGCTTCGGCATGAGAAACTAGATATTCGTTGCAATAGGAAACCAAGAGCGATGCATCGGCGGGGTCCGTCTTCGTACGTTCGGCAAGGGCTCGGATGGTGCCTATTAGCTTTTCGTGGTGTGCGTGAAGCTTTTCGATGGGTGTCATGTCTGCTCCTTCTTAAGAAATTGGTTTGGTCGTTTGTCCTCTATAGCGTCAGTTTTCACGTCCTGACGCTTTCCGATTATCGGCACGATATGCCGCCGCCACCGGTTTGAGTTGGGAGGTATGTGGGCGGCTTCGCAGACTTTCGTTATTGCGGTTCCTTGGCATGAGTGTCCAGATCTCCCGAAAGGGTTGTCTCCGGTAGCGAGTCAGTTGCCCGCATCATTTCGGATAATTGCATCCGAAATAAGTGCAAAAAAACACGGCGCGTTCTCAAAAATCATCTTGTTTCCGTCGGTCTGTTGAGTTGGCATATATATCGGACATTTTTATCTTAATATAAACGAAGCCTTATTGTGTGTCAAGTCCTTGGAAGGTGAAGTTACCCTTTTGTTTTGAGACCCACATCCTTGATGAATCTGAGAGTTCGACCGCACGCGCCGGTTCAATTTGGCTGCGCCCCGCCTGTGAGAAATAGTAGCATCTCTCTCTTATTCATGAGGGAGAAAACTATTGTGTTGCTTGCATCGGAGGGCTTTTGATGGTCGGCGTGCACCCGGCTGAAGAATAATATTGTCGGCACGTTGTGCACGGCGAAACTACAGATGGCTCTGAGGTAGTAAAACCTGTCAGGGGCATTCTCGGTGTCATATGTGCAATTGAGGCAGGGCTTCACTGATTCGCCGTCTGCCGCGACGAAAAGAGAATTGAGATCACTGCTCCGTCTCTCGCTCCCTATGACGCAAATATAGTTGCCGTTGTTCTCTTCGCGGGCCAGATCGATTCTGCCGTCCATGTCCGTGTGGATGTCCGCAGCTACGCTGTCCGGCGGAATCGGAGGATTGAAGGTAAACTACTTCGAACCGAGGAGATCTTCCTCTTCTCCCGTCACCGGCAGGAATATTACGCTCCTCATTGGCTTCGCAGCGGAGAGGGCGTAAGCACGGGCGATTCCGAGGCCGGTAACCGTCCGGAACGCGTGGTCGTCGGTACCGTGAAAGACTGTACTATCAGGTTTTACGCTCAGGTGATCGTAATACACGGAGTGTACCACATATTGGCTGGCCAGGAGAGAGTCCGTTCCGCCAAGCATGGCTACGACGTTTTCGGTTTCGCGTCTCTCGAGGTCTATTCTCATCCGGACTGTAGCATTTCCTAATTGGAGAGACACCGGTACCTTAAGTGAGTCAATCGTTTAAACCGGCTGAGCGGCAGTGAAGTGCAGGGATCGCAGAATTGAGTCGGAGGCACTTTCCCTGATGTTGAAAGGCTGGACAAGTCTAAACTGCGCCGCTGTTCCGATGTCCGAAGCGAGCGACATTTGTTTAACACCGCCTATCGGATTGAATGATTTCCTGAGTTGGGTGGAACCTTTGTCCCAGTCGGCGATTGTGAATGTATAACTGCCGCCGCGCCGTTGCTCACCGCGTTGGTCATCTCGTATAGGCCGGTTCCAACCTTAACGTCATTAGTGTCGGCACACTTATGGTTCCCTCCCGGCAGCATCACGATTTTCCCAGTCACGTCCATGCCTTCCTAATTGGAATAAGATTCGTTCTCATAGCCGTACCCGGCGAAGACGCGCGGGGCGGTGAGGCTTGTGTCGGCCGCTGTGAACGGCATTACCAGGAAATTCTTTGAGCCCCAGAAGTACTTGGCACCCGAACGCATGTAAGATGAGTCGCTGATCCGGCTTATGTCGACGAAGAACCGCTGGAAATACGTCCCGCTGTCGCCGAACGGCTTTAACTGACCTGCGATGCATTCGGCGGCCTTCATCTATCCTGGCTCGGCGGTCTCCCTCCGCTCGAGTGATTCTATCGCGAGATAGTCGACCGTGGATTTCGTACTCGCAACATCAATCAGCCGCGCCGTCTCGATGCCCGCCTTATCGTTGTCGGGCGGTAGGTCGTCACCCGGGTTCCACGGAAGTGCGATCGCGAGAAGGCCCGCGGTAGCAAGCGCGAAGAGGCAGCTTCCGCGAAACCCAGGAAGACCAGCAATTAATCAGCGGGATCCGCTCTTGATCCTGTCTATCGCTTCAACTGCGCACCCGGCCGCAATGTTCACGATAGCGTTTACATCGCATCCCTGCTGCAGGACGTGGACCGGTTTCTTCATTCCCATCAGTATCGGCCCGAGCAGAGCCGCTCCGCCGATTTTTCCCATCAGCTTGTAGGCAATGTTGCCGGCGTTCAAATCGGGGAAAATCAGTGTGTTGGCACCGTTTTTCAGGCTTGAGAATGGGTAGACTTCCTCGAGCATATCGGGCGACAGCGCGACGTCGGCCTGGACTTCGCCGTCGATGACGAGCGCCGGATCAAGCCTGCGTGCGATCGTAACGGCTTGCTGGACTTTGATAGATTCTGGAAGTCGTGTGTTCCCGAAATTGCTGAAGGAAAGCATCGCGACCCTCGGAACGATGTTGAAGCGCTTGACGACTTCCGAGGTCATGATGGCAATCTCTGCGAGGTCTTCCGCCGTGGGGTCGACGTTGACAGTCGTATCGGCGAAGAAGAAGGTATCGCGTTTCGTCATCACGATGTAGAGGCCCGCCACGCGCGTCCTGTTCTCTGCCATTCCGATGACCTGAAGCGCGGGTCGGATCGTGTTGGGGTAAGACTGAGTCAAACCGGAAACTAGTCCGTCGGCGTCACCGACATGCACCATCATGGCGCCGAGATAATTGGGGCGCTCGATATTCCTGGCGGCTTCGGCGCGAGTGATGCCTTTCCGCTGACGCATCTTGAAGAATTCATCGACGTACTCTTCGCGCTTTTGGAATTTAGCCGGGTCGATGACTTCGATCCCTTCCATATCTATTTTCATCTCGTGCGCTTTCATCTCGATTTGCGCCCGCCTGCCGAGCAGCACCGGCTTTGCTATCTCTTCATCTATAATGATTTGTGCTGCGTGAAGGACTTTCGCCTCCTCGCCTTCGGGAAACACGATCCTCATCCCGCTCCCCTGCGATTTTGTTATTGCGGTCCTGACAACGCTGCGAGTGATTCCCATTCTCTCTTCAAGCTGGAACACGTACTTATCCCAGTCCTCGATCTGAACACGGGCGACCTTTGTCTCGATGGCAGCTTTGGCCACTGCCGGCGCGACCCATGTTATCACTCTGGGGTCGAACGGCTTAGGTATGATATACTCCTTGCCGAACCGTAGGTCGACACCGCCGTAGGCGACCTTGACCGAATCGGGGACCGGCTCCTTAGCCAGCCGGGCTAGCGCGTTAACCGCCGCTATTTTCATCTCGTCGTTTATGTTGCGGGCGCGGACATCAAGCGCTCCTCTGAATATGAAGGGGAACCCGAGGACGTTGTTGACCTGGTTCGGGTAGTCGCTTCGGCCTGTTGCCATGATTGCATCGGGGCGTGCGTCAACGGCATCCTCGTATGCTATCTCCGGGTCAGGATTCGCCATCGCGAAGATGATCGGGTCAGGTGCCATCGAGCGAACCATATCCTTCGTTACCACGTTAGCCACCGATAGACCGACAAACACATCGGCCCCGGCGAACGCCTGGCTGAGCGTACGAGTCTTGGTATCCCTGGCGAATTGCTCCTTGTAGCGATTCATGTCGTTCGGTCTGCCTTTATAAATGACTCCCTTCGAGTCGCACATGGTGACGTTCTCGACCTTGGCACCGAGCTTGAGGTAGAGTTTCGTGCACGCAATGGCGGCAGCGCCTGCGCCGTTCACCACTATCTTCACCCTGGAAATATCTTTCTTTGCGATTTCAAGCGCGTTCAAAAGCGCGGCCGAACTGATTATTGCAGTACAGTGCTGGTCGTCGTGAAAGACCGGAATGTTCATCGACTCTTTCAGCGTTTCCTCCACGGTAAAGCAGTCGGGTGCCTTGATGTCTTCCAGGTTGATTCCGCCGAATGTCGGTTCGAGCGCTTTGGCGACGGCGATTATTTCTTCCGGCGTTTTGACATTGATCTCAATGTCGAACACATCGATATCCGCGAACCTTTTGAATAGGACTCCTTTTCCCTCCATTACGGGTTTCCCCGCTAGCGGCCCTATATTGCCAAGCCCAAGAACAGCCGTTCCATTCGAAAGTACCGCGACGAGATTCCCTTTCGATGTGTATTCATAGACGTCATCCGGATTCTTGTCTATAGCCCTGCAAACTTCGGCGACTCCCGGCGTGTATGCCAGGGAGAGGTCGCGTTGCGTCACACACGGTTTTGTGGGCACAACTTCTACTTTTCCTCTTCTGCCTACTGAGTGGTATTGAAGAGCATCTTCAACACGAATTTTCATATGATACTCCTTGTTTTGAACTCGTCCAAAGGATCCCGACAGCCGTCGGGACATGCCCGGACACCTCGCTTTTGGCGGGGCGCTCGTGATTTAATTTTTGTCCTGTGAAAAAGTTACTCAGCGGCGCCTCAAAGTTCAAAGCAGATGTTTCGGCGGCGCTCTCTCTCGCGTGCACGATCATAGTCAACCTTGCTTAACCCTGTGTACTCTGCTATATTTTTCCGGAACCTAATCCCAATTAATTTTCTTACCAACCGGAGATGATTTTGAAGGATTTTGACGATATAAACGAAGTTGACGATATAAAGAAGGTCGAAGATATACCGACCCGTCTCCCGGTTCTGCCGTTGCGGGATTCTCTGATTCTTCCGTACATGCTTTTCCCAATCCTAGTCGGGCGTGAACAGTCGGTGGAAGCCGTGGAACTGGCGGCAAAATCTAATAAGTTTATCTTGCTGATTGCACAGAAGGACAGTACTCTTGAGGACCCGGCAAAAGATGAACTTTATAAGGTGGGCACCGTCGCGCGGATCCTGCAGGTGTTGAAACTCCCCAACGGTCTTCTGAAAGTTCTCGTCGACGGCGTTGCGCAATCATTCGTGAAGAAATTTTACTTCGAAAAGGGGCTTCTGCACGCGGAGTACACCGCCAACACGAAACCTCCGACAAAAGATGCTTCGCTGGATGCCCACGTGAAACACGCAGCGCAATTGTTCCGCGACTATGTCAGGAATAGCAGAGACATTCCTCCCGAGACCATCATGTCGTTCGACAACATGGAGGAACCGGACCGGAAGTTTTACTATATACTCG
>VFSW01004825.1_pt1 | contig 20077 bp, 17 predicted proteins | sample 5358111 | NCBI WGS metagenome assembly VFSW01 (sample SAMN11554181, study PRJNA540505) | mine drainage metagenome | isolation source: sediment from site ElyBrook_90M | place: USA: Ely Copper Mine, Vershire, VT | collected 2017 | reverse complement strand
GTTTTGGATCAGTGTGGCGGGCGGGGTTTTCGGGTTGTTGTTCGACAGCCTGCTAGGCGCGACGATGGAACGGCGGGGTTGGTTGAATAACGACGCGGTGAATTTTCTTTCCACGGCCAGCGCGGCGGGGTTTGCGCTGGGGTTGCTGGCGGTGCTTCCGCATCCAGGAGTTGGGTAGGTTGGTGCTCGTCCACCCTTGCCCCATGAAACAAAAACGCGGCAAGGAAGCGGTAAACGGCGCGGCAAGCGTCAGTACCCGATGTATACTTCCGGGTTACATTGCTTTCCCATGGACGCGTCACCGAATCGGTGCTAAAGTTGCAGCCAAAACAACCTCGCAGGGGACTGCACATGGCCTCGAAAGCCGCGGACAAATCAGCCGACCGAAACCCCGTCGACCGCTATGAGCTTCTCTTCCGTCTCGAGATCCTCAGCGCCATCGGCTGTGGCCTCATCGCTCTCTATGGGCTGTGTTTTTGGGGTTCCGGTCAAGTACTTCGCATCGTTGGCGTGGGAATCCTTGTTGGCGGGGCGGCTCTTCTGAGTGGCTTCCTGCTGGGCTTCATCTTCGGAGTTCCACGCGTCGACGGCGGGAAACCGGGAGGCAGCGAATCCGGCACATCGACCGCGGCCGGTGTAGCTGCCGATTCCCAATCCAGCCCCGTAACTCCCAACAGCAACCTGGTTGAGATCTCCGACTGGCTCACAAAGATCATCGTTGGCGTGGGACTGGTTGAGTTGAAGACCATCCCCGACAGGCTTGGCAAGCTCTCCTGGTATCTTGGCTCGGGTTTGCGACCGGCGCAGTGCGACCCGCACTTGTCCTGCGCTGACTCCATTGGAAGCGGTCAAGCCGCCGGCCTTGCGATCATCATCTTCTATTTCGCGCTAGGCTTCCTGTTTGGATACGTCTGGACCCGACTTTACTTCCAGCGCGACTTGAGCGCTACGATCGAGGGTTTGCTGCGCCACGTGCAAGCTTACGACCTGATCATGCTGGCAGAAGCATCTATCAACGAGCAGCAGCTGGATAAGGCCATGAGCACAATCGATAAGGCCTTGGCCAACAATCCAAAGGACGGGCGCGCAGTCCTCACCAAAGCGAGAATTTTCAAGCGCCAGGCCATGAATGCCCAACAACCCGAGCGGGACCGGCTGCTGACCCATGCCCTCACCTTTGCCGATCGTGCAATCGCCCTGCTGCCGGGCCAAGCTGAGCCGATATACAACAAAGCCTGCTATGAGGCCCTGCTCAAAGCGGATAAGACCGAGATTCTCGATAGCCTCAAATCCGCGTTTGAACTGAACCCGGCCCTGCGCAACACGGCTCAAGCGGACGCCGATTTGGACGATCTTCGTCAAGATGTTGATTTTAATAATCTTGTAGGCGAGAATCCTATCCGGCCGCTTGACAATGGACCCCGTCCATCCTAGCATTTCAATCAGCAGGAACAAGGAGAGATCCAGGGATGACCGACACAGGATTCAAGCCCTCAAAGCCACGATCATAATCGCTGCCCGCGCCGGAATGGCGCCCAGGCCAGACGATCCAGGCGTATGCAGCTCAATGGGCTGCATACGCCTTTTCCCTTTTCCCCGCATTGCGTGAGCTATTTTCAGGTTTTCTATCAAGGCATTTGCAACTCAATGCAGATGCAGCCGCCAGAGCGTGTAGCTGAGAATCTCGTGGGCGATGCGGTCGAAGTCCACAACGTCGCCTTTTGCCCCGCCTTCGACGGCTACGCGGGGGCGGGGTGAAGTGAGGACGTCGAGGCCGTTGGCGGCGCAGATCTCGTGGATGCGAAAGAGGTGGGTTCCGTCGCTGACGATGACCAGCCGTTTGAGTCGATTGGCCCGGGCGATGACGGCAATGCGGCGCGCCGAGTCCTCGGTGTTGCGGCTCTCCGTCTCGGCGATGATGGCCTCTTCGGGAACGCCCTGGCCCATCAGGTATTCCCTTCCCACCGCGCCTTCGGAGTACTGGTCGCCGCCGTTGCCGCCCAGGGTGACAATGAGCGGGGCAATGCCGTGATGGTAGAGATCGAGGGCACGATCGAGCCGGGCGCGGTAAACGGGCGAGGGGCGGCCGTCGTACTCCGCCGCGCCAAAGACGCCGATGGCGTCGGAGGGCGCGGCCTGGTCTTCGCCAGCGTATATCTCAATCTGGCCATAGACCCAGCGGGTCCAGGCAAGCGCGCAGCAGAGCAGCGCAAGCAGGACGACCAGGGAGAGTCGAAGAAGGAATCCGCGGCGGCGTGACGGTTGCGGATTCGAATTGGCCCGGCGCTTCATGCGCAACCTGCTCACCTTGCCGCTCAGCGCTGCAGCACCATGACGATCTCGTGCGTGGGGATGGCTCCCTCGCGCAGAACCTCCCAGCGCCCCGGTCCGAGCGACAGGTCGACAATGGTGGTGGGCTGGGCGTGGCCGGTGGGGCCGCCGTCGATGATGAGCGGAATGCGGTCGCCAATCTGGTCGCGGACACAAGCCGCATGGGCACACTCCGACGCGCCCTGCAGGTTGGCCGAGGTGGCCGTGATGGGCAGGCCGAAGCTCTCCACCACCGCGCGGGGGATGGCCGCGTCGGGCACCCGCAGCGCCACGTTGCCGGTGTTGGCGGTCGAGCGCAGGGGCAGCTTGGTTCCGGCGCGGACAATAATCGTCAACGGGCCGGGCCAGAAGCGCTCGGCCAGCTTGTCCAGTTGCGTGTCCGTGTCGCGGGCCAGCTCATAGGCCTGGGCCACCGAAGAGATCAGAAGCGAGAGCGGCTTGTGCTTCTGGCGGGTCTTGATCTGGTAGATCCGCTCCACAGCGTTCAGGTTCACGGGGTCCACGGCGAGGCCGTAGAAAGTGTCGGTGGGCAGGGCGACTACGTCGCCCTTGCGCAGACAGGAAACGATGTACTCGATCCGGTCAGCCTGGGGTTCATCGGGATGGACGCGCAAGATCTCCGCGGACAAGAAGGCTTACCTCGGTTCCCTGGACTTATATCACCGGCGCCGATCGCTGGTGGGCAGGCGCGGGTGAAAGTGCCGTATTGGGAGACACCTTAAAGACGGAAACTAACACAGCACCAGCTTTGGTGCAAGTTGTGCAGCGGATTTGACTTCCCCGTCAGCGTAGAAAAACGGCATAGAATCGGCATAGGACCGATGGTTTCCTGACCGATGCCCATACGAATTGTACAGAGTAAACAGAATCCTCGTCTCAAGCAGTTGCGCCGGGCGCTGGCCCAGCCCCTGCGCGAGCCGGGGAGCAATGGGCGCGGGCTGGCCGGCATCGAGGGGCCGAACCTGGTGGAGGAGGCGGTGCGCGCGGGACTGCGCCTGGAATGCGTGTTTGTGGCGCAGGGAGCCGAACACCTGCTGGATGACCTGGCTCTTGGCGAAGGCATGGAGATTCTGCTGCTGCCGAAGGAGCTGCTCGACTCCGCGCTGACCACGGAAGCTCCCCAACCGATTGCCGCGCTGGTGGAGCCGCCGGACTGGACCTGGGCGCACTTTCTTGATGTGCATCGAAAGGGATCGCCCCTGGTCGTGGTTCTGGCGGGGCTGCAGGACCCCGGCAACCTGGGAGCCATTTTGCGCTCGGCTGAGGCCTTTGGAGCCGATGGCGTGATCAGCCTGCCGGGCACCGTGAGCGGCTGGAACCCCAAGGCGGTACGGGCGTCGGCAGGGAGCGTGTTTCGTCTCCCGCTGGTGACGGCCACCGTGGAAGAATGCTGCATGCGTCTGCGGGAGGTGGGCGTCAAGGTCTGGACCACCACGGTGCATGCGGCCGAGCCGGCCGACCTGGTGAACCTGGCCGGCCCGGTGGCGCTGCTGATCGGCAACGAAGGCAACGGCGTGCCCGAGGAGCTGGCGGCAAAGGCAGATGGATCGCTCACAATTCCCTGTCTCGGCCCCATCGAGAGTCTTAACGCTTCAGTCGCGGCCAGCGTGCTGCTTTACGAAGCGGCGCGCCAGCGCAGCGTGCGGAGCGCGCCGGTGGACCTGCGGGGAGGGCTGCGATGAGCCTCTTCGACGGCGAGCCGGAGGGCCCCAAAGGCACCCCGCGCACCGCGCCGCTGGCCGAGCGGATGCGCCCGCGCAGCCTGGAGGAGATGAGCGGCCAGGAGCATCTGCTGGCACCCGGCAAGCCGCTGCGCGTGCAGATCGAGCGCGAAGGACTGGATTCGACCAACACCGGCTCCATGATCCTGTGGGGTCCGCCGGGAGTAGGCAAGACCACGCTGGCCAAGATCATCGCCGAGACAACGAAAGCCAACTTCATCGAGTTTTCCGCTGTGATGAGTGGCATCAAGGAGATCAAGCAGGTGATGGCCGCCGCCGCTCAGGCCTCGGAGATGCACTCAAGGACGATTCTGTTTGTGGACGAGATTCACCGCTTCAACAAGGCGCAGCAGGACGCCTTTCTGCCCTACGTGGAGCGTGGAACGATCCGGCTGATCGGAGCGACGACGGAGAATCCGTCGTTTGAGATTATCTCGGCGCTGCTCTCGCGGTGCCGCGTCTATGTGCTGCAGCCGCTCAGCGACGATTGCATCGAGCGGCTCCTGCGAAGGGCACTGGAAGATCCGGAGCGCGGCCTAGGCGCGCTGAAGCTGACCGCCGATGACGATGCGATCGAGGTGATCGCCAGCTACTCGAGCGGCGATTGCCGCTCAGCCTACAACACGCTGGAGATTGCGGCGCAACTGGCGCTATCCGGTCGCGAGGGTGAGGCCGGGGGCGGGCACCTTGACCGCGCGCTGGCCGTCGAGGCCGTGCAGCAGCGCGTGCTGATGTACGACAAGTCGGGCGAGGAGCACTACAACCTGATCTCCGCGCTGCACAAGAGCGTGCGCAACTCGGACCCCGACGCGGCGCTCTACTGGCTGGCCCGCATGTTTGCCGCCGGCGAAGACCCGCTCTACCTGGCGCGGCGCGTGGTGCGCATGGCTGTGGAGGACATCGGGCTGGCCGCGCCCGAGGCGCTCAACCTCTGCCTCAGCGCCAAGCAGGCGATGGAGTTCCTCGGTTCGCCCGAGGGCGACCTGGCGCTGGCCGAAGCGGTGGTGTATCTCGCCCTCGCGCCCAAGTCCAACTCGGTTTATACGGCCTGGGGCGCGGTGCAGGGAGAGATTGAGCACACCCGCCAGGAGCCCGTGCCGCTGCACCTGCGCAACGCGCCCACGCGGCTGATGAAGGAGCTCGACTACGGCAAAGGCTATCGCTATGCCCACGACGAAGAAGGCCGCGTGGCCGACATGGATTGCCTGCCGGAGTCGCTGAAGGGACGGAGCTACTACCAGCCTACACAGGAGGGACGGGAGAAGCAGCTGGCCGCGCGGATGGAGGAGATTCGAAGGATTCGGGCGGGGAAGCACGGTGGCGGTTGAGTCTTCCAGCCCATGTCCTTGGGAAGTCGGCTGAGCTGCAAGAGCTGGGTGCCCCATGTTTGCAACGTCTTTGTTCTTGTTGCAAGGGTGGGAGAGCACGAACCGCAGCAGCTCAATGAGTGGACCTGGGTAGCGTTCCCAGCGCATCCAGCACAATCCCCTGCGTGAGCGCCTCGGGCAGGAGCTGGGGCTGGCTCTGGCCGGGCGCGTACAGCGCGTAGGCGGGCACGCCGCTGCGGCCGAGCGACGCGAGAGCCTGGGTGATGGCTTCGTCGTGGCGGGTCCAGTCGGCTTTGAAGAGGGCTACGTGGGCATCTGCGAGGGCCTGCTCGACTTCAGGGCGGTCAAGGGCGACGCGCTCGTTGACCTGGCAACTGAGGCACCACTTGGCGGTGAAGTCGACGAGGACCGGACGCCCGGCGGCCTGAGCGCGGGTGACGGCTGCGGCGGACCAGGGTTGCCAACCGGTCCCTGGTTCTGTCGCGGAGCCGGTTGTTGGCGTTGAGCCGAGCTTTTCAGGCGCGATGGCGCAGATGGCCACCACGCACAACACAACGACCCCGGCAACCACCGCGGCCCAGCGCCTGGCCGGCCAGCGGCCCAGGAACCAGCCGGCGATGGCCAGCAGCAGGAAACTCAAGAGCAGAGCGGCCAGCAGACTTGCACCGTAGGCCTGGGCGAGCACCCACGCCAGCCAGATGACGGTGGCGAAGATGGGCACGGCGACCGCCTGCTTCATCACTTCCATCCAGACGCCGGGGCGGGGCAGCAGGCGCGTCCAGGCGGGTTGAAAGGTGAGCGCCACATAGGGCGCGGCGAGGCCGAGCGCGAGAGCGGTGAAGACGGCGAAGGTGACGGCGGCGTTCTGCGCGAGCGCGTAGCCGAGGGCCGCGCCCATGAACGGAGCGGTGCAGGGCGTGGCCACTACCACGGCCAGCACGCCGGTGAAGAAGCTGCCCGTATAGCCCTGTGTTGCCGCAAGCGAACCGCCCGCGCTGGTGAGCGTGAGGCCAATCTCGAACTGGCCCGCCAGCGAGAGGCCGAGGAAGAACAGCAGGCCGGCCATCAGCACAAGAAACACCGGCGACTGGAACTGGAATCCCCAGCCCAACGTGGCTCCGGCGGCGCGCAGGCCCAGCAGCAGGGCGACGAGGGCCCAGAAGGAGGCGAGAATGCCGGCGGCATAGATGAGGCCGTGGGCGCGGAGTTTGTGCCGCTCCGTGTTGCCGGAGTTGACCAGCGAGAGGCCCTTGAGAAAGAGGACCGGAAAGACGCAGGGCATGAGGTTGAGGAGCAAACCGCCGAGGAAGGCGAGGGCTGCGGCCTGCAACAGGCCGAGGCTGGAAGGCTGGCGCGCGGCCGGCGGAATTGCAGCAGAAGTGATCGACGGAGCAGACGCAGCGACCGTAGCCGCGGGAGCCGGTGCGGACGGCGCAGTGGACGAGGGAGCGAGCGAGGCTGCCGTGGAATTTGCCGTTACCGCATTCGGGGCCGAACCCGGCAGGGCAACAATTTCATAGGCCCGGCCGCCGGAGAGTTCAAGAACTCCTTTTAACTGAGGAGGATTCGCGGCAATGTTCGCGTCTTTCCTGAGGTCAAGGGCGAGGCCTTTTGCTGTCGCCACCAGCTTTTGCGGGGCGGGGTTGTCGAGGATGTCCTGGTCAGTCGGAAAAAATGCCGCTTCCGTTTCCTTACGGCCTGTGGAAACCGCGAGGCGAAAGCCTTCTTTGGTGGGTTGAAACGTCGCTTTTACTTCCGCCGGTAAAGCTTTGGGGAGACGGCCACTTAGCCGTTTGACAATCTCTACGTCTCCCTGCACCGGGGTGGGCTTTTCCTCGTGATCGTTGACTGTCCTGCCGACCTCCAGCTCTGCCTTGCCGGGGATGCAGCTTGCCTGGCACACCAGCCAGTCCACCTTGGCGTGAAGCCGTATTGGGCCAGCCTTGGCCGTCTGGGCCACATTCAGGACGAAGGGAAACAGGACCTCGTCTTCATATCCGAAGTCCATCAAGGGGCCGAGGGGCAGGCGCTTTGGTGCGGGAAACTGCAATGGTCCAGCGGCGATGCCTTCCGGCAGGGTCCACTTCATGTGCGGTGGTTCGCCTGCGTCGCCGGCGTTCTTCCAGTAGATATGCCAGCCCGGCTCGAGCTTGAAGTAGAGCCCTGCGCTGGCCGCCTCGCCTCGATTGAAATCCGACTCAGGGACCACAAGCTGGACGTACACATGCGGCGCATCCGCGGAATTAGAGGCGGCTCGGGAAGGGAGAGCTGCCACGAGCAGCAGAGTCAGCACGAGGATTGAAGGAGAAAAGCGCATGGATTGGAAGGAGTGTCTCCTGGCTGTTGGACTCAGTCTACTGGAGGATAGTCGCAACAGATTCACTTGATTATTGCCGGTTGTGCAGCTCGGGCCGGGCGGAGTGCTCACGGAAGATGCAATCGTTCTGCACGCACTTGATGCCGGCGGCGCGGGCGCGCGCGACTGCCTCCTCGTGAATCACCTCATCCTGCAGCCAGAGGTAGGGGATGCCCAGGCGGATCAGGTCGTCCACAATCGCCGGCACGTACTCAGAGGCGCGGAAGACGTCGACGAGGTCGATGCCTGCGCCGGTCTCTTCACGGGCGGCGGCATCAGCGGTGTCAAGGTTCGGGTAGCACTTGAGGTTGAGCACATGGTCGAGGGCGGGATTGACGGGCATGACGCGATAGCCATTCCCTGCCAGGTAGCGGCCGATGTTGTGGCTGGCGCGCCAGGTTTTGTCGCTCATGCCGACGACGGCGATGGTGCGCGCCGTGCGGAGGATTTCGTCGATGACGGCGGGATCGTTGTTCATTCATTTGTTCCGTGCCGAGGTTTAGGGATTTCCAGGTCTCGAATGCGATACCGAGGGAACCTGGCACATGGTTACCATGTTACTACTGGTTGGTTACTACCGGCCAGGGGGGGGTAGGTGCTCAACACCCCTCCGCTGAAGAAGGTGACCTGGATTCACGGTAGCAGAACGCGCGAAATAGACAGCAAGACGGCAGCAATTTTGTTTCAGGCCGCTCGTGCCCTGGCTCTAAAGTTCATTGGAAACGCGGGAAGCGGGAAAAGCAGGTCCTTCGACTCCGCCTGTTGCGGTAAGGCTGCGACAGGCTGCGCTCAGGATGAAAGCATCGATGAAGCACACTATCGAGGCCGGGGACCGGCAATGGGGAGTGTGTCATAGATCGAGATCGTCGTCGGGTTCGGCGGCGACGGCGGTGCCGCGGCGCTTGGCGAGGAGGTAGCCGCGCAGGAATGGTTCGAGGTAGCCGTCGAGAACCTTGTCCACATCGCCGACTTCGACCTTGGTGCGGTGGTCCTTGGCGATGCGGTAGGGCTGGAGGACGTAAGAGCGGATCTGCGAGCCGAAGTTGATTTCGAGCTTGGAGTCTTCCAGCTTCTTGCTGAGTGCCTTCTTCTTGTCGAGCTCGTATTCGTAGAGGCGCGAGCGGAGCATCTTCATGGCTTTCTCGCGGTTCTTGTGCTGCGAGCGCTCGTTCTGGCACTGGACGACGATGCCCGTGGGCAGGTGGGTCATGCGCACGGCGGAGTCGGTGGTGTTGACATGCTGGCCGCCCTTGCCGCCGGAGCGGTAGGTGTCAATGCGCAGGTCGTCCACCTTCAGATCGACCTGGATGGAGTCGTCGATTTCAGGCGAGACATAGACCGATGCGAACGAGGTGTGGCGGCGCTTGGCCTGGTCGAATGGCGAGATGCGCACGAGGCGATGGACGCCGCTCTCGCCGGCAAGCTGGCCGAAGGCGTATTCGCCGAGAATGGTGAACGTAGCAGATTTAATGCCGGCCTCATCGCCGTCCTGGAGGTCGTTGATCTCGGTTTTGAAACCCTGCTGCTCGGCCCAGCGCAGGTACATGCGCATGAGCATCTCGGCCCAGTCCTGCGACTCGGTGCCGCCGGCGCCGGGGTGCACGGTGACGATGGCGTTGAGCGGATCGGCCTCGCCGTTGAGCATGGTGCGGGCTTCGAGCTCTTCGTTGAAGGTGGCGAGGGCCTTGATGTCGCGTTCGAGATCGGCCAGAACGTCTTCGCCCTCGCGGGCCAGCTCGAAATAAGCCTCGATGTCGCCGGTGCGGCGCACCAGTTGCTCATCGTCGGCAACGAGGTTTTCCAGTCGCTTTTTGTCGCGCATCAACGGCTTGGTGGCGTTGGGATTGGACCAGAGGGCAGGGTCGGCCAGCCTGGTTTCTATGTCTGCGAGTTCCCGGCGGATGCGAGCCGGGTCAAAGATACTCCCGCAGGTCGCGCGTTTGGTCGCGCACGGGAGCAAATGCGAATTCGAGATCGTTCAGCGACGACATATTTTGCTCTGACCTGACTTTGGGTTGAAGTGTGAAACCGTGTTCTATCGATTGTTCTTAGAGTATCACTGCCTGCGTCGCGACGCTTCAGGTAAGGTCAACGACGCCTTCGGCTGCGTAACCGAAATAGAACGTTTTTGTGAAGGGACTGGATACCAGTTGCTGCTCGAGGTTTTTCTGGCCGAACGGCTGCAGCGGGAGAAGACGCGGCGGCTGGCGGTATAAGCTGGACACCACTAACCTCGGGTCAGGGCCCTGATTGTTTCCGTTTCGCGCGGCCATTTTTCGGATAACTGGGCATAACTCCCGCTGCGATAATCGGCAAAGTCGAAGCCGGGAGTTACCGAGCAGCCGAGGAGCGCCACCCGGCCATTGCCGATGAGTCGCGTGCCTTGCCAGACGCCGGCTGGGACGACGAGCTGGACGTGCTGCCCGGCCTGTAAATCGGGTCCCAGGGTGAAGGCAGCGGAGCGGCCGTCGGGGTAAAGCTGGAGCATCTCCACGGGGTCGCCGAGATAGAAGTGGAAGATCTCGTCGGAGTCGAGGACGTGCATCTCGGAGAAGGTTCCGGGCTCCAGCAGGTAGTAGATGGCGGTGCCGGCGGGGCGGATGCCACGAGGCAGCTCGAGCGCGGCGGCGGAGGTGTAGGTGCGGCGGAAGGAGCCGCCCTCGATGGGGTGTGGCTGAAGATTGAGCAGCGACTTGATCTGTTCCGCGGTCACGTCTTCGATGGTAGCAGCGCAGACGCAGTAAAATGGAAGCATGAAGGTTGAGGTTTATACGGCCAGGTGGTGCAGGGACTGCCGCGCGGCCAAGCAGTTTCTGGATGCGCACGGCATAGAGTACACCGAGATCAATGTGGATGCCGATGCGGCTGCCTCGGACGAGGTGATGCGGCACGTGGGCAAGCGGGCCATTCCGCAGATGGTTATCGATGGGGTATGGTTTCAGCCCTACAAGCCGGGCCGCGGGCTGCTTTTTGATGAGCTGCATGCGCGGCTTGGGATTCCGCGGAGCTAAGTAGACTCTGCCCTTACAATCGAGAGTTGTCCAAACGAGAGTTGCTGCGGGGTGCGGCGTGGGGTCGCGGCAAGGAGTTTTCCGTTGATCGAACGTTATACAAGGCCGGCGATGGGCCGGATCTGGACGGAAGAGAGCAAATACCGCTGCTGGCTCGAGGTGGAGTCGGCGGCGAGCACGGTGCTGGCCGAGGATGGTGTGATTCCGGCCGCGGCGGCCGAGGCGATTGCCACCAACGCGAGCTTCTCGGTCGAGCGCATTCAGGAGATCGAGGCTGAGGTGAAGCATGACGTGATCGCCTTCACCACCGCGGTGGCCGAGACCCTGAAGGAGCAGGGGCTGGACGCCGAGTCGCGCTGGCTGCACTATGGGCTGACGTCGAACGACATTGTCGATACGGCCCAGGCGCTGCAAGTGAAGGAAGCATCCGCGCTGATTCGCACGGGGCTGGGTGCGCTGCTGGGGGTGCTGAAACGGCGCGCATTGGAGTTCAAGCACACGCCGACGATCGGGCGTACGCACGGGATTCATGCGGAGCCGACAACCTTCGGACTGAAGCTGCTGAACTGGTATGCGGAGATGGAGCGCAATCTGGCGCGGTTTGACGCGGCGGCGGAAGACATGCGCGTGGGCAAGCTCTCGGGCGCGGTGGGCACGTTTGGACACTTGAAGCCAGAGCACGAGGAGCGGATCTGCGAACGGCTGGGATTGAAGCCCGCGCCGGTGGCCACACAGGTGATTCAGCGGGACCGGCACGCGGCGTATATTTCCACGCTGGCGATTGTAGCGAGCACGCTGGACAAGATTGCGGTGGAGGTGCGGCACCTGCAGCGGACCGAGGTGCGCGAGGCGCAGGAGTACTTCAGCGAGAAGCAGAAGGGCTCATCGGCCATGCCGCACAAGAAGAATCCGATTACATCGGAACAGATCAGCGGATTGGCGCGCGTGCTGCGCGGCAATGCGCAGGCGGCCTTCGAGAATATTGCGCTGTGGCACGAGCGCGACATTTCTCATTCGTCGGTGGAGCGGGTGATTTTTCCGGACTCGACGATTCTGGTGGATTATCTGCTGGCGAAGACGACGGATTTGATTGACCGGCTGCTGGTGTATCCGGAGCGGATGAAGAAGAATCTCGAGAGCACCGGCGGGTTGATCTTCAGCGGGCAACTGCTGCTGGATTTGGCCGAGGCCGGGATGATGCGCGAGGATGCGTACCGGCTGGTGCAGAGCCACGCGATGCGGTCGTGGAAAGAAGACCTGGTGTTTCGCGACGAGGTGGCGCGGGATGAAGGGATTACTGCGCTGCTGAGCCCTGGGAAGCTGGCAAAGACGTTTGATACCACGCGGCAGTTGGGGAATGTGGAGGCGATCTTCAAGCGGGTGCTGGGGGAGTAGCTTTGCTGGTAGCTTGAACAAGCCGGGCGCCCAATCCTTTCGCGCACTTGGCGCTTTTTGCGAAGGGTGAAAAGGGACGAATCCGGCGTGGAGCAGCAGTGCTAGACTTTAGCCCATGAGAAACATCTGGATCGCGTCCGTGCTGCTGCTTTCCGCGTCTGTCTATGCTCAAAAGGTCCCGCTGAGCCTTCATTTTGCCGCAGATTCCAAGAGCTTTTACGCAGTTGGAAGATGGATTCCCTCTGACCCGAAGGAGAAAGCTGCATTTCCAAGTGAAACTGAAATTGATTGTGATCATCAGTCCAGGACTTGCGTTGAGGCCACTGCGGAGTACTATTACGGACACCCACACGTGTCTCTTGTGTACTTTGAAGTCGTGAAATGGGACGAGAATGGCATTGTTGCGAGTTCTTCGAGCGGAATCTGCATGACGGAGACTATGCTCATTTCCTTTTCCGACAAGAGCATCTCAAATACGCACTCAATCAAGAAAATGGAGAATGATAAGAGGGAAGCCTGCAAATCCTTCGGGGCTAGCGGCACGGCTTCTGAGTTATTCGTCGTCAAAAACTCAGAACGCTGGAACTCTGATCCTTATGGGTCTTCAGGCAAATGAGTTCAGGAGTCGCGGAGCTGGAGTCGATGCAATGGAAGCCATGAATCTCACCATCGCAATCACTGGCGCATCCGGCGCAATCTTTGGCCGCGAGCTGTTGCGCGCGCTGGAGGCCGAGCAGCGCGAATCATCGATCACATCCGCGCCCTGGCCAGAGAGGTGCGCCGTAGGCGCAAGGTTAGTTAGCCCCGCGCTTTAGCGTGGGGTAGGGGATCGTTGTTATAAACTGGGAGTCCCGTAGGGACGGTGTACCATGGCGCATACGTACGCGAGCAATATCATTCATTGTGTCTTCAGCACCAAAGAGCGTCGTCCTCTGATACCAGCCGCCCGCACCACCGAACTCTATGCCTACCTGGGCGGCATTGCGCACGGCGAGAGTCTCTCGCTTGTGGCCGCCGGCGGAACCGCCAATCACGTTCATCTGTTGTTTGTCTTGCCGGCGACCTGCACCCTTGCCCATGCGGTTCAGAAGCTCAAAAGGAAGCTCTTCGCGGTGGATGGGGGATGGCTTTTGCTGGCAGGAAGGATACGGAGCATTCAGCGTCAGTCCTTCGCAGGTTGAGGTCGTGAAGGGATACATACATAACCAGGAAGAGCATCACCGCAAACGCGATTTTGAACAGGAATTTGTCGCCTTGCTCCGCAATTGCGGAATCGAGTACGATGAGCGTTATGTTTTCGGGTGATGCCCCGGGCGTCGTCCCTACGGGACTCGTCGATTTCAACCGCGTGAAACCCCACGCTGAAGCGCGGGGCTAACCACCATGGCGCCTCCGGCGCGAGTGTTTCTGGCCAACCATATCGCGTGGCGGCAACCCCCACGCTGAAGCGCGGGGCTAACCACCATGGCGCTTCCGGCGCGAGTGTTTCTGGCCAACCATATCGCGCGGCGGCAACCCCCACGCTGAAATGCGGGGCTAACCACCATGGCGCCTCCGGCGCGGTCGCTCTGAACCTTCGCAAAGTTGCGCGGAAGAGGAGTGGGGCGGAATGGGCCGGAGGCAGGAGATTTAGGCGCCGTAGTATTCTTGGCAATGGTGTCAGTAAGCTGGAAGCCAGCGGCTCGGAGCTCAATGAATCTTACCGTTGCTTTGACCGGCGCATCCGGGGCCGTCTTTGGCAGGGAGTTGCTGCGCGCGCTGGAGGCCGATAAGCGCGTGGCGCGCGTGCACTTTGTGGCCTCGGAGAATTCGCTACGCGTACTGGCCGAGGAGCTCGGCGTCTCGGGCCGCAACGATCTGCTGGAGAAGCTGCTGGGCGCGGCGGCGCAAAAGACAGTGCAGCACACGGATGCGAACATTGGCGCTTCGATCGCATCGGGCAGCTATCCGTCGAATGGAATGATTGTGCTGCCGTGCTCGATGGGGACGCTGGCGGCCATTGCCAACGGCCTGGCGAACACGCTGATCGCCCGCGCCGCGGACGTGACGCTGAAGGAGCGGCGGCCGCTGATCCTGTGCGTGCGCGAGACGCCGTTCAACCGCATCCATCTGCGCAATATGACGCTGGCGGCGGAGGCGGGCGCAGTGATCTTCCCGGTGATTCCGGCCTTCTATAACAAGCCCACCGACTCGAGCGAGATGGCGCGGCAGTTTGTCTGCCGGGTGCTGGCGCACATCGGTTTGCCGCAGCCGGGGGCGTATGTCTGGAAGGCGGAGGAGTGAAAGAGCAGGGAATAGGGAATTGGGAATCGAGCGATGCAATGTGCTCGCGTTCCTGCAGATTCATTTGACTTTTGTGGCTGGCAGAGCCGATACTGCCGTTAATGCGCAACTCAACGAAGCCCGGAATTGCGGCGATGGCCATGTGTATGTGTCGGCCATGCGGCCCTGTCCGTGCTGAACTTGAGACGCGAATGCGCTAGACGCAACCGATTCTCGAAACCAGGCGGCCCGGGTCCGAAGAGGATTCGGGCCGTTTCGGTTTTGCGGCCCGCAGCGGCCCGCATTACACAAGCCCAGAACCCGAAACAACCCCAAGGAGAGTCCAAAATGTCCGAAGCGAAACAACACTTTGCCACCCTGGCCGTCCACGCCGGCCAAACGCCCGACCCCGCCACCGGCTCACGCGCGGTGCCTATTTACCAGACCACCTCTTACGTTTTTCAGGATGCCGACCATGCGGGCCGGCTGTTTGGACTGAAGGAGTTTGGCAACATCTACACGCGCATCATGAACCCGACGACCGATGTGTTCGAAAAGCGCGTGGCGGCACTGGAAGGCGGCGCGGCGGCGCTGGCCACGGCCTCAGGACAGGCGGCGGAGACGCTGGTGCTGACCACGCTGGCGGCGGCGGGCGACGAGATCGTCTCCACCACCTCGCTCTATGGCGGGACGTACAACCTGTTTCACTACACGCTGCCGCGGCTGGGGATCACCGTGCGCTTTGTGGATGCGGACGACTTCGACGGGCTGAGGGCGGCCATCAACGAGAAGACGCGCGCTGTTTACACCGAGACCCTAGGCAACCCCAAGCTGGATGTGGCGGACATTGAGCAACTGGCGGCGATCGCGCACGAAAACGGGCTGCCGCTGATTATCGACAACACCACGCCCTCGGCGGCGCTGGTGCGGCCCATCGAGTGGGGCGCGGACATTGTGGTGAACTCGGCCACCAAGTTTCTGGGAGGGCATGGCACGGCCATCGGCGGCGTGATTGTGGACGCGGGCAAGTTCGACTGGGCGGCCTCGGGGCGGTTCAAGGACTTCACCGAGCCCGACCCTTCGTACCATGGGCTTTCGTATACGGCGGCGTTCGGGCCGCTGGCCTTCATCCTCAAGGCGCGCGTTCAGGGGCTGCGCGATACGGGTGCGGCGCTTTCGCCGTTCAACGCGTTTCTGCTGCTGCAAGGGATTGAGACGCTGCACCTGCGGCTGGAGCGGCACTCGGCCAATGCGCTGGCCGTGGCGCGGCACCTGGAGCAGCATCCTGGGGTGGAGTGGGTCAACTATCCCGGCCTGGAGTCGAGCCCGTACCACGAGCGGGCAAAGAAGTACCTGCCCAACGGGAGCGGGGCCATCGTCACTTTCGGCGTCAAAGCCGGCTCCGGGAGCGCGTACGAGGCAGGGAAGAAGCTGATCAACGGGCTGGAACTGTTCTCGCTGCTGGCCAATATCGGCGACGCCAAGTCGCTGGTGATTCACCCGGCATCGACCACGCATCAGCAACTCTCGGCAGACGAGCAGGCGGCCACAGGCGTGACGCCGGATCTGGTGCGGCTCTCGGTGGGCATTGAAGACATCCGCGATATACTGGCCGATCTGGACCAGGCGATCGAGGTGGCCAACGGACATAAGTTCGGGGGTGTAGCGCCAGGCAGCCAACTTGCCGCACAATGAGCATGATGACTGAAGAGCATGGAGCAGCCGATCCCGGACATGGCGGAGCAATAGCTTCCGCATCCGGGCGGCAATCGCCGGTTCCCACCTACGAAGGCGACTTTGTGCTCGACGAGCACTTGCTGCTCGATTGCGGCCGCACTCTTGCCGGGGTCACGCTCCACTATGCGGTCTATGGGCGGCTGAACGCAGGGCGCGACAACGCAGTGCTGGTGTGCCACGCGCTGTCCGGCTCGGCGCGGGTGGGGGAGTGGTGGCCGGAGCTGTTTGCGCCGGACGGCTTGCTCAACCTGGACCGCGACTGCGTGCTCTGCGTCAATTTGCTCGGCTCCTGCTACGGGTCTACCGGGCCGGGTTCGGTGGATCCGGAGACGGGCCAGATCTACGGAGCCGATTTTCCGCTGGTTTCCATCCGCGACAATGTGCGGGCGCAGGGGCGCCTGCTCGACTCCCTGGGCATTCGCAGGCTGCGCCTGGTGCTGGGCGGCTCCATTGGCGGCATGCAGGCGCTGGAGTGGGCCATCGTGCATCCTGACCGCGTGGATCATGCGGCGATTATTGCCGTAGCGCCGCTTGGGGCCATGGGGCTGGCCCTGAACCACCTGCAGCGCACGGCGATCCAGCAGGACCCCGACTGGGCCGGGGGGCATTACCTTCCGCAGCGGCCGCCTCGACGAGGCCTCGCTCTGGCTCGGCAGATCGCCATGCTCAGCTACAAGGCGGCGCCGCTGTTCGAGGAGCGATTCGGGCGCAATCCCAACCGCAACGGCGAGGACCCGCGCGGGCTCGACGACCTGGGCGGCGGGTTGATCGGCGGGCGGTTCGACATTGCCGGCTACCTCGACCACCAGGGGCAGCGGTTCATCGACCGCTTCGACGCAAACGCGTATCTCGCTATCCTGCGCACCATGGACACCTGGGACCCGCTCCACGGGCAGGCAATGCCCGCCGCGGCGTTCGGCCCCATCCGGGCGCGGCTCAGCTTTGTGGGCATCAGTTCGGACTGGCTGTTTCCGCCCGAGGCGGTGCGCGAATTCGCCTCGACCATCCGCGCGGTGGGCGTTGAGACCGACTACCAGGAGATGACTAGCGGCCACGGCCACGATGCCTTCCTGGCCGAGCAGGGAGAGCTGATAAAACTGCTGCAATGAGACGCATTTCAGCCGTGTCCTGAGCCTCGGGGAACATTTTTTACGGGCTGGTGTCTAAGCCTCCATGGAGCGACGGGCCCGGCAGGAGCAGGGCAAAGACCAGCGCGCAGTCCGGTGCGGCTGCGTCGGGACGAATTGAAGCCGGGGCAGGGAAGCAATCGCCTCCCGATCGCCCCCAGGGGAGGTTTCAGAAGGCACTTTTTTTCAGGGCCGGATGGCCCGCGAGGATTTTCCCATGAAAGCCTGCTTGTCAGGGAGAGCCGTGCTTTCTATAATCCTCGCATCACTTGAGCGGCAGTCGTGGTATCGTTTACCCGTGTCCCATGTACTTAACCGCCCGGCAAAAATCGGTCTTGCTTTCGGCGAGCGAGTGCTTGAATATTGATCTCCATTTCGGAAATTCCCAGGAGCACTGAATGAAGAAGTTAGTCTTTGCGTCTGTGATGGCCTTGGCGAGCATCAGCCTCGTTTCCGCGCCCACGCTTCGAGCCCAGGATTCGATCACCATCAAAGATCCGGCCGAGTTCAATGCCTATTCCCAGGCCAGCACCCAGTCCGATCCGAAGGCCAAGGCAGCGGGCCTGGAGAGCTTCCTTACCACTTACCCGCAGAGTGTCGTCAAGAAGGCGGTGCTCGACATGCTGGTGGACACCTACCAGGGTATGGGCGATGCCGACCATGCGCTCAGCGCAGCTACCCGCCTGCTGCAGGTAGACCCCAGCAACATGAAGGCTATCTTCCTGTCAGTGGCGATCAAGAAGAGCCAGTGCCAGAGGGCCGTGGATCCAAAGACCGGCAACCTGGCCGACCCGTCGCCCTGCGACGATGCCGCGGCGCTGGCGCAGACGGGCCTGAAGGCAGCCAAGCCGGCCGGGACGTCGGATGACGACTGGAAGAAGCAGACCGGGGCCACCTACCCCATCTTCCATTCGGCTATCGCGCTGGACAATGCGCTGTCGAAGAAGGACTATGCGGCGGCGGTCAGCGAGTATCGCACCGAGCTGATGCTGTTCCCGCCCGAACAGACCACCAACGGGCCTGGCCTGGTGGATACGCTGAACCTGGCGGAAGCTTACGTCAAGCTGTCTCCCCCGGATATGGTGAACGGAGTGTGGTTCTATGCGCGCGCATGGAACTTTGCCCCGGCCGGCTTCAAGCCTCAGATCGAGAAGAAGCTCGATTACTGGTACAACAAGTTCCACGGCGGCCTGGACGGGCTGGACGCGATCAAGACCCAGGCGCAGGCTACGGTCTTCCCGGCGGGAACCATGGTCATCACACCGGCCGATACCCCGGCGCAGAAGATTCACAAGATTCTGGCCAACACGCCTGACTTGAACACGCTGGCGCTGGCTGACAAGGAACTGGTGCTGGCATTCGGCGAAAAGGACGACGCCGACAAGCTGTGGGCCCTGTTGAAGGATCAGCCCACGCCGGTCCCCGGAATCGTGATCGAAGCCACGGCTTCGGTCATCAAGGTTGCCGTCACCGACGACGCCAAGCAGTCCAAGGTTCCCGACTTTATCGTCAACCTGAAGACTACGCTGGCGGACAAGGACATTCCGGCAGCAGGGGCCGAGTACGGGCTCTCCTCCAAAGGCCTGGCGGAGCTGGACGGTACCTACGACAGCTACACGCAGATTCCGGCCTCCGACGCGGTACCGGCCACGGCCACCACGCCCGCCAAGGACGCAATGGCGCAGTCGGTGCAGATTGTACTTCGCGACGGGACCATCATCCCCGAGAAGAAGAAGCCCGCTACCCCTGCGCACAAGCCGACGCCTGCTCACCACGTAGCGCACTGATCCAACCCGCGCCGGACTCCAAACGAGTCCGGCGCGGAGATTGGCGCTTCCAAAATTTCCGGAGAGATCGCAAAAGGCAGCCTGCCGAAGGCTGCCTACTTTGTTTCCACGGGAACTTCGGCGCGTCCCTGCTTTTCAGGCCGAATGGTATTCTAGGGGAACCATGGAGCGCCTGAGAACCCAATTCGCCGTGCTGGTCCTGGCAGTTGGCTCCGCGGTCAGCGTTCATGCGCAGGCGCCCACGACCAGGGAGATTGCTCCAGGCACGGCCAGGGAAAAGGTCCGCCAGCCGATCGACCGGCCCCTGCCGTTCTCGATTGACGGGATCGCCGACCGGAAGACGCCGCTGGTCGAGTTCCGCACTCTTGATCAGATGACCAAGCTGGATCGCGAACAGGCGGCCAACGCGGAGAGCTCGATCGGCGAGCACGTCAGCCATGTGGGCCTGGAGTTCAACCAGGGGCAGTGGAGCTATGAGCAGGTGGTTTGCCCGGCCCTGCCGAATCATATTTTTCTGCGCTTCCTGCGCAACAACGGCAGGGGCGACGTGAGCGTGTTCACGGCCTCGATTCCACGCGGGGACGAGGGCCGGGTGCGCATCATCCCCATCCAGTTGCGCAGCTACTCGCTGTTTTCGCCGGCCCCCATCAACGCACTCACCATCTCCGCCTTCAACCACATCCGCGCAGAGGAAAATCCCGACCGAGCCCCGGTGGCCGACTGGCTGGGAACCGCGTTTTGCTATGCGGCGCTGGCAGGCGGCCAGCCCAAGGCCGCGCCGATGGATCAGGAGCCGCCCAACGACAAGTTTCCGGTAGCGAACAGGGCTTCGCTGACCATTTCGGACAAGGGCGGCGCAATTCTTTCCTTCTCCGACGTTTCAACGGCTCCCAAGTCGATGACCTGGACCATGACCTTCGACGGCAAGGGAAAGCTGCTGAAGGCCGCGCACACGCGCGCGGAGCTGGTGCCGGTCTTATGGGTTCATCCCGCCAGGAGCGATCCGAAAACCAGGCAAGGGC
>VFSW01004824.1_pt1 | contig 20078 bp, 18 predicted proteins | sample 5358111 | NCBI WGS metagenome assembly VFSW01 (sample SAMN11554181, study PRJNA540505) | mine drainage metagenome | isolation source: sediment from site ElyBrook_90M | place: USA: Ely Copper Mine, Vershire, VT | collected 2017 | reverse complement strand
CGCTTATCGCCTCACCAGGGGGTGGCGGATTGGATCGGAATCGGGTGGCGCTTTCGATCATATTCGGGTGGCGGCTTGCGTCGGAATACTCAGTCAAGGGTCATCAGGGGGGTCAGGTCTTGGGACTTGAATTAATTACGATTGATTTTGCTGCGCATGGTCAGAGCGTAGTGACACTGGTTTCTTAGCTTATTGGAGTCAAGAAGATCTTTTTCCTTGACGGCCGGACTGTTTATGGACTAAAATTGGTCTAATACAAATAAGTCCATGAGGTTACCAATGAAATTGTCCAGTCAGATAAAGCCGATCAGCTACCTGAAAGCCCACGCCGCCGAAATCGTACGCACTTTGGGCGAGAAGGGAGCGCCGCTTGTGATCACCCAGAACGGCGAGGCCAAGGTTGTCGTGCAGGACATCGAAAGCTACGAACAAACTCAGGAAACGATGGCCCTTCTGAAGATTCTGGCCCTCGGCAACCGTCAAATCGAGACAGGCAGCGTCGAACCCGCCGCTGTTGTCATCCAGCGCCTTCGTGAACGACGGAGCAGTCGCTGATGCCCTTCGTGGTTTTTTTGACCGCCGACGCAACGCGAGATCTTGAGGAACTCTATCAATATATCGCCCTGCATGATGCACCGGTCAAAGCGGAACACGTGCTTACGACCATCGAGAAGGCTTTTGGCAGCCTTTCCGAATCTCCGGATCGGGGCGCTCATCCAAAAGAACTGCTGGCCTTGGGACTCCGTGATTACAGGGAGATCTCTTTCAAACCCTACCGCATAATTTATCGAGTTATGGGCAACGCTGTATACGTCTTTTTGATCGCCGACGGACGTCGCGACATGCAGACGCTGTTACAACGAAGACTCCTGGATGGGTAAGGGCTGTGGGATTGTCCCGGAATGGGTTTTTCCCCTTGACCCCGGGAGGGACTTCCTGTATGTATCTGTGGAAAGGGGTGTCTTATGAAGAATATCTTGAAAGTAAATGATTCATTTAAGGAAATCGGAACGAGGACCATCGATGAACGGAACCGCCTGACTATCGGCGAAATCCTCAAAGGCTCCAAAAGGATCCGTCTCTATCAGAATGACAGCGGCGAGGTCTTGCTGCAGCCGATCGCCGAGATCCCCGCTTCGGAACTCTGGCTTTTCCAAAACCCGGAGGCAATCAACGACATCCGGGAGGGTTTGCAGGACGCCTCGCAGGGGAAAGTCGCCCGATTGGATCCTGAAGAACTGAAGGGGTCCTGATTGTTTGAGATTATTCTGACGGAGCGGGCAAGGAAGCACTGGGATCGCCTGAAGGCAGACACGGGACTTGAAAAGCGGCTTCGGGCTGTACGCAAGACTCTCCGCTTTCTGTCGGAAAACCCGAGAAATCCAAGCCTTCGGACACACGAGTTCACCAGCCTCAAAGGACCGCAGGGAGAAAGGGTCTTTGAAGCCTACGCCGAGCAGTCCACACCGGCGGCCTATCGGGTCTTCTGGTATTACGGCCCGGATGAGAACCGGATCACGGTCATCGCCATCACACCGCATCCGTGAAAAATAGGGCAGATACCTCCTGCGCCTCCTATTATTTCAGTTCTTTATCGGGACGGGAATCCTTCCCGTCGGGACAGAGTCAGGTGCGGACGCCGAGGCGCGGCAGGATGAAGCGGTTGAGGACGAACCACCCCACGATGATAACGATGAGAAGCAGACCTTCGCTCATGATTTCCCTCTTTATTTTGCCCCCTGTCTTCGCATCGGCGGGATGCCGGTTCCGGAGAAAGCGGAGATAAAAACGGGGAACCGGGTCCTTGCCCGCTTCCCCATGCTGTGACCGATATTTTGGTGCCGAAGCCGGGACTTGAACCCGGACGGGTTTTGCCCACTACCCCCTCAAGATAGCGTGTCTACCAGATTCCACCACTTCGGCATCCAGTTCGCCTCCGGCAGTGCGTTCCCTCTTCCGGAGTAGACTTTCGCCCGGAACTTACCTGTTTAATACGACTTTGTCAACAGCAAAAGCGTGAGCATCGGCTTCCGGGTAACCGCTATTTGGCTGCCGGCGGCGCCGCGGGGGCGGGGGCCGGAGCGGCGGGTACAGCCGGCGTAGCCGATGCACCGGGAGTGGCCGGTACCGGCGGCGTTGCCGGAATCTTTACGGGCGCCGTCTGCTGCGGCGCGGGCCGTGCGCCCTCCATCAGGGAACTCCCCTTGTGGGAAGCCGTGTACGACAGGCTGAATGAGGTCAGCATGAAGATGATGGCGACCGCGGTCGTCATCTTGCCGAGGAAGGTTCCAGGACCGCTGCTTCCGAAGATGGTCTGGCTGGATCCTCCAAATACGGCGCCCATGCTGGCGCCCTTACCCGCCTGCAAGAGGACCACAAGGATCAGCAGAATACAGACGATCACATGTACGATGGTGATAAGAATTTGCACGTTTTTTCATCCCTTTCAAAGAGTATTGACAGCTTCGTAAAAAGGTCGAAAATCTACCACGAACGTCATACCGGCGAAAGCCGGTATCCAGAAATATCAGATGCTTACAAAAGTACTGTACCCCGGCGTTCGCCGTGGTGACGACTTTTTACGGATTCAGCAGTATTCAATAGCCGATAATCCGGACGAAGGAATCAACCTCCAGGCTGGCCCCTCCGACCAGGGCTCCGTTGATGTCCGGCTGGGCCATCAGCTCGGCGATGTTCTTCGGCGTAACGCTTCCCCCATAGAGGATTGCCAGGTTAGCCGCTCGTTTGGGGTCGTACCGGCGGGCTATCCATTCCCTGATCAAGCGGTGAACCTCTCCGGCCTGATCCGGGCTTGCCGTCTTACCGGTGCCGATCGCCCAGACCGGTTCGTAGGCGATCACGACGAGCCCTATATCATCGGCTGTCAAATTATTCAATCCCTCTTTTAGCTGACGCTCGATGACCGTCTCCATGGTGCCCTCTTCCCGCTCGCGGAGCGACTCCCCGACGCAGAAGATCGGCATCAGCCCGGCTGTAAGAGCGCTCCGGAGCTTTAGGTTGATGCGATCATCGCCTTCGCCGAAGAGGGTGCGCCGCTCCGAATGGCCGACGATGACGTACGTACAGCCGGCTTCGCGGAGCATCGCGCCGGAAATCTCGCCGGTATAGGCCCCTTTTTCGGCCTCATGCAGATTCTGGGCGGACAGGATGATGGAAGATCCCCTGATGGCCTCTGCCACGGACCTCAGCGCCGTAAAGGGCGGGGCGATGATCACCTCCCGGTCCGCAGGGGTTTCGTACGCTGAGCGGAGGCGTTCGGCGAAGTCGACCGACTCCGCAACCGTCTTATTCATCTTCCAGTTTCCCGCGATAATGGGCCGGACCATGGGCTCCTCCGATGATTAATGATGGCAGATCATAGCCACCCTATCGGTCTTCGTCAATCGATTTTTCCGATCTTTATTGCAAAATTCCGTGATTCGCATTAATCTGTTTGCATGGAAACGATGGAACAGACACGGCCGTTGACCGCTTTGGAGATCAACCTGGAGAGAACCAAAGCGGTTGTGGAGATCCCGGAGCGATACCGGATTCTCCTCGACGTCGCCAGAGACCGGTATGGGGTTTTGAAGCGGGCCGAAGAGATGCTCGTCGAGCTGAATCATCCCTTCGTCAACTGGAAGTATGTCCTCACCCAGCTCAAAGGCCTTTCGATCGGCGATTTCTACGACTTCAACGTCCATGATGACGGCCTGGCGGCGCTCGAAACGCTTGCCGATGTCTATCTTGCGGTCATCTCCTCGGCCCCGGACGAAGAGGTCAAAGACAACGCCGTCCGGTATCTCTTCGAATACCTCAACACCATTCTTTCCAACAGCGGCGACCTTTTGTCGAGAAACGCGGCGCTGTTGTCATCTCTCTTTCAATCGCTCGCCGACATTTCGCTGACCAGGGACGATCTGTTAAAGAAATCGTCCAGTTATCTGAAGGCAACGGCCAAGCTGATGATGGAGAAACGCGTTCGGATCGACCTCGGCGAAGTCAAGCGACTCCTCCTCGCCGCTTTCAAAGCGACATACCTTTTCTGGCTTACGCAACCGGACCCGTCCCGATGGCTTTCCCCGAAGGGGGCGTCGCAGGAGGATCGCGATGCCTATCAGGGGCTCGTCTATCCCCTTTCCCACGTGCACCTCCGCGAACTGCTCGCCCGTCTCGACGAGGTCTCCCCGCAGGCGAAGGGCGACGTCGATCAGCTTGCGCCGTATCTTGCGATGCCCGACTATCTGCAGATCGCCAACGGATATCTCGTGGTAGCCGATGCCCTGGAGAAATCAGCCGCCTTTGCAGGGCGCCGTTATCTTGTAAAGCTCGATTTTCTTTTCAATATCATGAGCGTTTCCGGCCTATCCGACATCCAGAAAGCGGGTCTGATCGAGATCAATCGCTGCCTGGGGAGGGTGTTAAAAGAGGAAAGCCACCAGAATCTGAATGATTTTGTGCAGAAGATTTTCCGCCTGCTGAAGAAGAATGTCTCCCAGAATCAATACCGGAGCTCGATCATCGACTGCATAACGACCCTGGCCAAAGAGGTCTTTGAATTAAACAACCACCCCCTCGTGGATACCTTCATCGAAGAACTTGTGGCCTTCGGTTTTCAGCACCCCGACGTCCGGGGCTCCACAACCGAGTGGCAGATGCAGGTGAACCCGGCCCATATCAAGAACATCCGTGCCTGGCTGGAGATCATCGCCCTGAAGCCGCGGTGGACAAAAAAACTCCTCTCGGCGCTCATCGTCAATCTGCAGTTGGGAGGGGTATTCGTCCGGGATACGGACCTTCTCCAGAAGGATATCTCCCGGCTGCTGAATGCCGACATCCAGCCGGCGTACAACCTGACAAAACAGCTCCTCAGAATCCTCCCGATTTTTTTCACCGAGATAGGCGCGGAAGGGGAGCTGCGGACGATTTCCACTGCCGTCGATGAGCTTTCCGCCAGGAACGACCGCATCATCTATTTCCTCAGGAAGCAGTCGCACGTCGAGAGCAACAGCCGCCTGGTGCCCTTCATCGAGGACATCTTTCGCTACTGGAACTCCGGCCGGAAAGCATTTCTGAAGGAACATCTGCCTGTTGAGGTTTACCGGGAGGTCAAACCGGCGGGTGAATATTTCACCGGCCTTCATGTGCTCTTCGGCGCCATATTCGAGAGGATCGATGGCGACGTTCGGAAGCTGCTCGAATGGGACGAGCGGAAGATAGCGGACGTGATAACGGACATCGGCGGCGTTGCGGCCAGGGAGAAGGAACGCGCCGGACTGATGATCCGGTTCTACCAGCTCATCTACAAAAAATATTTCCATCAGCACATCGATATCCTCAAGGACCTTGAGGCGTCCAATCTCCTCGATCCCAAGAAGATCCGTTCGCTCGGGCGGTCGCTGGACAGGAAGGACCATGGCCGAAGCCTTTCGATCATCCTGGAGATGATCGCCTCCCTGAAGGAGAAAATCCTTTCCCCGAAAAAGACCGATGGGTTTGAAAACATTTACTATAAACGGCATATCGCCGCGGGCATCCCTTCCATGTACGGAACCTACCGGGAAGAGAAATTTGAAGCCATGGGGCTCTCGCTTCGCCTGGAAAGCTTCGCGACGACGCTCTTCGAGAAACTGGTGGAATCCCTGAACCTCAACTTCATCACCAAGAGCACCCTCTTGAGGATCCACGAATATCTCTGGCTTTACGTGAAAGCCCTCGACCTGGAAGGGTTGACGACGGAAGGGCTTGTCGCCAAGCTCAGGTATCTCACGAGTGCCCTGCAGATACGGCAGTTTTCGATCGATCAGTACATCGACATCTTCCAGTTCATCGCCAAAGGAATTCAGGATATCACCCGCGATTACTATATCGATGCCCATCGTTCCAACCTGCCGGTCATTATCAGCAGGATCATCAATCACGATGAGAACAGGGGAGAAAAAACTATTGCGCAGCAGGACCAGGAGGCCTTTTATCAATACTCGGAAAATTTTGTCCGGACCATCATCGCCTCCGCCTTCGGGCTGCAGGTCCTGGACAACTTCGTCAACGCCGTCATCCGGACGCTGAGCGCCGAGGTGGAAAAATTCAAGGACAATAAAAAAATCCTCAATCTTGTCATGGCCTATATCCCGGAATTGGCCGTAACGACCCTGTACAAGAAAAACCGGGATACGGATAACCAGATCCTCATCGGCAACAAGGCCTACTTTCTGAAAGAGCTCAGGTCATTCAACCTGCCGGTGCCGCCGGGATTCGTCATAACCACCGAAGTGTTCCGGGGGTATGACGGCGTCATGGGATACCAGTATATCTTCGAGGACCTGCAGCAGAGGATCAACAAGGAGCTCAAGGAGCTCGAACGGATCACGAAAAAAACATTCGGCGATCCCTGTAATCCCCTTCTGCTTTCCGTCAGAAGCGGCGCGACGATCTCGCTTCCCGGGATGATGTGCTCTTTTCTCAATGTGGGCATCAATGAAACGATCGCGGAGGGTCTTGCCAAAAAAAACGATCACCGCTGGGCGGCATGGGATTCCTACCGGCGGTTCCTGCAGACCTGGGGGATGTTCCAGGGGCTGGAAAGAAACTTTTTCGACGAAATCATGAGCAGTTATAAAAGTCGTTACACAGTTGAGAAAAAGTATCAGTTTAACCCGGAACAGATGCGGCTGCTTGCCCTTGCCTACAAAGCGGCCATGGGAAAAAGGGGTATCAAGATTACGGATGATCCCCATGAGCAGCTCCAGCATGCAATCCAGGAGGTGTTCGCCTCCTGGAGTTCCGAGCAGGCGCGGATATACCGCCGTCAGATGCATCTTTCCGACGAGTGGGGCACCGCCGTGATCGTCCAGGCGATGGTGTTCGGCAATCTGCATGAGAATTCGGGCTCCGGGGTGATCCTGACCCGGGATCCCAAAGGCTCTTCGCAGGAGGTTGCGATCTATGGGGATTTCATCTTCTGCGTTCAGGGGGATGATATCGTCTCCGGACTCGTGGCGACCTTTCCCATTTCGGAGAAGCAGCGGATCGCAGAGAAGCGGGACTCGCCGATATCGTTGGAGACGCGGTTTCCGGAAATATACAATGAGCTTGTCAGGATTGCAGAATTCCTGGTCTATGAGAAGGGATTCAACCATCAGGAGATCGAATTCACCTTTGAAAATGCCACGAAGAAGGGCCTCTATATTCTTCAGACACGGGACATGGTTCAGAGGGAAACCGGGAAGGTGAGGATCTTTATCGGCGATGGGGATCTCGAACGGTCATTCCTGGGGATGGGAATCGGGGTGAGCGGCGGCGCCCTGACCGGAAGGGCGGTCTATTCCGAGAAAGAGATCGTGTATTTCCGGAAGAAAGAACCCGAGACATCCCTGATCCTGATCCGTCCCGATACGGTCCCCGACGATGTCGGCATCATCCTGAAGGTCGACGGCATCTTAACGGCGAGAGGCGGCGGCACCTCCCATGCGGCGGTCACGATTCCTCAACTGAACAAAGTCGGCGTTGTGGGTTTCAACAAGCTTCACGTCTACGAGTCGGACGGATACAGCAGGGTCGACGGAGACACCATTAAGGGCGGGGATTTCATCAGCATCGACGGCTGGAGCGGGGCCGTCTACAGAGGAAAGCACAAGATCAGTGCCGATGAATCCTACAAGATCCTCTGTTGACTTCCTACCGGAACAGGCTCTTGTGGATATACACCGTCAGGTCGCCCATCCTATTGGTGTACGAACCGTACTCGTTGTCGTACCAGCCGAAGATCTTGGCGTGGACGACGGGTATCCGCATGATCGACCGCTCCAAGGTCCGGAGAAATGCCTCCGGCAGATCAGGGACATGGGAGAGGTCGACATCGATGAACGCCGTCCGGATATGGTTGAACTGCCCCTCGATCACCACCGCCGCATCGGTCCCGATCAGATCGGCGGAGACGTTCTGCTCCTCCGAAAAGAGGACCAGGTGCTCGGGATCATCCGCGGATGCCTTCCGGTAGATTGCGTTGATCGTCTCGGCGGTCAACGGGAGGCTATTGCCGGTTTTGTCGGCCTGGCATTGAAACGTGGCGTTCAGGACGATCAACGACTCAGTATTCGTCGGGACCCTGATCGAATCCGCCATGAAACCGATATCCTTCACCTCCGGAATCACCTGGCCGAGCGCCGCGGCCGCGTTTGTGGAGGTCAGGATGATGTTGTTGAGAGTGCTCCGGTTCTTGCGCAGATCCTTTTCGCCGGCTTTCGGTGTTTTGTCGAGGATGCTCTGCGAGTTGGTGACCGAGTGTACCGTCGACATGGAAGCGGTAAGGATCTTGCGGGTCGCTTCATGTTCGAGGAGCGGTTTCACCATGTGTGCAAGCCCGGTCGTGGTGCAGGAAGCCGCAGATACGATCTGGTGTTTCCGGTAGTCGAAGGCCGTGTGGTTGATCCCGTAGATGAGCGTGATCGCTTCTTCGGGCATCGACAGGGCCTTGTTTTTTATCTTGAACGGCGCGGAGTTGATAACGACCTTCGCGCCGCTGACGAGATGGCCCTTGATGGAACCGCTTTTATCATCCGGGGCGACGGTGGGGTCCTGAAATTTACCGGTGCATTCCGCCACCACATCAACCCCGTAGTTTCGCCAGCCGATCTCGGCGGGGTTCCGCGCTTCACGCAGGATGGTCACGGGGATGCCGTCGATGAGGAGCGCGCCCTTCTTTTCATCGACGACCTGGACCATCCGCTTTGCCTTGACGCCGTACAGAAACCGATGGATCGATCCGTAGGTGCTGTCCTTTTCGATCAGTTGAGCGATCGCGGGAAGGCCGCTGCCGACCCCCCTGCCGACATTGACGACGATCTCCTGGAAATACTTCCTTCCGATATGGTGCCACAGGGTCAGCTTGCCGATTCTTCCCAGGCTGTTGATGCCGAGAACCGGTCGTCTGTTTTCGAAAACCTCGATCTTGCTCATCCGTTCGCCTCCTTTCGGTCCTGTCAGTCCGTTCCCTCCGGGATGAAAGGGGAGGGTTACCTGTCCTGCAATACCGCGATCCCGTGAAGCTCTCGCCCCTCCAGGTACTCGAGCGACGCACCGCCGCCGGTCGAGATGTGGGTCATCTTGTCGGCGACACCCGCTTTTTCCACCGCGAGGGCGCTGTCCCCGCCGCCGATGATCGTTACGGCCCCCGACGCGGCGAGTGCATGGGCGATCTCGTTCGTCCCCCGGTCGAAGGGCTCCTGTTCGAAGACCCCCAGCGGTCCGTTCCAGATGATCGTGCCGGCGGACCCGATCGCCGCTTTGAAGCGCTCGACCGTTTCAGGGCCTATATCGACACCCATCATATCCGCCGGGATCCGGTCGATCGGGACGATCCGGGACGCTGCACCCGCGACAAGCTCGGTCGTAATTACCGCATCGACCGGCGTGACGAGCTTCATCTGGCGCATCGCCGTGAGCCTTTTCCAGATCTCCCCTGCCTGGCCGATGAACTGCTCTTCTACGAGTGATCTGCCGACTTCCATTCCCCGGGCCTTCAGAAAGGTGAAGATCATCCCGCCGCCGATGATAAGCGTATCCACTTTTCGGGCAAGGTTCCCGATCACGGAGATCTTCGTCGATACCTTGGCCCCGCCGATGATCGCTACGAACGGCCTTTTCGGGTCGTCGAGCGCCTTTCCCATGATTTCGAGCTCTTTGGCGATCAAAAAGCCGCAGACGCCCGGCAGGATGCGGGCGACGCCTTCCGTCGAGGCGTGAGCCCGGTGCGCGGTGCCGAAGGCGTCGTTGACGTACACATCGGCGAGGGCGGCAAGCTTCTTCGCGAAGCCCGCGTCGTTCTCCTCCTCCTCGTGGTGGAAGCGCACATTCTCGAGCATGAGGACCTCTCCGCCCTCCATCGTCGCGATGGCACTCTCGACCTCCGGGCCGATGCAATCAGCGACCTTGATGACCTTTTTCCCGAGCAGTTCCTCAAGCCGGTTCGCGATCGGGTCCATCCTCAGCCCCTCGGTAACCCCCTCCGGTCTTCCCAGGTGCGAGACGAGGATCACCTTCGAGCCCTTGTCGATCAGATAGCGGATCGTGGGCAGGGCGGAGACGATCCGCATGTCGTCCTTGACGGTCTTCTTCTGCTTGTCCATGGGAACGTTGAAGTCGACCCGGACGAGGACCCGTTTCCCCCTGAGTTCCGCGTCTTTCAGATCCGATACGCATTTTTTCATCGACCCTGCCCTCCTTTCCCGATGGTGTAATTCCTTTATAGGCTTTTTGCCACGAGTTTCGTAAGGTCGATCATCCTGCACGAAAAGCCCCACTCGTTGTCGTACCAGGCGATGACCTTGATCAGGTTTCCCTCCATCACCATCGTGGATTTTCCGTCAACGATGGAGGAAAGCGGATTCCCCAGATAATCGATCGAGACGAGCGGTTCGTCGGAATATCCGAGGATGCCCTTCATCTTCCCCTCGGCTGCCTCTTTCAGGGCGGCATTGATTTCCTCGACGGTCGCCTTTTTCTCGATCTCGGCAACGAGGTCGACGACCGAGACGTCCGGTGTCGGAACCCGCATCGAGAATCCGTTGAGCTTTCCCTTGAGCTCCGGAAGCACCAGTCCCACTGCTTTGGCTGCCCCCGTTGTCGTCGGGATCATCGACAGTGCGGCAGCCCGCGCCCTGCTGAGATCCTGATGGGCAAGGTCCAATATCCGCTGATCATTCGTATAGGAATGGATCGTGGTCATCAATCCCCTCTTGACCTTGAAGGCGTCGTGGAGAACCTTCGTGAACGGCGCCAGGCAGTTGGTGGTACAGGAGGCGTTGGAGATGATGTGATGCACCTTTGGGTCGTATCGGTAGTCGTTGACGCCCATGACGATCGTAATGTCCTCGTCCCTGGCGGGAGCGGAAATCAACACCTTTTTGGCCCCGCCCGAGGTTATGTGCGCCTGCGCTTTTTCCCTCGCCGTGAAAAGTCCCGTCGATTCGATGACGATCTCGACCCCCATCTCCTTCCACATCAGTCTGGCCGGGTCCTTTTCGGCGAATACCTTGACCTCCTTCCCGTCGACCACCAGGGAGTTGGCCCGCGCTTCGACGTCTCCCTTGTAGATTCCATGCACGGAATCGTACTTGAAGAGGTGGGCGAGCGTTTTTGCGTCCGCTATGTCGTTGACCGCCACCCATTCGATCGATTCATCGCCTTGCGCGGCCCTGATGATGTTCCTTCCGATTCTTCCGAAACCATTGACTCCAACTTTTACTGCCATTTTTGCCATCCCTTTCTTTTGACCGTCCCGTTGAACCGGCCGGGTTTATTCACACATTTGTGAATAGATTGTACCACCATATTGAAATGTGTCAATGCACGGGGGCGCTATCCTTTCCTGTCGCCGGACCGGATACTCCCTTAGCGGCTCCTCGTCACGCCGACGCGGTCACAGTACAGAGCGATCGGACAGGTGCTGCAGAAGGGCGAAATCGGGCGGCAGGTGTTCCTGCCGAAGGCGACCAGGAGGGTGTTGAAGCGCGACCAGTATCGGGGGGGAAGCTTTTTCCGGAGGGCGAATTCCGTCTCCTCGGGGGTCTTCGTCCGGACGTAGCCGAGGCGGTTGGAGATCCGGTGCACATGAGTGTCCACGCAGAGACCGGCGCCGTTGAAACCGAGCGAAACAACCAGATTGGCCGTCTTTCGACCCACTCCCCTGAGCGTCAGGAGCTCGTCGAGTGTTGCCGGAACGCGGGCATGAAAGCGGTCGATCAGGTCGCGGCAGACATCAAGGATCGTCTCGGCCTTTTTCCGATAGAACCCCACAGGATAGATCGCCTTGCGGATCGCTTCCCCGGAAAGCCTGAGCATCGCTTCGGGCGTCGAGGCCAGGGCGAAGAGCCTCTCCGTTGCGGCGGCCGTCACCTCGTCCTTGGTCCGGAGGCTCAGGAGCGTAGAGATCAGGATCTCAAAGGGATCGCGGTGTTTCTCTGCCAGGTGGGAAACAATAGGAATTTCCCGGTGTTCAACCTCTTTTTCGAGGAGGCGGATGATCTCCGCCATATGCCGGTCGTCCATGGGCGCTCTCCTGCCGCCGGGGAGTGCTAATCGTAGCCCTCGTCATTGGCCAGCATATCGAGATGGAGCGTAGCGATATCCTCCACGTCCAGGTCCGCCTTCTCCCGGGTATCCCGGAAGTCCACGATCTTGATGTACCGTTTGCACTCGTTGCAGACGTCGACCCGATACCGGTCGTCCTCTTCGATCGTGAAATAGGCAAGGGTTTGCTGCTCTTCGTTGCCGCAGAAGGGACATTTGATCCGCCGATATTTCCATTCGAAGCCGCACTGGTTGCAGAAGAGGTAACGGGTCCCAGCATCGTCCCGGATCTCGCCGATCTTGGGTTCCCTGCCGCAGATCGGGCAGTAGCCCTCCGACCATTCCGACTTCTCGACGACATCGCCGTATGCGGCTACGACCTTCTCCAAGGCGGGTCTCAGGCTCTCTTCGATGAAGAGTTCCACGAGATCGAAGGAGTTCTCGCCTTCCTCGTCCACGAGCTCCTCTTCTTCCGGCGGTAGGGGGTTGAAGGATTCGTAGATGAGGTCGTTGAAGTTGATCTCGCCGGCGCGGATTTTTCTCGCCATTTCCCCCGTTTCGCCGGGCGAGCGCTTCTCGGCGATCTCCAGGAGGGCCAGGAAATAGTCCCTGGGTTCCGTGAGATCGCAGTTGACCGAGGAAAAATCGACGAGCGGAAGCCCTCCCCGCATCTTGGCGGCAACGAGCGTTTCCTCGATGGGAAAGACATCCCGCTTCATCCGGTGACGGTACTCTTCCCTAAGGATCAGGATCTCTTCCAGGATTTCTAAAAGCTCCGTATAGTGGGGGCTCAGTGTCTTATGGGTTTGTATGGTTTGCAAAGAATCTTTCAGCATTATAGCCATTACGGCTGTTCTCCTTACATGTTGTGAGGTATGGCGCTGTATATCCCCTTTCCTCCCTAAGTTCAAGCGATATTTGTCAGGAGCACCGCAGGAATATTCTGTTGACAGGCCCGGCGCGATAATGCTACCAAAATGTCCACCGGTTTTCCTTTTTCAGTTGATTTGTGTTGCATGACCTCACTCGGCAGGCCTTTGGAGATGCCGAAGTTGTCGTTGTTTAAGAAGAACTGGTTCAACCTGATCCGTTCCCCGATCATCGGAACGATCGTCGGCGCCCTGCCGGGGGCGGAGGCGACCAGCGCCTCGTTTCTGGCCTACGGAGAGGCGGCGAGAACGTCGAAGGAGCCGGAGAAGTTCGGCCACGGCGCCGTGGAAGGCCTGATGGCTGCGGAGTGCGCGAACAACGCCTCCACGGCGGGATCTATGACCATCCTGCTCTCGCTGGGGCTTCCGGGGAGCAACACGACCGCTATGATGATCGCCGCCTTCATGATCCATGGGATGCAGCCCGGTCCCCTGCTACTTTCCTCACGGCCGGAGATCGTGTACGGGATCTTCGTGGCGATGCTCCTCTCCAATCTCTTCCTCCTGGTGCTGACGATCAGGGCGATTCGGCTTTTCCTCGAGTTGAACCGGCTGCCCTATTCGGTCTTTTCGGCGGCGATCATCATCCTGTGCGTGATCGGGGCCTTCGGGTTGAACAACAGCATGGACGACCTCTTTATCATGCTCGCCTTCGGGATCATTGGCTATGCGATGAGAAAATTCGACATCCCCGTCGCCCCGGCGATCCTGGCGCTCGTCCTGGGTGACATGGCGGAACTTGCCCTGCGGAGATCCCTCCTGCTCTCCCTCGGGAATCCCCTGATCCTGGTCAGCCGGCCCATCAGCGTCGTACTGCTGGCGGGCGCCGTTTTCCCCATCGTGTATCCGCTGATCAAGAAACCGAAGATACTGCAGGGCTTATAGGCGGTTGCTCCTATGGAACAGACTACTGACAGCACCGTTTCAATGAACATGAACAGGAGAAGATCGCCGCAGCGATCGAATCGATAAGAAAGGCAGGAAGGTTCGCATGAATATGTCTCAGGCGGTGAGTAAGGTGCTCAAGGGTTCCGGTGTCAAATTCATGTTTGGGATCCCCGGGGGAGGAAGTTCGATAGACCTGATCAACGCGTCGGAGGACGAGGGGATCAAGTTTATCTTAACGCAGCACGAAACGTCCGCAGCGATCATGGCAAGTGTTCTCGGGGATGTCACGGGGGTCGCCGGCGTCTGCATCTCCACGTTGGGACCGGGCGCCTTGAATCTGTGCAACGGTCTGGCTCACGCCACCCTGGACCGGTCGCCCGTGGTCGCCTTTACCGATCGGTATGGGTCCGAGTTGGTCGATCTGGCCTACCGGCAAAAGATATATCACACCGACCTCTTTAAACCCTTTACCAAACTCTCGGTGGGACTGACGAAAACGAATTGGTCCGAGATCGTGGCCCGGGGGCTGAGGGTAGCGACGACGCCGAAGAAAGGCGCGGTCCATATCGATTTCCCGAACGATCTGTCGAAAGCCGAGATATCTGGCTCGGGAAACGCCGTCGGTACGCAGGAGTTCTGGCCGGAGGTAGCGTCGCAGTGCTTGAAGTCGGGATTGGAAAGGATCTCCCGGGCAAAACGGCCGGTGGCCATTGTCGGGTTGGGGATAACCGCGGCCAAGAGCGATGTGTACGGGCATTTGAAAAGCTTTGTGGAGAGGTTCCATATCCCGACGTTCAAAACGGCCAAGGTCAAGGGAACGCTCCCCGACGATCACCCGTGGTCGCTGGGCGTCTTCATGGGAGGGAACCTGGAGCAGCCGATCATCGATAAGAGCGATCTCATCATCGCCATCGGGCTGGATCCGGTGGAAATGTTACCGAAGAAATGGAGCTATGGGCAGCCCATCATCACTATCGATCTGCTCCCGAACACCGAAGAGAACTACCATGCCCATATTGAAATGGTCGGTGAGATCGGATCGACGTTACAGAGGCTCTGCGACGAATGCGCCGATTGCGAATCCCGGTGGCAAGAGGATGAGATGCGGGCCTACCGGGAGCATACCAAGGCGGTGCTCGATGTCCGGGTTGACGGCCTATCCGCCATCCAGGTCATCAACACCACGCGCGAGTTGACCCCGCGGGAGGCGGCGCTGACGATCGATGTCGGGGCGAACAAGCTCTTGGTGATCGAGCTTTGGGACGCATATCTCCCGGGGAGCTTCTTCATGTCGAACGGATTGGCGACCATGGGATACGCCCTCCCCGCAGCGCTTGCCCTGCAATTGCATGACCCGAAGAGAAAAATTGTCTCGCTGTGCGGCGACGGCGGGTTCATGATGCGGCTTCCCGAATTGGCGACCGCCGTGCAGCACCGGCTGCCGATCGTGATGGTCGTTTTCTCGGATAGCAGGTTGAGCCTGATCGACGTCAAGCAGGTTAAAAAATGCTATGCCGAGCCGCGGGGCACGGTCTTTGCCCGGCCGAATTATCGGGATTTGGGGCGGAGTTTCGGCATCCCGACGTGGAGCGTGGAGAGCGATGAAGAGCTGCGGGGCGCCCTGAAGAGCGCCTTGAATGCCGGCGATGGTTTGCCGAAACTGATCGAGGCGCGGATCGACCCTTCATCCTATCCGGATCAATTTGACGCGGTCCGGGAGTTATAGGATGACGCTCTGATGCTCAGTCGTCATCCGAAGGGATCGTGATTTTCAGAAACCTCAGAATAGAGCAAGGAGGTTTTTCCTATGGCAATGGAGTTGTCCGCGAGTCCACGGGTGATGGCACGGCACGATCAACTCGAAACCTTCTGCACCCGGGTGCTCGAGAAACTGGGCGTTCCCCGCGACGAGGCCGAGATCACGGCGAAAACAATGGTGACGGCAAACCTGCGCGGTGTGGATACCCACGGTGTTCTTCGCCTGCCCCTCTACGCGGCCAGGCTGAAGGGAGGCGCCATGGCGCCGTCCGTGAACCTCACGACGGAGAAAGAGACCATCGCTACCGCCCTCCTGGACGGGCACGACGGCATCGGCCAGGTGATAAGCCACCGGGCAATGGAGATGGCCATCCGCAAGGCCCGGGAGGCCGGGGTTTCCTATGTGGCTGTCAAAAACAGCAACCATTTCGGCGCCGCCGCCTACTACGCCATGATGGCCCTGGGTCACGACATGATCGGCCTCACATTCACGAACGCCTCACCCCGCCTGGCCCCTACCGGCGGTGTCGAGCGGCTCTTCGGCAATAACCCCTGGTCCATCGCCGTACCAGCAGGCCAGCGGCCTCCGGTCGTGCTGGATATGGCAAACAGCGTCGTGGCGGCCGGAAAGATCCGCGTCCTCAAAAAAGATGGAAAGCCGATCCCCGAGGGGTGGGCGCTCAACCGGTACGGGGAACCGACCACGGATCCCGACGAGGCGCTCGAGGGGATTCTGCTGGCAATCGGCGGCTACAAGGGTTACGGGATCACCCTGATGGTGGATCTCCTGACCGGCGTGCTGACCGATTCCAACTACGGCCCGCGGGTCAAGGGTCTCGACCAGGATGTCGATCCGGCCGGAACCGCCCACAGCTTCATGGCCATCAACCTTGCCGCCTTCACCGACGCGGCGGCCTTCAATGCCAGGATGGAAGCCTACATCGATGAGATCAAGTCCTCGCAGAAGGCCAGAGGATCCGAAGTGATCTACGTGCCGGGCGAGCCGGAGCATCTGCGGGTGCAGGAGCGGATCGCGAAGGGGATCCCGCTGCAGGCCAAGGTTGCCGAAGAACTGAGGGGCATCGGGAAGGATCTGGGAATCCCGGTCGAGTTCTGACGGATGAACCGGCGATGAGAGAAACAGCGGCGGCGAAAATGCGACGTTTGCGGATCTCGACATCGATTGCGTGGATGACGTCGAGCAGTTGGGATGCATCCGGTCGGATGCCGTGGCCAACCGTTAAAACACCTTGACAAAGAGAAGAAAGGAGAAATATAAGCACCACGAACTCAGCATGGTACAATCGGGGGTACACGCTGCCGCTCACCTGCACCGGGTTCCCAATCCTGACTGCTCCCGTGATCGTTATAGAGTCCCGTATGTTCGTGAGAGATAGAGCCATCTTTTTCCGTAAACAGTGGAGGCGAACATGAAGAAGCTATGTGCGGTCGTGTCGGTTATTGCATGTGTGCTCTGTCCAGGCAGTGCGGCAGTACAGGCTGCGGAACAGAACTAACCCAGGAAAATGGTGCAGATCATCGTGCCGACGGCAGCGGGGGGAAATCTCGACCTGGTTTCCCGCGCGATGGCGCAGGCGCCGCCAACACGATCGGCACCGATGTGGTCGCCAAAGCTGCGCCGGACGGCTATACGATGCTCCTGGGGACGCTTGGCAACCTGTCCGTCAACCCGTCGCTGAGAGGAGAAAAAGATGAGCGCTGCCGAAAGCCAGGCCTTTCGTCCCGCCACTATTCCCGGTCCCGATCGGACGCCGAGACCGCCGTGCACATCCTTCCCCGAGGGTGCCTGTGATTGTCATGCGCACATATTCGGGCCGCAGGACGCCTTTCCATACCTGCCGAACGCTGCTTTCATTCCTCCCGATGCATCGCCGCGGGACTACGCGAGGATGCTCAGCACCATCGGTTGCCAACGCGCGGTTCTGGTGCAGCCCAGCATCTACGGGACGGATAACCGGTGCATGGTGGCGGCGTTGACGTCGGGGCTGTTCGACTTTCGTGGGGTGGCCGTGGTTGATGAGGGCGTCAGCGATCCGGAGCTGGAGGCGCTCCACCGGGCCGGCGTCCGCGGCGTCCGCATCAATCTTTCATCGAAGACTCCCGGGATACCCCTGGACCAGGCGCCGGGACTGGCAGCGCGCATCAAGCCGCTTGGCTGGCACTTGCAGTTCTTCCTCCGGATCGGTCAGGTTCCCTCGCTGGAACAGGTTATCGCCCAAATCCCGGTACCCTGCGTCATCGACCATTTCGGGCACGCGCTGGCGACCGGCGGTCTGGAGTCGCCGGAGTTCGCTATCCTGCTCAGGCTGGCCCGGCTCGAACACGTCTGGTTCAAGTTGATCGGTCCATACCGGATTTCCACGCAGTGGCCGCTTTATCCCGATGTGGCTCCGCTGGCGCGGTCGCTGGTTGCCGCGGCGCCGGACCGCTGCGTGTGGGGTACCGACTGGCCGCATCCGAATACGGCTTACATACCGAACGACGGCGATCTTGCCGATGCGCTCGGTGAGTGGCTGCCCGATGCGGGGACGCGCCGCAGGGTGCTTGTCGATAATCCCGGCCGGCTTTACGGCTTCGACTGACCGGGGCGTGGTTGCGACTGTTTTGACGGTCCCTATGAGGATCGACTTTGAGAAATGGAGAGTATCGTGGGGAGGAAACCGATAGTCTTGTGCGCGGATATGTTGCCTGCCGCCATGCGCGAACTGATGGTCGGCCGAAAGCCGGAGGAAGTTGATCTCGTTTTCGTCGAGACGGCGGATGATGCGGAGAAAATCGCGAAGGCCGGGGATGCCGACTACATCCTCTGTTCCTGGACGCCGATTCCCGCACAGATGATCGAGGCGGCTCCGCGGCTCAAACTGATCCAAAAATACGGGATCGGCGTGGACAAGATCGATCTGAAGGCCGCAGCCCGGCGCGGTGTGCCGGTCGCGATCGCCGCGGGGGTAAACGCCGTGGCGGTTGCGGAGACCGCCATCACCTTGATGCTGGCCGTTTACAAGCGGCTGTGTCTCGCCCACAACTCGCTGCGCAACGGACAATGGCTCAAGTGGGAACTTCGCACCGGCTGTTACGAGTTGTGGCAAAAGACGGTGGGGCTCATCGGCGGAGGGGCCGTCGGTCGGGCCGTGGCGAAACGGCTCAGCCACGGTTTCGAATGCCGGGTTCTTTACTATGACGCCGTTCGGTTGGCGAAGGAGACGGAAACGGCGATGGGGATGACGTTCAGCTCCATGGAGGCGCTGCTCCGGGAGGCTGACATCGTGTCGCTCCACATTCCCCTGCTGCCCGAGACAAGGGGATTGATCGGGGCGAAAGAATTCGCTCTCATGAAGCCCTCTGCCGTCCTGATCAATACCGCTCGAGGGGGGGTGGTGGATGAGCCTGCACTGATCGAAGCCCTTCGGGAGAAAACGATTGCCGGTGCGGGTCTCGACGTGTTCGCCAAGGAACCCCCCGACCGGGACAACCCGCTGCTCCGAATGGATAACGTGATGGTGACGCCGCATAACGGCGGCGGCACGGTGGATACCATGAAACGGGTCATCGGACACGGATTCGATAATATCCTGCGGGTCGAACGAGGAGAGCCCCTCCCCGCAGCGGATCGGATCAGCCGGTAAAAGCGTTGTTCCGGCGACGTCTCCGAGAGGATGACGTCGTCCGGGTAAAGTGTGATTTTCGGTTGGATGCGAAAGAAAGGAGATATCCATGCAAAACGCGAAATTCAGGCTCTTCAAGACACTCGGAATGGTGATTGCAGTTGTCGTCCTGTTCGTCCTCCCGTCGGCCCTCCTGGCTGCCGATGCGTATCCGAGCAAACCGATAAAGCTCATCATTCCGTTCCCGCCGGGAGGGAGCAACGACATCGCCGGACGATTGATCGCCACCAAGTTGTCAGAACGACTCGGCAAGCAGGTGGTCGTCGACAACCGCGGTGGGGCGGGAGGGGTACTCGGCTCGGAGATGGCGGCGAAGTCATCGCCTGACGGCTACACACTTTTGATCGTCTCTGCCGCATACGGCTTTAACCCTGCACTCTACAAACTGCCGTTCGATCCGGTGAAGTCCTTTGTCCCGGTCGCAAAGCTGGCGAGCGGGCCGAACTCGCTCACCGTCCATCCGAGCGTTCCGGCCAATACGGTCAAGGAGCTCATCGCACTCATGAAGGCAAAACCCGGCCAGTTGATTTGCGGATGTGCGGGGGTCGGCAGCTTCCAGCATATGGGCACCGAGCTCTTCAAGATGATGGCCGGCGTTGATTTCAAGATCGTGCAGTTCAAGGGTGGCGGCCCTGCGATGATCGACCAGCTCGGGGGGCACAGCCAGCTTTCGTTCGGCTCGCTCATCCAGACGCTGCCCCATATCCAGTCCAGAAAGTTCAGGATCCTCGGCACCGGCGGATTGAAG